>JACDJA010000177.1_pt1 | contig 84653 bp, 70 predicted proteins | sample 7449241 | NCBI WGS metagenome assembly JACDJA01 (sample SAMN14253289, study PRJNA609438) | sludge metagenome | isolation source: initial anaerobic sludge | collected 2018-12-20 | reverse complement strand
CCACACCTGCGCCCGGGCTGGATGATCCGCACCGGGCTTTTTCTATACGACCACCTGGCCCGACGGGAGTTACTGCCGGGCTCCCGCTCCATTACTTTTGACAGCGACAGCCCTCTGAAGCCGGAAATTACCAGGGGCTTCGAATACTCGGATGGCTGGGTAGATGATGCCCGCCTGGTTGTGCTCATGGCCCGCAAAGCACAACAGATGGGTGCCACCATAAAGCCCCGCACCCGCTGCACCCGCGCTTTACGTGAGGGAAACAGCTGGGCAATAACACTGCAGGACAGATCAACAGGCGCCGAAAGCACGGTCTCGGCAAAAGCGCTGGTGAATGCCGCAGGCCCCTGGGCCAGCAAGCTCTTTGCAGGAACCATTGCCGCCCCCGCACCCAAACAGATTCGCCTGGTAAAAGGCAGCCACCTGGTGGTTCCGCGCCTGAACAGCAGCGACGAAGCCTACATTCTGCAGAACGAAGACGAACGTATTGTGTTTGTGATTCCCTATGAGGAGCACTTTTCCCTGATTGGCACAACCGATGTGGACTACGACGGCGACCCCGCTCTGGCCCGTATCTCGGCGGAAGAAACTGACTATCTCCTGAAAATTGTAAACAGCTATTTCCGGCACCAGACCTGCCCGGAAGATGTTGTCTGGTCTTATTCCGGGGTGCGACCGCTCATTGATGATGAGGAAAACGCCCAGGAGGCCTCCCGCGATTACGCCTATGAGCTGGATTACGATCACGGCCAGGCACCGCTGATATCCATCTTTGGCGGCAAGATAACCACCTATCGGAAGCTTGCCGAGGTTGCCACAGACAGGCTCTGTGAGTTTTTCCCCACGGCCGGCGCGCCCTGGACAAAAACCGCCGTGCTGCCCGGAGGCAACTTCAACAGCAAGCCCTCACTCCTGGCGGAACTGAAAAACGGATTTCCCTGGCTTCCGGTGGAGTTGGCACAACGCTACGTAAGGACCTACGGCACCGCATGCCGGGAATTCCTGGCAGGCCTGAATTCTGTTGCAGACATGGGCATGCTTTTCTGCGGCAATCTGTACCAGAAAGAAGTGGACTACCTTGTAGCCCGGGAATGGGCACGAACAGCCGAGGACATACTCTGGCGCCGAACCAAGCAGGGCCTTTACGCATCCGAAGTACAGACACAGGCACTGGAGGGTTATCTTTCATCCCCTTCAGCCAAAAGCCCGGCAACCCGCTCCTGAAGCTCCGGAACCACTTCCGCCTCAAACCAGGGGTTGCGGCGTAACCAGAGATTGTTGCGAGGGCTCGGGTGCGGCATCGGCAGCAGGGCTGGCCAGTATTGACGCCAGTTTCTGACATTTTCCGTAACCGATCTTTGCGCACCGTCCGGAAGATGCCAGGCATGGGCATACTGGCCAATAACCAGCGTCAGGCCGATATTGGGTAATCGCTCAAGCAGCGGGGCGCGCCAGGCAGGGGCGCATTCGGGCCGGGGTGGCAAGTCACCGGACCTGCCTTTACCGGGGTAACAGAAACCCATGGGAAGAATGGCCAGCTTGCGGTCATCGTAGAAGGCTTCCCGGGTTATACCCATCCATTGCCGGAGCCGGTCGCCACTGGGGTCGTTGAAAGGCAATCCGGTTTCATGCACGCGCTTTCCCGGAGCCTGACCTACCACCAGAATACGGGACGCCTGTGACAACTGCACAACCGGCCTCGGCCCGAAGGGCAGAACCTCCGCGCAGATGGTACAGGCACGGACCCGGCGAACCAGTTCATCAAAAGACAGCTTTGCGAGGGTATCCGTCATAGGCTCCGCGTCATCCGGGTGATTGCATAACAGGCGTTTTCCCGTAACCATATAGCTCGAAAATCAATGCGGCAAGCCATCATCCTGCTGTTGCGCCGCAAACCAATCAGGAATAAACAATGAACGCAAAATCTGGCCATCTCCCCTTGCCCGCCTTGCCGGAGATCGATGTTGAAGAATTCCGCAAGGTGGTTCGCAGCCGCCGCTCTGTCAGGCGTTTCACGGATGAGCCCATTCCGGATGCCGTGCTTGCGGATTGCCTGGAGCTGGCCACCCTGGCACCAAACTCCAGCAATCTGCAGCCCTGGGAGTTTTATGTTGTCAGAACACCGGAACTGAGGGCCCGGCTCGCAGAAGCCTGTCTTGGCCAGAATGCTGCCACCACGGCCCCCGTACTGATCGCAATTGTTGCCCGGCCGGACACCTGGCGCAAGCACGCCCGCCTTGCCCTTGAGGACTGGCCAAAAGATGAAAAGCTGCCGTCTATCGTTGAGAAGTACTATAAAAAGATCGCCCCCATTCATTACAACCAGGGGCCCTGCGGTCTTCTGGGGGTGGCCAAAAAAACCGCGGGGCTGGCGTTGGGGCTGGCCCGCCCGGTTCCCCGTGGGCCCTACTCGGTGAATGAAATGAAGGTCTGGGCGACCAAATCCACAGCCCTGGCCGCAGAAAACCTGATACTGGCCCTGCGTGCGCACGGTTTTGATTCCTGCCCGATGGAAGGGTTTGACGAGTGCCGCGTGAGAAGACTCCTGAAGCTGCCCCGCAAAGGCCTTGTCACCATGGTTCTGGCGGCGGGCCGTCGCGCCGAAAACGGCGTGTATAATCGCCAGTACAGATTTGACCAGAAAAACCTGATTCGCTACCTGTGAAATACCGGGATACATTTATTACCTAATCGCATCTAAAGGATAAAACCATGCTCAGGCGCACCAAGATTGTCGCCACTCTGGGCCCGGCGACGGATACACCGGAAGCCCTTGCCGCCATTATTGCTGCAGGTGTTGACCTCACCCGGCTCAACTTTTCCCATGGAACCGCGGATGAACACCTGGAACGTGCCCGCCTGGTACGTGAAGCCGCAGCAGCACAGGGGCGTTTCGTGGCTCTGCTTGCGGATCTGCAAGGCCCCAAACTTCGCATTGCCCGCTTCGCCGGCAACAAAGTCACCCTGAAGGTTGGGCAAACGTTTGTTCTGGACACCTCTATGGATAAAGAGGCAGGCACGGAAGAGCGTGTTGGCATCGACTATGAACAGCTCATTGATGATGTAAAACCGGGCGATATTCTGGTGCTGGACGATGGCCGCATTGAGATGGAAGTACAGTCTGTTGACGGGCACAGCATCACATCATCGGTTCTGATTGGCGGCCCGCTGTCGAACAACAAGGGCCTGAACAAGCGTGGTGGCGGCCTTTCTGCCGACGCCCTTACCGCGAAAGACAAGCAGGATATAGTCACAGCCGCCCGCATGGGTGCGGATTATGTGGCTGTGTCTTTTGTCCGCACTGCCGAGGATATGCATACGGCTCGCCGGCTACTCAGGGAAGCTGGCTCAAATGCCGGCCTGGTTGCGAAAATTGAGCGTGCAGAGCTGGCGCACAACGTGGAAGCGCTGGATTCGGTGATTAAAGCGTCTGACGCCGTTATGGTGGCGCGCGGTGACCTCGCCGTCGAAATCGGCGATGCGGAGTTGGTAGGTGTGCAAAAACACATTATTTCACGGGCCCGGATACTCAATCGTCCGGTCATTACCGCAACCCAGATGATGGAATCCATGATCACCAACCCCATGCCCACGCGGGCTGAGGTATCGGATGTGGCCAACGCGGTTATGGATTACACAGATGCGGTCATGCTGTCTGCAGAAACCGCCGTGGGTGATTACCCGGTACAAGCCGTGGAAGCCATGGTACGAATCTGTATGGGCGCAGAGCGACATCCTTCAATGCACCAGTCGAAGCACCGGATGCACGAGAGCATGGAACATATAGACGAGGCAGTCGCCCTTTCCGCCATGTATGCAGCCAATCACCTGACTGGCGTGGCAGCTATCATCTGCATGACCGAGACTGGCGCTACCCCCAGGCTGATGTCCCGCATCAAATCCGGCCTGCCGATCTTTGCGTTTTCCCGGCACCATTCCACGCAACACCGGGTTGTGATGTATCGGGGTGTTCAGACCATCCCGTTTGATTCTGAAGAGATTCCGAACCACGAGACCAATGCCCGGGCGATTTCCGAGCTGCTGGACCGCAATGAGGTGAGCGTGGGGGATCTGGTTGTTATCACCAAAGGCGATTACATCAATGCCCAGGGTGGCACCAACGCCATGAAGATTGTCAGGGTTGGCTCTGAAATCAGCTGATATCCCGAAGGCTGCCAGCCGCAATCCCGCCGGGATGCGCGGCTATGCCATCCGGCAAATCCGGTTCAGGCGTCTTCATACCAGCTCCTTCCATCACGGGTGATCATGGCAATGGCGGCCACCGGCCCCCAGGTTCCTGCTGCGTATCGCTTCGGCGGATCACCCCCGTCACTCCAGTTCTGAATAATCCGGTCAACCCAGCGCCAGGCGTGTTCCACTTCGTCGCGCCGCACGAACAGGTACTGATTGCCTTTCATGATCTCCCACAGGAGGCGCTCATAAGCATCGGGGATTCGCCCGATTTCAAAGGTTTCCGAAAACGTCAGTTCCAGGGGCCCCTGGCGCAGCCGCATGCCTTTATGCAGGCCCTGATCCTTGGTGAGTATTTTAAGTGCCATTCCCTCATCCGGCTGCAATCGGATAATCAGCTTGTTGTTCGCCAGATGCTTCTGGTCCGGATCAAAAATGTAATGGGGAGCCGGTTTGAAGTGAATAATAATCTGGGACAGTTTTTCGGGCAGGCGCTTGCCGGTTCTTATGTAGAATGGCACGCCTGACCAGCGCCAGTTGTCGATTTCCACTTTCAGCGCCACAAAGGTTTCCGTCTGGCTCCTTCTGTTGGCCCCCTCTTCTTCCAGGTATCCGGGAACCGGCTTCCCCACGCTGGTTCCTGCCGTGTACTGGCCACGCACCACGCAGGTTTCCATCATATCCGGGGTGATGGTACGGAGCGCTTTGAGCACTTTTACTTTTTCATCGCGGAGGCTGTCGGCGGACAGGTCAGAGGGTGGATCCATGGCGATCAGGCATAACAGCTGGAGCAGGTGATTCTGGACCATGTCGCGGATCTGCCCGGCCCTGTCAAAGTAACCCCAGCGGCCTTCAATACCCACGCTTTCAGCCACGGTGATTTCCACATGGGAAATATGATTCTGATCCCACTGGGAGGCGAACAGATTATTGGCGAAGCGCAGCGCGATCAGATTCTGCACGGTTTCCTTGCCCAGATAGTGATCAATCCGGAAAAGCTGATTTTCATTATAGACCTCAGCAAGCTCGTCATTGATCACGCGGGATGATTCAAGATCGTGGCCTACCGGCTTCTCGACAACAACCCGGGTCTTTTCGGTACAGCAACTGGCCGAATGGAGATTGCGGGCAATCACCCCGTACATGGACGGCGGGCTGGCCAGATAGACAATAAGCTGACTGTTTTGCTCGTCGCGCCAGCCGTTGAGCACCCCGAATCCCTCCTTGTCGTGGAATTCAAGAATCTGGTACTCAACCCGCTGCAGGAAGGCCTCGGCTACAGAACGGTCAAACTCTTCAGGCTTGATGCTCTGCTCCAGCCTTTCCAGCAACAGCTTGCGAAGCCCCGCGGTATCAAGCTCCCGGCGGGCAAGCGCGAGTATTCTGCTGCCATCGGCTATCAGCCCACCCCTTTCCAGCTGGTAAAATGCTGGAAACAACTTGCGCTGGGCCAGATCACCCAGGGCGCCAAACAGCATAATGTCGCAGCGGGCAGTGATTGTGTTGGCCATTGACCCTTCTCTCCTGTGTATCAGGCATTAGCAACGCCTGCTTCAATCATGAATGTAGTAATTTTATCCAAATAATGACAGAGGTTTCCGGTCAGCCCAGGGGATGTGCCGTAAACGTGATACGTTTACTACTCAAAATACGGTAAAATCCCGGTATAATCAGCTCGTATTCAATAATCGTTTTATCCAGAATTCAGGGAGTAGCTTTGATGGCCGCAAATCAGGCGCATCGTGATGACAATCTGCTGGAAGATATCCAGTCCCGGCTGGACACTCTTAACAAGTCAGAACGAAAGGTGGCTGAGGCAATCCTGCGGGACCCCAGCGCCGCTACGCGGTACAGTATCGCAGCCCTGGCCCGGGCCTCAAATGTCAGCGAGCCCACGGTTAACAGGTTTTGCCGGGGGTTTTCAGCTACGGGATTTCCGGACTTCAAGATTCGACTGGCCCAGAGCATCGCAACCGGCACACCCTATATTGGCCAGAATATTGAACCGGACGACTCGGTTGCCGAGTTTGCAGACAAGATCATGTTAAGCACGATTGCCAATCTGGACAAGGCACGGCAAGCGCTTGATCCCCAGGCCTTGGCCACGGCTATTGATTATCTGATTCAGGCCAAGCAAATCAACTTCTTTGGCATGGGAGGCTCGGCCTCTGTCGCACTTGATGCACAACACAAGTTTTTCCGCTTCAACATTCCGGTCATGTCCTATGACGATGCCCTGATGCAACGAATGGTAGCCGCGGGCGCAAGTGTGGGAGATGTTATTGTAATGATCTCCTACACCGGGCGTACCAGAGAAACCGTCGATATCGCCCGCATTGCCCGGGATAACGGTGCTACGGTAATTGGTATCACCTCCCCGGACTCGCCCCTCGCAGAAGTATGTACTACCGCGCTGGAAATCACGGCTCCGGAGGACATTGAGGTATACATGCCCATGTCATCGCGGATCATTCATCTTACCGTTATCGACATTCTGGCCACCGGCGTTACGCTCAAACGCGGCTCCGACTTCCTGGTGCATCTCAAGAAAATCAAGGACAGCCTGATGCCCACCCGTTTTCCGTCCAACGCCGGCTGACAACAGAACTTTCTACAGGGCGAAAAAAAACCGGGCAAAGCGCACACCTGCCCGGTTTTTTGTTTCCCATCGGCTCTAGGGCCGCGAAACTTCGGCCCTGTTTCTCAGGTACTGCTGATAAGCCGCGTATTCCCGCTGACCCTCGAGGGAGGCCAGGAAGCTGCGCAACTGATCCAGTTCAGCGTCGCCTTCTTCGGTAGTACCTTCATTAACGGCATCGAGTGCGACCACTGCAACGCCGTTTGGCACCATCGCGGAACCGTAACTTGGCGCACCATCGTCCGGACGTGCCAAAGAGAAAGCAGTCTGGACAATTCTCTGGTCAACATCTGCCCCGTTGCGCGCCTGATCTTCAAATTCCTTCCAGTCGTCGGCACCAAGGGCATCCAGGGACTGGCCTTCCTCAAGGCCGGCGATAATGGCATCCGCGCGCTCAGCAAGCAGCTCCCGGGTCTTACGGGCCCTGAGACTTTTGCGAATATCGTCCCGCACTTCCTCCAACGCAAGTTGCTGGGCTTCACGGTATTCACGGACCCGGGCGACAACAGAAACATTATCACCAACGTCGATCAGCTCAGTGTTATAACCGCCTTCGAGCACGTCTTCAGAGAACAGCTGGCGCACCAGGCCAGGATGATCAAACGGCGCCTGACCTCCATTTCTGGTGACACCGGTGGCTTCACGAACTTCCAGCCCCAGTTCCTCGGCAGGCCCCGCCAGATCATCGGCAGCGTAGGCAGAATCGGCCAGCTCGGCCCGCACTTCTGCGTATTTTTCCTGGGCGCGCTCACGGGCAAGCTCGTTGCGAAGCTGTTGTTCAATTTCAGCCAGCGGTGGCACCTCGGAGCGGCGAACATCATCCAGGCGAATCAGATGCACACCAAAGCTTGTTTTCACCGGGCCTGATACCTCACCCTCCTCAAGGGCAAACAGGGCTTCTTCAAAGGCCTCGTCATACACGCCTCGCCCGGCATAGCCAAGGTCACCGCCTTCCTTTGCGGATACCGTGTCCACGGAGAATTCTTTTGCCAGATCCGCAAAACTCTCACCAGCCTGCAGGCGCTCTCTGATATCGGCCAGGGTCTGCTCCGCGTCAGCATCGTCTTCCACCAGAATATGAGACGCCCGGCGCTCTTCCCGTGCCAGATCGTCAGCACGCTGCTCGTAGTAGGCTTCCAGCTCTTCCTGGGTAATTTCAATTTTCTCCGCCAGGGCGCCCAGCGATAAGGTTATGTATGCCGCATCAACCTGTTCCGGCTGCTGGAAAGCGGCACTGTTTTCCTGGTAAAAAGTCTCGATGTCTGCATCTGTGATCTCGATTTCATCGGATACAGCGCTTGCAGGAACCTCAACTACACGGAAGCTCCTGGTCTGATTCTGAATTCGCAGAAGCTGTGCAGCGTTCTCGTCGGCAACAAGACCGCTTTGCATAATGCCGGCGCGGATCTGGTTGACCACATACTGCTTGCGCATGGCTTCCCGGAACTCACCCACACCCATGCCCAGGTTGCGTACAGAGGCTACAAAGCGATCACGATTGAACTGGCCATCCACCTGAAACTGCGGCATCTGGGTAATCAGCGCATCAATATCGGCGTCATTAAGCGCAAGCCCCTGGGCCCTTGCATCCTGAATCAGCACCTGTTCCTGAATCAGTGAATCGAGCACGTCTTTACGGATCTGGTCATCGTTCAGCATGGCAGGGTCGGGACGCTCCATCCCGGCCAGGCGCCTCTGGCTCTCCATCTGGACAATGCGCAGGAACTCCCGTTCGGTAATGTCTTCACCGTTAACTGTCGCCACTTCCGGCTCGCCGGAGAAGCCGCCTACAATGGCGTCCATTCCCCAGATGGAAAGGGACACGATCAGCAGACCGATAATGATCTTGGCAATAGTGCCTTGGGCATTTTCCCGAATATCTTGAAGCATGTGTCTCCCGAACCCCTTTGCGGGTGCACTTAACGTAAAAAGGCGCACCCTGTCGGAATGCGCCTTGAATTCTTCTTGGCGACTCCTTTGGACGGGAGCCGCCGCAGAAAGAACCGTTACTTAACGGCGTCTTTCAGGGCTTTACCTGCTTTAAACCCGGGCACTTTGGAAGCCGCAATCTTGATTTCGGCACCCGTTTGCGGGTTACGCCCTGTGCGCGCAGCACGGTCTTTCACGGAGAAAGTACCAAAACCGATCAGTGTAACCTGATCGCCTTTTTTGAGGGCACTGGTGATAGAGCTGGTCATTGCGTCCAGAGCACGGCCGGCGGCGGCTTTGGAAATATCTGCAGACTCTGCAATTGCATCAATTAGTTCGGACTTGTTCACACTAAACCCCTTCGCTTTCAGGTTGAAGATGTTATAGGTCGGATTGTTATTTCTAGGACGTTCCCGACTATCGCATAAGCGGTCGGAGAATTCCATTCTTCGGTTTTCTTATTCCTTTCGGCATTCAACCGGTGATCGGAATAGGCACATACTGCGCGGGAGCCCTTGGTATTGGCTGCTTCACGGCGAAACAGTTATACCAATGGGCTCTCCGGCATGTCAACAACTCATCGTGGGTTTAATGTGTATTTATGCGCTCTGCACTGTCACTTTCATCGTCACGGGGTTTGCCTGACCCCACCTCGGATGATGACCCGGCACCATGAGGCTCGGGTGCGTAGGCAAGCGCAATATCCAGCACCTCATCAATCCATTTGACCGGGCATATCTCGAGTGATTCCTTGATATTTTCAGGTATCTCCTTGAGATCTCTGACATTTTCATCAGGAATAATAACGGTCTTTATACCACCCCGGTGTGCCGCAAGCAGCTTCTCCTTGAGGCCACCGATAGCCAGTACACGACCGCGAAGCGTTATCTCACCAGTCATCGCAACGTCTGCCCGTACCGGAATCCGGGTCAATGCAGAAACCAGTGCTGTGCACATGCCAATACCGGCACTTGGGCCATCTTTGGGTGTCGCACCCTCGGGTACGTGCACGTGCAAATCGTGTTTCTCGTGAAAATCATCGGCCACACCAAGCCCGGAAGCACGGCTTCTGACCACCGTGAGCGCGGTCTGGATGGACTCCTGCATTACATCACCAAGAGACCCGGTTTTGACCACTCTGCCCTTGCCAGGGGTAAGCGCACACTCGATGGTCAGCAGCTCACCGCCCACCTGAGTCCACGCCAGGCCCGTTACCTGCCCGATCTGATTCTTTTCCTCCGCCAGACCGTAGTTGAACTTGCGCACACCTGAATAGTGTTCAAGCATTTCGGGCTCGAGGACGATGGTTGACTTGTCATCAGCCTCCACATGTTCCCGCACGACTTTGCGGCAAATCTTGGCGATCTCCCGCTCAAGCCCCCGAACACCGGCCTCGCGGGTGTAGTAACGCACGATGTCACGCACGGTGGCGTCGGGCAGCGTGAGTTCATCCTTGCGCAAACCGTTGGCCTTGATCTGCTTGGGCAACAGATAACGCAAGGCAATATTCACTTTTTCATCTTCTGTGTAACCCGGAATCCGGATAATTTCCATACGATCCAGGAGCGCAGGCGGAATGTTCATGGAGTTGGATGTACACACGAACATCACATCAGAAAGGTCGTAATCCACTTCCAGATAATGATCATTAAATGTGTGATTCTGCTCCGGATCCAGAACTTCCAGTAACGCAGATGCCGGATCACCCCGGTGATCCATTCCCATCTTGTCGATTTCATCGAACAGGAACAGCGGGTTCTTCACACCAACCTTGGCCAGCTTCTGCAGCAACTTGCCCGGCAGTGCGCCAATGTAGGTTTTACGGTGCCCCCGAATCTCGGCCTCATCGCGAACACCACCAAGGGCCATCCGCGTGTACTTGCGGTTTGTTGCCCGGGCAATGGACTGGCCCAGGGATGTCTTACCAACACCGGGAGGGCCTACCAGGCACAGCACAGGGCCTTTGACTTTCTTTACCCGGCTCTGAACTGCAAGGTACTCAAGAATGCGCTTCTTCACTTCGTCAAGGCCGTAATGATCCTCATCGAGAATCTGTCTGGCCTTTTCAATGTCGTGCCGCACCCGGCTGCGTTTTTTCCAGGGCACTGCCAGCATCCAGTCGATATAACCCCGGACAACCGTTGCCTCAGCAGACATGGGGGACATCATTTTCAGCTTGTTGAGCTCAGACTCGGTTTTCTTCCGCGCTTCTTCCGGCAGGCCGGCTTCTTCCAGCTTTTGCTCCAGTTCCTCAAAATCGTTATTACCCTCGCCCAGATTACCCATTTCCTTCTGGATAGCTTTCATCTGTTCGTTCAGGTAATACTCTCGCTGGCTGCGTTCCATCTGCTTTTTGACGCGGCCACGGATGCGCTTTTCCACCTCTATAAGGTCAATTTCGCCATCCAGTTTGCCCAGAAGCAGTTCCACGCGCTTTCTGATATCGAGCGCCTGCAGCAACTCCTGTTTTTCCGGAATCGACATTTCCAGATGCGCGGCCATGGTGTCGGCGAGGCGATCCAGATCTTCGATTCCGGTGAGCGCATTGGAGACTTCAGACGGCACTTTCCGGGACAGTTTTACATACTTTTCGAACTCGCCCATGAGCGTCTTCAGAAGGACATCTTCCTCGCGCTCAGAGGCTCCAGTTTCGTCCATCAGCATTGCGTTGCCAGAGAGATACTCGGCTTCCGCTATATTACTGATCGCAGCGCGGGCGTTGCCCTCAACCAGCACTTTTACGGTGCCGTCCGGCAGCCGCAGCATTTGCAGTACTGTGGCCAGCGTGCCCATTTCAAACACATCACTCGGGCCTGGCTCATCTGTGGATGCATCCTTTTGGGCTACCAGAAGGATTTCCTTGCTTCCTTCCATCGCAGCTTCCAGAGCCTGGATGGATTTTTCGCGGCCCACAAACAGTGGGACCACCATGTGCGGAAACACCACTACATCACGAAGCGGAAGCAGCGGGTATTCTTGCACGGTATCTTCGGGTATCCGGGTCATAAGGAATCCTCTGACGGTGTTTCATTCAACATACCACCCTTCATTGGGGCGCGCGCCGAAATTGCAATCTTTTTACCAAACAACACAGCACCGGACCCTAATGATACAAACCAGTATCGAAACAGGTTTATATCGCTTGAAGATCAACCTGCAAGGGCAAGGCATCAAAAGCCCCGTACCGTGTCGCAGCAACAGCACCGCACCGGCTGGCGAACGCCAACGCAGCATCCAGATTCCCGGCTTGACGAAGCCATGGGCCAAGCTGGCTCTTACCCACTCCGTGAGTTGCCAGCCGGTAAAGAAAACCTGCAACAAAGGCGTCGCCAGCTGCGGTGGTGTCCACGGCCGTTACAGCGGGAGGTCGCAGTTGATGCAGGCCTTCACCGGACCAGGCACACAATACGTTCGGTCCGTCAGAAACCAGCACCAGCAGGACACCCTGTTGACGTAACTCGCGAATCACCCTGTCGCCCTGATCGCCATACAGCGCCACCAGTTCTTCCCGGCTGAATTTTACCACATCTGCCTCAGCGGCCATGCTTCTGATCCATTCCGGCGCCTGATCCGGGTCTGGCCACAGCAGTTCACGAAAATTGACATCAAAGCTGATCAGGCAACCGGCATCCTGGGCCCGCCTGACCAATGCCAGGGTTACTTGCAGGATGGCGGGTTCTGTCAGGGTATTGGAACAGAAATGAAAAATCGGTTTTCCGGCAAAGGCGGCGTCTGGCATTTGCTCTGACCGGTACTGCAGGTCCGCAGTGCCAGTGCGGTAGAAGGTAAAACTGCGCTCGCCAGAATCATCCAGGGCGACTATGGACAGTGCAGTCCTGGCGCTGGGCGACTGTATCAGGAGCGAGGTGTCTACACCATGTGCGGACAGCGACGCCACGATATTGTCGCCAAAAACATCTGCACCAACCTGGCCGGCAAAACGGGATCGACCGCCAAGCTTTGCGACCCCGACTGCCACATTCGCCGGTGCGCCACCGGGCTGCGGAATAAACCGGGATTGCCCGGCCACCCGCTCCCCACGCATGTCGATCAGGGCTTCACCAAAACAGAGTACCTCGAGTGTCATGATTGAAGATTTTTCTCCGGAATGGGATGGATCAGGGACAGCTCTCACGCACGAGCAGGCAGGTAGGCAGCACAACGTTTGTGTCTTCTTGTTCACCGAGAAATATCCGGGCTGCGATACGGCCTTTCTCGGCACTCTGCTGGTACACAGTCGTGAGTGACGGATGAAGGTTGGCTCCCTCCGGAATTCCGTCAAAACCGACGATCCGAACGTCCCCGGGCACTCGCAGCCCCATCTGCAGTGCAGCCTGGATAGCGGCCAGGGCAATCCGGTCACTCATACACAGCAACAGATCAGGCCGGGGGCTGCTGGTCAGTGCTTCCCGTGCCGCCTGGTAGGCGTCCGGATGGGTATTAGTGGGGATCGACCAGATGCGTTCAGCGGGAACCTGGTAGCCGGCAGCTTCCAGGGCATCGGTATAGCCATGAAGCCGGCGAACGGAAATGGCTCTCGTCTCGTTGAAAAGCTCCCGATCGCGGATCCGGCAGACACGGTCCGTGTCCACCAGGCGCAGGCCCAGAATGGCGACATTTTCCGGAGGCTGCCGGAGCGCATGTTCGGCGCTACGGCGGGCACCCTCATAGTTGTCGATGTTGACCCAGGTGCAGCCTTCCAGAGCAAAATCCACCGCTACCATGGGTTTGCCATGCTGCAGCAGCCGTTCGTAGGTTCTGCCTTTTTTCAGCCAGCCGTAGATAATAAATCCGTCCACCATGGATTCCTGAAGCCTGCTCCGGTGCTCGTCATCATCCTGGCTTGAAAGCAACAGCATATTCATATGACGTCGATCGAGAACCTCCGCAAGGCCATGCAGGAACTCGCTGGCCACCGGGTCCGTCAAGCTGTAGGCGAGGTTGTCCGCCAGCATCACTCCGACGTTGCCGGTCCGGCCTGTACGCAGGCTACGCGCTGCTGCATTGGGGCCCATGTATCCAAGGCGTTTGCACTCTTCCAGAATCCAGCGGCGACGGGCTTCAGACAGCTGATCCGGCCGATTGAAGGCATTGGAGATGGTGGCGGTGGAAACATTCAGCCGCTCAGCCATCAGCTTCACTGTAAGTCGTTTTGGCTTCTCGGTCACACTTGCCTCTCCCGCTCCTGGTTATCGGATTTCATTGGGTTGCTGCCAGCCGCTCAGCGGTCTCCGTTTCCGCCCGGAAATGGCCAAGGGCCCGGCCACTGTTTCCGAACACATGCACCAGTTCAGGATCGGTAGTCAGCGCCACGCGCTGCCCGGTCTGAACCTCGCAGGGCACCGGCTGGCGCACAACCATGAGCTCGTCCATGCCGGGCAGTTCCACATAGACATAGGCCTCGTTACCCAGGTACTCAACGTTGACCACTTCCAGCCCGTGATCAGGCCCTGACAACGTCAGGCTGAAGTGTTCCGGGCGAACGCCGACGGTCACTGTATCGCAATCCTTCAGGCCCGATGTATCCCGGTTAACCGTCACCTCCCCCAGTCCGCGAATAGTAATTGCGGTTGTCGGTGCACCGGTTTCACCCGCGACCCGGCCAGGCATCAGGTTCATTTTGGGAGAACCGATAAATCCGGCCACAAACAGGCTGGCCGGCGTTTCGTAGAGCTCATAGGGGGTACCGACCTGTTCAATATTGCCGCCGTTGAGCACCACAATCTTGTCGGCCAGAGTCATGGCTTCAACCTGATCGTGGGTTACGTAGATCATGGTGGACTGGAGCCGGTCATGGAGCTTGGCGATTTCAGTGCGCATTTGCACCCGCAGGCTGGCGTCCAGGTTGGACAGCGGCTCATCAAACAGCATGATCTTGGGTTCCCGGGCCATGGCCCGGCCAATCGCCACCCGCTGGCGCTGGCCACCAGACAGCTCGCGGGGTTTTCGATCCAGCAACTTTTCCAACTGCAGCACTTCGGCGGTTTTTTCCACCCATTCGCGGATCTTGTTCTTTTTGGCCTTGCCCAGCTTGAGACCGAAGGCGATGTTCTCATACACCGACATGTGCGGATACAGAGCATAGGACTGGAATACCATGCCCACGCCACGCTCCTTCGGTGACTGGTCCGTGACCACTTCGCCGTCGATCTCGATATCCCCGCTGGTGGGGTCCTCCAGCCCGGCAATCAGCCGGAGCATGGTTGACTTGCCGCAACCCGACGGGCCGACAAAGACCACGAATTCTCCGTCTTCGATGCGCAGGTTCACGCAGGGCAAAATCTCGGTCTGTCCAAAGGTCTTGTTTATATTTTTCAGTTCCACGCATGCCATGGTGGAGACTCCTCTGTTGATCGCCCGGCCAGGACCGGGCGCTCCTCATTTTTTCTGCTGCGCACTGCTTTACAACTCTGCAAACAATGCCTGATAAGGCGGCAGGACAAGGTCGCCGCCATGGATATATCCGGCAAACCCGTGTCCGGTTGCAATCCGGCCGATGTCACAGGGCACCGGGGTGCGCAGCTCCCGGCCGGTGACATTGAGTGCAACCAGCATGGACTGATTCTCCGCCTTGCGAACCCAGCAAAGCGCATCGCCGGTGCCCTCGATCAACTCCAGTTCCCCCTGCACCAGGGCCGGCTGATTCTGGCGCCAGCGGATCAGCCGGCGAACACCGTTCAAGGTGGAGTCCGGATTGTCCTCCTGGCTCTGCACCGACAGCTCAAGATGGTGGCGGTCGACGGGCAGCCATGGCGTACCCGCGGTGAATCCGCCTCCGTCTTCCGATGTCCAGGGCATGGGGGTGCGGCAACCGTCCCGGCCCTTGAACTCCGGCCAGAACTGGATGCCGTAGGGGTCCTGCAGGGCCTCGAAGGGCACCCAGGCTTCCGGAAGTCCGAGCTCCTCACCCTGGTAGATGCAAGCACTGCCCCGAAGTGACAGCAGCAAAGCCATCAGCACCCGGGCATACGCTGGCAGATCCTCGACACCCTCACCCCAGCGCGACACCACCCGGGCAACGTCGTGGTTGCTCAGTGCCCAGCAGGCCCAGCCATCGCCAAGACCCTTCTGGAACCTGCGCACCACATCGCGAACCCACTCCGGGCCATGCTGGTCGGAGAGCAAGTCAAAGGAATAGGCCATATGCAGGCGGTTGCTGCCCCGGGTGTACTCGGCCATCCGCTCCAACGGCCGGTCGTCTCCGATTTCGCCCACCAGGGTGGTTTCCGGAAACTCGTCCATCAGCTCGCGAAGATCCTCCAGGAAAGCCAGGTTCTCCGGCTGGCTCAGATCATATACATGGCGTTGGTAGGTGTAAGGATTCATACCTTTGGCCACAAAGGTCTTGTTCTCACCGGCCGGAACAGCCGGATTATTCTCCAGCCCCTGGCTGTGGTAGTAAAAGTTCACTGTGTCCAGGCGAAAACCATCCGCGCCCAGCTCCAGCCAGAATCGCATATTATCGAGCTGGGCCTGTCGCACGTCCGCATTGTGGAAGTTCAGGTCCGGCTGGCTGGCCAGGAAATTGTGAAGGTAATACTGGCCCCGGCGGCTGTCCCAGGCCCACGCGCTTCCACCAAAAATTGAGAGCCAGTTGTTGGGCGGGGTACCATCCGGCTTCGGATCGACCCAGACAAACCAGTCGGCCTTGGGATTATCCCGGCTGGAACGGCTTTCCTCGAACCAGGGGTGACTCTCGGCTGTGTGGCTGAGCACCTGATCAATGATCACCTTCAAGCCCAGGCGATGAGCTTCTGCGACCAGTGCACGGTAGTCGTTCATGACCCCGAAAATCGGGTCGACACCGCGGTAGTCAGAAATGTCGTAGCCAAAGTCTTTCATGGGTGACTTAAAGAACGGAGACAGCCAGATAGCGTCCACGCCCAGGGACGCGACATAGGGCAGTTTACGGGTAACGCCCTGCAGATCGCCGATACCATCCCCGTTGCTGTCGAGAAAACTGCGGGGATAGATCTGGTAGATAATGCCACCTTTCCACCAGGGCTGAGACTGGATCATACAATAACTCCTCAATTAACCTTTCACCGCACCCGCCGTGAGGCCGGATACGATACGACGTTGAAAAATCAGCACCAGCAACACCAACGGCACCGTGACAATGACAGACGCCGCCATCAGGTTGCCCCAGGGCAATTCGTACTGGGAGCCGCCGGTCAGCAGGGCAATGGCGACAGGAACCGTGCGCTGGTCATCGGTGAGCGTGAAGGTGAGTGCAAACAGGAACTCATTCCAGGCGGCAATAAATGCCAGCAGGCCTGTCGTTGCCATCGCTGGCCACATCAGTGGGATAAACACCTTGAACAGAGTGGTCATGGGTGAGGCACCGTCAACAATGGCTGCCTCTTCAAGCTCCTTCGGCAACTGCCGCATGAAGGTGGTCAGAATCCAGACCGTGAACGGCAACGTGAAGATGGTGTAGGAGAAGATCAGCGCCAACGGGCTGTTGTAAAGATCCAGGGCCCGGATCACCTCGAACAACCCGGACAGCACCGCCACCTGGGGAAACATCGAGACTCCGAGCACAATCATCAGCACCGCACTCCGGCCCCGGAACTGCACCCGACCGAGAGCATAGGCGGCCGTAAGGCCAAACACCATGGCAATGATTACCGTGGCGAAAGAGACCAGCACCGAGTTCCAGATGCTGCCCACGAAGGAGCCGTCGCCAATCACGGAGAGGTAATTGGAGAAATCGATCGAGCTCACCCACCAGGTCACATCGAACAGATCGGAACCACTCTTGAATGAGGTCACGATCGCGTAATAGAACGGGAACACCGTAAACAGCAGGATCCCCACCAACAGAACAGCGAAACCGGTTTTCGCCACGATTTTCCTCAACAGTTTGCGGTTCATGCCTCACCCCCAATCTGCTTGCGGCCGAGATAGAGATAGCTGATGGTCAACAGGGCAATGATCAGGAACAGAACCGTGGAGGCCGCCGATCCGTACCCGACATCCTGGAATTCCACCAGTTGCTGTCGCGCATAGACCGACATCGACATGGTGTCCTCACTGTTGGATGTCAGCACGTAGATCACATCGAAGACGCGCAGCGCATCGAGCACACGGAAAATGATGGCAACCATCAACGCCGGCAGGATCAGCGGCAGGGTTACCTTGAAGAACACCCGCACCGGATGAATACCGTCAACCTTCGCAGCTTCGTAGCAGTCCGAGGGCAGCATCTGCAGCGCGGCAAGCGTGAGCAGGGCCATAAAGGGCGTGGTTTTCCAGACATCGACCATAATTACTGCCCACATGGACAGATCCGCGTTGGCTGTCCAGTTCAGTGGCTCTGCAATCAGGCCAAGACCCAGCAACATTTCGTTGATGATTCCGAACTGGTCGTGGAGCATCCAGCCCCACATCTTGGCGGACACGATGGTTGGCACCGCCCAGGGAATCAGCGTGGCTGCCCGGACCCAGCCCCGGCCAGTGAACTGAGCGTTCAGGGTCAGCGCTATGATCAGTCCGAGGACGGTCTCAATGCCAACCGACACCACCGTGAAGAACAGCGTATTCCAGACCGCGCTCCACCAGGTCGGGTCCGCCAACACGCCATACCAGGCGCCGTTGTCGTAAACCAGGTAGTTTTCGAATCCCACCAGTCCGTATTCGCTGATATTGGAGAAACTGGCATCAGTGAAGCTGAACCAGATGGTTCGCATCAGTGGCCAGCCCGCCACGGCGGCCAGCACGAGCAGCATGGGGATCAGGAACAGCCATGCCGCCCGCAGGCGCTGGCGGCGCACCCGGCTGGCTTGCCGTTTGACGGGAAAGGCCCGGGCCGGCGATTTGCCGCCCGCGACCGTGTCTACAGGTGCCGGCGCGGTATAAGCCATGACCGGTTACCAGCCCCGACGACCGACACGCTGAAGCTGACGCTCCAGGCCACTCAACGCCTGTTCCGGCTCCGCCTCACCGGAAAGCACCTGATGGGTAGCTTTGAAGAACGCGTTGCTGACCCGACCATAACTTTCACCGGTCACTGAAGAAGGCCTGGGCACTCCGTTCTTGAAGGTTTCGAACAGTTCGCCAAAGAAGGGCACTGCCGTGAGAACCTCTTCATCTTTATACAGGCCCGGAATCGTGGGGTTATAGCTGCCCTGGATTGCCCGGCGTTTCTGTTCCTCGTAACTGGTCAGGAAGAGGACAAGATCTGCTGCTTCCTCCGTATTCTCAGAATAACGGGAGACCGCCAACTGCCACCCCCCCAACGTGCCGGTATGAGAGCCATCTTCCCCACCCTTGGGCAGGGCAACTACGCCCACCTTATCCTTGACGGAACTATCTTCACTCTGTGCCAGGCTCCAGGCGTAAGGCCAGTTGCGCATGAACAGTGCATTCCCGGACTGGAACACACCACGAGCCTCTTCCTCGGTATAATTCAGTACGCTCCGCGGTGAGATATCATCGATCCAGCTGGCGGCCAACGCCAACGCCTCCCGGGCGTGCGGATTATTGATGGTAACTTTTCCGTCAGCATCCACTATGGTTCCACCGTTGTAGGAACTCACCCACTCCAGGGCATTGCAGGTCAGCCCTTCGTATGCCCGGCCCTGCCAGACATACCCCCAGAAGCGGTCGTTACCGGCTTCACGCTCGCCGGCCATGACCACACGGGCCGAATTGGTCAAGTCCTGCCAGGTTTCCGGCACATCTTGATCGTACTTCTCCAGCAGATCCTTGCGGTAGTAAAGAACCCCGGCATCTGTAAACCAGGGCATGGCAACCAGTCGGCCATCCACCGTGTTGTTCTGCACCAGGGATTTGAAGTGGGCGTCTTCGGCCCCGCCCGTGTACTCCGAGAGGTCCACCAGGTGCTTGGCCAGCATGCCGGGCCAGACTACGTCGATCTGGAAAATATCCACATCACCGGATTGGGCTGCCAGCAGCTGCTGATACAGCGACAGGCGTTCAGTAGCGGAATTGGGCGTGGAAACCACTTTTACGTCATGACCGGTCTGTTCAGCCCAGGCCTGGGTACCCTCTTCACACAACTGCTTTTCTGCACCAACAGCGCCACAAGAAATGGTTAGTGTCTTGGCTTGCACGCCGGCGGCAAAAGCAACAACCGCGACAGCACCAAGCATCCATTGACTTACATTCAATCTGGACATATTGCTCACCTCGATTTTGTAATTGTTCGCTTCAGAACCAGATTTCCATCTGGGTACCAAAAGTCCACTGGCCGCTCTCGAAATCACTGTCAGCACCGAGTGCGTCACCAACAGCGTAACTGTCCAGCGCGTCATCCCAGGTAGAATAGCTGGCGAACACGCGGATTTCGGGGCGATTCCAGAAACCGCCAACCTGAGGTTTAAAGGTAGGTGCTATGGTGAACTTGCTGTAATCACCATCAACATCTTCGCGACCGTTGTAGCCCATCGTCGTAATGTCCATGGTCTGCCAGGAAACCTCATACTGCATCTCGAAGTTTGCGGCAATTTCGTGGGCAAGGCGGGTATTGAAAGTCAGCCACTGATACTCGTCACCGGCGAGGTATCGATCCTTGCTGGTTTCCGCCAGGATCGCCGGAGCGAGACGCCAGTTGTCGCTCAGATAGGTGGTGCCGTAAACCCCAAAACGGGTGCTGACCGCGTCCTCGTGGAGATCACCATCGGAACCGATGTTCTTGGTCTCCGCGCCCAGGCCCTGACCGTGCATCACCGCCACTTTGTAGTTACCGTCGGACAGGCCAAAAAAGCTGCCGCCATGGTAAGCCAGCATGGTGTGGATACCAGTTTCAGCCGCTTCGGTAACACCCTCCACGACACGTTGGTCATTGTCCCGGGCTTTCATGCCACTTATCATCCACTGAAAATTACCGGCATAGTTGTTGGCGGTCAGGATAATATTGTCAGTACTGTAACTGCCTTCCGGAACAAAATCGGTGTCTGCCGCGAACTCAATAAAGCTGCGCCCATACAGAGAGAAGCTGGACTTGACATTATCTGACCAGGCAATGTCGTAGATCCCGGCACCCAGCCCTGCCAGAAAAATGAAATCACTGTCCAACCAGTGGATATCGAAGTTATCCCGGTCAAAACGTTTACCTGCCCAAATTGACGCATCCTTGAAGATCCCACTGAAACTCGCCAGGTCGCTGAACTCAACGTAGGCCTGCCGAACGTTCAAGGCGCCATCCTCGGAGGTCCAGTCATTGGAGGATGAGGTGGAGTCTGCAATCATTACCCGGTAATGGGATTTGGTGCCATTCTCCGCCACCTGCTTGTAGTTGAGGATAGCTTCGAGGTATGTATCGGGCTCATTACCCAGGCGCCCAACCGCCCCGCCAACGGAACCTGCCGGCGTCAGATAAGGGCCACCGGATGCGCTTTGCAAATCATCGTCAAGCAGTAGCCCGGAACGGGCGTATGCGTTGAAGGAAAAGCCCTCCTCGCCGGTAGCTTGCGGTTGAATTTCGGCCAGTTTGGCCTCCAGGGCGGACAGGCGCTCTTCCGTGCTTTGTTGCGCCTGCACGGCGAGCGGAGCAGTGGCCAAAGCCAGAGTGGCAGCCACGGCCACAGGGTTGCGATTTCGTGCTTTGAAGTAAATCACTTGTCAGAACCTCATCTTGTTTTTGTAAGGTTTAATTTTCCGATCAGTGCTTACTTAATGCATTTAGATACTAAGCCAGTCTCTCGCATCCATCGAAGCCGTGGTCGGATGCCCTTCTGCTCCAATGCTGCGATCAATACATTAAGCCGTAACCCTTGCTTAACAACCAAGCTGGAATCAATAGTCCGGATCGAACTTAATCGATTAAGCACCCAACCAATACTAGAAACGATATATGACTTATGCAACCGCCGGTAAAACTTAATTCTGTCTTAATTTTCAGATGACGGGGGGACGAAGCGGGGAGAGATAACTGCCGGACAATATCCGGCTTCAGATTTGGTAAAGATCCAGGTCAGATCCCGTTCGAAGTCGGGAATTTGCGTCCGGTCCTACCACTGACAATCCATGAATCCATTCAAGCAAAAACCTGGCAAACTCGCCGGTTTGCCAGGTTTTAAGACCGGCCAGCACCTTCCTGGTGTGCCGTGAAAACCCGGTCAGTCATCCGGTACGGCTTTGGCGTGATCCTTGTTGGCGTATATCTTGAACGGCTCCGAGTCGCCCTTGATCACACTTTCATCGATCACGACCTTGGAAATATCATGCTCCGAAGGGATCTGGTACATGGTATCCAGCAAGGTGGCTTCCATGATGGAACGGAGACCGCGGGCACCGGTTTTCCGTTCCAGCGCTTTAGCTGCAACAGCACGCAAGGCATCATCCCGGAAGTCCAGTTCCACACCCTCCATGTCAAACAGCTTCTGATACTGTTTGGTCAGGGAGTTCTTCGGCTCGGTAAGAATCTGCACCAGTGCATCTTCATCCAGCTCGTTCAGCGTGGCGACCACCGGCAGGCGCCCTACGAATTCAGGGATCAGCCCATACTTGACCAGATCTTCTGTCTCAACGTGCTTGATCACGTCACCGGTATTCTTGCTGTCGTCCCGACTGGTAACTGCCGCCGAGAACCCGATACTGCTCTTTTCAGTGCGATCACGGATGACTTTATCCAGGCCGGCAAAGGCACCACCACATATAAACAGCATATTGCTGGTATCCACCTGCAAAAACTCCTGCTGCGGATGCTTGCGACCACCCTGGGGCGGAACCGATGCTACCGTGCCCTCGATCAGCTTCAGCAGCGCCTGCTGAACCCCCTCACCGGATACATCACGGGTGATGGAAGGGTTATCAGACTTGCGTGAAATCTTGTCGATTTCATCGATATAAACAATGCCCCGCTGGGCCTTGTCCACATCATAATCACACTTCTGAAGCAGCTTCTGGATGATGTTCTCGACGTCCTCACCCACGTAGCCCGCCTCGGTCAGGGTTGTCGCGTCGGCAATGGTAAATGGAACGTTGAGCATACGTGCCAGGGTTTCGGCCAGCAGCGTTTTACCGCTACCCGTTGGGCCAATCAGCAGTATGTTACTTTTGCCCAGCTCAACATCGCCCTTGCCTTCCCCATAACGCAAACGCTTGTAATGGTTATAAACCGCCACGGCAAGCACAACCTTTGCGCGGTCCTGACCGATTACGTATTCGTCCAGCGTATCGCGGATTTCAGCCGGCGTGGGAAGACGATCACTCGGCTCCTCCTGTGCATTCTCCTGAATCTCTTCACGGATAATATCGTTGCACAGGTCGACACACTCGTCGCAGATGAACACCGAAGGCCCTGCAATGAGCTTACGGACTTCATGCTGGCTCTTTCCACAAAACGAGCAGTACAGCAACTTGCCGTTATCGTCGCCTCTGCCGTTTCTATCATCTGCCATTGAAATACCTCTGATCTCGTTTTACCGGCGCTTCCAAAAATAATTACGGAGCGCCAGTCAAATGTGGTGCTACTACTGCCAGTATTATTTATTCGGTACGCGCTTATCAAGTATGGAGTCAATCAACCCGTACTCTTTCGCCTGGGACGGATCCATGAAGTAGTCACGATCCGTGTCCCTCGAGATGGTTTCCAGATCCTGGCCGGTGTGGTGGGCCAGTATGGAGTTCAGGGTGTGCCGGATTTTAAGAATTTCCCGTGTGTGGATCTCGATATCCGTTGCCTGCCCCTGATAACCACCCAGAGGCTGGTGAATCATCACCCGGGAGTGAGGCAAGCAGGCACGCTTGCCTGCTGCACCGCCTGCCAGCAGGAAGGCGCCCATACTGGCGGCCTGCCCCACGCACAGCGTTGCAACGTCCGGCTTGATAAACTGCATGGTGTCATAAATGGACATACCCGCCGTTACCGAACCTCCAGGGCTGTTGATGTACAGGTGGATATCCTTGTCCGGATTCTCGGATTCCAGGAACAGAAGCTGCGCTACGATCAGGTTCGCCATGTGATCTTCCACCTGCCCGACCATGAAGATCACCCGCTCCTTGAGCAGGCGGGAATAAATATCGAACGAACGCTCGCCGCGGGCAGTCTGCTCTATAACCATCGGCACCAGGCCGGAACTGGTAACCATTGCGGGACCATCAATCGGTTTCTGCATCATGATGCGCCTGAACTCCTTATGGACAGTTGGAACGTGGCTTCACACCACAGCGTCTTCAGCATTTCTACACCTTGTACTTTGCCAGCAGCGAGTCAAGATGAAAACAGCCGGACATGCCGGCTGTTAGGTCTTTTCGGCCAGCCGGGCCAGAATAAATCCAACCCCGACACCAGTGCCCTACTATATCAGCGCTGCGGCTGTCCTGCCTGGATGGCTTCTTCGTACTTGACCTTTTTCTCTGTGACCTGGGCCTGAGAGAGGACATGGTCAACAACCTGATCTTCCAGTACAGACGATTCGATCTGGCTCTTTTGTTCCGGGTTACCGTTGAAGTGGGCAATAACCTCCTCAGGTTGTTCATACGTTGACGCGATTTCCTGGATCTTTTCGTCAACCTTGGCCGGATCCACTTTCAAATCGTTTGCCTTTACAACTTCCTGGAACAACAGGCCGGTCTTGACACGACGCTCAGCCTGCTCCTGGAAGATCTCCTTCGGCAACTGCTGGAAATCTACCTGGCCGCCAAAGCGTTGCACTGCATCCTGGCGCAAACGGTCAATTTCCTGATCTGCCAGAGCCGTCGGAATATCGACTTCCGTTGTTTCCAGAAGACCGTCTACCACATCGTTCTTCAGCTTGTTGGAGATCGCCTGCTTGAGTTCGCGCTCCATGTTCTTCCTGACTTCTTCGCGGAAGCTGGCTTCATCTTCTGCATCGATACCGAATTTACTGAAAAACTCAGCATTCAGTTCAGGCAGTTGAGGCTCTTCAACCTCGTGGATCTTGATTTCAAACTTGGCCGGCTTACCTTTGAGGTCCTCGTTGTGATAATCCTCAGGGAAGGTCACTTCAATCTCAAGCTCTTCACCGGCTTTGCCACCAACAAGAGCTTTTTCGAAACCCGGGATCATCTGGTCCGAGCCCAGGGTCAGCTTGTGGCCTTCAGCGGCTCCGCCCTCGAACTCTTCACCATCGATAAAGCCCTTGAAATCAATGGTCAGCACGTCCTTGTTCCTGGACTTACGCTTGACAGACTTCATGGTGGCCTGCTGACGACGCAGGTTATCGATCATGGTGTCGATATCCTTTTCGGTGATCTCCGAGGTCAGCTTTTCAATGGAAATCCTGCTCAGGTCACCCAACTCAATTTCCGGCAGAACTTCAAAAATAGCCACGAACTCAAGATCTTCGCCGGCCTTCATGGTCTTCGGCTCAAGTCTGGGCCAACCCGCCGGATTGATATCCTGCTCCTGCAGTGCCTTGATGTAGTTGTCGCGCATGATTTCGCCCACAATTTCCTGGCGAACGCTATCACCGAAACGACGCTTGACCACGCTCATGGGCACCTTGCCAGGGCGGAAACCGTTCAGGCGAACGGTGCGCGCAGTTTCCTGCAGGCGTTTCTGAACCGCCTGTTCAATTTCCTGGGCGGGCACACCAATCGTCATGCGACGCTCGATGTTGGAGGTCGTTTCTACAGACACTTGCATGGAAGATCCTCAAATTTCGGGTTCGGTATGTGAATGAAATTAAATCAAAAAGTCCGTTCCTGAGCGATTTCCCCGGAAGGACCCAAAATTAAAAGACGATAGTTTATCACGGTTTGCCCTGACGAGAGAATCACCTGCCAAAAACTAAAAAAGCCCTTAGAGGGCCTCTAAGAGCTTTAATCTGGTACTCCGGGAGGGACTTGAACCCCCACGCCTTGCGGCAATAGGACCTAAACCTATCGTGTCTACCAATTCCACCACCGGAGCTGAAATCTATTCAGAACAGAGCGTTAACCGCCTGGCGTCAGCCATAGATCGCAGCAAACACTTTCAGGAATTTGGGGTGGACGAAGGGGATCGAACCCTCGACCGCAGGAGTCACAATCCTGAGCTCTACCAACTGAGCTACGTCCACCACATCGGGACATACCTTTCGGTACATTCTATCTATCGACAAAACAGCTGTCGATCTGACACTTTGCTGACTGCAGTTTCGGTTTTGACCAAGCCGGCGGCTTAAGTGGCGCGCCCGGCAGGACTCGAACCTGCGACCCTCGGCTTAGAAGGCCGATGCTCTATCCAGCTGAGCTACGGGCGCTTGACCGTTGGCCTAGCTGAATATCCAGATAAATGGTCGGGGTAGAGAGATTCGAACTCCCGACATCCTGCTCCCAAAGCAGGCGCGCTACCAGACTGCGCTATACCCCGTTTCAACTGAACAGATCGTGCTTCAGCAAAGTTGGCGCGCATATTACCGCCGCCAAATAGCTCCGTCAACAAGGAAAATCAAATTCTCCCATAAATCAGGTGTTTCAGTGCCAGGCCACGGCCCCGCCGGACTGTATTCCGGAAGCTCCGCCAATTGGAGTTGAGCGGTAAGCGTGAGACAATGCGTGCTCTTTTTTAACTACCCATGCCAACCGACAAGACAAAACATGAGCGCCAAACTGATTAATGGAAAAGACATTGCCGCCGCGGTCAAAGAACAGGTCGCTTCCGGTGTAAAAGCCCGTGCCCGCAAGGGTCTGCGCGCGCCTGGCCTGGCTGTGGTCCTGGTGGGGAACGATCCCGCATCGGAAGTCTATGTAGGTAACAAGCGTAAAGCCTGTGACGCTGCAGGCATAATTTCACTTTCCTATGACTTGCCGGCAGATACTTCACAGCAAGCCCTGGAAGCACTGATTGATGAACTGAACGATAACCCTGCGGTAGACGGAATACTGGTACAACTGCCGTTACCCGGCCACCTGGACGCAGACCCCATTCTGCTGAAAATCCGCCCTGACAAGGACGTGGATGGTTTCCACCCCTACAACATAGGGCGCCTCGTGCAACGCAAGCCTGCCCTGCGGCCATGCACGCCTGCAGGTGTGATAACACTGCTGGACAGCATCAACACCCCTTATAAGGGCCAGCATGCGGTAATAGTAGGCGCATCCAACATTGTCGGTCGCCCCATGACCATGGAACTGCTGCTTAAAGGTGCCACCACTACGGTGTGCCATCGCTTTACTCCGGATCTGGAAAAATTTGTCCGGGATGCAGATATTCTGATTGCAGCCGTAGGCAAACCGGGCCTGATTAAGGGGGACTGGGTAAAGCCCGGCGCAACCGTGATTGATGTCGGCATCAATCGCATGGAGAACGGGAAGTTACAGGGTGATGTGGATTTTGAGGCCGCGTCAGCCCGCGCGGCATACATTACTCCGGTTCCCGGCGGTGTTGGCCCCATGACCATTGCTACCCTTCTGCAAAACACTCTTTATGCCGCAAACGAGCTGCATAAAGAGGAGTAACCGCAGCAGCGCTTTTGATGGGGAATACCCACAAGCACCAAAAAACCCGCCGAAGCGGGTTTTTTTGGCTCAGTCGATCTTACTGACCGAACTTTTCTTTTGCCTTCAGGCGATAAGCGTGCAGCAGTGGCTCTGTGTAGCCATTGGGCTGCTCCCGCCCTTTCAGAACCAGATCCATGGCCGCCTGGAACGCAACGCTGTCTGCGAAGTCTGGCGCCATAGGCCGGTAGCCAGGGTCATTGGCGTTCTGTTTATCCACAACCTGCGCCATACGCTTCATGGTTTCTTCAACCTGCGCCTCGGTGCAGATGCCGTGGTACAGCCAGTTTGCCAGGTGCTGGGAAGAGATACGCAGGGTGGCACGGTCTTCCATCAGGCCGATATCGTTGATATCGGGCACCTTGGAGCAGCCCACACCGCTATCGATCCAGCGTACAACGTAACCCAGAATACCCTGGGCGTTGTTGTCCAGTTCCTGCTGGATGTCAGACTCGCTCAATCTGGAAGGATCTTCCATCACCGGCACGGTGAGAATGTCGTCCAGGCTGGCACGGGTGCGGCTTTCCAGTTCTTTCTGGACATCCGCTACAGATACCTGGTGGTAGTGAATCGCATGCAGAGTTGCAGCCGTAGGAGAAGGTACCCAGGCCGTGTTGGCTCCGGATTTCGGGTGGCCAATTTTCTGTTCAAGCATCGCTGCCATCAGGTCCGGCATGGCCCACATGCCTTTACCAATCTGGGCAACACCGCGGAAACCGGTTTCCAGCCCGATATCGACGTTCCACTGCTCGTAGGCGCCAATCCACACCGACTGTTTCATTTCACCCTTGCGAATGAACGGACCCAGCTCCATGGAGGTATGCATCTCATCACCGGTGCGATCCAGGAAGCCGGTATTGATGAACACCGCCCGCTCTTTGGCTGCATGGATGCAGGCCTTGAGATTCACCGTGGTACGGCGCTCTTCGTCCATGATACCCACTTTGAGGGTGAATCGTGGCAGGCCCAGAGCATCTTCAACAAGCCCGAAGAATTCGTTGGTGAATGCGACTTCCTCCGGGCCGTGCATTTTCGGCTTAACAATGTACACAGAACCGGTTGCGCTGTTCTGGAACTTGCCGTTACCTTTCAGATCGTGAATGGCGATCAGCGAGGTCAGAAAGCCATCCATCAGGCCTTCCGGCACTTCGCTTCCGTCTTTCAGCAAAATGGCCGGGTTGGTCATCAGGTGCCCGACGTTGCGCACAAACATCAGGCTGCGGCCTTTCAGTTTGAGCTCACTGCCATCGGCTGCAGTGTATACGCGGTCCGGGTTCATTTTACGGGTCAGGCGCTCGCCACCCTTGTCAAAGGTTTCTTCCAGATCGCCCTTCATCAGGCCCAGCCAGTTGCTGTAGGCCAGCGTTTTATCGTCGGCATCTACAGCCGCTACTGAGTCCTCACAATCCATGATGGTGGTCAGAGCGGACTCCATCAGCACGTCTTTCACGTGGGCGCCATCATCCTTGCCAATCGGATGGCTGGCATCAATCTGGATCTCGAAGTGCATGCCGTTCTTCACCAGCAGAATGCCGCTGGGGGCATCGGCTGCACCGGTGTAACCCACGAATCCGGCTTCATCTTTGAGGCCGGTTACATCACCGCTTTGCAGTTTGACAACCAGTTTGCCGTCAGCAACCTGATACAGAACTGCATCTTTATGGCTGCCGGTCGCCAGGGGCGCTGAGTTATCAAGCAGATTGCGGGCAAATTCAATAACCCTGGCGCCACGCACCGGGTTGTAACCGCGACCTTTCTCAGCGCCGTCCTCTTCGGAAATGGCGTCGGTGCCGTACAGCGCATCATACAGGCTGCCCCAACGCGCGTTTGCGGCGTTCAGGGCGAAGCGGGCATTCATGATCGGCACAACCAACTGGGGACCGGCCATGGTAGCAACTTCCGGATCAACATTTGCGGTAGAGATCCGGAAATCACCAGGCTCTTCTACCAGATAGCCGATTTCTTTCAGGAAGGACTTGTAGGTGGCCATGTCCAGCTTCTGGCCCTTGTGATCCCGGTTCCAGCTATCCATTTTTTCCTGGATGGCATCACGTTTGGCCAGCAATTCACGATTGCGCGGCGCCAGATCGTTCACGATCCTGTCAAACTCCGCCCAGAATTTATCCGCATCCAGTCCCGTGCCCGGAATTGCTTCGTTGTTCACGAAGTCATACAAATTCTTTGCGACCTGAATGCCGCCGAGTTGTACGCGCTCTGTCATCGTTAATAGCCTCAGTGGTTTAGCAAGTCCCAGCCACTTTTCTGCAGCTGGGCCCGATAAATTTGAACGCCGCATTGTACGGGAAATTCCCTACAAGGTCATTTCCCTTAACACAACACGACTTTGGTCAAGGTGTCAGTTGCGACGCCAGCGTGTTCCCTCGCGGGAGTCATCCAGGATAATGCCCTGCTCTGCCAACTCCTCACGAATGCGGTCGGCACCGGCAAAGTCTTTGGCTTTGCGGGCCTCCGCGCGGGCCTGAATTTTTGCTTCGATGTCTTCAGCGCTCAGCTCACCGCCGCTCTCCGCCTGGAAAAAGGCATCCGGGTCCTGCTGCAGCAGGCCAAGAACATCGCCAAGCCGGATCATCACCGCTGCCGCACTCTGCGCTTCCCCGGTTCGACCCTCGCGGCGATGCTGGTTGATGTCATTGGCAAGGGCGTGCAGCACTGAAATCGCCCCGGGGCAATTAAAGTCATCGTTCATCAACTCCACGAAGCGCCGATCATAGTCTGTTTCAGGCACACTGTCCGGCTCCAGCGGCACAATACCCCGGAGCGCATGGTAAAGCCTGGCCAGGGACCGCCCCGCCTCTGCAAGGTTATCCTCAGAATAGTCCACCTGACTGCGATAATGACTGGACACCAGGAAGAAACGCACCACTTCCGGCGGGTAGGTTTCCAGGATTTCCCGAATGGTGAAAAAATTGCCCAGGGATTTGGACATTTTTTCCTTGTTCACCCGGATTGCACCCGCATGCATCCAGGTGTTCACAAAGGTGTGTCCTGTGGCGCATTCGGACTGGGCAATTTCGTTTTCATGGTGGGGGAACAGCAGGTCCGGCCCGCCGCCATGAATGTCAAACGTATCGCCCAGGCATTGGGTAGACATGGCGGAGCACTCAATATGCCAACCAGGGCGGCCATCGCCCCAGGGCGAGGGCCAGCTCACCTCCCCTTCACCGGCAGCTTTCCACAGGGCAAAATCCGCCGGGCTACGCTTGGCTTCCTGCACGTCTATGCGCGCACCGGCAAGCAGATCTTCAAGTTTTTTCTTGCTGAGCTTTCCGTAGTCTTCAAACGATTCCACGGAAAAGTACACATCACCGTTATCAGCAACATAGGCATGACCGGACTCAATCAGCGTGTTGATCATGGCAATGATCTCGGCAATATAGTCGGTAGCACGGGGCTCCGCGCTGGGTGGCAGCACACCGAGCCGGGCCTCATCCTCATGCATCGCAGCGATCATGCGTTCAGTCAGTTCGGTAAACGGCTCACCATTTTCCTCGGCACGACGGAGGATTTTGTCATCGATATCGGTGATATTGCGCACATAGGTCACATCGTAGCCACGACTTCGCAAATAACGTGTTATTACATCAAAAGCCACCAATACCCGGGCATGACCAAGATGGCAGTAGTCATAAACCGTCATTCCGCACACGTACATGCGAACCTTTCCCGGCTCGATGGGCGTAAAGATTTCTTTCTGCTGGGTGAGCGTGTTGTATATCCTGATCACAGCTGGTCTCCCGAATGCTTACCCTTGTTTACCCCAGGAATCCCGTAAGGTAACAGTGCGATTGAACACCGGCTTGCCGGCTTTGGCGGTAAGCTCCTGGTCACAGAAGAAGTAGCCCTCGCGCTCAAACTGGTATGGCAGGTCCGTGAGAGGCGTTGCCAGGTTCTGCTCTACCCGCGCACCCTTGAGCACCACCAGTGATTGCGGATTAACGTGATCGAGGAAATCGCCTTCCTTGTCGCTGTCCGGGGATTCGTGGTTGAACAGACGGTCGTACAGATTGATATCGCAGTCCACGCTGTGGTTTGCAGATACCCAGTGGATAACGCCATTGGGTTTGTAACCCTCGGGGTTTACACCCAGGGTGGCCGGATCGTATTCACAGCGCAGTTCAACAATCTCGCCGTTGGCATCCCGCACAACTTCCTTGCAGGTCATCACATAGCCACCGCGTAAGCGAACCGCCTGCTGCGGCGCCAGACGCTTCCACTTGCGGGGCGCCTCTTCAACGAAATCTTCCCGGTCGATGTACAGGGTCTGGCTCCAGGTTACCTCACGCTGTCCCATATCCGGGTTCTGCGGGTGCACCGGCAGTACCAGGGTTTCTGTCCGGTCAGCCGGGTAGTTGGTGAGCGTTACCTTCAACGGCCGCATTACACACATGGCACGGGGTGCGCGGGCGTTCAGATCTTCCCGGATGGCGAACTCCAGCATGCCCACATCCACAGTTCCGCCGGCCTTGTTAACACCGATCATGTCGCAAAATGCACGCAGGGATTCCGGCGTATAGCCCCGGCGACGCATTCCGGATATGGTTGGCATGCGGGGATCATCCCAGCCATCCACCAGATGCTCGTCCACCAGGCGCTTGAGCTTGCGCTTGCTGGTAATGGTGTAATTCAGGTTTAACCGGGCAAACTCGATCTGCCGCGGCTGACAGGGGGCGCTGATGTTTTCCAGCACCCAGTCGTACAACGGGCGGTGGTCTTCAAACTCCAGCGTGCACAGGGAGTGGGTGATTCCCTCCATGGCATCAGAAATGGGGTGGGTGAAATCGTACATCGGGTAGATGCACCATTTATTGCCCGTCTGGTGATGCTCTGCGTAACGGATACGGTAAAGAATGGGGTCGCGCATGTTGATATTGGGTGACGCCATATCAATTTTGGCGCGCAATACCAGTTCACCGTTCTGGAACTTGCCGTCGCGCATATCACGGAAAAGCTTCAGATTTTCCTCAACAGGGCGGTCCCGGTAAGGGCTGTTCCTGCCCGGCTCCGTCAAGGTGCCACGGTACTCCGCCATCTCGTCTGCCGACAGAGCACAAACGTACGCCTTGCCTTTCTCGATCAGCTCTTCGGCAAAGTAGTAAATATCGTCAAAATAATCAGAGGCATAGCGCACATCCCCGGCCCAGGTGTATCCCAGCCATTCAACATCCCGTTTGATGGCATCTATGTATTCCTGGTTTTCCTTCTCCGGGTTGGTATCGTCAAACCGCAGATTGCAAACGCCGGAAAATGTCTCAGCAATACCGAAATTGAGGCAGATGGATTTGGCATGGCCAACGTGCAGGTAACCATTGGGCTCGGGCGGGAAGCGGGTCACCACCTGACCGGTATGCTCACCTCTGGCGATGGCGTCTTCAATCAGGCTCTGGATAAAGTTATGGGCTTTCTTCGACTCGGCGCTCATACAATCTCTGTTAAAAGAAGTGGGTCGTAAACCGGCTATTATACTCATAAATCCGGGCCGGACTCATGCATCCCCGGAAACTCTTCAGTACAATAACTGACTTTAACCGATTCTCACCAAACGAACAGGAAACCCTGATGATTCTGCTGAAAACCAACCACGGCGATATCAAACTTGAACTGGATTACGAAAAAGCCCCGGAAACCGCAAAGAATTTTGAGCAGTACGTTCGCGACGGCTTCTATGACGGCCTGATTTTCCACAGGGTTATCAGCAATTTCATGATCCAGGGCGGCGGCTTTGAGCCCGGTATGACCGCGCGCAAAACCCGTGAACCCATCAGGAACGAGGCGGATAATGGCCTGAGCAACATGCAGGGCACGGTTGCCATGGCCCGCACTATGGACCCCCATTCCGCCACCGCCCAGTTCTTTATCAACGTAGAAAACAACGGCTTTCTGGATCACACCGCAAAAAATGCCGAAGGCTGGGGTTACTGTGTATTCGGCAAGGTAGTGGAAGGCATGGACACCGTGAATTCCATCCGCGCTGTTCGTACTACCATGGATTCAGGCCATCAGGACGTGCCTTACGAAGACGTGGTTATTGAAAAAGCCACCGTTGTAGAGGACGGAGGCGCAGCGTGACCACGCTGTTTATTTCTGATCTGCATCTGGAAGAGTCACGCCCTGATATTACCGGGGCGTTTCTGGGCTTTCTGAACAGGGAAGCGCCTGGCGCAGAACAGTTATACATTCTTGGCGATTTCTTCGAGGCCTGGATCGGTGATGATGAACGCACGCCTTTACAGGAACAGGTTGCGCAAGCCCTGCGCCGGCTCAGCGAAAACGGAACCCGTATCTTCCTTATGCACGGCAACCGTGATTTTCTGCTGGGGGAGGACTTCTGTGCCCGGGCCGGCGCGGCCCTGCTTGACGACCCCACAGTTATAGACCTTTACGGTATTCCTACCCTGCTCATGCATGGTGACAGCCTTTGCACCGCTGACGTGGAATACCAGAAGTTCCGCGCTAACATGCGCAACCCGCAAACACAGAAACTCATTCTTGCACGCCCGTTAAAAGATCGTCAGCAAATGGCCCGGCAGTTGCGGGAAATGAGCATGGCAACAAACCGGGGCAAAGCAGAGGACATCATGGACGTTACCCCGGCGGAAGTGGTACGAGTTATGGAATCACACAATGTCCGGCAGATGGTTCATGGCCACACCCACAGGCCCGCGGTACACAGCCTGGAAACGCACGGCAAAACCGCCACGCGCATTGTTCTGGGCGACTGGGACGAAAACGTTTGGTGGCTGATTGCCAATCCGGGGCAAAAACCTGAGCTGCAAAAAGCGCCGCTATCCAGCTTCAGCCCGTTCCAATAAAGGCAGCAACAGCCTGCCCTCGCAAGGATGGCCTACCATGAAGCAACGCCCGACCAACCATTCAATATTAACAAGGTGCCTGGCCGGGTTTCTTATGTTGTGGTTTTCCACCCTGCCCGCCCTGGCGGAAGAAGCCCAGGCGCCGGAGAAATCTCGCCCTGCGGTACAGCCCGAGATTGAAAAAGGTACGGAGGCACCCCCGGAAACCAGGCTTCCGGAAGCGGTAAACGCAGATATTCAGGAGCAGGTCCAAACACTGCAGGAGTCGTTAGATCAACGCCGGGCAGCTGTACGTGCCAGCCGGGAGCGGCTGGAATACGCCGAATCCTTACTTGCACGCCTGCAGGATGAATATGAAAGCTTCGAGCTGAGGCTTGAGAAAGCCGGGCTCAACCTCACCGCAAATTACGCTGATCTGTTAAAACAGAGGCTTGACCGCTTAAAGCGGCAGAGTATTGCAAAAGACCTGATTGAAGACATCGAAAACAAACTGGCGGCAGCGAGAGAAGAGCAACTGCGCCTGGAGGAGTTTGAAGCCATTACAGAGCCGGATGACGATGCCGGCGGCCAACTGCGCCGGCGCCGATCGCAACTGCTCCGGGAGCTCCACAAGGCGGTTACGGAACATATTGACGCACTCAACGAATACTACAGCACGGTAACGGCGCTTCAGGAGCAGGTGCAGGACTACCAGAAGCTGTTGCAGCAAAGACTGTTCTGGCTACCCAGTGCCGCTGTAGTGAGTGCAGAAACCGCAGGCGGGCTGTACCAATCCGCCAAATGGTTTGTTTCCCAACTGCGCCCCGACGCCCTGGGTAACGCCATTACCCAATCGTGGCACGAGCGCGGCGCCCGCATAGCGTTAGTGGCCCTGCTTCTGCTGATACTTCTCGTCAAGCGCAGCGCAATCGCAACAAACCTGCATGCCAACAATCGTTATGTCGGCAATGTTGGTCGGGACCGCACGGCTTTTACCTTACAGGCACTGATCAACAGTTTCCTGCTGGCACTGCCGGGCGTTCTTGCGCTCTCTCTGGCTGCCCTGTTGCTAATGGAGGGCAACGAGTTTTTCGCAGCGTTATCTAAAGGCCTCACCGCCGCGGCTTTCGTAATGTTTTTGCTCGCGTTTATCCGCAATGTTGCGCGCAAGCATGGCCTTGGTGAAAGTCATTTCCACTGGAACCCCAACTCGCTGCTGGTTATCCGGCGGGAAATTCCCCTGTTGATGGCCTTTGTTGTGCCGGTCACCATCATCACCACGTCAACAAGCTCAACACCTGAAGGCGCCCAGTTCGATGACAGCCTCGGTCGCCTGCTTTTCACCCTCGTATCCATTGCACTGGCGGTGTTTGCGCAACGCATCATGAAAGCGGTCAGGGCCTACAAATCCCACGGCGGACTTTTTCTTTTCCTTCATATCCTTGCTGTCACAACGCCTCTTGTACTGGCCGTTGCCTCGCTTCTTGGTTACCACCACACGGCCCTGCAGCTTGAGCGAAACCTGTTTATCTCTATCTGCTGGCTGGCCTTCACATCACTGCTTTACTACCTGGGATTAAGAGCACTGTCAGTGCGTGAACGGCGCCTTACCCTCGAGATCCTGAAAGAACAGCGTGCAGCCGAACGCAGGGCTGCCGAAAACAGAGAAGCCGAGGATGCCTCTGACGAGAATATTCTTCCCACGCTGGACATGCCGGAAATGGACCTGAAGGATATCAGCCGCCAAAGCACATCATTGCTGCGAATTGTAATATCGGCCCTCGCAATTACCGGCTTACTCGTTCTTTGGGCCGACATTGTTCCCGCGCTTCAGTTGTTTGACAACATCACACTGTGGACCATTGCCACCGACCTGAAGGGCGGCGACCCGCTGCCAATAACCCTCGCTGATGCCCTGCTGGCGGTTCTGGTTGCCGCCGGAACGGTGCTTGCGGCCCGGGATTTACCCGGCACTCTTGAAGTAACCATTCTGAGCCGCCTGAACCTGGAGCCCGGCACCGGCTATGCCATTAAAACCCTCACAACCTACATTCTGGTTATTGTGGGCGCAATAACCTGCCTTGCGGTTACGGGGGTCCAGTGGTCCAAGCTGCAATGGCTGATAGCAGCACTGGGCGTGGGCCTCGGGTTCGGGCTTCAGGAAATAGTCGCCAACTTTGTCTCTGGCATTATACTGCTGTTCGAACGCCCGATCCGGGTCGGCGACATGGTCACCATTGATGGCATTACCGGTACGGTTTCACGTATACGTATTCGCGCCACAACGCTGGTCGATTGGGACAGAAAGGAACAAATCATCCCCAACAAGACCTTTGTTACCCAGGACCTGACCAACTGGACCCTCTCGGATCCGATTACCCGCGTGATCATTCGGGTGGGTGTGGCTTATGGATCGGATGTGGACAGGGTTCAGGAGATACTGGCCGAGGTGGCCGGAAAGAACGAACGCGTGGTGAGCGACCCGGCGCCGGAGGTTTTCTGTGTCAGTTTCGGCGACAGCAGCATTGATTTCGAACTGTGGGTATACGTCAAAGATCTGCAGGACATGATGCCACTGTCCCACGAAATACACGCATCCATTACCCGCGCACTGACAGAAGCCGATATAGAGATTCCCTTCCCGCAGCGGGATATTCATGTACGAACCCTGCCGGAAGCCCCCCGGGCTTTCGGGCCCCGCCCGGGATCCGGGAACGGAAACCCCGGCACAGCCTCAGGATGACACGCCGGATACAGAGCCCATCTCTACAGGTTCCTTATAGGTCTCCAGGCGTTTAAGCCACCCTGCAAGCCAGCTCTCCCGCTCAACCGGCTTGTCTGCATTCCGGGCGCGACGGGTCAGCACTGCCGCAGCTGCTTCCCGGAATTGCGTCAGTATTTTTTCGTCAGGCTGCTCATGCGGCGTATCCGACGCCCTGGATTCAGTCGCATCCGTTAAAACCGGCATAGCCAACAGGACCTGAAGCAACCCCCAGCCATCGCCATTGTAACGCTCGTTCGGCGATAGCCCTTCGCCCTTGAAGTTTACATAATCCATAAGGGCATAAACGCCACCCGGGGTCTGGCTCAGTGTTCGCAATTTCTGCTGCACATCTTCACGGCGCGACTCAGGAGCAGCCTGTACTATTTTTGCCATGGATGCTTTGGCACGGCGGAATATAAACTCTGCCTGAACCCCCTGCGTACCCGCCAGAAATTCCCGTAACTCAGCCATTTCCGGCGAGTCCGCAGCCTTCAGGAACGTTTCCCGGTCCGGCCATGGAGCATCAAACGGTTCCAGCTCCCGCAACCATTCGGGAATATTAAGCTGACGCTGCTCCATATACTCAATCAGCGCGGGAAAGCTCTCCACAAATCGCCCGTCAACCCCCCGGGGATACCAGATAAAGTGGCCGATGCCGAGGGACGGGAATGCCTCTGCCTCATTCCAGTGAACAAGGCACTGAAACTGACCCGCACATTCATTCTGGAAGATTTTCTGGCCGACCCAGTCAAGCTGGGCTGGCTCCAGGGCAAGGGAGATATCGCCGGAGCTGTCCAAAGTCCGGGCAGTCGTGCTATCCGCGCCACTGTCTCCTGCCCCGGTGTTACCCAATCCGTTTCCGGAATCGCAGCCGGAAAGCACCAGGAGGCCTGCCAGAAACATCAACCCGAGCATTTTATACATCGTGCCATCCCCCATTCACACGGCCAAGCGTAGAGTTGGTCCGCAGTATGGAGGAATTGGTTTTGACAGAACAGCGCAGGCTGTTTACAAAACCGTCAGGTTTCTTTTTGCTGAGCACCATGGGGCAACCGGGATTACTCGTGGCGGAGCGCGTCGATAGGATTGAGTCGAGCGGCTTTGCGGGCCGGGAAAAATCCGAAAATAATACCGATGGCAACAGAAAAGAAGAACCCCAGGAGCATGACCCCGGGAGCCAGTAGAAATGGCATATCGAGGCGGGACGTTACCAGCCAGGTACCACCGATACCCAGCACCAGCCCGATGATGCCCCCCAACGTCGACAGCGCAATCGACTCCACCAGAAACTGGGTCAGTACATCACGGGTTCTGGCGCCTATGGCCAGGCGAATTCCTATTTCCCGGGTGCGTTCGGTAACAGACACCAGAATGATATTCATGATCCCTATGCCGCCCACCAGCAAGCTGACTGCGGCGATGGCGCCCAACAGTATGGTCATGGTGTTGGTGGTGCTGGCCAGAGCGTTGGCGATGTCCTGGGTATCCCGCACGTAGAAATCGTCATCTTTTGGTGAGGCAATATGCCGGCGCTGACGCAGCAGTGATTCGATATCCTTCTGCACCCGGCCAGTACTGCCGTCGATGAGCGCCGACACATATATTGTTTGCACATCAAGACTCCCCAGCAACCGTCGCTGCACAGCCTTGACCGGCATAAGAATGATTTTGTCCCGGTCCTGCCCCATGGACTGCCCTTTCTCTTCCAGAACGCCGATCACCCGGCAAGCGGTGCGCCCGACACGAAGAGTGGTTCCAAGGGGCTCCTGGCCCAGATACATCTCATCAATGAGCGTGGTGCCGATGATGCATACCGCCGATCCGGCGTTCAGTTCATCCGGGTCGAAAGCCCGGCCGTAGGCAATCCTGTGGTTGCGTACGGCAAAGTAATTGTTATCTGTTCCAATAACCGGGATGGTTTCGTTGGCGTTGCCAATGACCACGGTCGGGCTGACAGTAATTGCCGGCGCAACGAGGATGTCCGGTACCTCCTGCGCTATGGCTTCCACATCGTCAAGCTCGAAGGGTTCGGCAGATGTGCGCACGCCGCCCGGTCCACGCTGGGCCGTTCCCGGCATCACGAACAGCAGATTGGAGCCGATACTGGCAATCTCATCGGTAACACTGCGGGTGGCAGACTGGCCAAGGTGGACCATGGCCACCACGCTGCCAACACCAATGATGATGCCAAGTGTTGTCAGGAACGAACGCAGCTTGTTCCGGATAATCGCCTGAAAGGCCATGACAAAGACGTCCAGCCACCTCATGACAGAACCTCCGCCGGGGTTCCATCCTTCACCAGCTTTCCATCAACAAAATACAGAACTCTCTCTGCATAGCGTGCGATATCCGGCTCGTGGGTCACCATGATAATGGTGATGCCGCGTTCAGCGCGGATCTGGACCAGCTGCGACATAATGCCATCGGCCATGGCAGTATCCAGGTTGCCGGTGGGCTCGTCTGCCAGCAATATCGGTGGTTCCGTTACCAATGCCCGGGCAATGGCTACCCGCTGTTGCTGTCCTCCGGAAAGCTGGCTGGGAGTGGCAGATTCCCGCCCCGCAAGTCCGACAATTCGCAAAGCTTCTTGCGCGCGGGCCCTGCGCTCTGAACGCCGGACACCGTCATATATCAGTGGCAACTCCACATTGGCGAGCGCGTTAACCCGGGGCAGCAGATTGAAGCTCTGGAAAATAAACCCCATGAAATGACGCCGTAAAAGCGCCAGTTCATCACGATCCAGGCCGCCTACGTTTACGCCCCGGAACAGGTACTCACCGGCAGAGGGCACATCAAGGCAGCCAATCATATTCATGCAGGTGGACTTGCCGGAGCCACTGGGGCCCATAATGGCTACGAATTCGCCATCCCGTATGGTCAGATCAACGCCATCCAGCGCCCTCACCTCGGCGGATCCACTGCCATAGATCTTGAAGATGTTACGCATACGAATGATGGCCGGTGGCAAATCGGGCGTCTCCGGATCGCCGTTCCGCAACCGGGCGCTGCTACTCAACGGAGCCTCTCATGATTCCAGTCAGTACCTCGTCGCCTTCCGACAGCTCATCGCTCAGCACTTCCGTGTATTGGCCGTCTGTATAGCCGCTACGCACAAGCACGCGCCGGGGTTCCTCATCCTCGAGCACCCACAGGGTATTTGACGTGCCCTGGGCACCCCCTCTGCCACGGGACGCAGGGTGGCTGAACATGCCACCACTCTCGGCTTCAGTCGCAGGAGGTGTAAACCGGAACGCAATATTCGGAACCCGCAAGGCCTGATCGCGCTGGCCGGTGTTGATGGTGGCTGTCGCGGTCATACCGGGTTGCAGGAGGTGCGCGGAATTATCAACTGCCAGCACCGTAGTGTAGGTAACAACATTGTTTTCAACGGTGGGGTAGAGGTAAACCTTCAACACCTCGGCTTCAAATTCCCGGCCCGACCAGGCATCCACACTGAACGTCGCAGACTGGCCAGCTTTCACCAGCCCCACATCCGCCTCATCCATGGAGACGTGAAGCTCCATCTGCCCCAGATCTTCGGCCAGCAGAAAAAGCACCGGCGTCTGAAAGTTTGCGGCCACCGTCGCTCCGGGCTCAATACTGCGCTGAAGCACCACACCATCAATAGGTGAGGTGATGACGGCCTTTTCCAGCCGGGTACGTGCCTGGGATACAGTCGCTTCAGCCTGGCGTACCGTAGCCCGGGCATAGGCGGACCTCGCTTCCGCTCGCTTCCGGGTGGCAACAGCTTTATCCAGCGTTGCCTGGGGTGAGTTTCCCCGCTCAACCAGAGACTCTGTTCTGCGTTCGACTACCAGGGCCTCTTCCAGGGTTGCTGCGGCTTCGGCCAGAGACGCGCGCGCCAGTTCCAGACCCGCCGTTGCCTGCAGCAGTGCAACTTCGAGCTCTTCGGTATCAAATCGGGCAAGAACCTGACCGCGCCGGATTTCATCATTTTCGGAAACCAGCACTTCGCTGACCAGGCCGGATATTTCGGCGCCCACCGACACTTCGCTCTTGGGCTGCAGATTGCCTGTGGCCATGGCCGTAAGCACCATGTCGGCCCTGTCCAGTCTGTGAGTCTGCCACTGTATGCGGGTATCCTCCGGCCAAAACCACCATGCCAGCCCGGCGATAAATACTACGCCAAGCGCAACCCAGGCCAGGACACTGAACCGCCCCCGTTTTTTTTCCGCCCGGATGACAGAGTTCACTTCCTTTGCCATGTCCTTCAGAGAAGGATCATTATCAGTTGTCATTAGTTACTCGATCAGGTGTTTAGCCAGCTGGTTGCGAATTTCTTCAGGGATTGGTACGGATTTTTCTGTTTCATAATCAAAATGAATCAACACGGCCTGGCCACGCGCAATCTGCTTGCCATCCTGCCAGGCTTCCTGGACAGCCTGAAACGAGCTGTTCCCGATCCTGCCTACGCCAGTGCGGATCTCAACCGGAAGGTGCCAGTAACTCTGTGCCACGAAGTCGACTTCAACCCGGGCGATAATCAGCGGCCAGGTTTTCACATCCAGCGTTGGGTGGAAGATGCTGAACAAGGGCATTCTGGCCTGCTCAAACCACACTGGCAAGGTTGTATTGCTGATGTGGCCCAGGGCATCTGTGTCACTGAAGCGGGGTTGAAGCTCATAGTAAAACATTCGGTTCTTCCTGATGATTAAAACCAGACACTATACACCCGGTTCCAGACTTCATAAAAAAACCCGGAGCCGTGGCTTCGGGTTTCTGGTTTCACAAGAGTCGCCTCAAGCCAGCAGGATGCCTGCCAGGCCCCGCGTTACTTCTCCACGAAAGCTCTCTCGATTACATAATGCCCCATGTCTCCACCCCGTGCTTCTTTGAAACCCATGCCGTCAAGTATGGCGCAGGTGTCCCTGAGCATGCTCGGGCTGCCACAAATCATGAAACGGTCGTTTTCCGGATCAAAATCCGGCAGGCCCATATCCCGGGTTATCTTGCCGCTCTGAATGGCATCGGTCAGCCTGCCCTCATTACGGAACGGCTCCCGGGTTACCGTCGGGTAGTATTCAAGTTTGCCTTTAACCATCTCGCCGAAAAACTCGTTCTCGGGCAACTCTTCAATTTCCTGCTGATAGGCAAGTTCGGAGATGTAGCGAACGCCGTGGGTCAGAATGACCTTGTCAAACGCTTCGTAAACCTCCGGATCCTTTATGATGCTCATGAACGGCGCCAGCCCCGTACCGGTGCTGATCAACCAGAGGTTCCTGCCCGGAAGCAGGTTATCCAGAATCAGGGTGCCCGTTGGCTTACGGCTCACCAGAATCTCATCCCCCACCTGGATTTTCTGCAGGCGCGACGTGAGGGGGCCGTTCTGCACTTTGATCGAGAAAAACTCCAGCTCTTCTTCGTAATTCGCGCTGGCAATACTGTAGGCGCGCATCAACGGTTTACCTTCTGTCTCCAGCCCGATCATGACAAAGTGACCGTTCTTGAACCGAAACCCGGGGTCACGGCTGGTTTTGAAGCTGAACAGGGTGTCGTTCCAGTGACGAACGCTGGTTACTGTTTCTTTAATCAGGTTGCTCATTTAAACCTCTTGCCTCTCCGGTTCACATTCGGCGGCGAATGTTGCAAATATGAATTGCCTGAAGTTTAACCTATCGTTAACCTATCGATGAAATGGGTTATTCACATAACCCTATTCGACTGCATCGATTTAGAGCATTTTGTTATGAAGTACAGTTTCAGGCAACTCGAAGTTTTTCTGGCAGCTGCGCACTTTCAGAACATCACCCGTGCAGCGGAATCCCTGGCCATGTCCCAGTCTGCCGCAAGCAGTGCTCTCAAGGAACTGGAGAACCAGTTTGACATCCAGCTCTTCGACCGGGTTGGCAAACGCCTGCAACTGAACGAGCTCGGCCGACTCTACAGGCCCAAGGTAGAGGCTGTTCTTGCTCAGGCTACCGAGCTGGAACAGGCCTTCAGCAAACATTCCGAAGTGGGCGCCCTGAAAGTCGGAGCCACCTTAACCATAGGTAACTATCTGGCCGTTGGCGTTATGGCCCAATACATGAATACCCCTACCCGGCCCAGAGTTTCCCTTGAAGTTGCCAATACGAGCACCATTGTCCGCCGGGTCAGGGATTTTGAACTGGACATCGGTCTTATAGAAGGCGAGCTGCAATCGTCCGAACTGGAGGTTCTGCCCTGGCGTGGCGACCAGTTGAGAGTGTTCTGCTCTCCCGAACACCCATTGGCGGAGAAAGGCGAGCTGTCAGACGACGACCTTCGTAACGCCACCTGGATTATGCGGGAACAGGGTTCGGGAACCCGGCAAAGTTTTGAGCGCGGCATGCATGGCCTGCTGCCGGATATGAACGTACTGCTGGAACTGGAACACACCGAAGCCATCAAACGGGCGGTTGAAGCTGGCCTGGGCATAGGGTGCCTGTCAGAGGTGGTGCTTGCGGACGCCTTCAAACGCGGCGGCCTGGTGCCGCTGAAAACCCCGGAAAACCGGAGCTTCGAGCGGCAGTTCTATTTCATTCTGCACAAGCAGAAATACCGGAGTGCCGGGATTGATGCCTGGATCGGCCTGTGCCGGGCGCTCAAATGAGTGCTCAGGCCACCGGCCCGCTGTGGAATCGGAACTCGGTATCCGGCTCCAGAACAAGCTTCTGTTCGATTGCCATAAACTCGGCAACCCGCTCCGTAACAGGTCCTTGGTTGGCTTGTTCCGCCAGTGCCAGATAATCCCGGTAATGGCGCGCCTCGGATTTCAGCAGACTGCTGTAGAAATCCGCCAACTCCTGATCCAGAAACGGAACCAGCGCCGCAAAGCGCTCGCAGGAACGCGCTTCGATGATGGCTCCCACCACCAACACGTCCACAAGGCGCCCGGGGTCTTCCGTGCGAACCTCTTTGCGTAAACCCGCGGCATAGCGCGCAGGGGTAAGGTGGCAGTAATCAACGCCGCGCTTGTCGATAATGGCCAGTACCTGTTCGAAATGGCGCAACTCTTCCCTGGCCAGACGGGACATTTTGTTCAGCAGGTCGCTGTTGTCAACGTAGCGGTACATCAGGCTAAGTGCGGTTGAAGCGGCTTTTTTCTCGCAGTGGGCGTGGTCAATCAACATCAGGTCCTGATTGGCCAGTGCATTATCAATCCACTGCTGCGGCGTAGCGCAGGGAAGAAAATCATGGATCTCCTGCAGGGACTGGGCAACGGAGTCGGGGTTCTGGTTCATGGCGAGTGGCATCGTGAATCAAATTGAGGCGCGAGTATAACGCGGCTAACAGATTTCTCCGACCTCTGTCCAACTTAACTTTATAAGGGGTTTCCTATAGAATGCAGCGCCAACTTAACGTCTTTCCGCCAAAAAACTCCCGCCGGGCGCATTGCCACAGCGCGGGACATACCAACTGATGAGGGTCCAAATAGTGCTAGAAGCCTACCGTGAACACGTTGCAGAACGTGCGGCTCTGAATATTCCCCCCAAGCCACTGAACGCCGAGCAAACTGCAGCTCTGGTTGAATTGCTGAAAAACCCGCCCGCAGGCGAAGAAGAAACCCTGGTTGACCTGCTGGAAAACCGTATCCCGCCGGGTGTGGACGAAGCCGCCTACGTGAAAGCGGCTTTCCTGACCGCCATTGTTAAAGGCGAAGCCGAATCTCCCCTGCTGGACAAGCCCAAAGCCGTGCAACTGCTGGGCATGATGCAGGGCGGCTACAACATTGAGACCCTGGTTGATCTGCTCGACGACAGCGATCTGGCAGAGCTGGCCGGTGAACAGCTGAAGCACACGCTGCTGATGTTTGACGCCTTCAACGACGTTAAAGAAAAGATGGACGCCGGCAATGCCGTGGCCAGATCTGTTGTCGAATCCTGGGCCAATGCCGAGTGGTTCACCAAGAAAGACAAGGTTCCTGAAAGCACTAAGATGGTGGTATTCAAGGTGACCGGCGAAACCAATACAGACGACCTGTCACCGGCTCCGGATGCATGGTCCCGCCCGGACATCCCGCTGCACGCCCGCGCCGCCTATAAAATGGAACGCGACGGCCTGAAGCCGGACGAGCCCGGCGTAACCGGCCCCATGAGCCAGATTGATGAAATCAAATCCAAAGGCCTGCCTGTAGCATTTGTTGGTGACGTTGTAGGTACCGGGTCTTCCCGTAAGTCTGCCACCAACTCGGTGCTGTGGTTCTTCGGTGAGGACATCCCGGGCGTACCCAACAAGCGTGCCGGTGGTGTGTGTATCGGCAACAAGGTTGCCCCCATCTTCTTCAACACCATGGAAGACGCCGGCGCTCTGGTATTCGAAGCGCCTGTCGACAACATGAACATGGGCGACGTGATCGAAATCCGCCCCTACGAAGGCAAAATCCTGAACGAAGCCGGTGAGGTTATCTCCGAGTTCGAGTTCAAGTCTGACGTTATTCTGGACGAAGTTCAGGCCGGCGGTCGTATCCCCCTGATCATCGGTCGTGGTTTGACTGCCAAGGCACGTACTGCTCTGGGCCTGGGCGCCACTGATCTGTTCCGTCTGCCGGAAGATCCGGAAGCCGGCGACAAGGGCTTCACCCTGGCCCAGAAGATGGTTGGCAAGGCTTGCGGGCTGGAAGAAGGCCAGGGCGTTCGCCCGGGCACTTACTGTGAGCCACACATGACGACTGTTGGTTCCCAGGACACCACCGGCCCGATGACCCGTGACGAGCTTAAAGACCTGGCTTGCCTGGGCTTCCAGGCGGATCTGGTTATGCAGTCTTTCTGTCACACGGCGGCTTACCCCAAGCCGGTTGACGTTGAAATGCAGCACACCATGCCGGACTTTATCCGCAACCGTGGCGGCGTTTCCCTGCGTCCGGGCGACGGCATCATCCACTCCTGGCTGAACCGCATGCTGCTGCCGGATACTGTCGGCACCGGCGGTGACTCCCACACCCGCTTCCCCATGGGCATCTCCTTCCCGGCCGGTTCCGGTCTGGTTGCCTTTGCTGCGGCTACCGGTGTTATGCCACTGGATATGCCAGAGTCGGTCCTGGTTCGTTTCAAAGGCGACATGCAGCCGGGAATTACCCTGCGCGATCTGGTACACGCCATCCCGCTGTACGGCATCAAGCAGGGTCTGCTGACCGTTGAGAAGAAAGGCAAGATCAACGAGTTCTCCGGTCGCATTCTTGAAATCGAAGGCCTTGAGCACCTGACAGTTGAGCAGGCGTTTGAGCTGTCAGACGCCTCTGCGGAGCGTTCTGCAGCCGGTTGTACCATCAACCTGTCAGAAGACTCGGTTGCCGAGTACCTGCGCTCCAACATCACCATGCTGCGCTGGATGATTGCTGAAGGCTACGGCGATGCCCGTACTCTCGAGCGTCGTGCCCAGCAGATGGAAGCCTGGCTGGCGGATCCGAAGCTGATGCGTGCTGACAAAGACGCAGAGTACGCACATGTCATCGAAATTGACCTGGCCGATATCAAAGAGCCGATCGTTTGCTGCCCGAACGATCCGGACGATGCCAGATTCCTGTCCGAAGTGGCGGGCGACAAGGTAGACGAAGTGTTCATCGGTTCCTGCATGACCAACATTGGTCACTTCCGTGCCGCCGGCAAACTGCTTGAGCAGCACAAGGGCAACCTTAGCACCCGTCTGTGGATGTCCCCCCCCACCAAGATGGACCAGGCGCAACTGATGGAAGAAGGTTACTTCAACATCTACGGCACCGCCGGTGTGCGCACCGAAATGCCGGGCTGCTCCCTGTGCATGGGTAACCAGGCACGTGTAGCGCCCAAGTCTACCGTGCTGTCCACCTCTACCCGTAACTTCCCGAACCGCCTGGGCGATGGTGCCAACGTGTACCTCACCTCTGCGGAGCTGGCGGCTGTGGGTGCGATTCTGGGCAAACTCCCCACTCCACAGGAGTACATGGAGTACGCCAAGGATCTGAACAGCATGTCGGCGGAGATCTACAAGTACCTGAGCTTCGACCAGATGGAGAACTACACCAGCAAAGCAGCTGAAGCGAGCGTCGCGTAAGCACTGGCTTTAAAGGTTTAACTCCAGCAAAACGCCAACCCCCGGGTTGGCGTTTTTTTTGTTAGAGAAAAGCAACCCTGCGTTTGTTATCGCTCCAGAAGAATTTTACCAACGGCCAGGCCCGATTCGAGACGCCGATGGGCATCGGCTACCCGGGCAAAGGAATAACGTTCGCGATCCAGCAATGGCCGCACTACCCCCTGCTCCAGCATCCGGGTCATTTCTGCGATCAGGCGTGGCTGATCATCCATGCCGATACCGTGCAGTAACGTGATTGCGCGAAAAATCACATGCAGGGACAAACCCTTGGCATGCATCTGGCTCAGATCATGTGTCGAGCGGGTGTTGATGGAGCAGAGCCGGCCTGAAATGGCTGTCGCCTCAATAGACCGGTCAAGGTTTTCTCCTCCTACCGTGTCAAAAACCAGACTGAAGCCCAGCCCGCTGGTCAGCCGTTGTTTGTAGGCATCAACGGTTTCATCACGGTAAAAAATAATATTGTCTGCCCCCAGTTGTCTTGCCAGTTCCGCTTTTTCAGGGGTGGATACCGTAGTCGCGACGCGGGCACCCAGATGCTTCGCAATCTGGATTGCAACATGCCCCACGCCTCCCGTGCCGGCATGAATCAGCACATGTTCACCGGACTGAATATTGGCTCGTTCAACCAGAGCCGACCAGGCAGTGAGAAAAACCAGGGGTAAGGCCGCACACTCAACCAGAGGCAGCCCCATGGACGGTGTGCGTTTTGCCAGCAAACGAACGTCTGCAACCATGTAGTCTGCCAGCGCCCCCTGCCAGCCTTTGGTGCCGCCGGGGCAGCCGAATACCTCGTCGCCCTCGGAAAAAGAAGTAACACCCGGCCCCAGCTTGTCCACAACGCCCGCCACATCACCATTCAGGATCGCAGGCATATCCGGGCCGGCTTTCACCAGCCCTGAACGAATTTTGGTTTCAATGGGATTAACGCTGGAGGCCACTACCCTGATCCGCACCTGCCCGGCAGCGGGTTCCGGAGTCTTTACCTCCCGTTCCACGAAAACCTCAGGGCCCCCATACTTTTCAATGACCATTGCTTTCATTACAGTTCCTCTCCAGTTTCCATAGTCCAATCAATATATTACCAGCCGGATCAGTATCGCTCCGGCCATAACGAGGGTAGTCCATTTAACCCACTGCGCGCCCTTTTCACTCAGATTCACCTTTACAGCAACAAATGCGCCCGTGATGTTGCCAACCGCGAGAATCAGCCCCATGCCCCAGCGAACCTGGCCGTTAACGGCAAAAATCAATAATGCCGGTATCGTATACAACAGAATGATCGACACCTTGAACACATTGACCTGCCGCAGATCTATACGCAGCATGCGGTACAAAACCACGATAAAAAGTGCGCCCACACCCACCTGAATAAAACCACCGTATACGCCAATCAGAAACATGGCGATGTAAATCACCGGGCCAAGCCGGTCCGGAGTCAGCGGGCTGGTATCCAGCCTGGGCTGAGGCAACAGCATGAATACGGACGCACCGATCATGGCGATGATCAATACCAGCTCGAATATCGCATCTGCCACCCAGGTCGCTATCCAGGCACCCAGCAGCGAACCCAGAACTGCCGGCACCGCCAGGTGCACACTGACCCGAAGGTTGCCGTGTCCCAGGCGCCTGAAACCGGCCACGGCGGTTGTACTCTGCAGAATGATTGCAACCCGGTTAGTACCGTTCGCAACCTGTGGCGGCAAGCCCATAAACATCAACAATGGCAGGGTCAGCATTGAGCCGCCTGCCGAAAGTACGTTAATGAACCCGGCTATACCGCCGAGCGCCAGCAATGCTATTACTTCAAAAGCTGTCATGCTGTGCCCGACAGTTCTGGATTGCCAGCGGGGCGTTTTCCGCGACGGCTGCTCCAGACCAGAACAGCGAAAAAAATAACCAGCCCTGCACCATCCACCAGTATCTGCCCATGGGGCCACAGCATCAGGGCGCCGAGAGGAAACATCAACAGCCGTACCAGCACATTGAGTTTGTGCTCAAGATAGCCTTCAAGGCCCGCAATGATTGCGTAAATGCCAAAGAGGGCGAAACAGAACACCCGGATCATTTCGGTGAAATCTCCGGTAATCAACGGTGAGTATGCGAAAAGAAGCGGCACTATATACAGGCCCTTGGCCAGCTTCCAGGCAGTAAACCCGGTGCGCATCTGGGGTGTCCCCGCGATTGCCGCCGCCGCAAAGGCAGTCAGGCAAACGGGCGGGGTCACGTTCGAATCCTGGGACAACCAGAAGATGATCATGTGCGCGGCCACCAGCAACATGGAAAGTGACGCAGGCGATAATGCCTGCTCCAGGAGCTGGCTGCTGAAGGTGTCCGGCACCAGAGAGAGCATCTGCTGAGCGCTTGCCACATCCATGGGCCCGTCCAGCAACGACAGTTTGTCGGGGGCCGCCAGCATGAAAATGGCTTTGGCCTGATCCGGCAGATTGCCGTTTACCATCAGGTCCACCAGCTGGCTTTGGGCGATCAGATTATATATCGCCGGTGCCGAGAGTGTGGCAAGCACAATATAAGCCGCCGTTACAGGCAGCCCCATGCCCAGAATCAGCGAGGCCAGCGCAACCAGCAGGATGGTGATCAGCAGGCTTCCACCGGCCCAATCGGTAATCATCAGCGAAAATGTGTTGCCAATGCCCGTGGTGGAAACAACCATCACAATGAGGCCGACGGTAATCAGCAGGATTGCGGTGGTTGTAATGTTCCGTGTGCCCATCGCCAGGGCATCCAGGATATCCCGAAGCCCCATCGGTTTTTTCGACAGCCAGGACGCCACAATAACCGACAGGATGGCTATCCCCGCTGCGTACGTTGGCGTAAACCCATAGACAAGCGCAGCCACAAGCACCACCAGTGGTAACAGAAAATGCCAGCCGCCTTTGAGGACTTCCCCCAGTGTGGGTGCTGTATCGTCTTCCAGTTTGACGGCATGGCTGCGTTTGGCCTCGATACGCACAAACATCCCCACCGATATGAAATAGAGAAGGGCCGGCAGTGCGGCAACCCCAATGATGGTGAGGTAGGAGACCTGGGTATAGGAGGCCATGATAAACGCACCCGCCCCCATCACTGGCGGCATCAACTGGCCACCGGTGGACGCTGCCGCTTCAACGCCAGCGGCAAACCGTGCCGGGAAGCCGGCCTTGCGCATCAGTGGAATGGTGATCACACCGGTGGAAACCGTATTGGCAACGCTGGAACCGGAGACCGACCCCATCAAACCCGAGGCGAGTACCGCCACAAACCCGGGGCCACCTACAAACCGCCCGGCGGCGCAGCGCGCCAACTCAATGATGAAATCTCCTGCCCCCGACTTCACCAGGAATGCCCCGAACAGGATAAACATGAACACGTAGGTCCAGGAAATACGGGCAATGGACCCCAGCATCCCTTGGCCGCCAATATACGAGCGATAAAGCACCGTTTCCCAGGAAAGCCCCGGGAAATTGAAAATGCCGTCAACATACTGGCCCCACCAGGCCACATAGGTCAGTGCAACCACACAAAGGACCGGGATAAACCAGCCCACAGTGCGGCGGGCCAGCTCCAGTACCAGCGCCACTGCCACGATCGAAACAACCCAGTCACCCGTATCGAAGTTGAACCCACGCTGGTACAGGTCATCCTCGAAGACAATCAGATAGAAAGCACAGGCAAGCGCGGTAAGCCCCAGTATTGCATCAACGCCGAGAACCATCCTTTGGCCCGCCGTTGAGCGGGCCCTGAGCATGGGAGTGGTCAGCGTGCAGATCAGACCGAAAAGGCCGAAATGAAGGGCTGAACTCCACAGCTCCGACAAAGTGGAAACCGTGTTGAAATATAGATGGACCAGAGCGGTGCCAACGGCGAGCCAGAAGACCACCGGCCCGATCAACCGGTGCTCCAGGCGTTCACTGGCCTCGCCGACGCTCTCATCGCGAACCCTGGTGGCAGGTTCGCCCGGGATATTATCCGTCACAATTACTGCGCGAGCAGCCGCTCGGGAATATCCAGCCCCTGCTCCTTATAGAAGCGCGCAGCCCCGGGGTGAAGTGGCATTGGCAAGCCGGCAATCGCTTTTTCAAGCGCCATTGCTTTGGTTGCCGGATGTATGTTGTTCAGGAACGGCAGGTTTTCGTAGATGGTTTTGGTGATCTCGTAAACATCGTTCTCCGGGACATCATTACGTACGGCCAGAATATTTGGCTGTGCAATGGTATTGATATCCTCTGTCTGCTGGGGATAGGTGCCTGCAGGGATGGTATAAGGCGTCCACAACTCGAAGTCGCTGTTAACCTGGGCAACCTGTTCAGGGGTAAAGTCCAGTGTGGTAATACTGTCACCCATGTTGGCATAGGCTCTTGTTACCGCAGCCGCAGGCACCCCCGCTGGTATGTTCATGCCATCGATATTGCCATTTTGCAGGGCATCGGCACTGGGTCCGTAGCCCTGGTACACGAGGTTGACCTTTTCCAGATCGATACCGACCTTGCCCAGAATAAAGCGGCCGGAGCCTTCGGTGCCTGAGTTTCTGGCGCCGATGGAAAAGCTCTCGCCATACAGGTTCTTCATATCTTCGATTGTGCCGGTTTTTGCGACTTTTTTGGTGACAACAAAATGCTCCACGTTCTGCCACAGCATGGAAACCGAACGCAGGTTCTTATAGGCCTTGGGAACCGGCCCTGTTCCATTCCAGGCATAAGCCCCATAAAGCCCCTGGAGAATGCCGAACTGTATCTGGTCTTCGTCCATCAGCTTCAGGTTCTCACCAGAACCCGCGGAACTGATGGCCGATACCGATATATTGGTAGAGGGCTCGAGTTTCACTTTAATCAGCGTTGAAATGGCAACACCCACGGGATAATAGGTTCCTCCCGTAGTGGCAGTACCCATCACATAATTGCCTTCCGCCTGAACCCCGCCGGAAAGAGAAACCAGGGCAGCTGCAAGCAGCCCCGAGGCGCATTTGATAACTCTGTTCTTGCTCATGGAGTGGCTCCTTTTTATCGTTGTTTTAGCTCACACATTGAAGTGTAACCCTCTAAAGATAGTTGCACTACGCTGTCTCTACCAGTGCGATAAACGCAGTCGCACCAACGCAAAAGAGCTCCCGCAGGAGCCCTTTTCAATATCGAACGTTATTCGCTCCTGCCTTAGCTGTGTTCGACTGCCTGATATTCATTGGCATCGGACGTGGCAAGACTTACCACGAGGATGGCAATGAAAGAGGCAACAAAGCCGGGAATGATCTCATAAACGCCAGGTCCTCCCATGAACTCGCCATTCCAGCCCAGAGAGATCCAGATCATTACAGTGGCGGCACCAACAATAAGACCTGCCAACGCGCCTGCACCATTAGTGCGTGACCACATCAGCCCCAGAATGATGACGGGGCCAAAGGCCGAGCCAAAGCCAGCCCAGGCGTTACTTACCAATCCCAGAACCTGTGAGTCAGGGTCGGAGGCAATGACGGCAGCAACCAGACCAACCACAATGACGCATACGCGGCCAACGTTCACACACTCACGGTCACCTGCTTCCTTACGCAGGAATAAGCGGTAAAAGTCCTCGGTCAGGGACGCCGACGACACCAGCAACTGGCTGGAAATGGTACTCATTATCGCAGCCAGAAGAGCGGCATACAGGAACCCTGTGATCAGCGGGTGGAACAGCAGGTCTGCGAGGATGATGAAGATGGTTTCGGGATCGTCCACTTGCATGCCGTTGCGAACTGCGTAGGCCCGGCCGAAGATACCCAGGCCGATGGCACCAATCAGCGAAATCGCCATCCAGGACATGCCAATGTTACGGGCAACCGGAACCTCTTTCACCGTGCGGATTGCCATGAAACGGACGATGATGTGTGGCTGACCGAAATAGCCAAGCCCCCAGGTAACCGCTGAAAGCCAGCCTATGATGGTCAACCCTTCTGTCCAGGAAAGCAGTGTCGGATCAACCTCGTTCAATGTCTGTGTTGCCTGGGCGAAGCCACCACCGCCTTCACCGAAAAGCACAACCGCGGGCATGAGGACAAGTGCGACCATCATGATGCACCCCTGAACAAAGTCCGTCATGCTAACCGCCAGGAACCCGCCAACAACGGTATAGGCCAATACAACGCCCAGGGTAATGACAATGCCTACCGCATAATCACTCAAGCCGCCAAAGTTGAAAATGCCCGCAAACGCACTTTCAAACAGCTTGCCGCCCGCTACCAGGCCGGAGGCCGTGTAAACCGCAAAAAACAGCACGATAACAATGGCCGACACGGTTCTCAGTGGCAGCGCCTGGGTGGGAAAGCGGTTAGCCAGAAAAGCCGGTATGGTCAGAGCGTTGCCGTAATGAACGGTTTGAGCACGTAACCGCGGCGCAACGATGATCCAGTTAATGAAAGCGCCTACGAACAGGCCGATGCCAATCCAGGCCGAGGCCAGGCCCGACACATACATCGCCCCCGGGAGACCCAGCAGCAACCACCCGCTCATGTCCGAAGCACCTGCAGACAAAGCCGCAACCTTTGGACTGAGCCCTCGTCCACCAAGCATGTAATCTTCAGCTGTGGCAGATGCTTCGCGCATGGCATAAACGCCGATGGCGATCATGAGCGCAAAGTAAGCAAATAGACTGATCCAAACACCAATAGCCATAAGGCTCCTCCGGTTTAATGAGTGGGCGGTACCCACCCGTAAAGCTCAGGTATGGCACTGATGCCAGTTTACTGAGCCGTTTTTCTTGTTTATACGGTCCCTGCGAACCCGAGCTTGCCGGCGTATTGCGCGCCCGACCTTAACTATAGTTAAGTATCCCGAATTTGCGACCGTAACAGTTACAGGTTCGACAGGAAGGAAATTGACACGACAAGCCTAGTATTACTACGTATACACGGCTTACAAAATCCTACGATTCTTTTACGGAATTCTACGGAGTGGCGCTGATTCGGATCTGATCAGGCGAGATTATCACTGGCTTTCAGTTTTGCAGGGGTAATCCCCTTATGCTTGCGCAGTGCATTGGTTAATGCACTCTGCGAGGAAAACCCGACACGGTAACTGATTTCAGATACAGAAAGGGACGTTGAGGCCAAAAGGGTTATGGCCTGATTGAGCCGGGTCTGCAGCAGATACTGGTGCGGTGTGGTTCCCAGCACCTCGCGGAAAACCTCGTGAAAACGGCTCACACTCAGGCAAGCCTCACTGGCCAGTTCCTGGACCGTCACCTTCCGGTGCAGATTGGCGCGTATGTAGCGTTGCATGGCACTCGGGCAGAGACTATGCCGGTTTGGCGTCGCAACCTTCCGGTCAACCAGCCGGTCTGCCATGCAGTGCAAAATACTGGCCGCGAGGTGGCCATGCAGTGCAAGGTTGCCCGGGGAGCGGTCGAATTCGCCGGCAGCAAACTGAACCAGCCCCTGCAAGCGACTGTCCATCTGGAGTGTGCGGGGCTTTTCAAAAATCCTCACCATCTTTTCGTAGTCGGCGTGGGCGGGGGTGGAAACTGCAGGGTTGGAAGGGTCAACGTTGATCACCAGAACGTGATTCTGATAATCGCCACAATAATCGTGCCGGGCTTCTGTAGGGACCAGGCACGCTTTCCATGTGTTCAGGTGGGAACCGGTTCCGTCAACATTCAGGTCAGCTTCACCCTGAATGCCCACCACAATCTGATGGTGTTCATGGCGGTGCTGGTGAGCGGCAGTTGGAAGCTTGAGTAATCGGGCATCAAGCATAGGCGCGACCGGAACCTGTAATTGAGAATATTAATCAATTAAAGCAGATGTGACTGGAATTTGCACATAAGCTCACTGACCCTGGCACTGACCTGCTCCAATGATGCTGACGCATCCACAATAGCATAGCGATCAGGGTCGGCAGCGGCGCGAGCCAGATAGGTCTCACGGATACGCTGGAAGAAGGACACCGCTTCCTGTTCAAAGCGATCAAGCTCGCCCCGATGGCGGGCCCGGGCCATTCCGGTTTCCACCGGTGCATCCAGTAACACCACATGATCCGGACGCACATCGCCCTGAACCAGATTTTCCAGCAACGCAATTTTTTCACCCGGCATGCCACGCCCTCCCCCCTGATAGGCGAAGGTCGCATCGGTGAAGCGATCACATAACACCCATCGCCCCCTCTCGAGGGCAGGAAGAATCAGCGTGTGCAGGTGTTGCGCGCGGGCTGCGAACATCAGAAGTAACTCGGTGAGATCATTCACCGGCTCATTGCGCGGGGCCAGAAGCAGCTCCCGGATCGCCTCGGCCATGGGTGTGCCCCCGGGCTCACGGGTAACAATGCAATCGACCCCCAGCTCCCTGAGGGTGTCAGCCGCATTGGCAATCTGCGTGGATTTGCCCACGCCTTCGGTTCCCTCGAAGGTAATAAACTGACCGCGAACCGTCATTGCTTTTCATCCATCACAGGTGCTGGTGAAGACCGGTAGTCCGACCGGCGGTTAAGCTGAAATGCCCGCACGGCTTCCTGATGCTCCGCCAGCGTGTTGGAAAACTTGTGGGTACCGTCACCGCGGGCTACAAAATACAGAGCCTTGCCAGAGCCAGGGTGAAGGGACGCATGTATGGCCTCGCGGCCAGGCAAAGCGATTGGCGTGGGCGGCAATCCGTCAATACGGTAGGTGTTGTATGGTGTGTGGGTGCGCAAGTCCCGGCTGCCTATGCGGCCCTTGTACTTGTCGCCCATGCCGTAAATCACAGTGGGATCCGTCTGCAGCCGCATGCCTTTTTGCAAACGCCGCACAAACACGCCCGCCACCTGCTCCCGCTCGTGGGGAGCTCCGGTTTCCCGCTCTACAATGGAGGCCATAATCAGCGCCTCGTAGGCGTTATCGTATGGCAGCCCTTGCTCGCGATTTTCCCATTCTTCAGCCAGAACGGTTTCCATGCGCCGGAACGAACGCTGCAGCAGATCCAGATCCGACTCGCTGCTGGTAAAAAGGTATGTATCCGGGAAAAAACGTCCTTCCGGATGCTCGCCCCCGGCACCAACGGCCTCCATAATCTGCGCATCCGACCAGTCCGTAGTAACCTTCTCAAGACGCTCGGTGGCTGCCAGTGCGGCGCGCATATCCTTGAAGGTCCAGCCTTCAATAAACTGAACCGACCAGTGTTTGGTATCCCCTGCCACCATTTTATCGAGCATGGCTTCCGCGCTCATACCGTCAGTAAACTCATACTCTCCTGCCTTGATTCTCGCCACATCCGGAAACAGCCGGGCGTACACCCGCACCCAGAAACTTTTCTCAACCAGTCCATGCTCAGCCAGTTTTCTGGCAACATCATTGAATGCCGTGCCAGCGGGTACATCAAACAGTACCGGCTCAGCCAGAGGAACCGGCTTTGACAGCGACTCCAGCCCCTGCCAGACCCACAAACCCGTACCAGCCACCACCAGCACGGCAGCACAAACACCTGCAATTAACAGTTTCTTGAACAAACGAATTATTCCAGCAGTTCGAGAGGATTAAAGATTGTCGCAAGTCCATCATCTGCAGGCAAATCCTGGCCGGCAAGACGACGCACGGGAACCACGCCCATGACACTGTTCAGAAGATAGAGCCCCTGACACCGCTCCCCCATAACATCCTCGATACTCAAAGCGCGCTCCATAACCGACTCGCCCCTTGCCCTGAGCCTTTCCAGTAGCCATTGGCGCAGTATGCCGGCTACAGCAAGCACCTTGACTGGCGGCGTTATCCAGCCTTCGCGCACTTTCAGAAGCAGGTTGGTGCGGGTGCCTTCAATCAGATCACCGTTGGTGTCAGACATGAGTACCTCGAACAGGCCGTCCTCAATCTCTCTGGCAGCCATAACCTGCTCCAGGCGATTGAGCGATTTGATGCCGGCAAAAAGCGGATTAACTGTCAGGGGCACGCGGGAAAAATCAGCAAAAACACCGGAACCTGGAGGTGGGGCGGGCAAAGGACTGGCAGATGCAATCAGGTTTGGCCGGATGCCCGGCCCCGGCTGATAGCCACGACCACCCTCTCCGCGCGTGAGCGTTAATTTCAGCACCCAGCCACGGTCGCTCTCCTGCCCGGTAAAACGGCCACTGTAGCGCGCAATTGCTGCAGTGCAGGCTTTGCGAAGATCTGCATTGGCCAGGGGAATGCTGAGCCTGCCAGCGTCACGAACCATGCGCTCCAGGTGACGCGACAGCAACACCCCCCGGTCGCCATGCATTCGGATCGTCTCGAACAGCCCGTCACCGTATGCGGCACCCCGGTCACCCGCGGGCAGGCCCCCTTCATCAGCCCAATACAGACCGAACACGGCGCCTCAGCCTTCGTAACGGCGCATAATCAGCGTGCCGTTGGTTCCACCAAAGCCGAAGGAGTTGGACAGGGCTACGCGTACATCGGATTTGCGGCAGGTATTGGGCACCAGGTCCAGATCACAGCCTTCATCGGGATTGTCCAGATTGATGGTGGGTGGCAGCACGCCATCACGTATGGCAAGCAGTGAAAAAATGGCTTCAACTGCGCCTGCTGCACCCAGCAGATGCCCGGTCATGGATTTGGTGCTGCTCATAGCCAGTTGGCTCGCGTGGCCACCAAACACCCGCCTGGTAGCTGCAACTTCTGCCACATCACCGACCTGCGTTGAGGTCCCGTGGGCATTGATGTAATCAACGTCTTCCGGTTTCAGCCCGGCGTCCCGCAGTGCATTGCTCATGGATCGTGCGGCGCCGTCGCCATCCTCAGGTGGGGCTGTAATATGATGGGCATCATCGCTCATACCAAACCCGATCAACTCACCGTATATGGTTGCGCCACGTTTTCTGGCATGTTCCAGTTCTTCGAGCACAACAACGCCCGCGCCGTCACTGAGAACAAAACCATCCCGGTCTTTGTCCCATGGGCGACTGGCCTTCTGTGGTTCGTCGTTACGGGTTGAAAGTGCTTTGGCAGAGGAAAACGCCGCAATGCTAACGCGGGTTGTCGCCATCTCGGAACCGCCGGCGAGCATGACATCCGCGTCCCCATAGGCAATGGTGCGGGCGGCGTAACCAATGTTATGGGTGCCGGTTGTGCAGGCAGTCACAATGGCAATGTTGGGCCCCCGGAAACCAAAACGGATGGCGGCATTGCCCGAAATCATGTTAATTATCGATGCAGGAACAAAGAACGGCGACACTTTGCGTGGGCCGGATTTGTCCATCGTGAGCACACTTTTCTCGATGTATTCGAGCCCGCCAATCCCGGAACCAATAGCAATACCGGCACGTTCGTGGTCCAGCTCATCGAATTCAGCCAGACCACTGTCATTCAACGCCTGTTGCGCTGCGATCAACCCGTAATGGATAAACGCATCCAGCTTTCTGGCTTCTTTCGTCGAAAGGTAAGATTCCAGATCAAGGCCTTTGATGGCGCCACCAATCCGGGTGTTGTATTCCGACGCATCGAACCGGTCAATCATACCGATCCCGCTGCGACCCGCCAGGATCCCGTCCCAGGAAGATGCAACATCATTGCCCAAAGGCGACAACATTCCCATGCCGGTGATAACAACCCGTCTTTTGCTCATAACCCTGCTCACCTGATCTTTTTTCTTTCATTGACAGCGATCCCGCCAGACACGCGGGCAGTTTCCGGACAATAAAAAAGCCGTCCTTCACTGAATGGCAAGGACGGCTTTTTGCCTGGCTAACTTGAACTTGGAGTATCAGGTATGCGCGACAATGTAGTCGATCGCGTCCTGAACACTGGCAAGCTTCTCGGCTTCTTCATCCGGAATTTCAGTTTCAAATTCTTCTTCCAGCGCCATGACCAGCTCAACGGTGTCCAGTGAGTCAGCGCCAAGATCCTCTACAAAAGAAGAAGAGTTCTGAACTTCGGACTCCTTCACGCCCAACTGTTCACAAACGATCTTCTTCACGCGCTCTTCAACTGTACTCATAATGTCCTCACTTTGTGTATTAACCAAGCAACTCAAGTGCTGCAAGTTTAGTGTAAACCCCACCTGCAAACAAGCAGGGATCCGGTCAAACATGTTGTGCGGCGGGGGGTTGCGCACAAGCTCCGAAACCGGAGCTTATCCCATGTACATTCCGCCGTTTACGTGAATGGTCTCTCCAGTCACATAACCGGCAACATCCGAAGCCAGAAAAGCGACAATAGCCGCCACTTCTTCCGGCTGCCCCAGACGACCCGCGGGTATGATTTCCAGCATAGCCTCACGTTGCTTGTCGTCCAGTTTTTTTGTCATATCTGTGTCGATAAAGCCGGGCGCAACACAGTTGGCTGTGATGCCACGATTCGACATTTCTTTCGCAAGGCTGCGGGTAAAGCCTTCCACACCCGCCTTCGCCGCACAATAGTTGGCCTGGCCCGGGTTGCCCATACTGGCAACCACAGAACTGACATTAATAATGCGCCCCCAACGTGCCTTGGCCATCCCCCGTATAACAACTTTGCTTGTACGGTACACGCTTGAGAGGTTGGTTTCGAGCACCGACGCCCAATCATCATCCTTAAGGCGCATCAAAAGGTTGTCACGGGTTATACCCGCGTTATTGACAAGAATCACCGGTGCGCCGGATTTTTCGGCTATCTCTTTGAGACCGGCCTCGATACTTTCAGGGTCGGCGACATTCATCACAATGCCATACCCGTTTGCGCCAGCAGCCTTGAGATTGTCTGTAATCGTCGCTGCACCATCTGCGCTCGTGGCAGTGCCCACCACCAGTGCGCCCTGCTCGGCGAGCGCCAGCGCTATTGCTTTCCCGATTCCACGGGTAGCACCGGTTACCAGTGCTGTCTTGCCTTCCAGAGACATTCAGGACTCCCTTGATTCAAAACAGTTCAGGACGGTTCAAATGCCGCAAGCGCAGCGGCCATCGCGTCCGGTTCCTCTATGCCGTACACGGCAAGCCCGCGATCGATACGCTTGGCAAGCCCGGCGAGCACTTTACCAGTGCCGCACTCGATAGCTACTTTGACATCATTTGCCACCAGAGCGCGGACAGAATCTGCCCAGAGTACCGGTGAGTATAGCTGCTTCAAGAGATTAGCTTTCAGTGTAGCCGAATCTGTCTCGGCTGCTGCGTTAACATTTTGTATAACCGGAATGAGGGCATCGCTGAAACGAACGTCATCCAGGGCCTGGGCAAGCTCGTCCGCCGCACCTTTCATCAGGGCGCAATGGGAAGGCACACTCACCGGCAGTGGCATGGCCTTACGGGCACCCCTGGCCTTGCAGGCTTCGATGGCCCGTTCGACAGCTGCCGCAGAACCTGCAATCACCACCTGGCCAGGGGCATTGAAGTTCACTGCGGACACCACATCTCCATGGGCAGCTTCTTCGCAGGCTGCAACAACGTCGGCATCCTCCAGCCCCAGAATGGCCGCCATTTTACCGTCACCAGCGGGAACCGCTTCCTGCATCAGTTCACCGCGCAGGCGTACCAGTTTAACGGCCTCAACAAAATCAAGGCTTTCAGCCGCCACAAGTGCGCTGTACTCGCCCAGACTGTGACCTGCAAGAAAGGCGGGCCTTGATCCACCTGCCACAAACCACTGCCGCCATAACGCAACACTTGCAGTCAGCATGGCAGGCTGGGTGACCATTGTCTGATTCAGTTCCTCTGCCGGCCCCTTCTGGCAAACTTGCCAGAGATCGTAACCAAGCACGTTGGAGGCTTCAGCAAAGGTTTTATTGATCATGGGCCAGGATTCGGCAGCAACGGAAAGCATGCCAACCGACTGGGAACCCTGTCCGGGAAATATAAAGGCTGATTTCATAAGCGCGATCTTACCGTCATTGGAGGTTTCAGGAGATTAGCCAATAGTACAATCTGCACGGGTTTTGCGCGAGCAAGCCACCGGATTCGATGCGGTATCAGCAATAAAGGCTCACAGCATCAGGTCGTCAAGGCGCTCGTTAATTCGCTGCGGCACTTCAAGCTCAACTTCACGGACCGCCTGCCGGATAGCGGCAAGCATGGCACGCTCATTGGCGTTGCCGTGGCTTTTTATAACCACTCCCTGAAGCCCGAGCAGGCTGGCGCCATTGTGGCGGGAAGGATCCATCAGGCGCAGGAGCCGCCCAATGATAGGGCGGGCAAGAAGGCCCACAAAGCGGCCATAGAGTGACTGGGTAAATGCCTGTTCCATAAGTTCAATCAGCAGGCCGGCCACACCCTCGCCGGTTTTCAGTGCGATATTGCCAACAAAGCCATCACAAACCACCACATCCGCAACATCGCGGAAGAGATCACTGCCCTCCACATAGCCGATGTAATTCACGGAGTCACTCTGGGCCAGCATCAGTGACGCAAGACGCACCTGCTCATTACCTTTGATCTCCTCCTCACCAACGTTCAGCAGCGCAACCCTGGGCTCGCCCTGACCACAGATTGCGGAAGCCATCAGCGAACCCATCAGGGCATACTGGTAGAGGTTTTCTGCGCTGGAGTCCACGTTGGCACCAAGATCCAGAACGTGGCACCGACCGCGGAGAGAAGGAATCAGTTTGGCAATGGCAGGACGTTCGATACCCGGGTACATGCGGATAATCGAGCGGCCAAACGCCATCAAGGCGCCGGTATTGCCGGCGCTGACACACCCCTGGGCATCACCATCACGAACCAGGCCCAGGGCGATGGCCATGGACGAGTTTTTCTTGTGGCGCAACGCATGGGAGGGGCGCTCGTTCATACGAACAACATCTGCGGCTTCCACGATGCGAATTCGCGGATGCCCCTCACCCAAAAAAGCCTCGAGCTCACTCCGGATTCCCACCAGAATGATGCTCAAGGCTTTGTTTTCACGCACCGCTTCGAGGGCTGCAGCTACGACAACACCTGCGCCCCGATCGCCACTCATGGCGTCAATCGCTATGGTGACCGGCTTCACCGCTGCTTGACTCGATCGGGATTAGTACGGCTGCGCAACGGGATTACTCGTCGCTGGCCTCGATTACCTGCTTGCCACGGTAGAAACCATCCGGAGACACGTGGTGGCGACGATGAACTTCGCCAGTCGTTGAATCAGTGCTCAGAGCAGCAGCGCTCAGAGCATCGTGGGCACGGCGCATGCCACGCTTGGAGCGGGTCTTGCGGTTCTTCTGTACAGCCATGGTTATACTCCTGACCTGTTAACGTAAACTTGACTTGAATATCGCTACGAGTAACGAGTGTTCATCTGATTGTGCCAGCCTCGCGAGAGCACCTGACCCAATCAATGCTTTGTATTCTTGAGCCCTGCCAGCACACTGAACGGGTTGTCGCCCGGCCTTTTTTCCGGCTCTGCCGAAGCATTGTCTGGCTCATAAGCCTCCAGATCCTCTTTCGCCGGGCACTCATCCCGCTCATGAAGCGGATACGGCGGCAGTACAAGCAGCAATTCATCCTCGACCATTGACCAGAGATCTGCACTGAAATCATCGGTCAGGAATGGCTCGAGATCCTTCGGCAACCGTTGCGCCTGCTCGTCGCTGGTAACCAGACCCAGCACAAACCGGGAGGTTAGCAATGATTCCATTGCCCCCATGCAGCGCTGGCACTCCAGTTTAACCTGGGCCTCAAGCTCACCAGAGACAATCCTGCGACGCTCGCTGTCCATGTAAAACTGAAGTTTCACATGACATACGGCGCCTTCATCATACCCCAAAACAGCATCCCCGAAACGAGACAAGGCCCTGACCGGGATTTCACCCTCCAGATCGCTGTTGTGCTCTGCCAACCGGTAAGGGTCGACTGTTTTCGGTAATTCTGCACTGGACGCTTTTGACATAGGCGCGCAATTCTAGGGGCGCAGCTCGCTACTGTCAAAGACTTCGTGGGCTTTTGGCCAGGGTTCCGGTTTTCGTAGGTGTATTCTACGATACGCGCACGAAAAAACACGCAAAATTGATCGGAGGCCGGCCTTATGCCCCAAAAACCCGTCTTACTGGCTTCATCGTCTCCTTACCGCAAGGAGCTTCTGGCCCGTCTCGGCCTGCCGTTCTCCTGCGCCAGCCCGGATATTGATGAATCCCCGCTGCCCGGCGAGGCGCCACACACACTGGCCATGCGTTTGGCCCAGAGCAAAACGAAAGCCCTTGCAGCTTCTCATCCGAACCACTGGATCATCGGCTCCGATCAGGTAGCCGCGCTACCCGATGGCACCTTCCTGAGCAAACCCGGGTCATTCGCAACAGCCTGCCGGCAACTGCAACAGAGCAGTGGCCAGAGCGTTATCTTCCACACCGGGCTGGCACTTCTGGATTCAAATTCGGGAAACCTGCAGGCCTGCTGCGAAGTTTTCACGGTTCACTTCCGAAACCTGAGCAGAAAAGAAATTGAAGCCTATTTGCATAAGGAACAGCCCTACGACTGCGCCGGCAGTTGTAAAATGGAGGGGCTGGGCATCACCCTGTTCCGGGAACTGCAGGGGCGCGACCCCAACAGCCTTATTGGCCTGCCACTGATCGCCCTCAACAGCATGCTGACAAACTGGGGCAGGAACCCGCTTCTGGAGCCCTGATGCCAGCCGGCGCTGATTATCTCAGTTCCAGACGCGACTCAACAAGCTGCCCCACAACACCCTGCCCGAAAGACACACCGAGTTGGTCAACAAGATCCCGCAGCGGCCCTTTGCGACGGCTGTAATCAACCAGATTTTCCTGGCCGACGATCTGCCTGGCGACATGGGAGGCACTGCCCAGCCCGTCAATCAGCCCCAACTCCAGTGCCTGCTCACCACTCCAGACCAGACCACTGAACAGCCGGGGATCATCCGCCAGACGGTCACCTCGGCCCTCTTTAACAGCCTCTATAAACTGCCGATGAGTGTTTTCCAGCACACTCTGCCAGAATTCCACCTCCTGTTCCTGCTGGGGAGAGAAGGGGTCCAGAAATGCCTTGTTTTCTCCGGCAGTATAAAGCCTTCGCTCAACACCGAGTTTTTCCATGGCCCCGGTAAACCCGAAGCCGCCCGCCACTACGCCTATAGACCCCACAAGGCTGGCGCGATTGGCATAAATCTCATCAGCCGCCGCAGCGATGTAGTAAGCTCCCGATGCCCCGATGTCGGAGATCACTGCATAGACCTTTTTTTCCGGATACTCTTCTCTTAGCCGCTTGATTTCATCATAAACATAACCCGACTGAACCGGGCTTCCACCCGGGCTGTTGATGCGCAGGATAACGGCTACTGCATTCTCCTGCTCGAAGGCAGAGCGCAGGGAGCCGGCTATATTGTCCGCACTGGCAAGCTCATCTGCCGCGATCGTGCCATTTATCTCCACCAGGGCCGTGTGCTTGCCGGTCGTGGCCTCGAGACTGCCGCCAAATGGTGACCAGAAAATGGCCAGCAAGGCAAACAGGTAGGCGAAGGTGAGAAGCTTGAAGAAAATGCCCCAGCGCCTGCTGCGACGCTGCTCTGCCTGCATGGACATAACCAGCTTTTCAATCAGCTTCCAGTCACGACCGGATTCCGGCGGCAAACGCGGCGCCTTTCGGCCTGAACGAGGTTCGACAGGCTTGTCACCCCAATCCGCTGTCTTGTCAGTATCCCAATCACTCATCCGTTTATCCTGTCAGAATCAGCCACACGAGGCTTGCTTACAAACCGAGCACACTGCGAAGGTCGGGCACAGAACTCACAATGGCGTGAGGCGCATATTCACCCAGCACATCACGCTTGTGCACTCCCCATTCAACACCGATAGATGGCATACCAATGCGTTGCGCCATTTCCAGATCATAGCGTGTATCGCCAATCATAACGGCCTCTGTGGGCTCAATTCCGTAGAAAACCAGAATTTCTTCGAGCATACGCGGATCCGGTTTGGACCGGGTTTCATCGGCACAGCGCGTAATATCGAAATGCATCCCCAGGCCACTGGAAACCAATGCCGACTGGAGCCCTCTCCGGCTCTTGCCGGTTGCCACAGAACAGCCCCGACCGGCGCTGCGAAGATCTGCTACCACCTCTGACATACCATCAAAGATATTCTGCGGCGTTGTCACCTTGCGAAAGAAATAATTGGCATAGCCTTGGCGAACGGCCACTATTTCATCACGGCTGATGCCCGGATAGAGTTTTTCCAGGGCCTCAACCATACCCAGGCCTATGATGTCACGATAGGCTTCCCGCTCCAGCGCCGGATAGCCCAGCTCAGTTGCGGCCTGATGAAGGCTGTCCGCAATATGGTCTACGGAATCCACCAGAGTTCCGTCCCAATCAAAAATAACAACTTTGACGTCCATTAACTTACTCCCGTTGCACGCACTTCAAGCTTGCTCAGCACGTGACTGAATACCTCATCATATGGCGCCTCGAACCGGACTTTCTCACCGGACCCGGGCAAGGTAAGCTCCAGGGCCCTGGCATGCAGCATAAGGCGCTGACCGCCAAGCGACCGGAACGCCTTGAGACTGACATCATCCATATATTTGTCATCTCCCGCTATCGGATGGCCGGAACAGGCCGCGTGTACACGAATCTGGTGGGTCCGACCGGTCACCGGAGAAGCCTCAACCAGACTGTAACCCCGGAACCGCCTCAGGCAGGAGAAGGTTGTAAGCGAAGCCTTACCGGCTTCATCCACCCTGACCCTGCGCTCCCCATTGGGCATTTCATAGCGCAGCAACGGCTCCTCAACCCGGCGAAGCCTGTCTGGCCAATCCCCGGCCACCAGTGCGTGGTACTGCTTACGAATACGCCTTTGCCGGAGTTCATCCTGCAGGTAACGTAATGCCGAGCGCTTCTTGGCAATCATTACCAATCCGGAGGTATCGCGATCCAGGCGGTGCACCAGCTCCAGAAAACGCGTTTCCGGGCGGGCAGCCCGAAGCACTTCAATCAAACCGAAACTGAGACCGCTCCCACCGTGGACAGCTATACCAGATGGCTTGTTGACAACCAGCAACTGATCATCCTCAAAAACAACTGCAGCCTCAATCACCCCCTGCACACGACTGCCCGGAGCCGCCTGTGGTTCTTTTTCCTTGCGGGCCACGGGCGGTATACGCACCTGGTCACCCAGCGCAAGGCGGGTATCCGGCTTGACCCTGCCCTTATTAACCCGCACCTCCCCTTTGCGGACGATGCGATAAATAACGCTTCTGGGCACGCCCCGCAGCTGTGCCAGCAAAAAATTGTCCAGCCGCTGGCCCTCGCTGTTTTCGTCAACCGTTACCCACAGAACACTCTGCTGAACCAGCTCCTGCTCCGGGCCGGCGGGCCGGGCATCAGCACCGTGATCCGTGCGAGGCTTCGGTTTTCCAGCTTTTGTTCCGACGGTTTTTCCGGAAGCAGATTTTCGGGACATAAGGATCCTTGGGCAGATGATATAACAGACAGCAAGAGCAGGATTGAACGACTCCTTCATTGCTGTTATATTCCAGCGTGATCTGTCGTTTGCCTACGGCCTGACCAACTCTTGTCAGAAGCCGGAGCGGCAGAAGTATACCGACACTATTCAAGAGTTTGAACGCCGAGCACCTGATCACTAACGGGCACGGCGTTGAAAATATGTCCGGAATGCCAGAAATTACCCGCTTGCAGCGGCGAACTGGTTCCGGAGAACTGAAACCGCGCGGAAAACCGCCGGGCGATATCGCGAAGAATCACTGCCACGCAAGGCCGGGCCGTCCAGCTTACGAATACGACGTGAGACCCAGGCACTTGTGTGAACCTGAAAACGGATTATATGCGTCAACAGACACGAACCCTACACGACACTTCTCTGCCGGATAACAGGCGGAGCGTGGGCGGTGGTCTCAGATCAACAGGATCATACCCCGGAAGGGAATGATTTGTCTGTCCGCCGCTCCGCACCTGTACATCAGGGCCAGCGGCACGCACATCCTGCTTCGCAGATGCGACGCCCTGCGGTTTTCTGTCAAAATCTAACGACAGGAAATCCTTTTTTCCATGAAAAGAATGCTCATCAATGCAACTCACCCCGAAGAGTTGCGCGTCGCCCTGGTTGACGGCCAGCGTCTGTTTGATCTTGATATCGAATCCAGCTCCCGCGAGCAGAAAAAAGCCAACATCTACAAGGGGCGAATTACCCGCGTCGAGCCGAGTCTGGAAGCCGCCTTTGTTGATTTCGGTGCTGATCGCCACGGTTTTCTTCCATTAAAAGAAATCTCCAGGGACTATTTCAAAAAATCTCCCGGCCAGATCGAAGGCAAGATCAATATCAAGGAAGTGGTGTCCGAAGGCCAGGAAGTCATAGTCCAGGTCGACAAGGAAGAGCGCGGCAACAAAGGTGCCGCCCTCACAACGTTTGTGTCTCTTGCCGGCCGCTACCTGGTCCTGATGCCCAACAACCCCCGTGCAGGCGGCATTTCACGCCGGATTGAAGGCGAAGAGCGAGCACAACTCAAAGAAGCCATGAACGACGTTCAGGTGCCCAAATCCATGGGTATCATTGTTCGTACCGCCGGCATTGGCCGCAACAGCGAAGAACTGCAATGGGACCTCGATTACCTGGTGCAGTTCTGGGAAGCAATCACCCAGGCTGCGGGGGAACGCAAAGCGCCGTTCCTGATCCACCAGGAAAGCAACGTTATCATCCGCGCCGTTCGTGACTATCTGCGCCAGGATATCGGAGAGGTCCTGATCGATTCGGAGAGCGTTTACGAAGACGTACTGAATTTCGTGCGCGCCGTGATGCCAACCTTCGAAAACAAAATCAAGCTGTACAAGGATGAGATCCCCCTGTTCAGCCGCTACCAGATTGAAGGTCAGATCGAAACCGCATTCCAGCGGGAAGTCAGGCTTCCTTCAGGCGGCTCCATCGTGATCGATCCCACAGAGGCCCTGGTCTCCATCGACATCAACTCCTCCCGTGCCACCAAAGGCCAGGATATTGAAGAAACCGCTTTCCAGACCAACCTGGAAGCGGCGGAAGAAATCGCGCGCCAGCTTCGCCTGCGCGACATGGGCGGTCTGATTGTCATCGACTTTATCGACATGACACCGGCCAGGAACCAGCGGGAAGTAGAGCAGAAAATGCGTGAGGCCCTGGAAATCGACCGGGCACGGGTTCAGGTAGGCAAGATCTCGCGCTTTGGCCTGCTGGAAATGTCACGCCAGCGCCTGCGCCCCTCTCTCGGCGAAACCCGCAGTGAAGTCTGCCCCCGTTGTGAGGGCCAGGGCACTATTCGTGGTATCGAATCCCTCGCGCTCAGCATCATGCGCCTGATCTACGAAGAGTCATCGAAAGAAAAGACCGGTGAAGTCCGGGCCATTGTGCCGGTTTCGGTGGCTACCTTCCTGCTGAACGAAAAACGCAAACAACTGGCCGACATTGAAGCCCGCCAGGAAGTGAACGTTGTTGTGGTTCCGGTACCTCACATGGAAACACCCCATTTCGAAATCCTGCGCATGCGTGATGACGAAACAACGCCTGAGCATATATCCAGCCATCAGGTGGCCCAGGAATACAGCGAACGGGAAGAAGAAGTGTTTGAGGTGCCAACAGCGGAAAAGCCGGTTCGCGAGCAAGCCGCAGTGAGAGCCGTTCGCCCGAGAACCTCGGCACCAACCCCCACCACCGCCTCCTCTCCAGCCGCGCAAAGCCAGCAAACCGCGGAACAGGATGCTGGCCTGCTGCGCAGAATTGGCCGCAAGATTGCCTGCTTCTTCAGCGGAGAGGAAGCGCAACAGGCAGAAAGCAGCGACAGCCCAGGCAGGAATGCCACTCGTGGTGATCAACGCAACCAGGCGCGGCAGGATCGCCGTAAAACCCGTGTAGCCCGCGATGACCAGAGCGCGGGCGGGAATAACCGCAGTGGAAACGAACGTCGCCAGAGCAGTACTCAGCAGAACCGCAGTGACGACAATCGCTCCCGGGGCCGCACCCGCAATGACAACCAGAACCGCTCCGGCCAGAGCCGCCAGGTTGCTGACAAGAGTGCGGATGGCAAGGGCAGCGAAACCAGAAGCACGGACAGCCGCAGCAGCGACGCCCGCCGGGATAACCGCAAAGATAGTCAGAGCCGCAGCCAGAACCGCGGCCGCCCGCAGCGTGACGCCAAAACCAATGGCGATCAGAAAATCGCCAATCTGCAGGACGATGCACAGAAGCCAACGGCCGATAAATCAGCTTCGGACGACAGCCGCCGCAAGCCTCGCCGGCCCCGTAACCGGGATGGATCGCCTTCCGAAACCCCAGCGTCCACGCCGGCTGCCCGCAAGAATGCCCGCAATGCCCGGCATCAGAAAGACACACAGCCGGAAACCGGCGATGACAGAGCTGAAATAAAAGAAACGGCTGTGCCGGATAAAGCCACTGCTGCAACTTCGGCCAACGGCGCCCCGGCTCCCGGGCAGCAGCAAGAGCCTTCAGCCGGCAAAGAGCCTTCAGCCGGGAAAGAGCCCTCAGCGGAGAAAGAACCTTCAGCGGCAAAAGAGCCCTCAGCGGGAAAAGAACCGAAAGCTCAGGAAAAGCCTTCAACTGAAACCAAAGCAGCAACCGAAAAGCCGCGTCAGGCTTCAACAGCCAAGGCTGCAGCGGACACATCCAGGGCTGAATCGGACCAACAAAAGGCTCCCCGGGCAGCAGCGACTGAACCCGAAGCGACAACCGATGCCGGCAAAGCAGTGTCAACCGGCAAAGACAGCGGATCTTCGGTCGACTCCGACAGTAAGCCGGTAACGGAATCCGCTGTAACAGCAAAACCCGAGGCTGAAAAAGAGCCGGTAGCGGAGGAAAGCAAAAAAGCATCGGTGCCGGAAGACAAAGCACTGCCGACTGAAAAGAGCAAGGAGCCGTCCTCCGAGAGGGATAAAGAGCCTTCAGCCGAGAGGAATAAAAAGCCTTCAGCGGGAGAACATAAAGAACCCTCAGCCAAAGAGCCAGAAGAATCCGCAGCAAACGCCAAAGCCGGGTCGGCTGATGATGAAGACGCTGCAGCTAAGGCGAAAAAACCCAGATCAACCCCGGCCAGAAGCCGGACCAAATCTGCTGCGACCGACAAAACTGCCGAAAAAACCGTGACAGACAAGCCAGAGGTAGCAAAAGCCAACTCTGAGCCCGCGTCCACGGGCGAATCAGCTGCCAATGACAATGTACCCGGGATTCCGGTTACACCGGGCCGTGCCTACAACGATCCCCGCGAAGTACGTAAGCGGCAGCGGGCAGCCGAAGAAGCCAAAAAGTCCGAGGGTAATTAACACATGCTGTCCAACTCCGACATTGAAGCGCTGGAAGACATACTGTTCGCCGACCCCTGGGGCGATGACGCCCTGGACTTCTTCGGTTTCCACGGCGTTGTCTGCGCCAGCGTTGTCGGGCCTGCCGAGCTGAGCGTGGAAACAGTTTTCCGCCTGGTGACAGGCACCGACAAGACCCCAGGTGGTGGTATTCCAGACATCTTCCGGCAGTGTGTTACCCGGTTGACAGCAGACCTGACCAAAGCCCTCGATATGGGCCAGGCTCTGGAACTGCCGGAACCGGAAGATGGCGACCCCATGAACGCGCTGGAGAACTGGTGTGCGGGATTTGTGGACACCTTTCTGGAATATGAGGATGAGTGGCTTGATGCTGCCGGCGAAGAAGAAACTGCCGACCTGATGGTCCCCATGCTGACATTATCAGGGCTGTTCGATGATGAAGATTTCCAGAATGTGCGCAACAGCGAAAAGCTGTCGCGCCAAATGGCGGATGCCATCCCCGACTCGCTGACCGATCTTTACCTGCTGTTCCACGCACCGGATTAAGCCGGTGCGGTGGCGCCGGGAACCTGCTTGAAATGATGCCAGACCGGTTCCAGCCCGTCTGGCATTTTCACGACACGGCCCAACTCACACCATGGCGCACCGGGAAAGTGAAAGTCGCTACCCTGGGATGCCAGCAGCTTTTCCCGCTTGCATAATTCCGCGAGAAACCCCAGATCGCCACTGGACTGCCCGGAGGTGGAAACCTCAATCCCACGCCCCCCTGCGCGACGGAAATCCGCTGTCAGCTCCCTTAGTTTTGTCGCCGTAAGCTGGTATTTGCGAGGGTGCGCCAGCACCGCAATTCCTCCCGCTGCGTTGATCCAGCGCACCACCTCTTCAAGTTCGGGCCAGAAGGCTCTCACATCACCAACTTTCCCGGCACCCAGATAGCGCTTGAATGCCTGCGCTGAATTCCTGACGATGCCCGCCTCAACCATCACTTTCGCAAAGTGCGGCCGACCGGGAACATCACCGCCAGCCTCAGCGGTAGCACGCTCGAGCAACTCCGGAACCGCCAGTTTGCCCAGACGCTCGGCAATCATGGCCGCCCTGCTCCAACGGTTCCGATGCTGAAGTTCAAGGGCGGCAAGAAAGTCGCTGTCAGTGAGATCAATATCCAGGCCCACAACATGTATCGTGCGGCTGCGCCATAAACAGGAAAGCTCGATTCCGGGGATCAACATCACACCCTGGGCAACAGCGGCTTTTTCAGCTTCAGCCAGACCACTAACTGTATCGTGATCGGTCAGAGCAAGGTGCGTAACACCCATTTCGGCGGCGCGCTCCAGCAATTGTGTTGGCGTAAGCGCGCCATCGGATGCCGTGCTGTGGCAATGCAGATCAATGCACAAAACAGGGTCTTGCGGTATAGTCACAGAAATTCCCGGGTAAAATATGGCGGAGTGAACAGCAATGCCAGTTCGAGCCGGCGTTCACTGGCCCCGAACCTGACACCAGTGTACCAGCCAATCTGCTCTTTGCATTAACCCCAGGCCACATCACGAATCCGGAGGCTTTTATGTATTACGCTATTATCAGTGAAGATGTCGATAACAGCTTGTCTTTACGCCAGAGCGCAAGGCCTGCACACATAGAGCGGCTGCAAAAACTGAAAGCGGAAGGCAGGCTGCTGGTCGCGGGGCCACACCCGGCCATAGACACCCCGGACCCGGGTAATGCCGGTTTCTCGGGCAGTCTGGTGATCGCAGAGTTTGATTCCCTGGCTTCGGCCCAGGCCTGGGCAGACAGTGATCCCTACATGGATGCCGGGGTATACAGCAGGGTCACTGTTAAACCGTTTAAAGCCGTGTTGCCCTGAATACCAGCGCAGCTGTCCATGAGTTTTTTGTAATGACGGCTCGCTTGAACAACCGGGCATCTGTGACAGAATTGCTGCTTTCACAGCTTTGTTAAGCTTTATTAACAGCGTATCTCTTAAACCGAACACCGTGGGAAACTTGCCAGTGACGTTTTTTCGCCTTGCCATCAGTGCGCTATTTGTATTGTCTTCCATCGCCACGGCTCAGGCGAAAACCGTCTGGGTTGATGACAAGCTCTACCTTCCGGTTCGCTCCGGGGCTGGTTCCCAGTACCGCATCATTGAAAATGCGGTACCAAGCGGAACGGCGCTGGAGGTGATCGAAACCTCGGATTCCGGCTACACCCGTGTGCGCACCCCCAAAGGCAACGACGGCTGGGTGTCCAGCCAATACCTCAGCGACACCCCCATTGCCGCGGACCAACTGAAAACCGTGAGCCGGCAGCTCGAACAAGCGAAATCCGAGCTATCCTCACTTAAAGAGCAACTGAAGGAAGTATCCAGCGACCGGGATGCCCTGAGCAATGCGGAGTCGACACTGTCTGCGCGCACCGAAGAGCTGCAGCAGGAACTCAGGCGCATCAAGAACATTGCGTCAGATTCGATTAACCTGGAGCGCCGGAATCGTGAGTTACTGGGGGAAAACCAGAAGCTGCGAAATGATCTGGAAGTGCTGACAGCAGAAAACGAGCGGCTGGAAGCCAGCAAGGAATCCGATTTCATGTTGGTCGGCGCTGGCCTGGTACTTGGGGGCGTACTCCTGGCACTGATTATTCCGATGCTCAAACCCACAAGAAAAACCGACAACTGGGCATGAACCTTATGAGGGACTATTCGGAGAAGCGCGATTTTCATCGCATGCAGGTTGAGTCAGAAATCGAGATTACCGACAGCAAAGGAAATACCTTCGCGGGTACTTGCAGGGATCTCAGCGCCACAGGGATGCAACTGCTTGTGCGCAATCCTGTAGCGGTTGGCGAAGAGCTGAGCACGGTTCTGCGCCCGGGCAGCGATCAGTTTCCGCCTCTTGAGACCATCTGTGAGGTCATCCGGTGCGAGCCCGAGGGTGACGGCTTTTTGCTGGGAACCAACATCAGCGAAGTCACCCGCTAGGGCTGGCCCTGCCCCCGGGATTAAACCAGGGGCTTTTCTGACACAACAATGCCGTTATTGTCGGCATAAACATAGTGACCGGGGCGAAAGGTTACGCCGTGGAAGGTCACGGGCACATTCAGGTCGCCCAGGCCACGCTTTTCGCTTTTTCTGGGGTAAGTCGCCAATGCCTGAACCCCCAGGTCTGTTTTGCCGATTTCATCCACATCCCGCACACAGCCATAGATAATCAAACCGGCCCAGCCGTTGCTGGCTGCTTTCTCGGCCAGCATGTCGCCCAGCAGAGCGTGGCGCATGGAGCCTCCGCCGTCTACAACCATTACACGGTCCTTGCCGGGCAGACCAACCTGCTCCTTGACCACTGAGTTGTCTTCAAAGCACTTTACGGTAACTATCTCGCCACCAAAGGCCTTTATTCCACCGTAGTTATTAAAGCCGGGCGCGACCACCTCAACTTCCGGAAACTCGTCACACAGATCCGGGGTAATAATTGTTGCCACCTTATCGCTCTCCTCAAGTGCCGAATTAAGTGCAAAAGTGAATCAGTCGATTTTTTCGTCCGCCAGGAAAAACCAGGTGTCGAGAACGGAATCCGGATTAAGGGATACCGAATCAATACCCTGATCCATAAGCCATTTGGCGAGATCAGGGTGGTCGGATGGCCCCTGGCCGCAGATACCAATGTACTTTCCGGCCTTCTTGCACGCCTGGATGGCGCTGGACAGAAGAATTTTGACGGCTTCATCCCGTTCGTCGAACAGGTGCGCAATAATACCCGAGTCGCGATCCAGACCGAGGGTCAGTTGGGTCAGGTCGTTGGAGCCAATGGAAAAGCCGTCAAAGTGCTCGAGGAACTGATCCGCCAGCAACGCATTACCCGGCAGTTCACACATCATGATCACTCGCAGGCCGTTCTCGCCACGCTTCAGGCCATTCTCCGCCAGCAGATTGACCACCTGCTCTGCTTCGCCCACAGTGCGCACGAACGGCACCATTACCTCTACGTTGGTCAGCCCCATCTCGTTACGCACTTTCTTGAGCGCACGACACTCCAGCTCGAAGCAGTCACGGAAGGTTTCGGAGATATAACGGGAAGCACCCCGGAAGCCCAGCATCGGGTTTTCTTCATCCGGCTCGTAAAGGGTGCCACCAATCAGGTTGGCGTATTCGTTGGACTTGAAGTCAGACAAACGCACGATGACTTTCTTTGGCGCAAATGCAGCGGCCAGGGTAGAAATGCCTTCCACAAGTTTGTCCACGTAAAAATCAACCGGCGATCTGTAGCCGGAGATACGCTTCTCTACGGTCTGCTTGATATCCCGGGGCAGGCCCTCAAAATTCAGGAGAGCCTTCGGGTGTACGCCAATCATGCGGTTAATAATGAATTCAAGGCGCGCCAGCCCAACCCCTTCGTTGGGCAGTGACTGGAAATCAAAAGCACGGTCCGGGTTACCCACGTTCATCATGATCTTGAACGGGATATTGGGCATGGAATCTACGGTGTTTTCACGCAGCTCGAAGTCCAGCGCACCTTCGTAGATCAGCCCCGTATCACCTTCGGCACAGGACACGGTCACTTCCTGGCCGTCTTTCAGTACTTCTGTAGCGTCGCCGCAGCCCACAACCGCCGGGATACCCAACTCACGGGCGATGATCGCTGCGTGGCAGGTACGACCGCCACGGTCGGTAATAATCGCTGACGCCCGCTTCATGACAGGTTCCCAGTCCGGGTCTGTCATATCCGTAACCAGCACATCACCCTGCTGTACACGGTCCATTTCCTTGATGCTGGTAATGATCTTGACCGGGCCTGCGCCAATCTTGTGACCAATGCTGCGGCCTTCCACCAGCACCGTGCCGGTTTCCTTGAGCAGGTAACGCTCCATCACGTTGGCAGACGCGCGGCTCTTAACGGTTTCCGGGCGCGCCTGCACTATGTAGATTTTGCCGTCATCACCGTCTTTGGCCCACTCGATATCCATTGGGCGCTGATAGTGCTTCTCGATGATTATCGCCTGCCTGGACAGTTCCTCGACTTCCGCGTCAGAAATGCAGAAACGACCCCGGTCTTCCGGGTCCACCTTGACGGTTTCCACGAGCTGACCACTGCCGGGCTCCGAGTGATAGACCATTTTTATGGCTTTGCTGCCAAGATTGCGACGCAACACTGCCGGCCTGCCTGCTTCGAGAGTGGGCTTGTGTACGTAAAACTCGTCGGGGTTAACAGCACCCTGAACCACCGTCTCACCGAGGCCATAGGAGCCGGTAATAAAGACAACGTCGCGGAAGCCCGATTCCGTATCCAGCGTAAACATAACGCCACTGGCAGCGGTTTCACTGCGCACCATTTTCTGGATACCGGCAGACAAGGCCACCAGCTTGTGGTCAAAACCATGGTGAACACGATAGGAAATAGCGCGGTCGTTGAAGAGAGATGCGAACACCTCTTTTACAGAGGTACGCACCTGCTCAAGGCCCACTACGTTCAGAAAGGTCTCCTGCTGGCCGGCAAAGGAGGCATCCGGCAGATCTTCTGCCGTTGCGGATGAGCGTACGGCAACGGCCATTTTGTCATTGCCGTCCAGCATCTTGCTGTAGGCGTCCCGAAGCGCAACTTCCAGTGCATCCGGGAAGGGCGTATCTATAATCCACTGGCGAATCTTTGCCCCGACACGGGCAAGTTCATTGACATCATTGATATCGAGACTGTCGAGAACCTTGTCGATTTTTTCCTTGAGACCGTCTTTTGCCAGAAATTCGCGATACGCATGCGCGGTGGTGGCAAAGCCACCTGGCACGGTGACACCGGCGTTGGCCAGATTACTGATCATTTCACCGAGGGAGGCGTTCTTACCACCTACCTGGTCAACATTGGACATTCCCAGGTGATCAAACCAGATTATGTAATCTTCCAAAGCACGTCTCCCTTAGAATCTGTAAAGCAAAGAATATAGCCGGGCCAGCGGTATCAAACGTAAAAAGCAGACAACAACCACTGCGGAGTCTCGAATCTGCCGTGTATGATACTGTAACCTTCGGAATTTACCTAGGGACCCTCCGAGAAAGTGCACACAACTTTCCCGCCTTACCCTGGAAAATGTGCCCTGACAATCCGCCACATACGGAGCTGCAAAACACCATGAAACGCACAGCCTTCTTTATCTCCGACGGCACCGGCCTGACCGCCGAAGCTCTCGGGCACAGCCTTCTGGCCCAGTTCGAGAAAATTGAATTTGAGCGCGTTACCGTACCTTATATTGACGATATTGAAAAAGCCCGGGACATGGTCAAGCGTATCAACAGCGCCGCAGAGGCTGATGGCGCCCGCCCTCTGATATTTGACACCATTGTGGACAGTGCTATCCGGGAGGTCATCTCGGATGCGGAGGGCTTTATGGTGGATATCTTTGGCACTTTCCTGGGGCCGCTGGAACGGGAACTGGAGTCATCTTCGTCCTACTCTGTGGGCAAATCCCACTCCATCAACAATGAAGGTGTTTATGAAAGGCGCATCAATGCTGTGAACTTCGCACTGGACAACGATGATGGAGCGCGCACGCGTCATTACGATGAGGCGGATCTTATCCTGATCGGCGCGTCGCGCAGTGGCAAAACCCCCACCTGCCTTTACCTGGCTCTTCAGTATGGAATTAAAGCCGCCAACTACCCCATTACGGAGGAAGACCTTCTGGACCAACAGATGCCCAAGGCACTGCGGCCCTACAAGGAAAAGATCTTTGGCCTGACGATTGATCCGGAGAGGCTGGCCACCATCCGCAATGAGCGCCGGCCAAATTCCCGTTACTCATCCCGTCAGCAATGCATGCACGAAATCGAAGAGATTGAGCTGATGTACCGGAGGGAACGCATTCCTTTCCTCAATACCACAGCCTACTCTGTAGAAGAGATCTCGACACGCATCATGGTTGCCACGGGCCTGAAACGGAATCGCTGAAAGCTGAATACCTGAACTGCCGGCAGGCCGCAGAGGGCCTGCCGGCTTTCTGCTTACAGTTCCTGAATACTCATACCAAGCTCTTCAACAAGACTGCGGTTTTCCGGGCTGGTCACAACTGCGGTGCTTGCGTTCTCCGGCACCAGCCAGGTGGCCGCAACCCGCCTGAGATCGTCCAGGGTTACCGACAACACCCGCTCGCGGAAACGCGCCCTTTGTTCAGGGCTGCGCCCGAACAGCTTGTTGTGAAAAGCATGGCGTGCGGCGCCGGCCGGTGAGCGCGGACGATCCAGCTGACCAATCACACCGAGTATGGATTCTTCCAGTGCCTGGTATTCATGGTCGGTTTCCTGAAGCCAGACCAACGACTCATCAAAGTCATCAAGGGTCTCTGCAAGGCGCGGATCCCGATAGGAAAAGAAACGGAAGTTGCCGTTCACGCTGTCCTGGGAAGCGCCGCCACCGTAGGCCCCGCCTTTTTCCCGGATCGCCCGGTGCAGGTAGCCATTACGGAGAAAACCTCCAAGCACGGTGAGCGCCGCCGCATCCGGATGATCAACGGCCACAGTGCTATAGGCACGGGCACAGAAGTTAACCTGAGTGGATGTAAGCCATGCCTCACGGGTCACAAAGTTTACCGGCTCCATGGTCCAGCGGGCGGATTCAATACCCCGGTCATCCTGCCAGCAGGATTTGAGATCGTCGATCAGCGCCGGCAGCTGGTCCTCCTCGCCAACAATCAGAAATTCCCGGGCCTGCCTGCGGATTTTTTCATGCAGGCTTGTCAGCTTCCGGCAGAAGGTCTCGAGCGCTTTCGGGTCTTTCAGTGACTGATCCAACTCTTTCGTTCCGCGAATTCCGGCCAGTCCGCCCAGACGGAAGCTCAACCAGGCACCAGGGCTGACTCCCTGGGCGGCAGCCCCCATGGCCAACACGTGGCCACTGCCAGTGACCGCCTGTTCCCGGCGCGCCCGGATCTGGGCGACAAGCTCACGAATACGGTCTGCTTCATCAAACCGCGCACTGGTGTATACGTCCCGAAGGAGCTTTGTCAGCGCCGTGCGATTGCGGGCCAACGCCTTACCATTGAATATCATGTAACCCTTGAGGTCCTGAACATCATCAATGCGGCCTTTGGCAGTGAATGACGCACTGATACCACCGGACTCCGCCGATATTCGATCCTGCATCTGAAGATAATCCAGGTCACCACAGCCAACCTCGGAAACCAGTGTGCTGTAATAAGGCAACAGCAACAGCTCCTCCTCCGTCAGGGCCGGCAATGGCAAAACCACCTGCTGGTATATCAGCCCGTTGGTTCCGCGGGCAAAGACCGTGGCTGAAATATCGCCGTCGAAGCGGGCCTCGGGTTCCGGCATCTGCAGGGGTACGTCGGTCAAATCCACTTTTGGCAGGATGGAATCGTCATCCTTGCGCATCTGGCGCTCTTCCAGAGCCCTGGCACGATCAACAATCTGCGTGATTTCTTCACTGGTGAGCTCTGCTTTGCGCTTTGCAAGAGCTTCACGGATTGACTGTTGGCGCCGCGCATCCAGCTTGTCGTCCGGCCGCAGGGTGAGCGTTACCCGGTGCGGGTTATCCAGCAGCTTGCGGCGAATAAGGCCGGGAATGTACTGCGGGTCGCGGATTTTCTCACGCAGCGTTGCCAGAACCGGCTCCAGATCCAGCAACTCAACGGGATCACCACCGTGGACCATGGGCGCAATTGCACTCATGATCAGCTGAAGACCGTATGGGAAACTGTCGCCGGCAATTTCCCGCTGATGCAGTTCGAGCTGATGAAGGATGGCTTCCAGGCGCTCCTCGCTGACACCCTCCTCAACGACTGTCTGCAACGTGCTCTCAATGAGAGCTTCCAGGTCTTTCTGTCTGTCTGGCTCACTGCCTTCAATACCGCAGACAAAGGTCATTTCCCGGTTGGAATCTTCCAGCCCGCACATGGTCGAGGGCGCCTGGCCGAGATCGGTTTTTTCCAGGGCGCGCATAAGCGGCGACGCACTGTTTTCCAGCAAAACAGCAGACAGCAACTGCCCTTCGAGGTTTTCCTGCAAATCAAAACTGTGGCCCAGCAGCCAGCCCATCACAATGTGGGTTTTGCTGGCGGTGTCTTCGCCCTCGTTTACCCCGTAAGCCTGCTCTACCCGAACCGGTGCGTACATGCGTTTTTCATCGCGCACGGGCAGCTCGACATCCAGCCTGTCAAAACGACTGAGCGCCAGTTCTTCAAACCGCTCATGATGCTCAGAGGCCGGAATATTGCCATAAGTGGCAAAAATCGCATTACTCGGATGGTAGTGGTGCCGATAAAAACGGATAAGGTCGTCGTAACTCAGGTCAACAATGTGATCCGGCTCGCCGCCACTGTTGTAGTGATACGTGGTCGTCGGGAACAGGTGGCTGCTCAGGTTTTGCCACAACTGTGAGGTCGCCGAGCTCATGGCGCCTTTCATCTCATTATAAACAACACCCCGGTATACCAGTTCGGTAGCCGGGTCATCGGGTTTTTCAAATTCGAGCCTGTGACCTTCCTGGGCAAAATCCAGCGGGTCCAGTTTGGAGAAAAACACCGAATCCAGATAAACAGACAGCAGGTTATCGAAATCCTTGCGGTTCATGCTCGCAAAGGGATAGGCGGTCCAGTCACTGCTGGTGAAGGCATTCATAAAGGTATTGAGTGACCGGCGAATCATCATGAAGAAAGGATCACGAACCGGATAGCGCTCACTGCCACACAAGGCCGTATGTTCAAGTATGTGAGCGACGCCGGTAGAATCCATCGGAAAGGTTCTGAGCGCCACAAAGAACACGTTCTCTTCGTTATCCGCCGCAAGATGCAGATGGCGGGCACCGGTTTTTCTGTGGCGATACTCTTCCACATCAAGGTTGAGAGTATCAATCCGGTGACTGCGGAGCTTTTCAAAAGCCGGATGGGTTGCGTTATCAATCACTGCAGCCATTCAAACTATCCTGTCGTTAAACAATTGGAGAATCACAGGGTAACACGTAGTATCAATGATCATGTATCCGTCCTTCATTTTGACAAGGCAGAAACAGTTTCATGAGTGCATCAGAAAGCCCTGAAAAAACAACTCAGGCGCCCGAAGTCGCAGCCTACTGGGCAGAACGGCGCAGGTATCTCGAGAGTATCCGGAAATCCCCGGAAGTGAGGCAAAGGTACTGGCGTGAGGTGGCAGTCTACATGGCACGCCGCCTGCTTTGGTCGTTCGGCTTCTTTCCGGTATTCCTCGCCTTCTGGGTACCTTTGGTACTGGCCAGCTTCAACCCGGTGGTGCTGGCGTCGGATCTTATCCCCCTGCTGCAGGAGTTTGTGGGTTCAAATCCGGAAGTGCAGGCGACAATGCTCAGTACCCTCGCCATCGCCTGGGCGTCTGTCGGCTTTTTATTTCTGATTTTCGATTTTGTTCTCACGCCCTTCCGGTCGCCCTACGAATACGAAGCCGACGTCTACATGAAGGCCTGGGAGCAACTCAATCAGGAACAACTTCCGGCCAAAGTGTGATTTGGCCTGCATTCTCGCCAAGTTCAGTCACTTTCAGTTACATAACTCCGTCCTCGCTGGGTAAGATAAACCTGCTACCGAATCAGCAGACAGCAGGATGACGAGGTTCCGCCATGGTCGATTTCAGACCACTTTTGTTTTTGAATGCCCTGGCACTCATGCTTCTGGTTACAGCCGGCTTTGCGTCCGTACAGAAAGACCTGCAAATTGCAGACACTGTTCAGCAACCGTCGCAAAGCAGCACCCTGGCAGAGACTGCCGGCACACCTGCAGACCCGGAAAGCCCGGTTACGGTTGCGGACACACCCGCCCCAGAGCCTTCCTCTGCTAATGAACCGGCGCCTGTTGCTCCGGAAGCTGAAATGGCTGCCGTGCAGGCCCCGGCACCAACAACCGGCAGTCTTACCCTGCGCTCGAACGTGGTTGGCGATGAGGTCGAAATCAACGGTCAAGCCTACGGAACCACGCGACTGGATCTTGAGCTGGCCCCTGGCGAATACGACGTTGTTATCCGCAAACCCGGCTTCAGGTCCTGGCAGCAAGCCGTCGTCCTTGAGGCCGGAAGTGAGCTGACACTGGTAGGCAAACTGGAAGCCTATACCACCGTCAACTATACAAACGGGGTTTGGGTCGGAGGTGTAAAAACCGGTGATGGCACCTGGGAAGACAGCGACGGTCTCAAATATGAAGGGCAATTTGTAAACGGCGCCTTTCATGGCACCGGCACAGCCTGGTACCCCGATGGCAGCCGCTATGAAGGCGACTGGATGAAAGGCGAACGCAGTGGTGAAGGCGTATGGCGCGGTGCAGACGGGTCCCGCTATACCGGCCAGTTCCGGGCCAATGCATTTCATGGCCAGGGCACCCTCACCCTTGATAACGGCGACATCCTGACAGGCGAGTGGTCCATGGGGCAACTCAATGGCCATGGATCACTAACAACAGCGGACGGCATGCTCTACGTAGGCGACTTCCGTAGCAGTGTCTTCCACGGTCGCGGTACCCTGACCTACCCGGACGGCCGCCATTACGAAGGCGACTTTTCCAATGGCAGTTTCCATGGCACCGGCGCGGAAGTATTCGCCAACGGCAAGAAATACGAAGGTGAATACATGGAAGGCAAGTTCCACGGCAACGGCTTGCTGCGCAACCCCAATGGCAGCTCGATTGAGGCGACCTTCCGCCATGGCGAACCCTACGGACAGGTTCGCCTGACCACAGCGGCCGGTGAAATATTCACTGCCCGCACCACAGAGCCCGGCGTATGTTATCGGGACAAAAGCTACCGGGCCACACAGTGCCCGAAACTGGAAGGCTGGTAGAACCCTGCCCGATAACCAACGCATTTGAAGTAACAGCTTGAGGTAGTGAGATGGCGATCAAGAATGCGCTTCTTGTAGACGATTCCAAGGTGGCCAGGTTTGCGCTTGGCAAACTGCTGGAAAACCACGACATGCACGTCACCATGGCTGGTTCTGCGGAAGAAGCCCTGGATTTTCTCAACCGTCATGAGCATCCGGATGTCATTTTCATGGATCATCTGATGCCCGGCATGAACGGCGTGGAAGCCACCAAGGCTATCAAGAGTAATCCAGACACCGCCGGCATTCCGATCGTCATGTGCACCTCCCAGAAGTCTTCGTCGTTCACCAGGGAAGCCAGGAACTTCGGGGTTTACAACATTCTGACCAAGCCAACCCAACCGGATAGCCTTGGGCTGGTGCTTGAGCAGCTGGCCAGTGACGTAAGTGGCGGAACTTTGCCGGCGGCTCCACAGTTTGAAGTGGACCCGGACCCGGCACAGCAGCCCGAAAGCGAGCAGACCCTGAACGGCGGCAGCTCACCCAGCGTTGTACCCCTGACAAGCGATCTGATTGAGCAGATCTCCCGCTCCGCCGTGAAAACCCAGGTCAATAACCGCCTGCATGAGCTTCTGGGTTCCCTGTTTGACGAGCAATTCGATCACCTGAAACGCGCACTGGAAGAATCCCGCAGCAAACAGGAAAGCGCGATAGAAGAACGCCTGAACGCCATGAACAAGTTGATAGAGGAACGCACAGAAAACCTGCGGGACGAAGTGGCAGCCGAGGTAAATCTGAACCTGGGCCGGGAGCTGGCAGAGCTGAAAAAGGAACTCTCCCGTAACTCCGGTTTTACCAGCAACCATATGGCGGAGCTGAAGGACCACATCACCAGCGTTCAAACAATTGACACCGAGTTCTGGCAAACACTTCAGTCAGAAGCCATCCAGCAAGCCCACGAGATTTCCCGCGAAACCGCCGAAGATATCGCCCAACGCACCATAGACCTGTTTGTAGCACAGCAACGCTCGGCCTCTTCCAGGCTCTATACTGTGGGGCTCGCCATCAGCCTTGGAGTGTTCAGCCTGGGGATTGCCTGGCTCGCAGGTCTGTTTGCCTGAGCTTTCTGCGTATTCTTTCCCAATCTTCCGGCGTGTCTATGTCGTCATGGACACCCGGAATAATCAACCGTGTGGCCCCTACTTCCGTCAGCAAACGCCCGGCACCCCGGTCTCCCTCCAGCGCCATCACCTCTGGCCACAGCCATCGCGGTAAATAGGCCGGTACACCCGGGCGTTTCCCGTAATCCGCCGCCACCGGTAATCCGGGATAACGCCGGGCCGTGTCGGCAAAAGCCATCAGTGCCTTTGTGTCCAGCAAGGGCTGATCAGCCACCAGAACGAACACACCTTTTACATAAGGCCCAAGGCTGCGAAGCCCTGCCTTTAAAGATGCCGCCATCCCCGTTTGCCAATCTTCCACCGACACCCAGCGGGACGGCTGAGCCCGGCACCGGAAACGCACAAGCGGGTACCAGGCGCCACACACAACGCCCACATCCCCACTGAGCAACCTTCCCTGCCCAATGGCACAGTCCAGCAGCGAGCAGCCCTGGCCACTTTGGTCGCGAAGGGTTAAAAGAGCTTTCGGGCGCCCAAGACGACTGGAAGCACCGGCGGCCAGAACAAGTGCCGGAAATTCCTGATCGTTGCGGTTACGAGAGGAGGTTATGATTGCGCTCCTGACCAAGAGATAAAATTGCCTCTGATGACTGGCTTGCAGTGACGCCAGTCACCCGGCGGTTAATCACTCCGGATTTTTGCTAGAATCCGCACATCATTCAACCTTACCTGCCCGGACATTTGATGAACCACCTGTTTGTAGACAACCTCACCGTTATTGATTTCGCTTACCTGGACCCCACCCGCGGGCTGGTCGGGGAAAGCTGGATTGCCGACGTGGTACTGGGAGGCGAACTTGATGACCAGGGTATGGTATTCGATTTCAGCAATGTAAAGCGCACAATCAAGCGCATCATAGACGAGCGCGTGGATCACCGGCTGGTTATACCCCGGGGCTATGAAGGCCTTTCATGGCATCAGGATACACCGGATACCTTCATCTGGACTCTTGCGGACGGCACCCACATTGTCCATCGTTCTCCAGACGAAGCCGTTGTCTGGCTTTCGGCAGAACGTGTCGTCCCCTCGGCAGTTGCGGCGCTGCTTGAGCGCGAACTGATGGCAGTACTGCCGGCAAACGTCACTTCGGTAACACTTAATCTGCGAGAAGAGGTCATCGAAGGCGCCTATTACCATTACGTTCATGGTCTGAAAAAGCACCTGGGTAACTGCCAGCGCATAGCCCACGGCCACCGCTCACCGATTCGCATTGACCGTAATGGAAAGCGCGATGAAGAGCTGGAACGCACCTGGGCCGCGCGCTGGGAAGATATCTACGTGGGCACCGAGGAAGACGTTGTACGCCGCCATGTTGAGAATGATGTGGCTTACATCACCTTCGAGTACGAGGCGAACCAGGGCGAGTTTACTTTGACACTGCCCGAGGCGCGGGTTTACATGATGAACACAGATACAACCGTTGAATTCATTGCCGCTCACATCGCCGACCAGCTTAAAGCCGAATTTCCCAGCGATACGATTCTGGTAAAAGCCTACGAAGGTGTCGGCAAGGGGGCCATGGCCTCCCGTTAAAGCAGGAAACCAGGAAAGCAGGCCACTTCAGGCCAAGTGAGCAGGGTGCCGCCTCCCAAAACTGTGTGTTGCCAGGGATGGCAACACCAAGCCCCCATGGAAGGGTTAACGGCGTGTTTTGGGAGGCGGCACCCTGCTCACACTCTCTGGCACATAGCTGGACTTCAGTTTTCTTCAGGCACAAAATAACCGCCCGAAGGCGGTTTTTTTGTTGGCTGGCCGGTGGACTAATCCGTCAAGCCGTATTGG
>JACDJA010000175.1_pt1 | contig 85114 bp, 67 predicted proteins | sample 7449241 | NCBI WGS metagenome assembly JACDJA01 (sample SAMN14253289, study PRJNA609438) | sludge metagenome | isolation source: initial anaerobic sludge | collected 2018-12-20 | reverse complement strand
ATACATTGTGGCGACCTTTTAATTACGACAACAAGGTACATAAAACAATTGAAATATACAAGCAATTATCTGACTATTAATTGATTAAATTACTTGTCCACTTTTCGGAGTGGACTCAAATTTTAAATTTTTCAGGCAGGAACCCGTCGATAAACAGATTAAACAGAGCCGGGATTAGTTTTCGCCAGGCAAGATCGCCATCTCCACCAAAAATGGTTAAGATGACCGGTTGAAGTTCAGATACTCGTTTCATGTGTGTAAAAATTAGTTGGAAGACGAAAAAACTCAAAGCTCCCTGCCTGCCGGCAGGCAGGAAAGATGAAAGCCAGAACATCACATTGGATGCTTTTTTCCATCAATCTCTTTCAACCCCTCAATCTTTTTCCATTCAATCCCTTCAATCCTTTTCCTTCAATCTTTTTTCAACAACTACCAATCGGTATGGAAAACTCCTTTTTCCCCTATCTTTTGGTATTTATGCGAACCAAAATAGTCACGCTGGGCCTGTATCATATTTGCTGCCAGATGACCACTCCTGTAGGCGTCGAAGTAACTCAGCACCGACATAAGTCCCGGAACGGGTATCCCGGCCTCCGCCGCCTGAACAATTACTTTGCGTAAATCCGTTTGTTTGGACAAAGCATTGGCGGATATTTGATGATCTAATAAAAGATTCGACAATTGAGGCGTTTTTTTATAAGCCTGCATAAAATCATTCAGCATGGCCGATCGGATAATACAACCGCCTCTCCATATCCGGGCCACCTCACTTAGTTTTAATCCAAACTGTTTTTCTGTGGAAGCGATGCCTAGCAGTTCAAACCCCTGGGCATAAGTGGCCACCATACTTAAGAACAGGGCGTTCTCAAGTTTCTTAATAAAGCCGGCCCTCTCTTCGTTAATATGAGGGAGTGGCCCTTTCAGAACCTCACCTGCTCTTTTCCGTTCTTCTTTGAATGCTGAAATATGTCTCATTGAGACGGCCGTATCAATGGAAGGTACCGGCACCTGCAAATCCATGGCGATCTGTGAAGTCCATTTTCCGGTTCCCTTCTGCCTGGCACTGTCAAGAATATGGTCGATAAGGTAGCCCTCTTCCTTTTCATCCTTTTTCCCTAATATATGACCGGTAATTTCGATGAGGTAAGAATTTAGGGCTCCCTTGTTCCACTCATTGAAGGTGGCTTGCATTTTAGGATTATCCATGCCAAGACCAACTTTCATGATGTTGTAAGCCTCAGATATCAGTTGCATGATGCCGTACTCAATGCCATTGTGTACCATTTTTACAAAATGACCTGCCGACCCGGGCCCCAGCCAGGTAACACATGGCTCGCCCTTAACTTTGGCAGCAGCAGCCTCAAAGATATTTTTCACCCGGCTGTAGGACGCCTCTTCGCCGCCTGGCATCATGCTTGGCCCATGGCGGGCACCTTCGGCACCTCCTGAAATACCAACGCCCAGGTATTTGAATCCTTTTTCACTCATCTGGCGCGATCGCCGTTCCGTATTGTCAGGATGGGAATTTCCGCCATCGATAATAAGGTCTCCTTTATCGAGCAGGGGCAGGATATTGTCAATCACCGTATCCACCACATCTGCCGGCACCAGCATCATAACTTTCCGCGGTTTGCTAAGGCCCTGGAAAAAAGTATGAAGCGAATTAACCCCTTTCACTTTAATGTGTTTTACCTCTTCGTTAAAGTCATTAACAGCTTTATCATCAGGATCGTAACCCAGTGCTGAATGTCCTTTTTCTGCAATATTCAGGATGAAGTTTCTGCCCATCACACCCAGACCGATTAAACCAAAATCATACGTCTCCATATCGGTATTGTTTTTTATTTGTGAACGGAAATTATTTTGCCCTTGATTGCTCCTTGATGGATTCTATAAGCAGGTCGAAGGATTTAATAAATTTATCTATCCCCTCCTCAACAAGCTGTTGAGTTATTTTATCCAGCTTAATCCCAACGTTTTCAAGCTCCTTGAAAACACGAACTGCTTTATCCACATCATGTGTAATGGTATTGGGAAATACCTTCCCATGATGCTTAAAGGCTTCAATGGTTTTACCCGGCATGGTGTTAATGGTATTTGGCCCAATTAGTGGCTCTACATAGCGTGTGTCGCTGTATCCTTCTGTTTTATTGCTTGTACTTGCCCAAAGTGGCCGTTGAACCCGTGCACCTTTCGAGGCAAGTTTTTCCCATCTGTTGCCACTAAACATCTTCTCGAATCTTTTGTAAGCAATCTTAGCGCTTGCCACAGCCGTTTCTCCCAACAGGTTATAGGCTGTAATTTTTTTATCTCCCTGCAGCCGTGGAATAATATCGTTTAATAAAACTTTATCGGCAAGTACATCAATACGACTCAAAAAGAGGCTGGCCACCGAGGCAATTTTATCAATCGGTTTGCCGGCTTCGACCCTTCGCTCCAGAGCCTTGATGTAGGCTTCGGCCACCGCTTCATAGGCTTCAATGGAAAACAGAAGGGTGATGTTGATGTTTATGCCTTCGAATAGCATCTGCTCAATGGCGGGAACACCCTCGGGGGTACCGGGTATCTTAATTATACAGTTGGTACGGTTAACCGATTTATAAAATCTTCGGACTTCCTCCTGGGTGGCTTCTGTTTTTCTGGCCAGGAAGGGCGACACTTCAAGGCTCACAAATCCGTCGTGTCCACCGGCCGATTTAAACACCGGAAGCAAGAGGTCACAGGCGTCCTGAATATCCTTTATGACTAAAGCTTCGTAAATCTCCTCAGGCCTGGTTCCCTTCACGGCCAATTCCTTAATCTGATTATCGTACCAGTTACCTGAAGCAATGGCCTGCTGAAAGATATCCGGATTAGATGTAATTCCGCGTAAACCCTCCTTTTTAACACGTTTCTCCAGCTCGCCGTTTGAGATGATCTCTCTCGACAAATTATCAAGCCAATAACTTTGGCCGTATTCCAGCAATTTATCAAACTTTTCCATGGTGCTTATTTTAAAGTGTTTTGTTCTATTAAATCAATTTTCTGCGAACGTCTTTTGTGACGTTGTTCATCAGATGGCATAGCTTTCAGGAAGATGGCAACCAATTCCTTTGCAAGTTCTTCGCCAATGACTCTCTGGCCCAGACATAAAATATTCATTCTATCATGTTCTACGCCCTGATGTGCTGTATAGCTGTCGTGACAGACAGCTGCTCTTATTCCCGGGAATTTGTTTGCCGCAACCGAAACCCCTACACCGCTTCCACAAATAAGTATCCCGCGGTCGGTTTTAGCTGCCATTATAGATTTAGCAAGCATTTCGGCAGTATCGGGATAATCATCAAAAGGTACATCGGGGTTTAGAAGCACAAGGTCGTACCCCATTTTTATTACCTCTTGTTTTATCAGCTCGGCATAATGCACGCCGGCATGATCACATGCTACACTTACTCTCATATGGTTCAGGATTAGTCGGAAGACCGAAGAAATTCAATGTCAATTAAAAGTATAATCATGGCTGTTTTCAAATGATGATGAATTGGTTTTCAGTTGTTGGATTAGAGCATACTTTTATGAGCTAATAATCTTCGCAGTTGGTGTGCTGCGCTTATTAAAGCGAGATGGGTAAATGCCTGCGGAAAATTGCCCAGTTGTTCCCCCTTTAAACTGATCTGTTCGGAAAAGAGCCCGAGATGATTGGCATAACCTAACATCTTTTCGAAGTAAAGGATGGCCTTGTCGATTTCACCTGCTTTTGCCAGGCATTCAATGTACCAGAACGAACACATGGAAAAGGTGCCTTCTTCGCCATGAAATCCATCGCTGGCACCATCGACCAGCTTGTATCGGTAAACCAGCGAATCGGTCACCAGATGTTCTTCCAGGGCTCTGAGGGTTGATATCCAGCGGGGCTCTTTGGGGCTTAACATTCGCATCAAAGGAATAAGCAGTGCCGAAGTATCAAGGGTTTTAGCACCACGATATTGAACAAAAGCCTTTATTCCGGAGTCCCAGTAATTGTAATATACATCGTTGTAAATTTCATCGCGTATCTTCCTCCAACGTTCAAGCGGAGCTGGAAACGAACGGTCTTCGGCAATCAGGATTCCCCGATCAAGAGCCACCCATGACATAACCTTCGATACCAAAAACTCCCGGTGCTCATCACGCACTTCCCAAATACCTTTATCAGGAAGTTTCCAGTTTTGCGCCACAAAATCGATGAACTTCACAATATCCTGCCAAAACTCAAAACTTATGGATTCAGCGTTTTTATTGTAGATGTAAATGGTATCAATCAGTTCGCCATAAATGTCAAGCTGAAATTGCTCGAAGGCTCCGTTTCCCACCCTCACAGGTGCCGACTTTTTATATCCCTCAAGTTGGGGTATCACTCTCTCCTCGATATTGGTTGATCCATCAACCCGATACATCAGCTTAAGCTCAGCGGCCGATTTGATTTCACTGCATCGCTTTTGAATCCACCGGATAAATTGACGGGCCTCATTGGCGTAACCCAATTGCAAAAGGCTATACATGGTAAAAGCGGCATCGCGAATCCAGGTAAACCGGTAATCCCAGTTTCGCTCTCCTCCAATGCTTTCGGGTAATCCCAGTGTTGCAGCCGCCACGGTTGATCCAAACTGATACGACGTGAGGAGTTTGAGCGTTATTACCGAGCGGTTGACTGTATCCTGCCACCTCCCATGGTAGGTAGATTGACTTATCCATTTTTGCCAGAATCTCACCGTATTTGTAAAACAGCGTGTTGCATAAGCTTTCCGGTTTTTTTGCAGTTCATCCATTTGCCGGATGCCGTGAGCAGCCAGTACAATAGTTATTTCATCTTTGGTGGTTAGTTTAAGGTCGGTTGTCAGGCTCTCATTACTCACCCTAAAATCTATATCACTGAACACACGAAAAGCGATATTTTCGGGCCCTTTGCTTTGAACTGAAAGGCCATCTTTATCCTGTTTCAGCACAAATCCATATTTTCCATAATCAAACCGGGGCTTCATTTCGATGTGAAAAGTATGCTCCCCTTTAATAATCTTAAGGCTTCTAATCAGTACAAACTGTTTTTCATCATCGGCAATAGGCATAAAGTCGGTGAGTTCGGCAATCCCATCGCTGGTAAGGTAACGGGTAATCAAGATTGCTGTGTCGGGCAGATAGAGCTGTTTATGATTAACCTCCGCATCTTTAACCTGAATGGAGAAAAATCCTCCTTTGTCTTTGTCGAGCAGCGCGCCAAAAATCGTGGGCGAATCGAAACGGCTGAAAGGGAGAAAATCAATGGAGCCTTGTTTTGAGACCAACGCTGTGGTGCTTAGGTTACCGATTAATCCGTAATCTTCAATAGGGAGATATTCAGTACTTTGTGCCATAACGAACTAAATTGTTTTTCGTGCAAAGCAACAATCACATGGTGCAATGTTGTAAGAAAAATCAGGTGCGGGCCTCCGAATCTCACACCCGGAAAGCTTGATGATGACCTCAATTAAAACAATCAATCACTTTTCAATGTTCAATTTGCCCTTTGAAGTAAAAATCAAAAGCCCGCTATTTACAATCTCAACACAGGGTTGAGATTGTAAATAGCGGGCTTTTGAAAAAGTACCCGGGGCCGGAATCGAACCGGCACGATATTGCTACCACTGGTGTTTGAGACCAGCGCGTCTACCAATTCCGCCACCCGGGCATGTGGGGTGCAGATGGACTTTGTGTGGGCAAAGATAAAACAATCTGATTAAAACAAAAGACAATTTTCACCTTTAATTGTGTGGTAAACTCTGAATGACGTTCCTGACGAAAAGTATAACTATAACTGCTATCTTTGCACACCTAAACAAAGGTATTACAGCTAAGGATTAGATGAGTGCGCTAATAAAGACTGAAGGGATTGTATTGAATCATCATTTTTATGGTGAGTCGAGCATTATTGTAAATGTTTATACAAGAGCATTTGGGCGTCAGTCGTACATAGTAAATAGCGTAAGAGGGAACAGGAAAAACAAGAAAAACCAACTGTTGCAACCCCTCAACCGTTTGTGGATGGAGGTTTACCACTCACCAAAAAGGGAGCTCCACCGCATTCGTGAATTTGAACTGAAAAACCCGCTTATACACATCCCTTTCTCACAGGGAAGAAGAGCGCAGGCCTTTTTTATTACCGAAATGGTAGCAAAAATATTGAATCTTCAGGAGCCGGCACCGGAGATTTACGATTTTTTGAACCGCTCTGTGGACCTGTTGGATTCATCCGCACCGGGACATGAAAATCTTCATCTGTATTTTCTTTTTCAACTCACCCGGTTGCTTGGATTTCAACCGGTGGGTAACCACTCCGATAGCCGCAGTTGGTTCGACTTGCAAAATGGCTGTTTCACCAACACGCAACCTTCGCATCCCTTATTTTTAAAGCCACCTGAAGCTGCCAGGTTTGCTCGTTTGTTCTACACCGAGTTGTCCGATTTAAAAATGTTGGCAACCACTGTGATTGAGCGAAACTTCTTACTTGACACCTTACTTGATTTTTATAGGTTGCATATTCGTGGCTTTGGGGAACTGCGATCGTTAAAAGTGTTACAGGAGATGCTGCATCCTTCGCAATCCATGCAATAAGAGAGTTTTATTTAAATCTTTTTGATTATATTTGAGTTGACCCTTGTTGTTATAAAATGAATAAGAAATTAATAAGCTACATATGAGAGTTCCAAAGATGAGTACCATAGATGCCAACAGCCTAAATGCCATACTGGAATTGGGCGATGCACACCATGCCATCAATATGGCTGCCGGCTATACCGATTTTGCCTGCTCCCCCCAATTGATCAGCCTGGTGCAGAAGTATATATCGCAAGGCATTAATGAGTTTGCACCGGTTAACGGGGTAAAGGCTTTAAGAGAGAAAGTGGCCGCAAAAATTGAGACTTTATATGGTCATAAGTACAGCCCCGAAGATGAGATTACCATTACAGCAGGTGCCACTCAGGCCATATTTACCACCATTGCCACATTGGTACGCGATGGGGATGAAGTGCTCATTTTCGAACCCTCTTACGACAGTTACGTGCCTGCCATTGAAATTAACGGTGGAAGACCTGTTTTTGTGCCACTTAAAGGTGCCGATTTTCACATTGACTGGGAAGAGGTTCAAAAGATGATTAATCCCAACACCCGAATGATAATCATCAACACTCCGCACAATCCTACAGGTATGGTATTATCTGAACTGGATATGCTGCGACTTCAAAAAATGGTGAATGGTACGCGCATTACCATTTTATCAGACGAGATTTTTGAGCACATGGTTTACGATGGCGAATCTCATCAGAGTGTGGCGCTTTATCCCAAATTAGCCGAACGGAGCATCCTCATCAGCTCGTTTGGAGAGACCTATCACGTATCGGGATGGCAAATAGGCTATTGTGCCGGGCCGGCTGTCCTGATGAAGGAGATACGAAAAGTTCAGCAGGTGATGATGCACACCATCTCCTCGCCCTTTCAGTGGGCGTTAGCAGAATTTCTGGATCACCGGGAAGAGTATATGGGTTTGAGTGCCTTTTATCAGGAGAAGCGTGATCGCTTTAACCAACTCATGTCTCAGACACGTTTTAAGCCCATTATTACCAAAGGTACCTTTTTTCAGCTCTTTAATTTTCAGGATATCACAGACGAATCGGATCGTGATTTTGCTCTTCGCCTTATCAAAGAGGCAGGAGTGACCACCGTCCCGGCCAGCATCTTTTATCGGGATAAATCGAAAAAGCAGATGCTCAGAATGAATTTTGCCCGCACCGACGCACACCTTGAAGAGGTAGTCGAAAGGTTGAGACGATACTAAAATCATCTGCTTTGGTATTAAAACCGCTTGCTTTGGTATTGAAAACAACTGAAATTGATGAGAAGCAATTAGAAAGTATTACCTTTGGAGCCAGTTTTGTACGAATTTAAAATTGGTAGTAGTTTGGGATTGAAGCGCCTTGCATTTCCTTTCGCTTTTATTACAGACGGTTATCGGTAACTAAAAGCACTAATCATTATGAAAAAACCCCATTCATTTCATATTCCTGTAATGGGCATTGGGTTTACATTAGATACACCTTTAAAGGTTGCTCAATACGGGATGGATTCGGTTATTTCGCTGGTGGACGATATTCTTATGGAAAAATTAAGAATGGCCTACTGCGGAAAATATCAGATGCCCTATTACGAAATCACTGATAAAACAGAAGATTTCAGGGCTAAAAGAATCACCTCCTATCTGAATTTGATCAACACTCTGGTTGAAAATAAAATTGAAGAGCTTGTAAACTCTGCCAATGAGAAAAAACAGGAGATAAAAGATTACTTCAATATGTTGCCCGATGGCTCCCAACTTAAACAGGAATTTAAAGCCTTATCAGCAAAATACTTCAACCTTAGTGAGATTAAAAACTGGATAAGCGAGCATCTGAAGGCCGGCAGCATCGATGTCAATATCATGACCAAGATCGATAAGGACAATTATATAAAAAACGAAAAGCTGCCCATCGAATACAACGATGCGCATGCCGCTCTCAGAGGTTATGCTCTCAGCGATCTGAGTTCTTCTATAATCTTTTCGGCGGGAATGAACCCCTCTTTGTACAGTTACATTGAGCAGTTTGAAGATTTCTTTCCCAATGAAAAGGGAGAAATAAAAAAGAAAATTGTTCTTAAGGTGAGCGATTACCGTTCGGCTTTTATTCAGGGTAGGTTTTTGGCTAAAAAGGGATTGTGGGTGTCGGAGTACCGCGTTGAGTCGGGACTTAACTGCGGCGGCCATGCCTTTGCCACCGACGGTTTTCTGTTAGGGCCCATTCTGGCCGAATTCAGAGACAACCGGGAAGCGTTGAAACAATCTGTTTTTGAAATGCTTCAGCAGGCACTTGTCGCCAAAGGACGTTTGGTACCTGATGAAATGCTTCCGCTGAGGATTACCGCACAGGGTGGTGTTGGCACCGCCGAAGAACATCAGTTTCTTCTCGACCAATATGGGGTCGATTCGGTGGGCTGGGGCACCCCTTTTCTGCTGGTGCCCGAAGTCACCATGGTGGATGATGCTACCAGAGAGAAACTGATTGCAGCCAAAGAGGAGGACCTCTACCTGAGTGACATCTCACCGCTGGGCGTTCCATTCTACAGCTTGCGGAGCAATACAAAGGATGTTGAAAAAAGAGCTTTAATAGCTAAAGGGAGACCTGGCAGTTCATGTCCTAAGAAATATTTATCATTTAATTCCGAGTTTACCGAAAAAACAATATGCACGGCTTCCCGGAGTTATCAATATTTAAAATTAAAGCAGCTGGACACTCAGAACCTGCCCGATGCCGAATATCAAAAACAATTTGATAAGATTACCGAAAAAGCCTGCCTTTGCGTGGGCCTGGGTACTGCGGCGCTTCTGGTGAACAACATCGACACCAAAACAGAGGGACCTGGTGTCTCTATTTGTCCGGGACCTAATATGGCCTATTTCTCCAAACGAATGAGCCTGAGGGAGATTACCGACCATATTTATGGACGAACCAATGTGATTACCCGAACCGACCGACCCCACATGTTTATTAAAGAGCTGACGATTTACATCGACTACCTCAGAGACAAGATTCGTGAGACCCCCTCCCCGCTGAACGTCAAACAAACCAAACATCTGGTGACTTTTACTGAAAATCTTAAGGGAGGAATTAATTATTACCGTGCGCTGTTCAGCAACCTGAATGGTTCCTTTTCGGAGACAAGAACAGTTATCCAGCGCCAATTGGATGACGGCATGACGGCTCTCCGGTTTCTGGCTCACGAGATTGAGAGACGACAGGTTGCAGAAGTGGTTGTGTAGCCCTTTTTGTGGAGGAGACAGGGTGATACATATCGATTTCCTACTGTTTGATTTACAGGGGGCTATCGTGTAAATGCAACAGCTTTTTCAGGAGATTATGAAAAAGGCCATCTTCATTTTAATCGCCACTTTTGCATCGTTTGTTAGCGATGCCCAGGAGATAACAGGCGAATGGAACGGTATTTTAAAGGTTCAGGGCACGCAACTGCGTCTGGTCTTTCATATCTCAGTATCCGATAATGGGTACAGTGCCACCATGGACAGTCCCGACCAGGGCGCCAGAGGAATACCGGTAAATTCCATTGATTTTAATAATCCCGATTTAAATATACAGATTGCCGGACTCGGTGTTATATATGACGCTGTATTACAAGGCGACACGATTTTCTCCGGTATCTTTAAACAGGCAGGACTTACCCTTCCTTTAAATCTTACCAGAGAGGTGCCTCAAAAGGAAGTGGTTGTGCGCCCTCAGGAGCCTTCGAAACCCTATCCATACTATGTTGAGGAGGTTGGCTTTACAAATGTCCGCGATGGCATTGTATTGGCCGGAACCCTCACCTTACCTTCCAAAGAAGGACATTTCCCGGCAGTGGTTTTGATCAGCGGCAGTGGTCCTCAAAACAGAGATGAGGAGCTGTTGGGGCATAAACCCTTTCTGGTTTTGGCCGACTATCTTACGCGGCATGGAATAGCTGTACTGCGTTACGACGACCGTGGAACAGCCGCTTCCACCGGAACTTTTATGTCTTCTTCTGAAGCGGATTTCGTCTCCGATGTGGAGGCTGCCGTGAGTTATCTGCAAACCCGAACCGAAATAGACAAAGACAAAATTGGACTTATCGGGCACAGCGAGGGTGGCATCATCGCTCCCCGGGTGGCGGCAAAAAACAATCATATAGCATTTATTGTACTTCTCGCCGGCGTTGGTATTCCGGGGCATGAGTTATTGCTTATGCAGCAGCAATTAATCGGAAGAGTTTCCGGCATGAGGGAAGAGGACCTTCAAAAAGCCAGAGCTATAAATCAGAAAGCCTACGATATAATATTAAAAACTTTGGATGCAGATTCTGTGAGAAAGGCGCTGACTTCCTATTTCAACCAAACGATAGGCGGGATTCCTCAAGCCCTTAAACCTTCCGGAATGGACAGTGGCCAATACATCCGGCTGATGGTGAGCCAGCTAACCATTCCCTGGATGCTCGATTTGATTAGGTACGATCCGGTACCAGTGTTGGAAAACGTAAGATGCCCGGTATTGGCGCTCAATGGGGAGAAGGATTTACAGGTCCCTGCCAAAGCCAATCTGGAGGGGATTGAAAAAGCCCTTATAAGAGGAGGGAACTCAAATGTTACCGTCAAGGAACTTAAGGGGCTGAACCACCTTTTTCAGGAGGCTGAAACCGGCTCACCTGCTGAATATGCCGAAATAGAGCAAACCTTTTCTCCGGTTGCGCTGAAGGAAATAAGTGATTGGATATTGGAGCAGGTGAAGCAAAAAATGTGACTTTAGAAACAATATTAAAAGTATTCCGCGCGTTAAAAGCCAAGGTGAATTTTAATGTGGAATTGATGGACAGTGACATAAAGATAGGTTAATCATCTTAAATTTTCTAACTTATGAAACAACTCCTCATTGTCCTTTTGGTGGTCTTTACTCTGCCCATTTCAGCCTCAACGGGTGATACCACTGTTGTACAAACCTTTACTTTCAATGACATTACCCGGCGTCGCGGTAACTTTGAATTTCCCAACGACCAGCGTACCTGGGAGAAGATCGTCATGATCCGGACTTTGAAGTGCGACGAACAAACCACCGCCGACATCTATCCATGCGGTGAGTGGGACTACTCCACTTCTACCTTTGTGCATGTGCCCCGGGGAGATACCATCGAAATTTTTGAACTGGAAGGATTCGTAACTCCCTATGGAAAGCGGCTCGAGCTTGGGGGTGAGGCCGGCTGGAGTTTTTATTACGATGTAACCGACTATGCGCCGTTGCTCAAAGGCAAAGTGGATCTCTCCTCGGGCAACAACCAGGAGCTGCTTGACATGAAGTTCCTCTTTATTGAAGGCACCCCGCCCCGCGATGTACTCTCCATCGAAAACGTCTATCCCTTCGGAGATTACACTTATGAGGAGCTCGCCGATGATACTGTTTTGCAGCCGGTGATGCTTCATTTCTCACCCCGGGGCGAAGGATTTAAGCTTAAAGCGCGCATCTCGGGGCATGGTCACTTTGGGCCACGCAACTGTTGTGAGTGGGATGCCAAAACACACACCTACTATGGCAATGGCGAGGTGTTGTTTCGCTGGCTGGTTTGGAAAGACTGCGGACTGAATCCCATCTTTCCGCAGGGCGGGACCTGGCAGTTCGACAGGGCCGGCTGGTGTCCCGGAACCCCCGTGGATACCTATGAATTTGAACTCACCGGCAAAGTGTTTCCCGGCGACAGCCTTAAGCTTGATTACGGCATTGAGATGTACCGCGACAACGGCGAAAAAGGTGGCGACTACCGTATGAGCCACCAACTGGTTACTTACGGTACCCCTAACTTTACCAACGATGCTGCAGTAGCCGATATAGTGGCACCCAGCAACAAGGATGCCTATAGCCGGATTAATCCCATCATAAAAGACCCGGCCATTGTGATACAAAATACAGGTCAGTTTCTGCTTCAAACCCTTGAAATCAACTACGGTATCAAAGGTGGAAAAACCTATGAATATAGCTGGAGCGGACGGCTTCCCTTTTTGGAGAAGGCCACCGTGATATTGCCCAACATAGAGTGGAAGAATGTAAAAGGAGGCGATATTTTTGAGGTGTCGGTTTCAAAACCCAACGGCACCACCGACCAATACCCGGCCAATAATAATATGACTTCAAGAGTGGTGATGCCAGAAGTATTACCCGGAGACTTTAAACTTTACATCCGTGCCAACGGCCTGAACAGAGCCCGCGAAACGGCTTACACCCTCAGCGACCAGAAGGGGGCAGTGCTTTACCAGCGCGATGATTTTGAAGACGATGTGATCTATATCGACCCTGTTTCGCTGGGTAAAGGCTTTTATGAACTCCGTGTGACCGATTCCGCCGGGGATGGCCTCATCCGCCACTGGTGGAACCGCGGGAGTGCCCCGGAAAGGATTGGCCGCGATGGGCGGGTTGCCATCATGAATGTGCAGGGCGAGCTGTTGCACGAGCTGAAATATGATTTTGCGGAGGAGATTGTGTTTAGGTTTGAAGTGGAGGAGTAATTTTATTGGTAAGGGTTTTAAGTTATAGCTTTTATTTCAAAGTTTCTTTGCCTTATTATAAAAATTATAAGTGCAGGAAAGAGCCATCTTTTTTCAATATCTCCAATTTTCAGAATACAATCCTTTTCAATTTTTAAGAGCAATTGGTCGATTGTGTATTTGTCGGAATTTAATCACTAAAAGCATTATCATTTATCAGTTCGCTTTTGCTTGAATACTCTTTGCTTTCCACTTGAGTTTTTAACCATTCGTCATTTGGTTGCGTGAATGAAATACTTTGTCTGGTCATAATATTAATCGTATGGATGTAAATATATACCAATACTACATCTCAAGTAAAAAATATTCTGAATAACAGCTGCTAATTCTTGACTCCGTTTTATAGTTGGGTAACTCATTTATATCAAAAATCCTCTCTCCAAATATCGATACGCCATATTGCCCAACGGTCTCAGGAAACTCCCTCTTTGCAGGGCCAACTAATTCTATTGAATCTACTCCTTACTGAAAAGCAACTTTTCCCATTCGGGGTGTCGCTTGAGGTAAGCCTGAATAAAGGGGCACTCGGGGATGATGCGAATGCTGTTCTTTTCGCAATATTCAAGCACATGCTTCACCAGTCGTGAGCCCAGACCTTTGCCTTTCATCGGGTCGGGCACCAGGGTATGGGTGAGCATCCAAATCTGGGGTTCATACATCTCGAAATAGAGAACGGCAGTATGCTCATCCACTTTGAGCTCAAAGCGCTTTTTCTCTTCATTTAAAACTATCTCAGTCTCTTGCATGTTTGTTATTTTTAGCGGGTTCGGTTCACTTCACTTTCTACATCGTCGGGTTCAATGGGGATACGATGACCCAGGATACGAGCCCCTTTTGGGGTAATTAAAATGTCATCTTCGAGACGAATGCCTCCAAAGCCTTTGAATTTATCCAGCTCCCTATAATCAATAAAATCGGTATATTTCTTTTGGCCCTTCCAGCTGTCGATTAGAGCGGGGATAAAATAGATGCCCGGTTCATTGGTGATGACAAATCCCGGCTGTAAATGTCTGCCAAGTCTAAGAGCTGCAAGCCCAAACTGCTCCGAGCGGGTGGTCTCTTTATCATAGCCCACCAGCGTTTCGTTGTAGTCCTCCATGTCGTGCACATCCAGCCCTAACATGTGCCCCAATCCGTGGGGCATAAATAAGGCATGTGCACCCGCAGCTACAGCTGCATCCACATCACCCTTCATCAGTCCCATCTCTTTAAGTCCGGTGGCAATTACTGCCGCGGCCAAAAGGTGCACCTCCTTGTAAGTGATGCCGGGCTTAATGGCCTTAAAGGCTGTGTTGTTGGCATTGAGCACAATTTGATAAACACTGCGCTGAAGCGGTGTAAAGCTGCCCCCAACGGGGCTGGTACGCGTATGGTCGGTGGCATAATGGAGCGGAGATTCACTGCCGGCATCGACCAACAGCAGATCGCCCTTTTTTAAGGTGTTTCCATGATAATGGTTATGCAATGTTTCGCCACGTACCGAACATATCACGGGAAATGATACGATGCCTCCGCCTGACATGGAGATGCCTTCGAGAGCACCGGTGATCTCCTGTTCCGTTACACCGGGATGAGCCATCTGCATCGCCTTGGTGTGCATTTTATAAGCCACGCTCATGTGCCTTTCCAGCTCCTCAATTTCGCAAGGCTCTTTGATGCTGCGCAATTCGACACAGGCCTTGATAAGTCCTACGGAGGCCCTTTTGGCTACCTCCCGGTGATGAATGTCCAGTAAATCGGCCAGCAGCATAGTGTTCTCTCCACGGTAGGGTGGCGTAAAGTGTACCGGGCGGCCCTCTTTGAGCGCCCGGGAAATAGCTTTTGAAAGTTCTGAAAAAGCTTTGGTTTTTTGTATGCCTACGGTTTCACCCTTTTCACGGATTGAAGTTTGTGGACCCATCCAGATGGTATCGTCCAGCGAGTAATCATCTCCAAATAAAATCTCCTCACCACTCTCCGCGTCAATTACTCCGGCCAGTCCCTGAAGGTCGAGACCAAAGAAATAGAGAAAAGTGCTGTCCTGCCTGAAGTGAAAGGTGTTGGAAGGATAGTTCATGGGAGAGTCGGAGTTGCCTAAAATGAGGATCAGCCCCTGTTTTACCATTGCTTTTAACCGAGCACGGCGTTGAATGTAAACCTCTTTTGAGAACATATTGTATTGTTTCTGAATGAATATAAATTAATGGCTTGTACCAAAAATAGGCAGAAATAATGAAACGACGGAATTTTGCTCCCTGTTTCTTTTAAGACCCTCGCAGCGTCTCAGCTTTACGGCCCAACAACCAAAAGGAGATACCCATGATGGCAAAAAACAGCGCCGGATGCAAAGGCTCCCACAAAAACAGAAAATATTGGGAATAACTCACGGCTAATAATCCGCCCACACCCATCCAGAGGAAGAGGCGGTTGATTTTTATACGCCCAAAAATCAAAAAACCGGCAGCCACCAAAGCCATAAACACTCCCCAGGGCAGCAGTGAAACGGCCGATGCCTCTTCCCAGGTTTCCCAAGAGGTATGGTTTCCAAACAGGGCTAACAACCATAAGGAACTCCAGAAAAAAACCCATCCTGCCCGCTGTGCCGACAGTGCCAAAGATTTAAATCCGGTTCTCTTAGTCTGGGTGAGTCCCACAACCACCGGAAGCAGGGAGAAAAGGAAGAACCGAAGCGGAAGATTCATCCCCAGCCAGGTTCCCTCCCACTGCGTTTGGCGGCTGGTTTCGAGGCCCAGCCATAAAAACAGAGCTATCCACCCTAAATCGTAAAACAAGTCTGATAGGAACAAACGACCCACAACAAAGGCTTGTAAAGCGAAAACCAGCACCAACCCAACCTCCAAAAACTCATTGGCCCCACTGAACTTTCCCAGATAATGCAAAGCACCGCCAAAGGCAATACCACCCAACAGCAGCAGCGTGCTTTTGGTCAGAGCGTAACCTTTGGCTGTGGTTTTCAGGCGTGCGGCTGCACCATAAAATAGGAGTGACAGCACGATGAGCAACCCAAAAACAGCAAAATCGGATATTTCGAAGAGGCGTTCAAGCAACTCCATAATCCACTTATCGGCGACCAGCTGTAGAAATGCCACCACAATGCTTACTACGGCCAAACCCATTAGATATCGGGCCACCTTTCTCCAGTTAATGCTCCTTCGCTCCAGGCTATCTTTTAAAAGGGTGGGCTGCCCCTCGGCTAATAACCCTTCCTCTTCCCACCAATCAATCAATTGTTCGGCAATTTCTGCCTGCTTCTTTTTTAGCTTCATGAAATTGATTTAGATGAAGTGGTTAAAGATAAGAAAACTGATGAATATTTCCGGTTGAAATACTGAGGTGTGGGTTGATTCCTTTTAATTGTTTTGTTTGGCTTTTTCTTCCGCATTCATTTCCAGCTTCAGGGGGTTTATCTCTTCGCCCCAATAGATGGTGGTGTGCGGAAAAGGTATCTTGATTTTTTTCTGGTCGAAGGCCGCCTTCAGTCGTTTGCGATATTCGCGGCCCACGCTCCACTGCTGGATGGGCTTGGTCTTTATTCGGGCCTTTATTATCACAGAGCTGGGACCAAACTGGTCGAGCCCCATCATTTCCATGGGTTCAAGGATCTTTGGCCCAAAATTGGGGTCTTGTTTAAGTTCTTCGGCTACTTTTTTCATGGTATCTATTACCACATCCACATTCTCCTTGTAAGCTACCCCAATTTCAAATACTATGGCCGACCAGTCTTTGGTCAAGTTGGAAAGGGTGTTTATCTTACCGTTTTGAAAAATATGCACCGTTCCCGCCTGGTTGCGCAGCGTAATGGTACGCAGTTCAATTCTCTCCACCAGGCCGCCGGTGCCATTGATATTAGCTACGTCGCCGACACGCACCTGGTTTTCCAACAAAATAAAGAAACCCGAAATGTAGTCGCGCACCAGCTCCTGGGCACCAAAACCAACCGCTAAACCTAATATCCCGGCGCTGGCAAGCAGTGGTGTCACATCGATGCTAAATTTACTAAGCAACATGATGACATAAACAGTAACCAGTGCAATCTTGACAGCCCCGTGAATGATGCTAGTCAGGGTGTTAATTCGTTTAGTGGATTCGCCAATATCAGTCGATTTATCACGTTCGGCCCTGTGAATCAGAGCATTTTTAAAGCGGCGCACGGCAAAGATAATCACCCTCAATAATATAAAAAGAGCGACGGTTATGATTATGATGCCGGGCAATTCTGTAAATACCCATCGTCCAAGCATACGAGCCACATCACTCCAGAACCCGGCAGTGAAAAAGATTTCCATAATTACATTTTTAGGTAAAACATTTTAATTTGAACTGCATCTTCAATTTAATCTATAAAGATAAAAAACTTGATGATAATTTCTTTAATTATCGCTTTTGGAAGTTTCCATGGTATCCCCACAAATTCATTTAATTTTATCTGTGGCTTCTGATTTTTTTGACAGTTAGGTGTCCCACTCTACAAAATGTTGATCACAATCAAAAAATCGAGTATATTTGGATAATCATTATTTTATTTATTATGGCGGTATTAACAACTGTGTATCAAAATGAAGAGTTGGAAAAGTACATTTCACTCATCACAGTTGAAACAAATCAGACCGTTTGTTTAACCACCAGTTTTATGAGAAGACGACTTATTGTACTAATCACAGCCGTTCTTGCAACAGCAATATCTCTCACTGCCCAGGTTGACAGTGTGATGCCGGTTGCCGACTCACTAAACGCGGTTCTTTTGCAGGAGTACAATCAGAAGCTCAGAGAGATTGAAAGGTTCCGGGTGGCCGACTCTGTTACCAGAGCCAACCTGGAAGAGCAGTTGAATGCCTTAAAAACCACCGACAACTTGAAAAAGGAGGAGCTGCAGCAAAAACTTCAGGCACTCTCCGATGCAGAAGTCAAACGACTGCAACAAAAGCGAGTCCGGATTGAGTCGATGCGCAATACCGCCAAAGCTTATCCGGTGAAGGGATTCTTTAACGATACTTTGTTTGTTATTTACAGCAGGCAGGGCAGCTTTTCGCCTAAAGAGAGGGCCGAAGCCATCAGTAAGCGCATCGATAATCTTTCGGAGCATCTCACCTTCGTGCCCGACTCACTTAAACTGGTATCGGCTGAAGCCTCCATGGATATTGTTTTTGACGATAACGTGGTGATGAGTGTCACCGAAAACGACGCGTTGTGGAACAACAAAACAGTGGTGGAGCTGGCCAATGAGCATCTTGAAACCATTCGTGCCGCTCTTATTGATCACGAACATAAAACCAGCTTACTCTCGGTTCTTAAGCAGATTGGGCTGGCGCTTCTGGTAATACTGGTCATTATATTTCTCATTATTTATACGGGAAGGCTCTCCAAATGGGTTGCTCATAAAATTCAAGCGCAGGAGGATGTCCGCATAAAGGGGATTAAGATTAAGGATTACACCCTGTTTGATGCCAAAAGGCAGGTAAAAGTGTTGCTTAATTTCAACACCATCATGCGATGGGTTACAGTTTTTTTTGTTGCCTACTTTGCCCTGCCGGTGTTGTTCGGCATTTTTCCCTGGACCCGAAATTTTGCCGAAACACTTATTGGATATATTCTCAACCCGATAAAAAAGATGGCTGTTGGCTTTTGGAATTATCTCCCCAGCCTGATTACCATCATTGTTATCATTGTCGTTTTCAGATACCTCTTAAGAGGAATCCAATTCTTAAAAACTGAAATAGCCAAAGGGAAGCTGCAAATTCCTGGTTTCTATGCCGATTGGGCCAATCCGACCTTTCAGATAATCAGGATATTGGTATTTGCCTTTATGCTTGTGGTTATCTTTCCTTATCTACCCGGGAGTGATTCGCCCATCTTCAAGGGAGTTACGGTGTTTTTGGGATTTTTATTCACCTTTGGTTCGGCGGGTTCACTCTCCAACGTCATTGCCGGACTGGTGCTCACCTACATGAGGTTATTTAAGCTGGGCGACCGGGTTAAAATTGGTGAAGTAACAGGCGATGTCATCGAAAAGTCAATGCTGGTTACCCGGGTGCGCACCATTAAAAATGAAATCATCTCCATCCCCAACTCCACGGTGATGAACAGTCATACCATAAACTACAGCAGCGATGCCCACGAAAAAGGGCTCATCATTAATGCCACGGTTACCATTGGCTACGATGTGCCCTGGCGGCAGATGCATCAGGCATTGATCGACGCCGCGCTGCGAACTGATCTGGTATTAAAAGAACCGCATCCTTTTGTGTTGCAAACCAGCCTCGAGGACTTTTACGTCTCTTACCAGATAAACGCTTATGTGCATGAGGCAAATAAGCAGGCTACCATCTATTCCGATCTTTACCAGAATATTCAGGATATGTGCAACGAACAGGGCATTGAAATTATGTCGCCTCACTACCGTGCTGCCCGCGATGGCAGTACCACAACCATACCCGAAAGTTATCGGTCAAAAGATTATAAGGCGCCGGGGTTTAATATTTTCATGAAAGGTGGTACGTCTAAACCTAAGGAGTGAAGTTTATTGGAGATTACTCCGTGGGTAGCTTTCGAACGGTCCTGTATATGCACCTTGTACGTCAGAACCGTTCCTTTCAAATCAATAAATTTTTGTATATTTACGAAACAACATTAATTATTTCACACCATGGACACTGTTTTGATACAACTTACCTCCCCAAAAACAATGAAGCTTATTTTGGATTTGGAAGAGCTGGATTTGTTGCGGGTCATTAAGAAAGATGAAACCGCAGATTTAGAACTATCGGATAAATATGCCGGGAAACTTTCTGTCACTGATATTTCAGGACTTAGAGGCAAATTAAACCTCACTGACGGGCAATACGATGATTTCCAGACCTACATTAAAAAATCCAGGGAAGAATGGGAAAGGGATATCTAATTGATACCAACTCGGTGATTGATTACCTGGACAACAGGTTACCGGGAATTGCCAATAACCTCATCGAAAAGGTTAAGTCTCAAATTTCGGTAATTACCAGGATGGAACTGCTTTCATGGAGCGGCATTAACGAGCAGCAATCATCTATACTAACCTCATTTATTGAGGATTCTGATGTATTTCCTCTTGACGAACCAATAATTTTAAAAACGATTGAAATTCGGAAAAGTTATAAAACCAAGCTGCCCGATGCCATCATTGCCGCCACGGCAATTGTAAATAATCTTTCCCTCATCACACGCAATACTAAGGACTTTTCAGGAATAGAAGGCCTGAAGGTGGTAAATCCTTTTGAAATGAACTAAGATTCAGGGTTTCATTATAGCTTTTTTGTGTACACCTCGGTATAGGTAGAGCTATGGACAATGGTAAATTTGGTGAAGTTATCCTGAAAAACGAGTTGAAATATATCAGAACCCTCGCTTCCATTAGGTTTGAGTTCATATTGATTGTCGCCCATGTGTTTCCAGGTTCCGTTAACCACCACAGCCACCACGCACTTCATGGAACCTTCGCCGGCGTAGGTAGTTTTGGTGTAGGCAGAATTCTTTAAAAATACGTAGGTTACTTTCCTGTTACAAAGTATTTCTTCTACCAACTGCCCATTATTGACGTAATAATCCAATTCCCAGGTACCAAACTAACCAGTTGTACTTATGGGTTCATCATCATCGTTTTGGGAGCAGTTAACCAATAATAAACCAACTGCCAAAAGTGCTAAGATTATAAAGAGTTGTTTCTTCATCGTATTTATTTTTATGTGTTCCCAATTAATTGGGCCTAAAGTTACTTTATTTTAATAGCCAAACTTGTATCCAATTGCAAACTGATTGTAAGGCATAGGTTGTTGAATCCCGGGTATTATGGACACATTCCTGCCCAGAGGAATATCCAGTCCCAGACCACCCAAAGCAAAGGGAGTTCCATCTGAGGCAATATCGTCTCTTCCGGCGTAACTACTGTAGGGGTTGAGATACCCGCCACCTAAAATAATGAAGGGTGTAACACCGCTGCCATCGTTAAGGCGTGCTCTGAATTCCATACCATACTTGCGCATTTGGTCAAAGTCGAACGATATCTCCTCATTTTTCGTAGCATAAAAGTAGAAAGCCCTGATGCCAATAAATTCATTAAAATCAATGCCGCCGTAGGTTCCCAGCATCCCGGTATCCCGAAATGATGAACTGTTGTCGAAATTCACATAGTGGCCTCCGGGCTCAAGCACAAATTGCAGCTCTTTAAATCCGCCTCTGAATTTATTCAGATAAGCTTGGTCCAGTTCCGATAAGGTGCCGGGCTGTCTGCCTCCAAGATAGAATTGCACGGCGCCCTGTATTGATCAGTTGCTTAATCTTTCGCGTGAAAAATCGGCGCCGGTCAATCCAAACAAAGCCCGCTCTGTATCGGTCAGTAAATTTTCGCCCGCATTAAAATTATAGGTAGTGTTCTTACCTTCCAATGAAAAGGTACTCCTTTCACCCACCTTAAATTTAATACCCAGGCCGGCTGAGGCATAAATCTGGTCGAAGTCGTCTCCCTCATCCAAATCAAGAGTTTGCACCCCGGTGCCCAGGGTTATGTGCGGATTGAGAGTGCCGGCACCAATGTTGGCCTTAAATTCGTCGCCCCAACGGGTTAAGGTCAAATTTTGCTTGGTAGCATCCCCTGGCTGTAATTGGGTAACCCAAAATCGTCGAAGCTGGTATTCAGGTCCAATGACCGGAGATAAATTCCACGCAGTTCCACGTATTCGCCAAAGCCAAAGCTCAGCTTACCACCAATAAGAAAGGCGTCGCTGAGCCCCGAATTATTATCGAACCAGGAGTATTCGCCCACGGGTGAAATTGTAAAACTAATGTCTTTTACCTGTGCCCTTAATCCCTGACTTGTAAGAAGCAGGAACAACGATATGATAATAGTAACCTTTTTCATTTCAGCTGATGCAAAGCTTGGCACCTGCAGCTTATTATCCCGGATACAGCATGGAGATTCCTGTGAAAGACGTGTCACTGGAAAAGACGCTGCTTAAACTTCACCTCACTTTGCTTCAGGAGCAAATAATGAATAGGCCTCCGGTTGTGCAAGGTCAGGTTTATCCGGCTTTTCCTGACACTCCGGGTGACGATTCACAAAGATATTAGGGATATGCAATACGAAATTTCCCGATTGCAAAATCGATTGTGGGAGCTGTCCAATAGCGGAAGCACCCCCCTCACAATATTGTCTGGCACAGGACAAAGTGCAGCGGGAGAAGCTCTGCTAACTTCACCCGTCACTCCCGGATGGTATCTGTAGTAAATTAGATTATTAAGCTATACAGAAACGGCAGGTGTTACATAATTCAAGGTAAGAGTTACATGATTCACACATTTTATTGCCTCTTCTTGTCAATAAAAGCTCTTTGAAATGAACTGGAAAACAGAATCAACTTCACTCTCATCTTTTTGAACGGCTGCGTGAAGTTGAGCGACTCACCGACTTAAGCCCCAGCACCCCCAACAGGCCTCGTGTAAGTTCACGGGCGATGGTGTGAGTTAAAGAGCTTTTCATCACTTTATCGAAAGTTGAAAGCTCTTTTGACGTTCTTTTGGGAGTAACAGGTTTTTCTCCTTTATTCGGCTGTTTCGCTTCCATATCTACGGTTCTTTGCAGTCGCTCCTGCAGTATCTCGTAAGCACTTTCGCGGTCGAAATTTACATTGTATTTTTTCGTCAGTCTTGAGGTTGCAATAATATTACTCAATTCTCCATCGGTAAGCACGTCCATTCGTGAATAGGGAGGCCGCATTAATGTGTGCACCAACTCAGTGGGTTTACCCTTTTCGTTCAGGGTCGTAATAAGAGCCTCGCCGGTTCCTATTTGAGTAATCAAATCGTTTACTTTATAGAACTCCGAAAAGGGATAATTCTCTGCCGCCAGTTTTATGGCTTTCCGGTCTTTTGCAGTAAAGGCACGCAAAGCATGCTGAACTTTGGTGCCAAGCTGACCCAGAATGGCAGCAGGAATATCGTCGGGCGACTGGGTAACGAAATAGATGCCCACCCCTTTGGAGCGAATCAACTTAACTGTGATCTCCAATTGTTCGATGAGACTTTTCGTGGCATTTTTAAATATCAGATGTGCTTCATCGATAAAAATCACCAGCTCCGGTTTGTCGGGATCGCCGGCCTCGGGCATCTTTTGAAAAATTTCGGCAAGCAGGCAGAGCATAAAGGTGCTGAAAAGAGCCGGTTTACTCTGCATATCGGTCAATCGCAATACGTTGATCATCCCGTAACCATTGGATGCCTTTTTCATAAGATCGAACACATCAAAAGAGGGTTCGCCAAACACATCGTCGGCATTTTGTTGTTCAAGTGCCACGATGTGCCGCATTATGGTGCCGGCCGAATTGGGCTGCACAAAGCCATATTCTTTTTGGAACTCTTCTTTCCCCTCCTTTCCAAAATAGTTAAGCACACTCTTTAGATCTTTTAAGTCGAGCAGAGGTAAATTGCGGTCGTCACAAAACTTAAAAATCATGGCTAAAACTCCGGCCTGGGTTTCATTTAATTCCAGAATTTTTGAGAGTAAAACCGGTCCGTACTCCGAAATGGTTGCTCTCAATCGGACACCGGGCTCCTCTGATATTGAAAGAAACTCCACCGGAAATGCCTCTCCCTTCCAGGCCATATTAATGGTGTGTGCGCGGCTTTCAATAACAGTATTGGTAGTTGCGGCAGCACCTAATCCGCTCAGATCCCCCTTCATGTCCATCACCAATACCGGAACACCAGCCTGCGACAGACTTTCGGTTATAAGTTGAAGCGTCTTTGTTTTACCGGTACCGGTGGCACCGGCTATTAATCCATGCCGGTTAAAAGTCTTTAGAGGCAGTGTTATCTGTACACCTGTTTCCGTATCATCCTTAAAGATGGCAGAACCCACTAAAATAGAGCCCTTTTTAAATAAGAAGGATGCTTTAACCGTTTCAATAAAGGTATCTCTGTTCATACTAATGAATTTTTTGTCGGATGAAGGTAATATTTTAATTTCAGCTTACCGACGTTCAGGCTAAAAAGATAACTTCACGTGCTGTGCCGTTATTCTTATTACCTCAAGGCAACGCGGGCAAGAATCGATTTTTGCTTATCTTTACCCCTCATTACATCAATTTTTCTATTACCGGCGAATTTATGGAGACGCCAGCGGACTTTACTCTTTTGTAATAAAATTTCAATGTGACAACCTTTAAGCTTTTCCGATAAAACTCCCTACATTGATGCACCCATCCGAAAGGTTGAAAAATCCGATGGAAAATGTAACCGAAAGCTTTTAAATCAGTATAATACCTTTATGATTTACAGTCTTAATGAAAAGCTTTTTATAAGGTCACGAAAATGCAGGAGACTGACTGGAATGAATAACCTGAATGCATCCATTTATGTATAGCGGGGATTTTGCAGAAATTGAATGAGAAAAGCAACCATAATAGCATTTGTTAGTATACTTACACTGGTGGCCCTGAACGTATATTATTACTACAACACCTATCAGTGGCAGTTGGAAACCCAGGAGAATATACTTCGGAAGGGGTTGTTGGTATGTTACAAACAAATTGAGCAGAATCTTAGTTCCACTCAAACCAACATGGCGTTGTTTATCAACAATCAGGAGTTGGACACACTGCTTGAGAAGCGTGCCCGGGCAACAGAAATTCAGAGACGCATGGAGATGCTGTTCAACCGCTACTCGGGGTATCTTAATGCCCTGAAGATAGTTCGCGTATCCGATGGCTCCTCTTACACCCTTAAACGCAATCCCAATCAATCGTACATATACTTTTTTGATAAAAGCACAGTGCGCAGTGCCTTTAATCATACTCAGATTATCGATGCCCTGGGGGAAACGCTTACCTACATACAACCTCTCTACAACGACCTTAAAGTTTTTGGATATGTGGAGAAGGAGTTCCGGGTCAAGGATTTCTTTAAATCGTCGTTTTATAGTTTTTCTTTAGGCGATCTTCAGTTTCAATGGGTTTTAAAGTACAATGGAACCGTGCTTTACAATACCCTTGAAGAGGCGGAGTTTTATCCTTTGGTGGACAGCCGCGAACTGACACGCAGCACTTCAGGTGTTTTTTCAAAAATTCATTCCATTAATATTGGAGATAAAGAGGTGCGGGTCTTGTCTCTTTTTCTACGCTCCACAATGAGTGAGCCCGGTTATTTTATGGTATTTTCGTTGCCTATGAATATGATTACCGGCTCTATTGTGCGTAATGCATTTTTGGTAGGGGTTATTTCACTACTGGTAATTGTTTTTATTACAGTGTTTTATGGGATAGCACTAAAACATCAGCAGGAAAAGGAACGCCGTCTTCGTCAGTCGGAACAGGCTCTGGCCAAAGTGTTGCATTATCTGCCGGTAGGCATTGTATTACTGGATGAAAGCCAGGAGGTACGGCAGATTAATAAGGCGGCTATGAAATTATTCTTTTTAGAGGATGAGGATTTGATGGTAGGACAGGTGCTGGATGAGAAAAGGCTTCTGGCCCACTATCAAATTGTTGGCTCAACCTCTTTCTCGCCCTACGACAACCGCTATGTACTTAAAGACGGAGAAGGGACAGAGCACGTAATTTTAAACGAGAAGATCCCATTCTTCTTGCAAAGCGAGCGCTATCTCATTGATTTTTACCACGATATAACTCCCTTTTTAGGAGCTGAAGCAAAAAAAGACCCAACTCCCCAATCGGAGTTTATTGCCAATATAAGTCATGAGTTGCGAACGCCTCTGAACGGCATTATCGGGATGAACGAGTTATTGCTCACCTCGCCCAATTTACCTCCCGATGAACGTGAGATGGCCGGTCTGGCCCGCCGCTCGGCCGAAACCCTGTTGGCACTTATTAACGACATTCTTGATTTCTCTAAGATTGAATCCGGCAAATTCGAGATTGAGTCCATCCCATTTAATCTTCACGATGAAATAGCGGAAACTGTGGATTCGTTTTCGCAAATTGCATTGAAAAAGAGAATTGCCATCACCTGGCATTCCACCACCCGTCTGCCCTACGATTTTATAGGAGACCCCCTGCGACTCCGGCAGGTATTCAACAACCTTATAGGCAATGCTCTAAAATTTACGCCTTCGGGAAAAATACATCTATCTGTTCACGAGTCGCAAATGCTCAACGGCAGTAAAGCGCTGTTATTTTCGGTGAAAGATACTGGCATCGGCATCAGGCAGAGCAAGCTCAAGTCTATTTTTAAACCTTTTTTACAAGCCGACCAAACCACCACCCGCAAGTATGGCGGAACCGGTCTGGGGACAACTATTTCAAAGCAACTGGTTAACCTGATGGGTGGAGAGATATGGGCCAACAGTCCCTCCGGTTTATCCGATGACCCCGAATTCCCGGGCGCCGATTTTTCCTTCACACTGCCTTTTAAAACCCGCAAGTTTTTTAAGGAGCTTAATCTGGAAAGTGTTTTGTCGTTTGCTCAGGCCGAGGCACTTATAATTTCCGACGATGTGCTGCAGGTGCAGGTGATGTCGAAAAACTTCAACACTTTAGGCATTCGGTTTAGTGTGCTGCCTCCGTCGCGCGAAACAATTGATCTTCTGCTTAGTACAGAGCGCTATCACTTTTTGGTCATTGACCACCGACCCGATCTTAATGGCCTGGACTTTTTGATGGAACTCTATAATCACCATCTGCATAAAAAGTATTTAATAGCTATTCAAAGCAGCGATTATCAAGTTGTAAACACCAGGGTGGCGCGCCAAATGGGCGCCGATGTCTATCTGCGCAAACCTGTGAGCGTAAGTGTTCTGAAGAATTTCCTTTTGCGGCATTTCACCGCCATCGACACGGACAATCCCTCTGCGCCTTTGCCCGTACCCGAAGCATTAAATATACTGGTGATGGAGGAGAGTTCGCTGGAACGTCAGGTGATTCAAAATATATTCAGGCGTTTGGGTTACTCCATCGACCTGGCTGTGGAATGCTCCGAAGTGTTTACCCTTAGCCAGGAGAAAAATTATGATATGATTTTGTTGAACAATTGTCCCCCCCAGATGGATGGCCCTTCTGTGGCCCGCAGACTTAGAAAACAGGGGCACCTCGAACCAATTATAATGTTGGCAAGCAACACCGAAGAGGAATTGGGGCTTCACGATTACGACAATGGAATAGATGATTTTTTGGTGAAACCCGTTGGGATGGACAATATCTTAAAAATGATTATAAAATGGGGGAACAGGGCAGATGAAAGATAGGAGACAGGAGACGGAGGACAGGAGACGCCTGCCTGCCGCCTGCCTGCCGGTAGGCAGGGTAGGCAGGGAAGACGGAAGAGGAGAGACCAAAGACCGAATAGCGCCAGCGGTGTGACATTATGATGGACAGGATATGGAATTATACAATAAAAAACGATGGTGGAAATTCTTGCTGGTGTTGGGTGCTCTGGCTATTGGAGCTGCTTCGTTACTCTATACAAATAAGTTGAGCCAGGAGCTGCGGCTTGAGGAAACCCGTAAGATGGAATTGTGGGCAAAGGCCAACCGGCAGTTTGCCATGCCCGACATTAATGACCAGACATTGGCCCTGGTCTTCGATATTATCCAGAACAATACCACCGTTCCGCTTATCATAGCCGATGCGCATGACACCATCTATTTTCATCGCAATATTTATTTACCTGAAAGGAACGCCGATAAGGTACTCGAAAAAGAGCTGGCACGTATGAAAAGGGAGCGGGAACCCATCCCTATCGACCTGGGCAATGGAGAGATGCAATACATTTACTATTCCGATTCTATTTTGCTGAAAAAACTCCGTCTTTTCCCCATAGTTCAGTTGCTGGTGATGATACTGTTTGTAGGACTTGCCTATCTGGCCTTTAGTGCTGCACGGCGTTGGGAACAGGATCAGGTGTGGGTTGGCATGGCCAAGGAGACGGCCCATCAACTGGGCACGCCTACCTCCTCGCTGTTGGGATGGGTAGAGTTACTCTCGCTGAAACAGGTTGACCAGTCGCTCATTGGCGAGATGCAGCACGACATAGAGCGACTGCAAACCATCACCGCCCGTTTTTCCAAGATCGGTGCAAATCCTGAACTGGAAAGTACCGATTTGCGCCCCCTGCTTATCCAAACGATTCATTATCTCTCCCGTCGCATCTCATCAAGCGTGCACCTGATACTGCCCCCTCCGGAAACACCATCGCTTTGGGTAAGAGTTAACCGGCCGTTGTTTGAGTGGGTTATAGAGAATCTCACCAAAAATGCTGCCGACGCTGTGGAAGGAGAAGGGAGTATTTCCATTAATTGGGGAAGAACCCGCCGGCACGTTTTCATCGATCTCTCCGATACCGGCAAGGGCATTCCACGGCCGCTTCAAAAGGCCATTTTTAAACCCGGATATACTACTAAAAAGCGAGGCTGGGGTCTGGGGCTCACACTGGCGCGTCGCATTGTGCAAGATTATCATAAAGGCCGGATAGAAGTGAGGGAGTCCACACCTGGCAAGGGCACAACCTTTAGGATTACCCTTCCCGGGTAAAGCAAATCTGCTGACAATTAATGAGCTAATATCTGCTTTCTTTTAAATTGTGTGATTTTTTTTTCAACACACTATTAATTTTATACCTTTGCGCAGTTTTTACTTTTGAGGCAGATGAAGAAGTTGGATGAATATAATATTGTTTTTAAAGGACTTAAAGAGGGCGAACACCTTTTTGAGTATGAGTTGAAAGACGATTTTTTCGAACTTTTTGAAACCACTCAAATAGAAACAGGAAAAGTAATGGTGGGCGTTAAGCTCAGTAAAAATGAGCAGATGCTGGTTTTGGAGTTTGATATTGAGGGGTTAGTGGGTTCAACTTGCGATCGATGTCTTGAACCTCTGGACCTGCCGGTATCATATAAAGGCCGGATTTTTGTTAAGTATGGTGATTATTACGACGAGCCCACCGAAGAAATTGTAGTGCTGCCACATGAGGCGTATGCCATAAATGTGGCCAGATATATTTATGAGTTCATCGTTACCTCTCTTCCCATACGGCATCTTCATCCCAACGATGCTGAGGGACAGCCCGGTTGCGACGCAGAGATGCTTGAACAGTTAAATCACTATTTGGTAAATAATACCGTGGAAGCATCACATCCGGAACATTCAGTGACCGACCAGCGATGGAATATGCTAAATAAATTGATTGATAAAACAAATCGTAAAATAAAGTAAAAATGGCACATCCTAAACGAAAAACCTCGAAGACCAGAAGAGACAAGAGAAGAACGCATTATAAGGCCACTCTGCCTACCTTGGGTGTATGCTCCAATTGCGGAGCTACCACCAAACTGCATACCGTTTGTAACGAATGCGGTTATTACAGAGGTAAACTGGCAGTGGAGAAGGAAGTTACTGCCTAACATCTGACCTTATACTATGAGTAAAATAAATGCGGTTATTACGGGGATAGGCGGTTATTTACCCGATTATGTTCTTACCAATGAGGAGTTGAGCCGGATGGTGGATACCTCCGATGAGTGGATTACTACGCGGGTAGGCATAAAAGAACGTCGAATTTTAAAGGGAGAGGGCCTGGGTACATCCGACATGGGGGCCGAAGCCGTTAAGGAGCTTCTTCGCAAAACAGGCACACACCCCGATGAGGTGGAAATGCTGATTTGTGCCACCGTTACCCCCGATCATGTTTTCCCTGCCACTGCCAACATTATCTCCGACAAACTCGACATTCGTAACGCACACAGTTTCGATATCAATGCAGGCTGCTCCGGATTTTTGTATGCGCTGGATACGGCTGCCAGGTTTATTGAGAGCGGTAACAAGAAAAAGGTGATTGTGGTGGGGGCCGATAAGATGTCATCCATTACCGATTATACCGACCGCACTACCTGTGTCCTTTTTGGCGATGGTGCAGGCGCTGTTCTATTGGAACCCACTTTCGAAGACATTGGGTTGAAAGACAGTATCCTGCGCAGCGATGGCTTTGGGCGAGTCTATCTTCATATGAAAGCCGGCGGGTCGGTTAATCCTTCCTCCCACGAAACCATCGACAACCGTGAGCATTATATCTACCAGGATGGCCCCGTTGTGTACAAAAATGCCGTATCGAAAATGGCCGATGTGGCTGTGGAAGTAATGGAGCGAAACGGTATTACCTCCGAAACACTCGATTGGCTGGTGCCACACCAGGCCAACATGCGCATCATCGAAGGCACAGCGCAACGCATGGGCCTCGACAAGAGCAAGGTGATGATAAATATTCACCGCTATGGAAACACCACCGACGCTACCCTGCCTCTGTGTCTGTGGGAATGGGAAGAGCAGCTTAAAAAGGGCGACGACATTATTTTAGCGGCTTTTGGCGCTGGCTTTACCTGGGGGGCGTTGTACCTGAAATGGGGATACAACGGGAAATAGAATATCATTAACCAAACGTCCACCTTTAATTCCCATTCTTAAGTTAACACTCCCGGCAACCATTTTTCTCAATAATCGTATAGGATTTACCAACAAACATTACGTAACTCCAATCTTAGTTTGCTATGAGAAAAATGATTCTTTTAGGATTGTTGTTGACGACAATCGTTGCAGCTTCTGCCCAAAATACTTCAGACTCCATTGAAGTAAGAAAGAAATCCTTCTTCCAGAACGGGAAACTGCTGTCGCCTAATCAACTTCTTGACATCACACGCCCTGTGCCGGCGGCTTATGCCGAAATGAAAGCTGCCAAATCGAACTACAATGTGGCCACTGTTCTGGGTTTTACCGGAGGGTTTTTAATAGGCTGGCCTATTGGCACCGCTATTGCAGGTGGCGACCCGGAGTGGGTTATGGCCGGCATTGGAGCTGGTCTGGTGGGGATTTCCATTCCCTTACTCTCGGCTTATAACAAGCGCTCCCAAAAAGCGGTGGACATCTACAATAGCACGCTTAAACAAACGGGCTATAACCGGATAGACTTAAAGCTGGGCCTTACCTGCAATGGGTTAGGTATTAGGATGACCTTTTAATTAGGGAGGGTTAAATTCCTTCGGGATGGTACGTTCATCAAATAATTCGGCTTTTGCCTGCCTGCCAAACGGCAGGGTGGGCAGGCCGGATTTAAGGTAAATAACCCCGTATGAAATGCGGGGTTATAGCCAACGTTACAAAAGAACCCGGTGGGCCGGGTTCAATTAATTATTGCCAGCGCGACTAATTCAAATGGGCAATTTGTTGTACACCCAGGAATTCCGGCAATAAGGCAACCTATTTATTTATTCCTCTTTAAACACCCGGGCTTCAAGGTCCCTTATAAAACTGCCACCCTGCAGCAGTACATGGAGGCAGTTTTTTTGTACTCTACTGGCCATCTTTTTACGAAAATTGGGCCACATACCCATAATAGCCAGGCATCTCGACCATATTAACCCTTCAAATAATCCTTCACCTCCCAAAAGGCAGTTTCCATACGTATCATTCGGTCGATCATAAAGGTGTGAATACTTGGCCAGCTTTCGCGATCGTGCATGTCGCCGGGGGTTTCCACGTAAACGCGGCACACCTCCCGTCCATTCTCTTTGGTGTAGAGATAGTCCCAGGTGAGGGGCTCGCCAAATGCCTCTTCGAAGGGCTTTTTTGCGGCTTCCAGTTTTTCATATAGTTCCAGGCGCTTATCTTCCATGCGGTGGTTTATCTCCAGCGCAACAATCACCTTTTCACGACCCACGTCGAAGCGCAGGTCGAGGCCTCTGATGCCGGTGTTGTCGAATATCCACATGCGCTTGCGCCCTTTCTGACCTGGCAACCGGCGGGTACGGTTGGCCAGCTTTTGCCAGAATTCAAGCCTAAATGCCTTTATATCTTCCTTTGAATACATAGCCCGTTATCCTTGGTTTAATATGCGTTATCCATTGGCTTGCTCATCCTTGTTGCCACTCCTGCTGCCCAGGAGAAGATAAAGCAGGTAGCTGGTGCCCAGTCCGATAAGAGCTATACTCAGATACTCCATGACCGGCGATTTGCCATGAATCATGCCAAAGCCAAGAACAATAAAAGAGGCAGCCACAATGGCCAGTTTGGTCTTCATGTCTAAAAATTATATCGCAAAGAAAGCAAATTATCCGGATATCGACTTTTGACCTGATAGGCTCCCCCTCTGGCAGACTTCCAAAAAATATTTGCTACTTTAGCAGAGTGAAAAATGGTCTGGGGATGTGACGATGTGATGATGAGTTGATGTGACGGCGTGATGATGTGACGGTGTGATGATGAGTTGATGTGACGATTAAATCATAAAACTCAAATCAGCACCGCATCACCCCATCAGCAAATCACTCAATCACCGCATCAGCAAATCACCGCATCAGCAAATCACCGCATCAGCAAATCAACACATCACCTCATCACCACATCACCTCATCAGCAAATCAAAAAAATATGCAGCGAATCTATAAAATCCTGATCTCCCGCGAAACCATGGGGGCTCTCTTTATATTTCTGGCAATGATACTGGCCGTGGCAACCTTCATCGAAAACGATTTTGGATACCAGGCAGCCCACGCATTGGTTTACAACACATGGTGGTTTGAGCTTATATTTCTGCTCTTGGCCATCAACATGCTGGGCAATATACTCACCATTAATATGTGGCGAAAACGAAAACTATCTGTGTCACTGTTCCACTCTGCTTTTTTTCTTATCCTACTTGGTGCTGTGATCACCCGGTACATTGGTTACGAAGGCAACATGCCCATTAGGGAGGGAGAGACCTCCAATACATTTTTTTCTTCCGATGGCTATGTCACCCTTGAATTTGAGGGGCAAGCGGTTCACGAAAAGGTATTTCTTTCTCCCGCCACGCCACGTGAGTTTTCGAAAAAAATAACATTAGGCGGCCAGGCAGTACATATTTCAAGCGAAGCTTACCTGCCGGATGCCGCTATGCGCCCAATGCACAGCCCGGGTGGTAAACCATTGTTGGGTCTTTTGGTGTCGGCACGCGGTAGCCGTGAAGAGTTTTTTTTGGCGCCCGGCGAAATCCTCCGGTTGGGCAATCTGCGCATAGGTTTCCAACCGGCTGATACGACCGGTATAGATGTTACCATTCTCTTGGCCGGCGATGAAGCGCTTATAATAAGCAGTGCTCAATCGATGGAAAAAGTCTCTATGGGCAGCGGCAGCGAAGAAGTTCTTACGATGGGCCAACCTGAGCCATTGATTACCGGGACGGTTTACACAATAGGTAATGTGCGTATGGCCTTGAGCCGATTTTGGCCTGAGGCCGAGTATCGCCCCGTTTCCATGCCGTCCTCCGGGCAGGGTGTTTCCTATCCCAACGCGGTGGTGTTTTCCATTAAGGCCAATGACCGGGAGGAGACACTCTATGTATTTGGACGTCCCGGTGAAGTAGGGGAGCCTGTCTCGACTCAAATAGGAGGCCAAAGTCTGGGTATCCGCTACGGTTCGCTTCCCATAGAGCTGCCCTTTTCGCTACGACTTAACCAATTTGAGCTGGAACGATATCCTGGTTCGCAAAGCCCCTCGTCCTATGCCAGTGAAGTAACTCTCTTCGACCCTTCTAAAAAGTCACAGGTGGACTATCGGATATTTATGAACAATATTCTGAATTATGGCGGCTACCGTTTCTATCAGTCATCCTACGACTCCGATGAAAAAGGTACTATCCTGTCGGTAAATCACGACTTCTGGGGTACGCTGATCACCTATATCGGTTATTTTTTAATGAGTGTGAGCATGTTTTGGGCTCTGGCTGCACCCGGTACCCGTTTCCGGCAACTGCTTGATAAGACAAACCGCATTTATCAGCAACGTAAGGGTTTGGCTGTACTGGTGTTTCTGCTTTTGTCGTCTTCGCTGTGGTCGCAAAATATGCCTCCGCAACCCGATGCGCGGGTAGCTAAATCGCTGGGCCGGTTGTGGGTACAGGATAATGGAGGGCGCATTAAGCCGTTGAACACCATGCATCAGGAGGTGATGGTGAAGCTCGTGAAGCACAACTCGTTTAACGGTTTTAATCCAGATCAAATGTTATTGGGAATGCTTACCCATCCCGCTGCATGGCAAAAGGTTCCACTCATTACCATCAACCACCCCGAATTGAAGCGTATTTTGGGGATGAGAGGAAGCAAAGCCTCCTTCAGTCAGTTCTTTGATGCACAACAAAATTATAAAATCCATGAAAGGGTGGAAGCTGCCTATCGCAAAAATCCCAACGAGCGTGATAAACTGGAGCAGGAGATCATCAAGGTGGATGAGCAAATCAATGTGTTTTATCTGGCTCAGTCGGGCAATCTGTATAAGATATTCCCAGTGAACAACATTCGGGAGAAACCCTGGCTAACCCCTTCCAAAGTCCCCGAGGGCCTTTCGCGCGCCGATAGTTTGTTTGTGACATCAGCTTTGCCTGCACTCATAGTGGCTTCGCGTGAGCACAACCCGCAAAGAGCACTTCAGATAATCGACGACATTAAATCCTTTCAGGTGGCGCACGGTGGTGAACTTTTGCCTTCGGAGAGTGTGATGAAAGCGGAACTGCTCTACAACCGGCTTAATATCTTTTTGTGGCTGGCTACCTTTTTCTTTGTACTGGGCATTATTCTGGTGCTCTACAATATTGCAGGCCTGGTATTTCCCGGCTTAATGAACAAATGGGTGTTGCGTGCAGCCGCCTGGTTGGTGGTGAGCGGTTTTGCCTACCAGACTTTCGGACTGGCATTGCGTTGGTACATATCTGATCATGCACCCTGGAGCAATGGTTACGAATCGATGTTGTTTATTGGATGGGCCCTGTTGCTGGCAGGATTGATATTCAGCCGGCGCAGTCCGTTGGTGATGGCTGTAACGGCTTTGTTTGCCGGGGTGGTGCTGGTGGTGGCACACCTTAGTTGGATGAACCCGGAGATTACCAATCTGGTGCCGGTGCTTAAGTCCTATTGGCTCACCCTTCACGTGGCCGTTATTATTGGAGGTTATGGCTTTCTCACACTGGGGGCTCTGCTGGGTTTTCTCAACCTGCTGCTTACCAGTCTGCAATCGAAGTCCAACCGAAGAATAATTGGTTTAACTGTTGAGGAGCTCACTGCCATTAACGAGATGAGTCTCACGGTTGGCCTCTACCTGATGACCATTGGCTCCTTTCTGGGCGGCGTGTGGGCCAACGAGTCGTGGGGCCGTTACTGGGGGTGGGACCCAAAGGAGACCTGGTCGCTCATCACCATCCTTATTTATGCTTTCGTACTGCACATGCGTCTTATCCCGGGATTGAAAGGTAAGATGGCATTTAATACCGCCTCGCTGCTCTCCTTCTCATCTGTAATTATGACCTACCTGGGTGTCAACTACTACCTGAGCGGTATGCACAGTTACGCTGCAGGTGACCCGGTACCTGTACCGACAGCTGTTTACTATTCGGTGGTAGCTGTGGCTGTGTTGATTGGATATGCGTATTGGAAGGAGGGAAAAATGGTTAGGAGCCACCAAGACACGAAGGAAAGAATTTAAAAAAATAACAGCCACAAAGCCACGAGGGCACGAAGAAAAGTATTTTAAGAAAATAATAGCCACGAAGACACAAAGGAAAGAATTAAAAAAATATCGTCGTGTCCTTTATGTCTTTGTGGCTTCGCGTCTTTGTGGCTACCTATCTATTCTATCAAACCGCCAGTTCCCAGCACACAGGTAGTTTTATACTCCTGCACATCTCCTCTAAGGTTGAATACGCGGCCCCACACTATATATATGCCTGGCGGGCAGCGACTCCCATTATTGCGGGTGCCATCCCAGGTTACCTGCCCGGTAGTACCCAGGGAGCGGTTATTAAGCAATTGACGCTCTACTTCGCCCAGTGTATTGTATATTATTATCGTACCTGTATTCCCTGGTTCCGGAAAATCATAAGCAATCACCAAAACATCCTGAAAGCCATCCTGATTTGGCGTAAAAACATCCGGACTTACCGTAAAAAGCTTTTGGGACACCGGGATTGCCTCCTCAATGTGCTGGGAGTTTTTTCCGGTGGGCGTTCCATAGCCTGACGTGGCTGCAGCCGAGTGCCAGGTGGAAGGCTGATTGGTAGCAGCATGTGGCATGGTGCGTTCCAATGAAACACCTTTAGTATTTACAAGAAGCGGATAATGAAGGGCGGGTGAGTAATTAAAACAGTCCACTATTTGACCATTTAAACGGGTCAAAAACACTGTGCCCCCCTCATTGGTAAAGTTGGGAAGCGATTGTAAATGCCTAAGAAGATGAGGCTTTTCGCAAAAATAATGCGTTTTTATGGAGGCCGTATCAGGTGTAAAGCATAGCCGTTGGCCGGGCAGAAACCAGCGTCGTTTGTCACTCAATTGGTTGAGCTTTTCAGGATTCCCATCTACTGAGGCCCTGCTGATACAAAGTGCTGCCAGGTCGGCGATGTGTTCCGAAGGGTTATAAAGCTCCACGTAATCGCTTGCACCTGCCGGCGGGTCGAATAACAGTTCGTTTATTACAATATCAAAACTGTCGATGGCACCGGGGCGGCCAAACTCAAAATCGTAGGAAGCCTTAAATGGGTTGCCGGCCAGATCGGCGAGATTCTCAGCCATTCTTAATTCGAAAATCCGGTGAGGAGGCAGAGCTTCAGGAAATGAGAGCCGGAATTCATCCTGAAACAAAGTTTCCTGTTCAATGCTTTGAATCGTCAGACTGTTGTCGGCGAGATTAAAAGGAGCAGTTATCTCCAGTATCGGTTCCGAAAAACGAAGCACCAATGTAGAGTCATCTTCCAGCCAGGCATCGGCGATGGAGGGCGGGAGCAGATCCGGATTGGAAGCAAAAATGGAGTTGACTTCTCCCGGCGTGCCACCATTGGAATTTGTGGAATATCCACGGTTGCCGGCGTCACCGGAGAGGTTGTCGGGGTCGATTATTTCAGTGGACCAGCCGCCCTCCCGTTTAAAGGCTTCTCCCGGCAGCGTACCTGTGTATCTAAAAGCCGCTACCACTTTGCCTGAGGGGTTGTACAGCACTATCTCTCCGCCACTGTTGGGCAGTCCGGGCCATTGAGAAACCGGCACCCCATTGACAAAGCCGGCAGATTGGGAGATATCTGCCACAGAATACAACACTGCATATTCGCCGGGAAAGATAAGATGAGATGGAAGAACGGCCGGCTTACCATTGACCGTGAGCTCCATGCCAACAAGATCGACCGGCAGTTGCGACCGGTTAAACAACTCGAGATATTCCACCGGCGGCAAGAGAGCAGGCGGCACCGGATCGTGCATAACCTCATTAATCGCCAAATCATTGCGTGCTGCCTCGTGATAATAAAGCACATAAGGTACGCGCGGAAAAGCATCTCCATTTGGGAGAATGAGGTTTTCTATGAACAGAGAGTATTCGGTACCATCAATAAGAGGTGCATCCAACAACAGTCGGTAGCAACGTCCTGCTTCGGGGGAAACAGAGGTGATGTTACCCGGGAACCCTTCAATACTGAAATGATGCGGCTGTAACCAATCGGGCGGCATCTCTACATTAAAGCAAACCTGAAGCGTGGAATAATCCATCACCGACAACGCCGTGATTTGAGGTGGTTGATAGGAGAAGAGCAGAGCTGTATCCTTCATTGCATTTCCGGCTGCATCCCGCCAGCCCGAAAGGGTAAGGGTAGCATTCTCCAATGGTGGAAGTGGAGACTCCAGAAAAAGTATCACGCTAACCTGGGAGGGATCAAAAGCAATCCGCTCCAGGGTTGGGACGGATGGCGAAAAAGTGAGGGTAGAGGGAAGCACCGTTAATGTATCCAGCGGTTCGGACACGCCTATTTGAATTTGTCGGCTGTTGAGCACTTCAAATTCTTTCACGGTTGGCGGAATTGTGTCGGCATATTGCCCGCCGACAATGGTGATGGGACCTGCAAAGAATTTGTCACTGCGGGTAGAGGTATAATGGCAACTTATGCCAAAATACCTGGCATCAAATCCAAAAGAGCTATGGGCACTTCCTTCGGTTTGCCAGCCGGTTCCTGTGTCGGATTCCAGAAGCCACGCACCGCCAGCCATTCGGGTTACCCGCACAGTCCCTTCAGCGATATTGCTGTTAAGTCTCTCTTTAACACCATCCACCAGCAGAGAATCTTTACCGCTACGCCGCTGCCAAAGTGAAATATTGTCGGCAGTGGTGCCCAGTACCAGATAAAAGCCATCGTTGAAACCTGCGCTTTCGCCGGTGGCTAAGTACACCTTCATGTAGTTGGATGAGGAGGGGTTGAACTCCATGCGGAACGCGATAAGCCATTCTGCGTTCTCCATCGAAACACTGGTGGTAAAGATGAATGCTTCAGCTGCCACAGCAGGTGCATTAAGCTGAAGACGGCTTTCCAGGGCATCTGCTACAAACAAGGCGATATCGCCTGTCCATCCATCGGGATAACCGATAACCGGATTTACCGGTGGCGTAGTTTGTGAAAAGCACATGCTACTCAGGAAAAGCAAAATGGCGAAAATCAGTCTCATTGCGCAATGAATTGTAATAAATTAAGACTATTTTTGCACCAACTGTAAATGGTGCGTGAGAGAAAACACCATTCTGAGGAAATGCAGTTTGCTAAGACATCTCCATTCAGGGGAAGTGAAGTTAACGCATTTTTTGTTGATTTGCAATTTCAATAACAATTTTTCAACTATGAAAATAGCAGTAGTTGGCGCAAGTGGTGCCGTAGGTCAGGAGTTTTTAAGAGTTTTGGAAAAGAGAGATTTGCCTTTGGACGAACTGGTTTTATTTGGTTCAGCACGAAGTGCAGGAAAAAAATATACCTTCAGAGGGAAAGAACTAATTGTTAAAGAACTGAAACATAACGACGACTTTAAGGATATTGCCATTGCGCTTACCAGTGCAGGGGCGGGAATTTCAAAGGAATTTGCCGACACCATTACCAAACATGGTACGGTGATGATTGACAACTCCAGCGCTTTTCGCATGGATGCCGATGTGCCATTGGTGGTGCCCGAGGTAAATGCCGATGATTGTGCGAATATTCCGCGTAATATTATTGCCAACCCAAATTGCACTACCATACAGATGGTGGTTTCACTAAAGGTAATTGAAAACCTTTCACACATTCGCCGGGTGCATGTCTCAACCTATCAGGCCGCCAGTGGTGCCGGTGCCAGTGGTATGGATGAGCTTGACCTGCAGATACGCCAGGTTGTAAAAGGAGAAGAACCTACGGTTCAAAAGTTTCAGTATCAGCTGGCTATGAACCTCATACCTCATGTAGATGTCTTCACCGACAACGGTTACACCAAAGAGGAGATGAAGATGTACCACGAAACACGTAAAATTATGCACTCCGATGTTCAGGTGAGTGCTACCTGCGTGCGGGTTCCTGTGCTCAGGGCCCACTCCGAATCCATCTGGGTAGAGACTGAGCAGCCGGTAAGCGTTGAAAAGGCACGTAAAGCTTTTGCCAATGCCAAAGGAATAGTGGTGATGGACAATCCGCAGACCAATGAGTACCCCATGCCGTTGTTCCTTACGGGACGCGATGAGGTTTTTGTGGGACGTATCCGTGCCGACCTGGCCAACCCCAACGGTCTTACTTTCTGGACTGTTTCGGATCAGATCAGAAAAGGTGCCGCCCTTAATGCTGTACAGATTGCAGAGTATATGATAAGACACAACCTGATAAAGCGGCAATAGCCTGAGTTTTTATGCGCAAGGTTATCTGCCGGCTGACAATGAGTTTTGGATTAAAATTTGAAGGTCATTAAAATTTATGGGTTTGGCAATGTATCCGTCACAGCCAGCCTTTATCGATTTCTCTCGTTCTTCGGCAATCGAATAGGCGGTTTGCGCAATTACAGGGACACCCGGTTTAATGGATTTAATGAGGTGAGTAGCCTGATAGCCATCCATTATTGGCATTTTAATATCCATCAATACCAGGTCGATATTTTCTGTTTTCCGGAACAGATCTACCGCTTCCTGACCGTCGCGTGCCCAGATAAGGTTGGCGTTGTTGAGCGACAATGCCACTTCGAGATACCGGTAGTTATCCTCCTCATCTTCGGCTACTAAAAAAGTTTTGCCGGCCCAATTGATGAGAGGCCTTTTCCCGGTTCGGTATTCGTCGGTGGGGGCGATGCCCAATCGTTGGTAAGGCAGGGTAAAGTAAATGATAGTGCCTGCCATAGGTTCCGACCGGGCCCATATTTCACCACCCATCAACTCCACCAGATGCCTGGCAATGGTCAGTCCTATCCCGGTTCCGCCATATAGCCGGTCTTGTCCGGCAGCTCCCTTTACGAAAGGTCCAAACATCTCATCTTCTTTCCCTTTGGGAATTCCTATCCCGGTATCTTTCACATAAAACTCCAGATAGTGATCACGGGCATGGTGGTAGCCAAATTCAATAAATCCTTTCTCGGTGAATTTAATGGCATTACTCAGCAAATTGGACAATACTTTACCCAGCCGGGACTCATCGGTGAGTATTTGGACGGTGGGTTGTGCAATGCCTTTTTTCAGATAAAACCGGATGTTGTTAATACCACGCCGAAGCAGCTCCCTGGAGTGGAGTTGGTGAATTTTATCCAGAAGTTGATGGAGCTCACAGGGCGCATTATTTATTCGGAATTGCCCGCTCTCAATTTTAGAAATATCGATGATGTCGTCCACCAGTGTCATCAGATTTTCGCCATTGTGTCTTATAAGCTCTACAAACTCTTTTTTTTCAGCGGCCCCAATCCCGGGATGGGACAGCAGATTTGAGAATCCCAGGATGGCATTCATCGGGGTCCTGATCTCGTGCGACATGTTAGACAGGAAAGAGGTTTTCAGATGATCCGACTCCTCCGCTTTTTTGAGTGCCCGGGCCAGTTCTACTTGTTCGTTGTAGAGCAATCTCTGATATCGTTTCTCTTTTTTAAGACTGAACAGCAGGCCACTGATCAAGGAAAGGAGCGGGATTAATGTTACGAGATTTAGGGTAAGAAAACTGATGGATAGATTGATGTATGTCTGCATGGAGATGGCAGGCGACAGTTCCGGTATCCACCCACTGTACCAGTAAAAGCCTCCTGCCACGATGGCAAAAAGGTTGTAAATTATTGAGCGTATGGCTGCCGATTGTCCTGCAATGGTGACGGCCATTATGGAGTAGGATAGAAAAAAGAGCATACCCGGTATCGGATGAGTGCTGGTAAACAGCAGAAAACAGCCTATTAGATAAAACATAAGCGATACCCAGGCTGTCCGGTATTTAACGGGAATCCGACGAATGGAAACAATGAGTAGTGTGGTGAAGAAGGCGAAGCTCGAAATCAGGGCGAAGTTTAACTGTTTATTAACTAAAAAATGGAGGGTGTAGTATAGCCACACAATTACCCCCAGAAAAATAACCGCCATGCTCAGATAATGAAAGACCCGCTGACGCCAGTAATCAATTCCCTCTCCCGGGAGAGCGGCAGGTCCCAGGCGTCGATTAATAAATGCAGTTAGCTTACGAACAAACAGAGGGTTGGGTGATGCGCCCATTCTAAAGATTCTTAACGATTTGGTTGGTAAATTTAAGTTATAAAGATAAAGAAATAGATGGGATAAATACTATGTTTGGTCAAAAAAGTTGGCGCTCTTATTGTCTGTGCAGGGATTGTTGCTGTAAATGCCAACCTTATGAGGCAGGTTAAAACCAAAATTTACGTCCCTCGGGACAGGAGTGGCAGATGTCGATTTGGAGTTTATCCTTTAGAACCTGATGCCGGAATTCTGCCAGGGCTTTTCCCTGCCAGATTGATTTTAACGATTGTCCATTGATGTTACCGGGTGAATGGTCCAGGTTTTTGTCGTAGCAGCAAGGTGAAATGGCGCCATCCCAGGCAACTACAGCACTGCTCCATTGCCGCCAGCAGTGGTTACCTGTGCGGTTCAAAGGCATGAGGTTGCCGTTGGTACCAGGTTTGTATCGCGACCATCTTTCTTCACTTGGCGGCCGAATGGTTTTATCTTTTAAAATCTCTATCTGTGCCGATTTTATCTCCAGTTTATCAATTCCATTTTGGCTGCACCAATTTTGTATGGCAGGCAACTCATGTTGATTGTGCTCAAACGCCAGAAACTGAACTACAACAAGAGGCAGACGCACATTCATCCTTTTCCGTGCAGCCAGCAGCCGTTTTATCCCCTCTTTAACGGCATTTACATCTCCGCCCCGTCGATATTTTTGGTAGGTTTCCTGTGTAATGCCGTCGAGCGAAATTAATATACGGGAGAGACCGGCAGCAACCAGCGCTCCACACATGGGCATACTGAGCAACAAGCCGTTGGTGCTGATGGCAGTGTAGATGTTATGTCGTCGGGCTTCGGATACCATCTGTGCAATATTCAGGTTCAGGAGCGGTTCTCCCTGAAAGTAGAGATTCAGGTACATCAGCCCGGCGGCCGAATCGTCAAGTACCTTTTGGAAGATTTTTGGAGTCATCACTCCCTTTACCCGGCTGAGTGTGCCGGCACCGGTGGGGCATTCGGGACATTTAAGCTGGCAGTGGCCCGAAGGTTCGGTGGATAAAGCGAACGGGGCACCCCACATCACCGGTTTTCCGGCAATCCTTGATGTGAAATAGCCGGCCAATAATTTTAACACATTAAATAACCGCCTGACGGAGAGGGTGCGCAGATATTCCGAGACATTGGTTCTGCGGGCTTTGACAGAGTACCACATAGTCACATTTCTCAAAGGTTTATCTGCTCTCCAGCAGGTTCAATATCTTATCCAGTTCGGGAGTCAGAATAATCTCGGTGCGCCGGTTTTTTTGTTTACCTGCGGCGGTGTCGTTAGAGGTTACCGGAACAAATTCACCCCGGCCAGCTGCAATGATACGGGAGGGGTCTATGTTTTTGTTTTCGAGCAGAATGCGGGTTACCGAGGTGGCTCTTTTTACGCTGAGGTCCCAATTGTCTAACAACACGCCGCTTTGATAAGGCACCGGGTCGGTATGCCCTTCTACCATCACGTTGATGTCGGGATTTTGAGCCAGCACTTCTGCCACCTTACGAATGGCCGAGGCTCCCTGGGCGCCTACCTGGTAGCTGCCCGATTCAAATAGGAGTTTCTCCTCCAGGGAAACGTACACTTTGCCGTTTTTGATGTGCACGTTGAGCTGGCTTTTGTCAAAGCCGGTGAGTGCGGCTGCTACCGCCTGGCGCAAAGCGTTGCTGGCGCTGTCCTTAAGGGCCAGGGCACGCTCCAGTTCCTGAAGCCGCAGGGTTTGGCTGCTCAGCTGGCTTTGGGAAGCGGCCAGCTCCCGCTGACGCAGCGTGAGGTCGCGTTCTGCATGGCGTAGTGCATCCTCGCGGGTTTGCAGCTCTTCCTGAAGCGTTTGCAGATAGGTAAGAAGCTCTTTGGAATCGCCTGCACCTGCTTGGCCGCGCAGTTGGGCCAGCAGCTGATCGTATTCCTCCCTCATCCGGGTCAGCTTTTCCTGGCAGTCCCGATGGTCACGACCCAACCGGAACGTGTCGGCAGCCATTGCTGAAACCTGCGACCTGAGGTTTTCAAGCTGTTTTTGCAATTCCGTATTTCTACCGGCCAGCAATTCATTTTCGCTCTTCATCTGGTCCATCTCGCCGGTGAGTACGTTGGTTTGTTTCTCTAAATCCTGAAACTGACGAATAGGAACGCATGATATTAACAATGATGTAATTAAGATTGTGATATAAATATAGGGGAGTGGTTTCATAATTTCGCCTTTCCTTTTTACAAAGATAGTATTTTTACCTGGCTATGGCAATGAACCAACAAGACGGGTTATGCTGAAACCCTTGCTTAGGCGACACCATTCTAAGGAATTGAAATAGGCCTTTAAATTCCCTGCCGTAACGAGCAAAAACTTCATTTTAAAATAATCTCATTTCAAAAGTCAATGTCTCTTTGTCTGTTTTTGCAAAGATAAGATCTGCAAAAAACAAGTAATACTATGAGAAGATTCCGGTTTTTCATGCTGGCAAACTGATTGTTTTATGGTGTTAATTTATAGTCACCTATTAATACCATAGGCGAAATATTCAGCTTAATGGTTAGGTTGCGTATCATCTCAACCGTTAACTTACGTTTACGGTTAAGAATTTCAGAAACCCGGCTTTTTCCACCAATCGCCTCCACAAGGTCAACCTGCTTCAACTGCATCTCTTCCATTCGAATTTTAATCGCTTCAATGGGGTCTGGAGGCTCAATGGGATAATGCTTTTTCTCGTATTCATCAACTAACAGTCCAAGAACATCAGCCTCATCACTTTCCTTAGTTCCAGCTGGTGCGTCAAAGATTTTTTCTAATCTCTTTAACGCCGTTCTGTAATCAGATTCTGTTTTTATCAGTTTAATAGTCATGTTGGTAATTGCTAAATTGTGTTTGCATCAATTTTGTCATACTCTCGATGGGTCCCGATGAAACGTATAAAGATCCATTGCTTTTCAAATTGAAATTTTGTTGCCAATCTGTAGGAATTTCCCTTGATATTAAAAACAATCCGGCTATCTTTTAAAATACTTGCATTTGCATATGTATTTTTGACATCTGATGAGGCTTTCCAATCCGAATTCATCGCAGTATCATACCAGGTTTTTAAATACTGCTCCGTTTCAGGGTGTGTCTTCCAATACTCTCTTAAAGTACTTTTTGCAAATATTCTATCCATAAAGTCTTTAATCTTGATGCAAATATAAACAACAATTCTCAATTTGGGAACTTTAATTTTACCAGGATAGTTCACGGCGCGTTTGCAAAATGACTATTAGATTTACTCTGGTGAATGCTTTTGAATTGGGTAAAGTCTTAACATTATTTTATCTTTGCATTGTCATTTCCAATAGCATTGTTTTAAACAGGATACAAAGAGATGGAAGAGGCCCGGAAAGTATTGTTGGAAACCATTAATAAGCCCGAGGACTTACGTAAATTACCTTCGGAGATGCTGCCCGATGTCTGCCGCGAACTAAGGGAGTTCATTATAGATGCCGTTTCCTGTAATCCCGCTCATTTTGGTGCCAGCCTTGGTGTGGTGGAACTCACTGTGGCGCTTCATTATGTGTTCAATACGCCCTACGATAAAATTGTGTGGGATGTGGGGCATCAGGCCTATGGGCATAAGATACTTACCGGACGGCGGGAGCAGTTTTCCACCAACCGTAAACGGGGCGGCCTCAGTGGCTTCCCAAATATTTTTGAAAGCGAATACGATGCTTTCGGGGTGGGACACTCCTCAACTTCTATTTCGGCCGCCCTGGGCATGGCCATAGCCCGGCGTCGGGATAATGAGATGGAGCGTCAGATAGTTGCGGTAATTGGCGATGGCGCTATGACGGCGGGGCTGGCCTTTGAAGGGCTCAACAATATGGCAGCTGTTAAGGCCGACATGCTGGTTATCCTGAATGATAATAATATGGCCATCGACCCCAATGTGGGCGGGTTTAGCGAATATCTGACAGATATTGCCACCAGCCAGACTTACAACAGGGTGCGACACGAGGTATTTAAGGCGTTGGGTAAATTTAAGCTGGGGGGGCTCCGCTCACGCGAGCTTATTGTAAAGATTAATCAAAGTGTGAAGGCACTTCTTACCCGACATGCCAATATTTTTGAAGGCCTGGGCATTCGTTATTTTGGGCCGGTCGATGGGCATGATGTGGATCGGTTGACTCATGTTCTCAGCGACCTCAAGGCCATTCCCGGACCCAAAGTGCTGCACGTTATCACCAAAAAAGGTAAGGGTTTTAAGCTGGCCGAGGAGAACCAGACGGCCTGGCATGCCACTGGCGGTATATTTGATAAATATACCGGACGATTTATTGAGCCAAAATCTCAAACGCCCAAACCTCCCAAGTTTCAGGATGTGTTTGGATATACCATTATTGAGCTGGCCCGCCTGAATGAAAAAATTGTTGGCATTACACCCGCTATGACTTCGGGCTCAGGCCTTAACCTGATGATGGAAAAGATGCCCGATCGGGCCTTCGATGTGGGCATTGCTGAACAGCATGCGGTTACCTTTTCGGCCGGTCTGGCCATCTCGGGGCAGCTGCCCTTTTGTAATATCTACTCCTCATTTATGCAGAGGGCTTACGACCAGGTGATACACGATGTGGCTCTGCAAAAGCTGAATGTGGTTTTTTGTCTCGACCGGGGAGGGCTGGTAGGAGCCGACGGAGCTACCCATCATGGCGCCTTCGATCTGGCTTACCTTCGCGCCGTTCCCAACATGGTTGTTTCCTCGCCCATGAATGAGAGTGAGCTGCGTAACCTGATGTACACCGCACAGTTGCCCGACAGGGGGCCTTTTTCAATTCGATACCCGCGGGGAGCCGGCAGCATGATTGACTGGCAGACGCCTTTTGAAGAGATAAAGGTGGGAACAGGCAGATGTCTCAGTAAGGGCACCGACTTGGTGTTTCTCACCATCGGCCCCGTAGGTGCTAAAGTGGAAAGGATTGTTGATCAGCTGGACGCAGAAGGAATCAGTGCAGGGCATTGCGACATGCGCTTTGTCAAACCCATTGATGAAGCCCTGCTGCACGATGTGTTTAAGCGGTACAACCGGGTAATAACCATTGAGGATGGTACCACCACGGGTGGTCTGGGCTCAGCGGTGATTGAATTTATGGCCGATAATGGTTATCGTGCTACGATAAAACGTCTGGGTATCCCCGACCGGTTTATAGAACATGGGACGCAAACCGAATTGGCCGAAGAGTGTGGGTTTGACATGGAAAGCATCCGGAAAACGGCCCGTGAGATGGTTGGGGAAAAACATTGTAGAGACGCCCAACCCGGGCGTCTCCTAATCTGAAATCCCGGAATTCAATGCGTAGAGACGCCCAATTTGGGCGTCTCTACGTTTTAAATTTCAAACCTTTCGTCGTCAATTCCTTCGTTTACCTTTACCTCTTTCACCTCTATGTCGAACGACTGTGGCCCTAGGCTTTGTGTCATCTTCATGGGGAAAAGAATACCGTTTTTTTCCTGATAATCGCTAAAAACAGTGGAAACGGTTCCCTGGGGTGATTCCACCACCTCTTTATATTTCAGGCCATCCTCCACGCCGAAGAACATGGTGGATTTTTTTCCAGAAGGGGAAGTGAAATTCACCTTATAGGCCTCCTTTCCATCAATGTTTTCGATTCCTGACAACTCCATTTTTACATTTCTTTCAGCATAGGTTAGTTCAGGGAATAGCAGGGCGCTTTCTTCCATGTATTGAAGCATTTCACCTTCCAGCTCCTGTTCGCCCATGGGTGATACCACTTTAGCCTTCTCGCCGTTAAAGGCCTGTTTGGATACCACATTGCCCTGCATGCTGGTTTCCACACACATTTTGTTGGGCGCTTTTTGCAAAGAGACAATCTCCAGTGACATCCCCTGCATAGTCATCCCCGAAACGGTATGAAGATCCTGCACGTTTTTCAAGGCAGCAGCACCGCCTAATGCCTCAATGTAGCTGTTTAATACCTCTTCTGCCGACATATTGGCAGCGGCCTCTTTCTTCTCAACCACATTGCCGTAATAGTCGTATTGGGTCACTGTGCCCGAAGGACTGAAATGCCGCATCTTATCGCGAATCTCATCTGCATTGCCTACGGCCAGCAAAATGGCATTGTCGGGGAGCAGATATTTTTGTGCCATCGCCTGAACTTCTCCGGGTGTTACCGCCTCCACCTTCTCAAGATAGGTCTCATAATAGTCTTTGGGCAAGTCGTAGCGTTCTATATTGAGCGCAAACCGCGCTATCGTCTCAGGGTCTTCCAGCGATCGGGAGAAGTTGCCTATGAGCACGTTTTTAACCAGTTGGAGATCATCATCGGGCACGGGCTCATCTCTCATCCGGTTCATTTCGTAAAGAATTTCATGAACGGCGCTGTCGGTGACTGAGGTGCGTACCTGCGTGGAGGCTGTGAATGAACCTACGCGCTCGTCGGAGTTAAGGCCTGAGTAGGCACCATAGGTAAAGGCCTTGTCTTCACGTAAATTTTGGAACAGGCGGGCACTGAAGGAACCACCTCCCAACACCTGGTTCATCACGCGGCTTTTAATTTCGTCGGGGTGACCCGGGGTAAGCATCAGGGCGTAGGTTACCTGCACGGTGGATTGGTTGGCACCCTCTTTATTGGCAATGGCTACCTTAGGCTCGCTGTAGCTTTTGGGGAATTCGTAAAGATTACTGGGTACCGGTGCTTTTTCCCATGAGCCAAAATATTGCTGCGCCTGCTTTTTGGCCTCTTTTGGGGTGATGTCGCCCACAATCACCAGATAAGCCACGTTGGGCCTGAAATAGGTATTGTAATAACTGCGACATCTTTCTACGGTGACATTATCGAGTGTCTCTTCGGTAATGATTTCACCATAGGGGTCGTTTTTACCATATTTCAGGATGCCGGCCACATTGCCCGCGATAGATCCGGGGTCATCTTTGGCAGCCTGAATGCCTGTTTTTTCCTGCTTCACGATTTTATCAAGTTCCTCCTGCGGGAAAACAGGGTTGTGCAATACGTCTGCCATCAAATCCAGCAACTCGCCACTGTGGCGAGTCAGGGAGCGTGCAAATATGCCTTTGGAGTAGGTGGAGAGGGAAGCGCCTATAAAGTCCACAGCTTCGTCAATTTCGGCTTTGGAACGATGGGTGGTGCCGGCACGTAGCAAATCACCTGCAATTTCCGAATACCCGGCGGCATCTCCCTCAAAAATGGGCTTAATATTGAGCGTAAGGGAGTAGGATACCATGGGTACTTTATGATTCTCAACCACGATAACCGTGAGGCCGTTGGGCAGGGTGAACTTTTTAAAATCCCCAAGTTGAATTTTTGGGGCAGGTCCCGGGGGGGGCGGCACGGAGCGGTCGAGTTGCGCACTTAGTGTAGTAACAAACAGAAAAAGAAGAGCTATTGAAAAGATTCGTTTCATTGTTTTGAGTTTTTTCTTCGTGTTCAGGAAAACCCGTCAGCACCAGCATAACAAGTGTTGGGGATGATTGAAGCAGAAGGTTTTAATAAAATAGGATTCGTGGGTTAGATTAATTTTGCTGGCTCTTTGGCAGATAATAAAGCACCACCCGGTTGTTTTTGGTGAAGTACTTTTGTGCCACGCTGCGGATATCTTCGCGGGTGACCGCCATATATTTATCCAGCTCTTTGTTTATAAGGCTTGCATCACCAAAATAGGTGTAATAGGTGGCCAGGTTGTTGGTACGACTGGCAATTCTGGCATTTTGGCCCACAATATCGTTTTCAAACTGGTTTTGTAGTTTATGGAACTCTTTTTCACCGATAAGATTCTCCTTCACGTCGTCAATCTCTTTTTGCAATGCTTCTTCTACCTCCGGCAGATCGTGCCCCATGTTGGGGAATACCATGGTAAGATTCACGCTGGGGTCGGTAAAGGGCAGCGGGAAGGAGCCGATTTGCAGAGCAATTTGTTGTTCGTCAACCAATGAGCGATAGAGCCGGGAGCTTTGACCTTTTGAGAGCAATGTGCCCAGCATCTCTAACGCATAGAAATCCTTGGTGCCCATTGCCGGGGTGCGATAGGCATGCAGCAGCAGTGGTATTTGTATGTTGTCGAAAACCGTGTCGCGTACTTCTGCCGTCAGCGGTGGCTCCACAATAGCAGGACGATAAATCTCTTTTTTGCCCCTCGGAATGCCACTGAAATATTTGTCGATGAATTTCTTCGCCGATTCAATTTCAATATCACCGGCTACTACCAATACCGCGTTGTTGGGGACATAAAAAGCATCGTAAAATTGTTGAAACTCTTCATCTTTGGCGGCCCGTATGTGGTCGGGATTGCCGATGGTGGTCCAGCGATAGGGGTGTTCTTTAAAGGCTCTCTTCATGGTTTCAGCCAGCAATGAACCATAGGGGCGGTTGTCGTACGACTGTTTTTTCTCCTCAATTACCACCTTTTTTTGGGTTTGTATGCCCAGGCTGTCAATCTTGGCATGGAACATACGCTCCGACTCAAGCCATAAACCCAGCTCCAGTTGGTTGGAAGGGAGAATTTGGTAATAGTAGGTGCGATCGGCCGAAGTGTTGGCATTTAACGTTCCTCCGGCTCTCTCCACGTATTTGGAGTATTCGCCCCGGTCGATGTTTTTGGTGCCTTCGAACATCAGATGTTCAAAAAAGTGGGCAAACCCGGTACGGTCGGGTTGTTCGTTCTTCGAGCCCACGTGATACATCACGGCTACATCCACGATGGGCGTGGTTTTGTCCTGATGCAGGATTACATGTAACCCGTTGTCCAGGTCGTACTCAGTAAATTCAATGCTTTCAGTCTGGGCGTGCAGCAGAATTGCCGAAAGCAGGAAGGTGGTAAAGAGTAGTAAGTTTTTTACTGGTTTTTTCATAGGTCAATTTAATTAATACTTGGTGAGTTGTTGTTATTTATTGTGTTTTGCAGGTTTTTTACCCAAAAGTCAATTATCCTGCAATCTGCAGGCCAAAAGACCTATTGGTCTTATTATGCAGCAATTTACGAAGAAAATATCAATTACCATAATTTTTAAATTGAACGATTGCGGACATGTTAACGTTCGTTTTCGTACACCGAAGCACCCTCTCTTTAAATTTTAATTTTTTACCTTTGCAAATTATTATCCACAGTTTGATTAAGCGGGTTTGGTATGAATATGAAACGATGGATTATTGCATGGGTTGCGCCTGTAATCATTTGCTTGTCCGCTTGTGAGGACGACCAGGCCTGTCTCTCCAATCAGAATGCCGTTCAGGCAGGTTTTTATTCGGCCTGGTCGGTTGTGGATAAGGACAGCACTTTAACCGATGTGTCCGTGTTTGCAGTGAATCGAACCGACAGCCTTTATCGCAGAGAGAGTTTAAGAGAGCTTTTCCTGCCCCTCGATTTTAACAGTGATACCACCGCCTTTGTTATAGCCGTTAAAACCCTTAAAGATACATTATGGATGGTACACAGCAAGGAGCTTGATTTTATTTCAGGGAAGTGTGGTTATTTTTTTAATTTTGAGTTGGATACCGTGATTTTTACCGGAGCCTTTATTGACTCCGTAGCAATTGCCTACCCATTAATAAAATATGGAGAAAGTGTGCAAAATATCAAGCTTTATATTTATTAGTTTTTGGTTTTTTGCAGGCCTACTCAACGCACAGTCTTTAATTAATGCGGGGGCTAAGCAGCAGAAATCCGGTTTATCACTTGGCATCAACCTGAGTGGACCCATCCAGGGGCTGTTCGACAACGATAAGACAGCCTTTTCAGCTGTGACGATTCTTTCTCTCTCTTCCAAATATTATTTTATTGGAGAGGCAGGATTTGAAAATCTTACTTTTTCGGATAGGAATGCCACAAAACGCCACTATGCCTATGAGAGCAACGGTACTTTTATACGTGCAGGGCTTCTTTACGATATTTTTTCGGTTGACGAAGCAGGAAATAACGACAATATTTTTTTAGGCATCCATTATGGTTTTGCCCTGCAGGAACATTCTTCCAGCAGCTTCAGTATCCAAAACGACTACTGGGGCGGCCATGATGGTTCCCTGAACAAATATGTGCTCACCACCCATTGGGTGGAAATTAGCGCCGGTCCACGTACCGAACTATTTAAGAATTTTTTTATGGGTTGGTCTGTCAACCTGCGATTTAAAATGTTTCAGGGTAATAATGAAGTGTTGGAGCCCTACTCCATACCCGGTTTTGGCAATGGTGATAACCAGGTGAATCTGGGTTTCTCGTATGTTTTGGAATACATGATACCATGGAAAAAATGAACAATATCACCGTTTTTTGCGCCTCCAGTCCAAAAGTGTCTTCACACTATTTTGATGCTGCCCGCGAAGTTGCCTCGCAACTTATTGAAGCCGGTTATGGCATCATTTATGGCGGAGGCGGCGTTGGGCTTATGGGCGCCCTGGCCGATGAGGCTTTGAGGCTGGGAGGCGCTGTTACAGGGATTATCCCACGGTTTATGGTGGAGGTAGAATGGGCACATAAAGGTGTGCCCAATATGATTTATGTGGAGACCATGCATGAGCGAAAGGCGCTGATGGTTAAAAAGAGCCACGGTGTGCTGGCACTGCCGGGTGGTACCGGAACACTGGAGGAGTTGTTTGAAGTGCTTTCGCTCAAAAAGCTGGGCCAATATCCCTATCCAATAATCTTGTTGAATACAGGAGGCTTTTACAATCCTCTTCTGGATATGATGCAAAAGATGATAGATGAGAAGTTTATGCGCGACTGCCACCATGAAATGTGGAGTGTGGTTGACCATCCTTCACAGATTGTTTCCGCTATTCAACAAGCCCGGTTATGGGGTGCTGACGCCATTCAGTTTGCTGCGGTTTAGCTAAGGCCCAAATTAATTCGTATTTTTGCGCAATCGATTTCAGCCCATGGGATTTGTTCCACCTACATACAGTTATACCACTCCTCAGGAACCGGATACACTCTCTCTTTCCGGAGCTATTCCCGCGGTGATTCCTCAAAAGGAGCAGGGACTTAAATTAAAGGTGGAAAGGCCTGTAATTAAATCCTTTGATTTTGAGAGGGATGATGATGTTCCCAGGAAGTTTCAGGAGGCGGTAGCTAAATCTGCATCACCGGTGGTAGTTCAGGAGACCGTTGTCGTGAAGTCACCCAAAGGAACACCCGATATTAATGAATACCTTCAACTTGGGTATGCAGATGGTCAGTATTTCCCGGGCTTGCTTTATCCTGTGCCGGTCAATGACAGTGTTTCGCTGCTTACCTACGCTAATTATTATGGAAAGATGGGGGCGGAGGGTGAACTTCATAAATCTGAAACCTCTGTTGCTTCTTCTGTTCCAGATGACTCCAACGAAATTGCAGCCATAGGCTCACCAGGCGATTCCTTAAGCAATGAGAGTGAGAGCATCACCTGGATAGAAAATGCTGTTGTAAAGGAGTCCGAATCTCTTAAGCCTTTCATCACCGATAAACCTCTGGTACAGCAGGAGTGGTTTTTGTCCATTGTAATATTATCAGTGGCCATTACCGGCATTTTACGATTGAAGTGGCGTAACTATTTGGGTGGAGTATTTAGTGCAGTTTTATTTTCAGGTGTGGCTTCTTCCCTCAGAGCTGACAAACCCGACATTCCTGGTGCTGCTTCATTCTGGCTGGGTTTTTTATTCTATCTTAATTTTTCACTCTTTATTTTTGAAGCCCTCTTTTTTAAGAACCGTTCCCCTTTGGGGTTTACCGGCTGGAAATTGCTTGGCTTAATATTTGTTTTTTTGTTTTTCCTGTTTACTGCTAAGATATTGGCGCATAGGTTTATAGGCTGGGTCTTTGAGGTCCGGGAAAAGGTGAACGCACATCTGTTTCAGTCGTCACTTATGAGCAAAGCTTATTCGCTGGTGTTGTTACCGCTTATTGTGTTGTTTCCCTTTGCCAACAATATTTTGCAACCCTGGCTTCTGGGAACAGGGGTGGGTGTTTTTATTTTATTGTATGTTATCCAGATAGGACACGGGATTGGGAATAATTTAAGAGATACACTTTCAGGTTATTACATTATTTTGTACCTTTGTGCGCTGGAAATTTTGCCTTTATCTATACTCTTTAAAGTGTTTTTTTATTAACACTCGGTGGCTGTATTTGGCAGGCCCTTTTGTCTGAGCCAGGTTCACTCGTCCTGCAGTCACTGATTTTGTTTAATTAAAACTTTATAAAATTGAAAATCAAAAAGATTCTGGTTTCGCAGCCTGAGCCAACTACCTCAAAATCTCCTTACTTCGACCTGTCGGAAAAAAACAATGTGAAGATTGATTTCAGGTCGTTTATTCAAGTCGAAGGCCTCTTATCCAAAGAGTTTCGCAAGCAAAAAATAAACATCCTCGATCACTCTGCTGTGGTCTTTACCAGCCGCACAGCCATTGATCACTTTTTCCGTATTTGTGAAGAGAGCCGTGTAACTGTGCCCGACACTACCAAGTATTTTTGTATTTCAGAGGCTACCGCCTTTTACCTTCAAAAATATATTGTGTACCGAAAGCGGAAGATTTTTCACTCCACAGGCAAATTTACCGATTTGGCAGAGGTGATAAAGAAGCACAAAGGCGAGAAATTTTTGGTGCCTCTCTCCGATGCTCACAAACAGGATATCCCCTCGTTACTGAATAAGGCTAAAGTAAAATATACCAAAGCAATACTATACCGCACCGTAAGTAGTGACTTAAGCGATTTAAAAGAGATAGATTACGATATTCTGGTCTTTTATACCCCTTCGGGTATCGCCTCCCTTTTTCAAAACTTTCCCAACTTTAAACAAAATAACATTGTGATTGCCTCCTTTGGACCGGCTACGGCTAAAGCGGTAAAGGCTGCCGGCCTGCGTCTTGATATTCAGGCTCCCATGCCACAAGCCCCTTCAATGACAGCGGCTCTGGATATTTACATTCAAAAGCAAAATAAGAAATAGGAAGGATCTACTGGATGCCGAAGCTCTCTTTTTCTGTGTTTATCACGGGAAGTAGCGTTTTTGCTTAATGGCTTCTTTGATTAGCAAATGTTCTGCCTAACATCTATTGCCTCATGCACTCAAAGTTTGGCTTCAGGAAAAACGAAAAGCTTTGCCGGAAAAAGGTCATTGACCAGTTGTTTGCTGGCGGCCGCTCTTTCACCGTTTTTCCTGTCAGAGTGCAGTTTCTCATCACTTCGTTGCCGGAGCCTGTGGCTGTGCAGGCTATGTTTACCGTGTCTAAAAAGCGGTTTAAGCGTGCTGTGAAACGTAATTTGCTGAAAAGACGCATGCGTGAAGCTTACAGACAAAACAAATCCCCTCTTCTGCCTGTTTTGTCTCAAAAAAATTTGCAACTGGCCATAGCGTTTATCTATATATCCCCTGGCGAAGGTGACTTTGATTCTATTCGTTCAGCTATGGTCAAGGCGCTTAACCGGTTGATTCAAGAAATAGAAAAAAGCGTCTGAAGATGTTGAATTCTGCTTTATCTGCGCTATTTGGAGCATTAAGAAAGGGGCTAATCTTTTTACTCATCATCCCCGTTAAAATCTATCAGTGGGTCATCTCGCCAATGATTGGTCCTTCCTGCCGTTATACGCCCACCTGTTCGGTCTATACCATCCAGGCACTTAAAAAGCATGGCCCTTTTAAGGGGCTCTGGCTCTCTGTTAAGCGCATACTATCGTGCAATCCCTGGGGTGGCAGTGGAGAAGACCCGGTACCGTAATCCTGACGAGCCAGACAAATGTCATCCGGCAGGGGGTGGAATAAATATTGCAAAAGCCAAATCACGAACCTTTCTGCCGGCCCCGTTTACCAGGAGGTAGGCAGGTTTTGCCAAAAAGCAAGGATACTATGATTTCTCATCATCTCTCTATCTTTTCACTTTTCTATTTTAAACTCTTTTAGTTTATCATTACTTTTACCTCTTTAATGATTCAGCTTCAATTAAAATCTAAAGATCTGTTGAATATGAGAATCCAACGTTTACTTCTCCTTCTTTCGGTAACGATTTTTATTTTATCCGGCTGCCGGCAACCCAAATCTTCGGCCATTCACTCCTCTTTCCATCCAAAGATAAGTGCTTTTACTGCAGGCGAGATCTCCAACCAGTCTGCCATAATGGTGCAGTTTGCCGATTCGGTGGCGGGGGCTCTGCCCGGTCAGGCTACCACCCGGCGTCTGCTGACTTTTAAGCCGGCCATCGTGGGTGAAGCAGCGTGGATAAATGCCCGTACTTTAGTTTTTAAACCCGCGACACAATTGACATCGGACACAAAATATGAAGCGGAGGTTCATCTCGAAAAACTGTTCCTGGATGAGGAGAAGCCCTTCTTTTTTTCTTTTAGCACCATCCGACAAAATCTTCGTTTGCAGCTGGATGATTTACAATCCGCTCCCTCAGAGGGTGATAACAGGTATGAGATGACCGTAAGTGTGATGCTTGCAGACTACGCTCCGGATAAAGAGGTAGAAGATGCTGTGGCAGTGTTTCTTGACAACCGGTCGATGGTACCCGAGTGGACACACACCGATGGGAGAGAACATCTTTTGAAGGTGAACAATATTGAGCGGGGAAACGCGGTGCGTCGCTTTGCCGTGGAGGCAAAAAAAGGCGCGCTTATCCCGGAGACGACCGATGAACTGGTAATTCAGATTCCTGCAAAAGGCACTTTCGACATTATCAGAGCCGATATGACGCAGGAGCCGCTTAAAAGCATAAATATTATTTTCAGCGACCCCATTGCTACCAACCAGGATTTAGGTGGGCTTTTTGTTTTGGGAGGAGAGAAGGAGACCTCCTATGCTATCGAAAATAATGTGGTGCATCTTTTTCCTGCAGATGATATGAGCGGAGAGCAACAGCTCCTGGTTATGCCGGGGATTAAAAGTTCCTCAGGCAAAGTTCTCCGGGGACGTGGACAGTTTGTATTTACCTTTTCGAGCACCAAGCCTGCCGTAGAGATTTTGGGGCGTGGCAACATCATGCCCTGGTCCGACGGCCTGTTTTTACCTTTTAAGGCGGTAAGTCTTAAAGCAGTGAAAGTGAGAATGATAAAAATTTTTGAACAAAATGTGGGCTATTTTCTTCAAATCAACGATTTGAATGGTGAAGAGCAACTGAAACGAGCCGGCCGTCTGGTGCATACCCAAACCATTGATTTGGGCCGCGATCGCACCCTTAATCTCAGGCAGTGGAACACTTTCTCGCTGGAGTTGTCGAAATTCATTCAACCCGATCCGGGGGCCATCTACCGCATAGAGCTGGGATTTGATCGTGAAGATGCCATTTATCCCTGCGACAACGACACTCTTTCGGAACTCGTCGGAAATGAGTTTGCCGCCTCGCCGGAGAGGAACCCTGAAGAGGGTTTTTGGGACAATCCCTATGATTATTACAGCACCTATCCATATAGTTATAATCCCGGATACAACTGGCAGGAACGCGAAAACCCCTGTTCACCCTCCTATTATACCCGCAACCGATGGGTGTCGCGTAACGTTCTGGCCTCCAATCTGGGCATTTTGGCTAAAAGGGGCGATGGTAATGCGCTCGATGTAACGGTTACCCATCTTAAAACCACCGAGCCTCTGGCCAATGTGGAGGTAAAAGTGTTTGATTTCCAGATGACTCCCATCGCAGAGGGAAAAACCGGGAAAGATGGAATGCTGCATCTTGAATCTTCAGGGATACCATTCCTGCTTATGGCGGGTCTGGAAGATCAGCGCGGATACCTGCGTTTGGACGATGGGCGGGCCCTGGCTGTGGAACGCTTTGATGTGTCGGGCGAAAACGTTCGAAAGGGAATCAAGGGTTTCATCTTTGGTGAACGAGGGGTTTGGCGACCCGGCGACTCGCTTTACATCTCTTTTATGCCAATGGTGGCAGACGATAATACGCTTCCTGAGAATCATCCGGTGACTTTTGAGCTCGTTGATCCCCGTGGTCGTCTTGTAAACCGGCAGGTGGCGACGCATCCAGCCAACACACTTTATACCTTTCGTTGTAAAACCGAAGAGGAAGCGCCCACCGGATTATGGCAGGCACGTGTGACACTGGGAGGGGTGACATTTGAAAAAAACATACGGGTGGAAGCCATCCGTCCCAACCGGTTAAAGATCAATATCGAATTGCCGGGAGGGGAGCGGCTCCATGTCGGGGAGAATGTTGACTTTAATCTATCTTCCAATTGGTTACACGGTGCACCTGCGTCCAAACTTAAAACCGATGTACGGTTGACTCTGCAACCTGCTCCCACTCGTTTTGAGCGTTATAAGGAGTTCACATTTGACGATCCTACCCGGAGTTTTGAATTTGCCGAACAGGTAATTTTTGAGGGTCTCCTCAACCAGGAGGGAGCCACCCGTTTTTCCTGGCGTGTGCCAGCGCTGAATAATGCTCCCGGCATGTTACAGGGAATGCTTATCTCTCGTGTGTTTGAAGCGGCGGGCACTTTCAGCATCGATCATCAACCGGTTACCGTCTCGCCCTATTCGTCGTACCTGGGTATTCGTGTTCCCACAGGTGATGCCCGCGGCATGTTACAAACCGACACCACGCACCACATTGAAGTGGTAGCTGTAAATGATGCCGGTGAACCTGTGTCGGTACGCGGTGCTAAGTACACCATTTACAAGATAGACTGGCGCTGGTGGTGGGAGAAATCGGATGAAGATCTCGGGCGCCTTATCTCCTCGGGCAGCCATAAGGTGAAAGATTCGGGCACCATTAATATTCTACAGGGCAAAGGAACCATCCCCTTCCGGATTGGCCAACCCGAATGGGGACGTTATCTGGTAAGGGTAGAGGATCCTCTTTCGGGGCACGCCACTGCACAAACTGTTATGGTGGACTGGCCCGGATGGGCAGGGGATTCCCGCGATATGGAGGGCGCCTCCATCTTGTCCTTTCAGTCGGATAAGCCCCGTTATGAAACCGGGGAGAATATTACCGTTACCTTTCCCTCTTCTGCCGTGGGTCGTGCTTTGGTGAGTATTGAGAATGGCAGCCGCGTGCTGAAGAGCTGGTGGATTGAACCTAAAGAGAAACAGAGCACCTTCAGTTTTAAAGCTACGGCTGAGATGACGCCTAATATTTATGTGAGCATCACTCTTTTGCAACCGCACGGACAGTCTCTCAATAACCGGCCCATAAGGTTGTTTGGCACCATTCCCGTAATGATTGAAGACCCCGGCACCCGACTATCACCGGTGGTGAAAAGTGCACCATCGTGGCGCCCCGATCAAAAGGCTACGCTGGTGGTGAGCGAAGCTGATAAAAAGGTGATGGATTACATTGTGGCCATCGTGGATGAAGGGCTTCTGGATTTAACACGTTATAAAACGCCCGATCCCCGGGCACGCTTCAATGCCCGCGAAGCGCTGGGTGTGAAGACCTGGGACATCTACGACCAGGTGCTGGGTGCTTTTGGCGGAAAAATTGAACAGTTGTTCAGTATTGGCGGGGATGAGGCATTGCTGAACCCCGAGGGTGAAAACCGGATGCGACGTTTTGAGCCTATGGTGCGCTTTTTAGGACCACTGCATCTTAAAAAAGGCGGAAAGAACACGCACACCATTCAGGTGCCATCTTACACAGGTTCGGTGCGGGTAATGGTGGTAGCAACCAACGGACGTGCTACCGGAAGCGCACACGAAACGGTGACGGTGAAACAACCGCTGATGGTATGGAGCGCTATGCCCCGCCTGATGGGGCCGGGAGAGAAGGTGGTGTTGCCGGTCACGGTTTTTTCGATGGATGAGAAAATAAGCCAGGTAAATGTGTCGGTAAAAGGCACCAACCATTTTACCGTTTTGGGTGAGTCGCAACAAGAGGTCACTTTTCAGCAACCGGGAGAAAAGACGCTCTATTTTGAGCTGGCAACCGGTGAGATCACCGGCAGGGGACGTATTGAAATAAGCGCCGGTGGAAGTGGTGAAACAGCCGGTCAGGTAATCCCTATGGAGATTCGGATGCCCAATCCTCCCATCATCCAAAGTGTGTCGGCGGTTTTAAATCCTAAAAGTGAAACCTCGCTCAACTACAAGCTGCCGGGGTTGACAGGTACCAACTCTGCTACGCTGGAAGTGAGTGTAATCCCTCCCATGAACCTGGCACGGCGGTTGAAATTTCTGTTAGACTATCCCCACGGATGTATTGAACAGATTGTATCAGGGGTCTTCCCACAGCTGTTTTTGGAAGAGGTGGTAGAATTGAGCCCGGCCGATGTTAAAAAAGCCAAAGAGAACATCGGCAGTGTATTGCAGCGGCTCTCCTTGTATCAAACCGGCGAAGGTGGTTTTGCCTATTGGCCGGGGCTGTCGCAGGTGGACGACTGGAGCACCAGTTATGCCGGTCATTTTATTCTCCAGGCGGAGAAAAAGGGATTTCTGGTTATGCCTTCCCTGCGGTCGAAATGGCTCAGTTACCAAAAACGAAAAGCTTCGGCGTGGCTTCCCAGGCCCGAAACGGAAGCTTATTCCTACGAGCAGATGTTGCAGGCCTATCGGTTATATACGCTGGCTTTGGCAGGAGATCCCGATCCAGGCAGCATGAACCGGCTGAGGCAGCAGGAGGGGTTGATTGCTCAAACCCGCTGGTTGCTCTCTTCGGCTTATGTGCTGGCAGGCCTGCCCGAAGTGGCGGGGCAGCTTATGGATCAAAAGTTTGTAAGCAGTGCTGTGACTCCTCAGCGGTTCACCTATGCTTCCAAATTACGCGACAAAGCCTTTCTGGTGGACGCACTGCTTCAACTGAAACGTCGTGAGGCAGCCATGCCGCTGGTTAGGGAGATAGCTCAGGAGCTCAATACTGATGGCTGGTTCAGCACTCAAACCACCGCCTTTGCACTCATGGCTGTGGTTAACTTTACCGGTGGAGAATCGCAGAGGGGTAAAGTAGAATTTACCTACACGTTAAACAATGAAGAATCTGTAACTGTGGGTACCGATAAACCGATATTTCAAACCAGTTTGGGATTGGAGCAAAGACCGGAGGGAACGATCGAAATTGCAAGTAGCAGTGACAGTGAGCTTTTTGCAACGCTTACCCTGAAGGGAGTTCCTGGTGGAATTGACTCCACTACCCAATCGAATAATCTGGTACTTAAAAGCTCATTTCTTACTATGGGCAATGAGCCATTGGAGGTTTCGGATATTGCACAGGGCACCGATTTCAAGTATGTGGTACAGGTTTACAATCCCGGAACCGCCGGAGATGCCAAAAATCTGGCCCTCACACAAATGATACCCTCGGGATGGGAGATACGTAACTTACGGCTGGAGGGCGGCACCCTGCCCGGCGCCGATGAACCCGACTATCGCGACATACGCGACGACCGGGTCTATTCATATTTTGATTTGCCTGCCGGCGCTTCACGACAATTTGTGGTGGTTTGCCACGCCGCCTTTGCCGGCGAGTTTTACCTGCCGCCGGTAAGTTGCGAGGCTATGTATAACGATGAGATAAGGGCAAGGATTAAAGGGAGGAGCCTAAAATGAACTGGATTGATTTTCATACTCATCGCATGCCCGGGGATGTGAAGGGAGTGCGTGCCATCATCAGTTGTGTGGCGCCCGAACCGGTTCCGGTATGTCCCGAGGGGGCATGGCTCTCCTATGGAATACACCCCTGGTACATCAAAGGGCAAGATGTAGGTCACCTGGTGGAGCTGGTGGAAAAAGCTGCAAAGAAAGAGTGTGTGCTGGCCGTGGGAGAAGCCGGCCTGGATAAGGAGAGAGGGCCCGATATGGCCTTGCAAAAGGAGTTGTTTGTTCACCAGGTAGATATTTCGGAGCGCTATAAAAAGCCTATGATCATACATTCGGTAAGGGCTAATAGTGAAATCTTAAGTTTAAAAATTCATCTGAAAGCTGTTCAACCCTGGGTGTTACATGGTTTCTCCGGACATCCTCAGGAGATAGAACAGATGACTAAAGCCGGTTTCTACTTTTCTTTTGGCCCCAAAATAATGTATCCTCAGGGTAAGGCGGCTGAAGCACTGAAGCATGCGCCGGCAGAGCGTTTTTTCCTGGAGACCGACCACACCAATAAATCCATAGTGCCTTTATACGCCCGTGCAGCTGAGATTCGTGAAGTGACGGTTTATGATATTAAGCAGCAGGTAAATGAGAATTTTCACGAACTTTTTAAACTATGGAATGGTTGAGCCGTACCCGTTTGTTGTTAGGTGATGAACCGTTGGAAAAACTGAGTAAAGCCCATGTGTTGATAGCCGGCCTGGGGGGCGTGGGAGCCTATGCTGCCGAAATGATAACCCGCGCTGGTGTTGGTGAACTTACTATTGTGGATGGAGATGTAATTCATCCCTCCAATCGCAATCGCCAGTTGCCTGCACTGGTCTCTACACATCATCTGCCCAAGACAGAGGTTATGGAGTCGCGACTCATGGATATAAATCCTGATCTAAAGCTTCATACGATAAATGCTTTTTGCAAGGGCGGTGATTTCGATGCGCTGTTCTCTCAGCCATTCAATTATGTGGTGGATGCTATAGATACACTCAGTCCCAAGGTATATCTTATCTATTGGGCGTTGAAACACAGGCAGCCGTTGGTCTCCTCAATGGGGGCAGGGGGTAAAATCGATCCGTTGGCGGTTAAGATCGACGACATTAGCCGCTCTTTTCAATGCGCCCTGGCGCGTTCGGTTCGCAAGCGGCTGTTGAAGCTGGAAGTTAAGGGAGGTTTTCAGGTGGTGTTTAGCTCCGAGGCAGTAGATAAAACACGTGTACAAACTGTGGAGAACGGCATGAATCAAAAAAGCATCGTCGGTACCATTTCCTATATGCCTGCTCTCTTTGGCCTTTTGGCGGCCTCGCATGTAATTCGCGAATTAGCCAAATAATCTTTTTCTTTGTACCCATGGTCGAATCTGTATTGAACCCGCTGCATGTTGGCTGGGGTTTGTGGTTTATTACCGCCGGGTGTGCGTTTCTGATAGGCATTTCCAAAAGCGGACTAAAAGGCACCGGGATGGTGACCATCCCTATTCTGGCTCATTATTATGGAGGAATGGCTTCGGCGGGTTTGCTGGTCACGTTTCTGATTTTTGGGGATTTGTTTGCCATTCGTTTTTATCACAAGAGTGCCCGCTGGGAGCATATTAAGCGCCTTTTCCCTTACGCGCTGGCGGGTATTGCCATAGCTCTTGTAGTGGGGAAACTGATTACCGATGATCAGTTTAGAGATATCATCGGAGTCTCTATACTTGTGTGTCTGGTGCTTATCTTTTACCGTGATTTAAGGGGTGGCTCGCAGGGTTTTACTCAGCAAAAATGGTTCGCCCGCACCCTGGGCGTGGCGGGTGGTTTTGCTACCATGATTGGAAATGCTGCCGGCCCCATTTTTAACCTCTATCTGCTCTCCATGCGGTTGCCAAAGAACAGCTTTATTGCTACCGGAGCTTTCTTTTACCTCATTCTTAATGTGTTAAAAATACCGCTTCACTTCTTCGTGTGGCACTCCATCACGTTAAGCACGCTTCAGATGAATCTGGTAATGCTACCTGCGGTTGCACTGGGCGCTTATTCCGGTAAAAAAATAGTGGGATACATCCCCGAGAAGGAGTTCAGAATTTTTGTGACGGTGATTATATCGCTGTCGGCAGTGATGCTTTTTTTTAGATGATCGCGTAAATGGAAGTTTTTTAAGGCTGAAGTCCTGAAAGCAACAGCCCCATGCATGGCACGGGGCTGAGTAAAAATGTTTATTTTAGGCTGAAAGCGTAACGGATTATCGAGCCTCGTCTGTCTATTCAAGTATCACGACAGTCCCGAAATCACCCCGTTATCGTCAATGTCCATACCTTCGGCGGCAGGGGTCGTGGGCAGGCCAGGCATTCGCATTATTTCACCGGTGATGGGCACCAGGAAGCCTGCTCCGGCAGCGATTTCAATTCCACGCACGGTAACTACGAAATTTTTTGGGCGTCCCAGCAGTTTCGGGTTGTCGGAAAGTGATTTTTGTGTTTTGGCAATGCAAACAGCCAATTTATCCAGTCCCAGAGTTTCGATTGTCTTTAAATCCTTTTTAGCCTGTGCGGTGTAGTCGATGGCGCTTGCTCCGTAAATCTGTTTGGCCACGGTCTCTATCTTCTTCTCTACGGGCCACGACCACTCGTACAGCGGTTTAAACTCGGAGGCACACTCATCGGCTACCTTGGCCACAACGCGGGCCAGCTCCTCGGAGCCTTCGCCGCCTTTGCCCCACACATCGGCTACCGCTGCCTTAACGCCTATCTCCTTACATCGGTCAAGTATGATGTTGAGTTCCTCGTCGGTGTCGGTGGCAAATTTATTGATGGCCACCACAGGGCATACGTTAAACTTGCGCATGTTCTCCACATGTTTCTCCAGATTGGGCAATCCCTCTCTAACTGCCTGTGGATTTGGTTCCTTTAGGTCGGCAAGAGGTACTTCGCCATGGTATTTCAGCGCTCTTACTGTGGCTACCAGCAGGGCGGCCTGAGGTTCGATACCTGCCGACACGCATTTGATATCTAAAAATTTCTCGGCGCCCAGGTCAAATCCAAAGCCCGCTTCGGTCACCACATACTCCGATAGCGAAAGGCCCATTTTAGTGGCAAGCACCGAGTTGGTTCCCTGTGCAATGTTGGCAAAGGGACCGCCATGGATGATGGCGGGGTTGCCTTCGAGAGTCTGCACCAGGTTCGGCTTAACAGCATCTTTCAAGAGGACGCCCATGGCACCCTGAGCTTTTAGGTCGCGGGCATAGACGGGTTTTTTGTCGAAAGTGAATCCTACGAAGATATTTCCCAAACGCTCTTTCAGGTCGTGGAAATCCTCGGCCAGGCATAGAATAGCCATAATTTCGGAAGCGGCCGTGATGTTAAAGCCGGTTTCGCGCGGTATGCCCGAATTGGTGCCGCCCAATCCTACAATAGTTTCGCGCAGTGAGCGGTCGTTCATATCCATCACCCGCTTCCAGTGAACCGTGCGGGGATCGATGTTCAACGAGCGGCTGTTGCTTTGTATGTTGTTGTCGATGAGGGCTGCCAGCAGATTGTTGGCCTTTTCGATGGCTGAAAAATCGCCTGTGAAATGAAGGTTGATGTCCTCCATGGGAATTACCTGTGAGTAACCGCCGCCGGTGGCTCCGCCCTTAATGCCAAAAACAGGGCCCAGACTGGGTTCTCGTAGCACTACGGTGGTTGCCTTGCCAATGCGGTTGAGACCTTCACACAGCCCAATAGAGACCGTGGTTTTACCCTCACCTGCCGGGGTAGGTGAAATGGCCGACACCAAAATTAAGGTGCTCTCTTTTTTCTTTACCCTATCCGGGTTGATAAGCTTCAGGGGCAATTTGGCTTTATATTTTCCATACATCTCCAGATCGTCGGCAGGAATGCCAAGTTTTTGGGCTATCTCTGTGATGGGTCTGATTTTGGCTTCGCGGGCAATTTGAAGGTCATTCTTCATGTCATTATCAATTTAATGGTAAATTTGAAATCGTTGGTTTTAAAGTGACACAAGATAAGAATTAGGAAGTATTCTGCAAATGATTTTTGTGTAATGCTTCGTGGATGGTGACCGAAGGGTAAGCAAGGAATGCTAAAACGATTTGTGCCGAATAAAAGTTGGTGAAGCACATGCCTTCGGCTGCAAGCTGGTCCAGGTTTGGGGTTTGGTAACCGGTGGCGCCGTAGCATTCCAAATCGCCGTAGCCCATAGGTAAATATAAATGCCACGAAGGTGCGCAAAGGTTATCACAAGGTCGCTCAAAGGGAAAATGTATTAAATAATATTTGTTTCTTTGCGTTTTATTAGCCGTACAACAAGAAATTCGAAATCTTATATTTTGCCTGCCAACCGTCAGGCAGGCAGGAAATCTAACGATCTCTCCTATGAGAACCCTTTTAGGCTATATTTTTACCCCGCTTTTTCATCTCTATTGTGGATTTCTGATACTTATCTTTTATCCCATACAGGTGATAGCCCTGCATAGTTTTGGAGACAGGGCTCGCCGGAGATCGGTCGAGTGGCTCAATCTTTTAATGGTAAAAGCACTGGGGCTGATGGGTAGCCGTGTCAAACTTGTGGGGCTCGAAAAGATACCTGAGAACCGGCCCATCGTGATTGTCTGTAACCATCAAAGCCTTTATGACATCCCTGCTGTGGGTCACGTTTTCAGAAAATCCTATCCCAAGTTTATTTCGAAAATTGAACTTTCCAAAAAACTGCTGAGCATCTCCTATAATTTGAAGCATGGACAGTCGGCACTCATAGACCGCAGCAAAGGTGCACAATCGGTGAAAGAGATATTTAAGCTGGGTCGTTTGATCGAAGCCAACAACTACTCGGCCTGCATCTTTCCGGAGGGCACACGCAGCAGGAGCGGCAGACTAAAACCTTTTATGACGGCCGGCATTAACACCTTGCTCCGTGCTGCGCCCTCGGCAGTTATTGTTCCTTTTGTGTTAGACGGTCACAGCCGGATGATGAAAAAAGGTAACTTTCCCCTGCAATTCGGGGAAAAGATCACCTACACTGTGCTCGACCCTATAGAGCCCAAAGGAAGGGATATAGAAGAGCTGGTGAGGGGGATACATGATGCGATCGAAAGAGTTTTGAACTCATAGGGCTAAAGAAGAGGCCACAGATTCTATTAATACAACTCTTCATGTTAATATATTTGGTTTGCAAGGCTTTCACTTCAGTTTTCCCAACAGTACTTCAACGCTTTTCTCGAGTTGCGGATCTCTCTTATCGGTAGAGATAACGTTGATCCCTGCATCAGGGCGGGTAAAGCCTTTATTTCCTTTATAAAGGAAATATTTTATTATTTTTACTGCATTAACCTGGATATTTCAAATTTCATCAAGAAACCAAATACCGATACTTTGTCAACAGCCATTCGCATAGTTCTACGCCAAACTTTCAACAGCCCCGGACGACTCTCTTTTATAATCGTGTTGGTGATCTATGGGCTGCTCTCACTTTTAAGTCTCGATCATGTTTATTTTTGGGATAATATTCAACAAACTTCCAAAGAGGCGCACTGGTTTTACAACAACAACTTTTCTTCGCTTCTGTTACCGGGCTTTTCCGAAGGCGCCGAAATTGTAAGTACCGGCTATCATCCACCCTTAACAGGTATGATGACTGCCCTGCTGTGGAAGGTCTTTGGCGTTCATCTATGGGTGTCGCATCTGTTCATTGCTTTGTGGGCTTTTATTTTGGCTTATCAAACCTACCGGTTGGTAAAGTTGCTCTTTCCGGCAGATGTGGCGGGCTTCATCCTTTTAGTGCTTTTGTTTGACTCCACCGTGTTGACACAAATCTCCATTGCCTCACCCGACATTATTCTTTTAACCGCGCTGGTGGCCTCACTGCGTTATATCATGGAGGGGAAAAAGAGATCATTGGCTGTCTCACTTCTTTTCCTGGTTTTGATTAATGGGCGTGGTATGTTCATGGGCGCATTCGTTTTTCTCTTTTACCTCTATCACCTTTTCGTGGTAAAAGCCGAAAGGCTCTCGTTGGGAGCTGTGATTCAGGCACTTTTACCCTTTGTTCCGGCCTTTGTAATGATAGTTGCCTACCTGGGTTATTATTTAACGGTTCGGGGCTGGTTTTTCAGCGATCCGGACTCACCCTGGGCGTCGGGTTGGCTACCTCCCGAGGGCATGGCTGGGATTGCTAAAAATGTGGCAGCCTATCTTTTACGATTGGCCGAAAATGGGCGTATATTTATTTATGCTACCGGGTTGTTTGTAATTTTCAGACTTTGGAAAACCGGAAAGTTAAAGGAGAACCTCACCAGTTCAAATGGTGCGTTGCTTTTATTAGTAGTTTTACTTTTCGGACTCTTCCTCTATTTTGCTTTCTTCACGCGCATTGTAATAGGCTCAAGGTACTACATGGGGTTATTTATGATATTTACTCTCTTTGCCTTTAGAGTTCTTTCCTCTCTATTCAGAGCACGTGTGGTAAAAGGCCTCGCTGTAATTTCGCTTCTTTTTCTGGTTACCGGCCACTTCTGGATTTATCCCGACAAAATATCCAAAGCCTGGGATGCTACCCTGGCACACTGGTCATGGTATGAGCTGCGCGCTGATTGCCTGGAGTATATGCTGGATAATCAATATGACTTTTCAGAAGTGTCAGGTGGTTTTTGCCTGGCCGGCAACCAACGCTATATCGATCTGAAGGATCGGGATCTGTATATCTCAAATAATACAGATAACAAATACTTTATCTACTCCAACATTTCTAATTTAGATGATGAATTTGTTGATGAATTGCATTCTTCAGAGAGATGGAGAGAAGTGAAAGCTTTTGAAAAGGGCTTTGTGAAGATTGTGATTTACAACAGGAAAGATTAATGTTTTCGGATAAAAATTGGTAAGCAATGATCACTCATTCCCCACCCATTCTGGCAATTATCGTCCCCTGCTACAACGAGGAGGCTGTTTTGGCAATCTCTGCAAAGGAACTGCTCAATCGGTTGGAAGCACTTGTGGATGCAAGCAGGATCAGTCCACAAAGTTATCTCTGCCTGGTGGATGACGGCAGCCGGGATGCTACATGGGATATTATTGAACGGCATTCGCGGGAAAGCAACCGGGTAAAAGGCATAAAGCTATCGGCTAACTTTGGGCACCAGAACGCTTTGCTGGCAGGTCTGTTTAGCGAAAAGAGCACAGCCGATTGCCTGGTAACCATCGATGCCGACCTTCAGGACGATGTGACGGTGATTGAGCAGATGGTTGAGAAATTTACCGACGGGAACCAGATTGTTTATGGGGTGCGCAGCGACCGGAAGAATGATTCTTTCCTCAAACGCAACAGTGCTCAGTGGTTTTATAAACTGATGCACCGCATGGGCATACGAACCATCTATAACCATGCCGACTTTCGCCTGGCTGGCCGGCAGGTGATTGAAAACCTGGAGCGCTTTAACGAGGTGAACCTCTTTTTGCGCGGTATTTTCCCCCTGATGGGTTTTAAAAGCGATGTGGTTTACTATACCCGTGCCGACCGTGCATTGGGTGAAACGAAGTATCCCTTCAGAAAAATGGTGAGTTTCGCCTGGCAAGGCATTACTTCATTCAATACCTCACTGCTCAGACTGGTGACTGTGATGGGCGTTTTCATGTTTTTCCTGTCGTTGCTTACAGCCCTTTGGGTGCTCATCACCTTCTTAACCGGAAATGCCGTCCAGGGCTGGGCATCGCTTCTACTCATCACCTCCCTGTTTTCGGGTATCAATATGATTAGCCTGGGACTCATAGGTGAGTACGTGGGTAAGATTTTTCTGGAGGTGAAACAGCGGCCGCGGTTTATCATTGAGAAAGTGGCTGGTTTGTAGAGACGCTCTTTTTCCTATCTTTGCACCTTACAAACCAGCATGAGCCAACACAGCACCGTTATAGAATTAGAAGAGTTGGGCCCTGTCCTCTTCAAGGCCAATCCCCGCTGCAAAAGACTTTCGATACGCATTAAACCCGGAGAGGGTGTTTCGGTGGTTTTTCCGCCCAACTTTTCGGTGAAGAAAGCCAGGGAATTTGTGATGGAGAAGCGCGACTGGATTCAAAAAAATCTAAAAAAGATTGAAGCCAGAGAAAACGAACTTACCATCTTTGATGAGCACACCCACTTTAAAACCCGCAGTTTTGAGTTGCGTATTGAAAAACGTGCCCGCGAAAATGTACGCATCCATCTCAAAAACGGGAGCTTGAATATCTATTACCCGGCGCATCTAAATGTAGCCAACGCAACTATCCAGGAGTCCATCCGCTATGGTATTGAAGAGGCTTTACGACTTGAAGCCAAAAGGGTGCTGCCGGCAAAAGTGAGAAACTTTGCCCAAAAGTACGGGTTTAAAGGCAGCCGGATCTTCATCAAAAACCTGAAATCACGTTGGGGCAGTTGTTCGGCCGTGAACAATATTAACCTGAACCTGCATTTGATGCGTTTGCCCGACCACCTGATCGATTATGTGGTGTTGCATGAGCTGTGCCACACCGTGGAAAAAAATCATGGACCCGGCTTCTGGAAGTTGTTAGATAAGTACACCGACAACCGGGCGCGTCAACTGGCCAGGGAGATGAAACAATACAGCACAACAGTTTACTGACTTAATTTAGTCATATCCCATTTTGTTTCCTTATTTTTGCTGCCCAAACGGATTATTCACATTTTTGAGACAGCAATATAACATGGAAACAGTGGTCAGTGGCATCCGGCCTACCGGAAATCTTCATCTCGGGAACTATTTTGGAGCAGTAAGGAATTTTTTGAAGATGCAGGAGGATAACCAATGTTTCTTCTTTATTGCCGACTACCATTCGCTCACAACCCATCCCCATCCCAATGATCTGCACGGCAATGTGCGACAGGTTTTAGCCGAATATCTGGCATCGGGTCTCGACCCCGAAAAGGCCACCATTTATATCCAGAGTGACCTGCCCGAGGTGGCCGAACTCACCCTGTTGCTCAACATGAACGCCTACCTGGGTGAATTGGAGAGAACCGTCTCTTTTAAAGAGAAAGCACGTCAGCAACCCGATAATGTAAACGCCGGGTTACTCACCTATCCGGTGTTGATGGCTGCCGATATCATCATTCACCGGGCTGCCAAAGTGCCGGTAGGCAAAGATCAGGAACAGCACCTGGAGATGACCCGTAAGTTTGCGGGCCGCTTCAACCGCATCTATCAAAATGAATACTTTCCTATTCCCCAGCCCTTTAACTTTGGGCAGGAGCTTATAAAAATCCCCGGGCTTGATGGTTCGGGTAAGATGGGTAAATCTGAAGGCAATGGTATCTTTCTTATCGATGAACCTTCGGTGATTCGTAAAAAGGTGATGAAGGCAGTCACCGACGGGGGGCCCAAAGTTCCGGATTCGCCGGTTAGCGAACCTGTAGCCAACCTCTTCACCATAATGGAAGTGGTTTCGGAGACAGGGGTATTGGAGCAATTTAAAGAAGATTACAGCAAGTGCACCATCCGTTATGGCGACCTGAAGAAAAAGCTGGCCGAAGACATCGTAGGTTTTACCGGCCCCATCCGCCAACGCATCAAAGCCATTGCTTCCGACTCTGATTATCTGCACAAAGTAGCAGCGCAGGGACGCGAAAAAGCCCACGTCAGCGCCTCAAAAACATTAAAAGATGTGAGGGAGATTATTGGCATCAAGCCATTTTAAAGCCACCGCAATCTGACAAATCTCAATTGAGTAACGCTGAATGGCGGATGTGGATCTCGTTAAATTTACGCGCTTCGATTGGAATTACATCTCCGTTGAGCATCATGACAGTTGAAGTGTCGGCATCCATGGCAATTACTTTTCTCAAATTCACCACGTAAAGCGGATGGCATCGCACAAAATCGTAGGGAGCAAACAACTGCTCGTAACGCCGCAATGGACGTGGCACAAAGAAATGATCGCCCGAATCAAGCACTATCTCAGCGCCTCCGGGAACAGCTTCTCCATAAAGTAACGCCGACAATATTTCGGCACGTACCGATCCAATTACAGGAAACACAACTGTTCGGGCTTCGGCCGATTGTGAAACGTTGGTAAATAATACCTCCATCTGCTGCATATAGTCGTCGGTGTTAATCACGGACATTGCTTTATCCAGAGCCATCACGAAGTCGCTCATATCGAAAGGTTTGGATAAAAACCCCACCGCCGAAAATCGAATAGCTTCCTCCAGGAATCCCTGAAATGCAGACATAAAGATCACCTTAAAATCGTACATTTCAATCTTGCGCAACAGGTCAAAGGCACTTCCATCATCCAGTTGAATATCCAGCAACAGCAGATCGGGCTTTTGAGTAAGCACTACATGGTAGGCTTCGGCTACCGTAGTAACCGTGCCAACCACTTGAATCTCGGGGAAATGCTGTTTCACAATTTGCACACAAACGCGTTGTGTTACCTTGTCATCTTCAGCTATCAGTATTTTGTGCGTCTTCATTTAATTTTCCGGGTTTCTTCCAAACCATTAAGTGGAATAACAAAAACATTCTTTATCCCCGATTATTCCACCTTTTCGTAAACAACGCCCGAAATATCCTGCGTCATCTCCTCCAGACGTTTGGCTACGTCCTCGCGCATATCTTTTTGATAACGGCCATCAAGATGTTTGGCCAGAAACTTTTCCACAGCCACCCACATGGCCATATTATTCACCGGCTTTCGGAAGCCATGCCCTTCGTCATCGGCCAGGATATACTCTACCTCATTGCCCGAGTCGCGCACAGCCACCACTATCTGGTCGCTCTCGGCCTGCTTAACACGCGGATCGTGTGCCCCCTGAACAATTAATAGAGGACGTATGATTTTATCAGCACTGAAAAGCGGGCTGCGCTCACGCAGAAGCTTCTGGCCCTCTTCTGTTTCAGGGTCACCAACCATCTCATAGAGCGACTTTCGGGCCGCCTCCCAATAGGGAGGTATCGATTGCATTAAAGTAAACAGGTTGCTTGGACCTACAATGTCCACGCCACAGGCATACAGCTCGGGGGTAAAGGCCAGACCGGCCAGGGTAGCATAACCGCCATAACTGCCGCCCATAATGGCTACACGATTGGAATCGGCAATACCTTGTGCAATAAGATATTTCACACCCCTGGTAACATCGTCCTGCATTTTTCCGCCCCATTCACGGTCACCGGCATTTAAAAATGCTTTGCCATAACCGCCACTGGCTCTGAAGTTGGGCTGAAGCACGGCATAACCACGGTTGGCCAGCATTTGCACATAGGGGTTGTAGCCCCAGAAATCACGTGGGCCTTTAGGCCCGCCATGGACCAGCATCACCACTGGGAGGTCTCTTTTTTCAACGCCTATGGGTATGGTCAGATAGGCAGGTATTTCCAATCCGTCGCTACTGGGGTAAGATACGGGTTCCATTTTGGCCAGATATTGTTCTACAGCCTTTAGGCGGGGCCGCGGTGTATATTGAAAGATAAGCTCTTTGGTATCGCGATTAAAATAGTAAGTCTCGTAGGCTGCATTGTCGCTGCCCACCGAAACCAGCATCTGGTTGTAGTCTTTGGTAAAGCTGGAGAATCCCACCTCTTTCCCTTCAAAGGTCTCTTCCAGGTAGTCAAACATCTCTGCCCACTCTTCATTTTTCCAATACCTCTTTAATTTGTCATAGGTATAGGAGGTGTAAAGTATCTCGCGCGTGCTGTCATTAATAAACAGGCCGCCAAAATCAACGCTGTCTTTGGGGTCGCTCTCAATTTTTTCAATTATCCCGGTTTCAGGATCCATGCTGTAGAGCATTAAAAAGTTTACATCGCCCTTATTCGAGACCAGATACATCCGGGTGTTGTCCTTGTTCCATCCTGCTACATAGGCATTCTCCTGTAGGTTGGTTTCATATATTTTGGCAAACTTATTGTTACCGTCCACGCGCAAAATCTCTGAAAAGCCATCTTCGTTGGTGCGGTAGGCCAGGCGTAATTCTTCATCCCAGTCGAAATCCCAGCCGGTGATGCGGTAATTGTTTTCGTACAACAACTCCAAATCGCCGGTGCTGATTGTGAGTTTGTACAAATCGTGCCAGGCCTTATCGCGATCGTTGATGCCTACCCATAAAACGTCGGGGTTTTTTCGGCTCACCTCATAAATATTCACATTCACCTCCTTCATGGGGGTTAGATTTTTTGAGGCGGGTACACCGGTTTCAGCAGAGGCTTCATCCATAGGATTAACAGCATACACATTATAGTTTTCATCTCCCTTATTGTCTTTTACAAAGAGAATATATTTCCCATTATAAGTCCAGAAGTAACCGCCAATAGGGCGTTCATTATTGGTTAGAGGACGTGCCTTGTCAAAGGGTTCATCAAATTTCTTAACCCAGATGTTCATAATGCTGTCGTACTCTTTTAAAAACGATATCCATTGGCCATCGGGACTTAGCTGTCCACCCGATATTTCGGCATTGCCAAAGAAAATCTCACGATCAATAATTGGAACCTTTGTTTGTTGACAGGACATAAGAAATGCACTAAAAAGGAGCATAAAGAATAATAATTTAGAGTTGTTCATAGCTTTATTTTTAGAAAAAAACACAATACTTTATCCTATGCTAACAATCATCATAGAGAACTGACTTTTAACAAAATTATTATTTGTGTTCTCAGCCAATGACTTTGTCCATTGACTTCTTATTTTTCTTAAGTCCGTTGCCTGGATGAGTTTTGGCATTTTTCGGGGTGAACTCAACAAGCGGAAAGATGATGCGCACCAACGTCCCTTTGTCGAAAGGGTTGACCTGTTTTTTGTCGATGATTTCCAGTCCCACTTTGCCCCCTGAATCGCGGCGTATCACCTCCAGCCGTTCTCTTGTGATGTCGATGGCCATAGACTCATGTCCACGCCCTGACTTATTCATTTCTTTGGATTTTTCTATGCCAATGCCGTTGTCTTCCACCTCTACAATCATCTGGCTTCCCGAATGCCTGAATGTAATATCTACCTTGCCTTCTCCTCCCAAAGGACGGATACCATGTTCTATGGCGTTCTCTACAAAGGGCTGGGTAATCATCGGGGGAATCATAGTTCTGCAGGAGTGGAGTGTCTCATCCACGTGGATGGAAAACTCGAAGGGCGACATGAATCGCAGGCGCTGCAATTCGAGGTAATAATTCAATATGCTCTTTTCATCTTCCAATGAGATGTAATCCTCATTTGTACTGCGCAAAACCTGTCGCATCAGCTTGGCAAAATCGGAGAGAAAACGGGTTGATTTTTCAATATCGTTTTCGAGCACAAATACTTGTATGGCGCTCAATGCATTAAATATAAAATGGGGATTCATTTGCGACCTCAACAGGCGCTGCTGATGTTTCAGATTACGGTACCTGCCCTTCAGCCGCAATTGGTGCACCACCAGAATCACCACCAGCGAAAGCACCAGAAACATTGCAAACGCGGCTGTTAGCATCCATCTTTGGCGTTCCAGCAGCGAGCGTTGCTCAATCGTTTGTGTATTAAGCTCCTCTATGCGGCTACGCTGGCGATCCGAGTCAAAAATGGCCTCCATAGTGGCCATGTGGTGCATGTTTTTTTCGTTGATCATGCTGTCGCGATAGGCAGCAGCGGTTTTAAAAAATGCCAGTCCACGCTCATAATCGCCTCTCTTTTCGTATAAAGCTCCCATTAACCTTGAGGACTCTTCCACCTGAAATTTTGAACCGATCCTGAGAGAAAGAGCATAAGCATTTTGCAGATTGCTCAGAGCTCTCCCCAGCTCATTTATGTTAAGATAGGTGGCTCCTATTTTAGTATAGCTGATGGCCTCCTGCATCACATCGCCCAATTCACGGTTAATCTTCAACGCTTCATCCAGATAGCCCAGAGCTTGCTGGGGTTTACCCAATGCATTATAAGCGGCGCCAATGCCGTTGAAACAGATGGACTCACCTATGCGGCTGTTGATTTGACGGTTATATTTCAGAGAAATATAAAAACAGGTGAGTGCCGAGTCCACTTCCCCCAGGCCCAGAAGCGCCTCACCCATGTTATTGTAGTTTATGGCCTGCCCCAGTTTATTGTTCATTTTTCTGGAAAGTTCAAGCGACTTTTGAAAATACTCGATGGAGGTATGATAGCGCCCCATGTTGTAATTTACATTTCCGATGCTGTTGATGGCCGAGCTGATACTAAAAGTATCGTTTAGTTGCTCGGCCAGCCTGAGCGATTTCATGTGCATCTCCAATGCCATCGGGTTATCGTCGATGCGCCGGTAAACTACGCCAAGCTGATTGTAAACGCTGGTGAGAATCTGATCGTTTTGTGCCTGAGTGGCCCAATCCAGCGCCATTTGATGGTACTTCATGGCCTGGCCGTAGAGCGCACGGTTGCGGTAACGCTTGCCCACCTGATTGTATATATATGCAAGCTGGCTTTTATTTCCGCTTTTTTTGGCAATATCTTCGGCCTCCTTCATAAAATCGTCGAACACGACGGCCGATACACCTCCTTCTAAGTAGTAAATTGATGAACGGTCTGTCAACTGATTGATTATCATTGAGTCGGTGCCCGAAAGTTGCGATATTATCGGTTGTATGCGGTTGGATTTTTGTGACGGGTTTTGATTGCAACCGCTCAAAATGAATACTAAAACCAATAGAAGATAATAAAAACGGGTCATAAGTGTTCGCTTTTCAAAGGGCAATTTAATCATTTTTATTAAATAATTATCTTTGCACATCTAAAATAGATGAAACAACGTGAAGATTGGAACCCTTGAACTAAGAAAAGAGCCGCTGCTTCTGGCTCCCATGGAAGACGTGACCGACCGCATGTTTCGCGGGCTGTGCAAAAAACAGGGGGCCGATTTGCTATATACCGAATTTATATCGTCGGATGCTTTAATTCGCGATGTGGACAAGACCCATCGGAAGATGGAACTCCTTGACGAGGAACGACCCGTTGCCATTCAACTCTATGGAAAAGAGATAGAAGCAATGGTGGAAGCTGCCCGTATTGCCGAGAGTGCGCACCCCGAAATTATCGATATCAACTTTGGATGCCCGGTGAAAAAGATAGCCAATAAAGGAGCCGGCGCCGGCATGTTGCGCGATATTCCTAAAATGGTGGCCATGACGGCGGCCATTGTGAAGGCCGTAAAAACACCGGTTACGGTTAAAACACGACTGGGATGGGACGAATCCTCGAAAAACATTGTGAGCATTGCCGAACAACTGCAGGATACAGGCATCAGCGCGCTGACTATTCACGGCCGTACCCGCGCACAGATATACTCGGGCGAAGCCGATTGGACCCTCATTGGTGAAGTGAAAAATAATCCGCGCATGACCATCCCCATCATTGGCAACGGCGACATTAATCATCCCGAAAAAGCGCGTCAATATCTCGATCGCTACGGTGTGGATGCCCTCATGATTGGTCGGCCTGCCATTGGTCGCCCCTGGATATTCAGGGAAATACGCCACTACCTCGAAACGGGTCAACTGTTACCGCCACCCACCTTGCCGGAGCAGGTGGAGATGGTGCGCGAACAGTTGCTTAAATCGGTGGCGTGGTTAGGAGAGCGACGCGGTATTTTGCATATGCGCAGACATCTGGCTATCACATTTAAAGGTCTGGAACACTTCAGACCATTGAAGATACAGATATTGCGAACTGAAAACCTGGAGGAGCTCAACCGGTTTCTGGACGAGGTAGCTGAAAAATGGGGTCCAGTTTGAAGCAGCAGGAATTTTGGTGCTGTAGGATAACCTTCAGCCTGGCGTCTGTTGGGTTCACGCACCGACAAACCCTCACCAGCCATATTTAGCCCAAGTCCCTGTCATTCGGACCGTAGGCCTGCCTATGTGCCCTCGGCAGGCAGGGAGGGATCTATTGCTATTTAACCGGACGCTAATGAAATTTAAACTATATGAAAAAGATCACTCCTTCCCTTCACTGTTCGTCTCGTCCGTATTCGGACACTGCATTTTTATATCCGTACACCTTGCATTAAATTCAACCCCTGTTTTTTACTCTTATAGAATGATCGATTGTATGAAGAAGAAACATTATCAGATATTTACAGGTTATGGCAAAATAATTGTATATAAATGCTCGTTCTATTGCGTCGTAAAACCAGTTATACTATGAACAACAGCATCATAAAAGTAAACAATCTCAACAAATCGTACCATATGGGCTCCAATGTGTTGCATGTGCTCAAGGGTATCGATCTCGATATAAAAAGCGGGGAGATGGTGAGTGTAATGGGGGCTTCCGGGTCGGGGAAATCAACGCTTCTGAACATCCTGGGCATGCTCGACGGCCACGACGAGGGCGAATACTATCTGGACAATATTAAAATTGAGAAGATGAGTGAGACGCGTGCAGCCCGTTTTCGCAACCGTTACATTGGATTTATCTTTCAGTCGTTTAATCTCATCTCGTTCAAGAATGCCGCGGAAAACGTGGCGCTTCCGCTCTATTATCAGAATATGGGCAGGAAGCGACGCAACCAGATTGCCCTGGAGTATCTCGAACGCATGGGACTAAAGGAGTGGGCCAACCATCTGCCCTCGGAGCTTTCGGGCGGACAAAAACAGCGCATTGCCATTGCACGCGCGCTCATCTCCAAACCCAAAGTGATACTGGCCGATGAGCCTACCGGCGCTTTAGACTCACAAACATCACTCGAAGTGATGGAGCTGCTCCGTGAAGTGAACGAGAGCGGCATCACCGTCATTATCGTAACCCACGAAAACGACATTGCCAACCTTACCCAACGCATTATCAGACTGCGTGACGGACGAATTGAGTTTAACAAAGCCAACGGAAAACGGGCAGGCAACATTTTGAATCCCATTGAAGTCAATAAACAATAAATTATCCTGTCTCATTATCCTGAACCCTAATTTTTAACCTCTTACCTCTAATCTCTAATCTCTAATCCCTAATCTCTAATCCCTAATCTCTAATCTCTAATCCCTAATCTCTAATTATACCAACCACCCATGTTCAACTCTCTGCAGGAAATATTCTCAACTCTTAAGCAAAATAAGCTGCGGGCCATCATGACAGGCTTTAGTGTGGCCTGGGGTATTTTTATGCTCATATTGCTGCTGGGTTCCGGCAACGGGCTTCAACAAGGGATGGAGAACAACTTCCGGGGAACTTCAAAAAATGCTCTTTGGATTTGGAGCCGCCAAACCCAGGTCGCCTACGATGGCCTCAAAGCCGGACGCCGCATTCAATTTACCGATGACGACTTTGAAGCATTGTCCAGTCATTTTGCCGACGATCTCTCCGACATCTCTGGCCGGTTCAGGTTGAGGGGAGATGCTTCGCTCACCTATAAAAACCAGTTTGGTGATTTTTCTATCGAAGGTATATTGCCTGAGTTTCGCAACATCCAGATTGCCGATATGCAACAGGGGCGCTACATCAACCGGTTTGATATTGAGCAGTACCGCAAAGTTGTGATTATGTCGCTGCCCGTGCAACGGGCCCTTTTTAAAGAGGAGGATCCCATTGGCAAATATTTGCGGATCAGTGGCGTCCCCTTTTTAGTGGTGGGCACCTTTGTAAATCCTGAGAACAAGGAGGATAAAAAGGTGTACATCCCTCTAAAAACGGCGCAGCGGGTGTTTAATGGCAACAACCGCCTCAGCGAGTTGGCCGTAGCCACCAATGCCCTCACGGTTGCAGAGAACAAACGCATCGAAGAAGGCATCCGGGGCACCCTTGGAAAACTGCATCATATCTCTCCCGATGACCAGCAGGCGCTTGGCATATTCAATACGCTGGAGCACTTTAAGCAGGCACAGGGTGTTTTTTCCGGCATTAAGGCTTTCGTTTGGGTGATTGGCATCATGACCATCATCGCCGGGATCGTGGGTGTGAGTAACATCATGATTATCCTGGTGAAGGAACGTACTAAAGAGATTGGCATACGCAAATCCATTGGGGCCACGCCCTGGTCTGTTATTCGTATGGTGCTCTCTGAATCGGTTTTCATCACTACCCTGGCAGGTTTTATGGGACTCGTTCTTGGCATGGGGTTGCTGGCTGTGGTCTCTACAGTGCTGCAAAACATTGCTACACAAAATCCCGGCATCGAACGGGCCTTCTATAATCCATCAGCCAATTTGTCGGTGGCTTTGTCGGCGTTAGCGATCCTTATTGTAGCCGGTATCATTGCCGGATATGTGCCCGCCAGAAAAGCAGCAGGGATAAAACCCATTGACGCGCTGCATGATGAATAGTAGGAGGGGCCTTATCCCGACCCTCCCACAAATGCGGGACAAGTTCTCCAAAGGTGAGGGAGAGCGGGATGATGTTGATTGTGCCCGTAGAGACGCACAACTTGTGCGTCTCGAATGAAACAGTGGAAGAATGGGATATTACAATAATGCCTGCCTGACGGTAGGCAGGGAATATGGGAATTATAAAGAAAAACCCTTTGTGTCTTTATGCCTTTTTTGGCTAAAATAATATAGAACCTATAATTATGTTCGACCTCGACCGATGGCAGGAAATACTCAGTGCCATCAAGAAAAATAAGATGCGCAGCGTCCTCACTGCTTTTGGGGTGTTTTGGGCCATCTTCATGCTGGTGATCATGACGGGCGCAGGCAATGGCTTGAAGAACGGGATCACCGAAGGTGTCAAGGACTTTGCCACCAACAGTGCCTTTATGTGGGCTGACCGTACCACTGTTGCATACGAAGGTTTTAAACGGGGACGCCGTTGGAACCTGACCAACAATGACATCGTGGCCATCCGCGATCAGGTGCCTGAGATCGATGTGATCTCACCCAGGCTGGAGGGCTGGAATCTACGAAGCGGTGAGAATGTGGTACGTGGCAAGCGTTCCGCCGCCTTCAGTGTAATGGGGGATTATCCGCAATACCGGAAAATTGATCCCTGCACTATGCCCTTTGGCCGTTACATTAACGAGGAGGACATTCGGCTGAAGCGTAAAGTATGCGTCATTGGAGAAAAGGTTTACGAAGTAATGTTTGATAAAGGTGAGGACCCTACGGGAATTTACCTGAGAGTAAATGGCGTTTACTTTATGGTAGTGGGAGTTTTCAAATCCAACAATCCCAACATCAACATAGGCAGTAATAAAAAGGAGGTGATCTATCTTCCTTTTACAGCTATGCAGCAGACCTACAATTATGGGAATCGGGTGGACTATTTTGGATTTACAGCCCAGGCGGGTGTTCCTGTATCGAGTCTGGTGAACCGGATCTCGGACATCGTTAAAAAACGGCATAAGATAGCCCCCAACGATGATGAAGCTATAGGTAAGGTAAACATTGAGAATGAATTACAAACGATGTTTTACATTTTCCTGGGCATTAACATTCTGATTTGGGTGGTGGGTTTAGGCACGCTCATTGCCGGGGCGGTAGGCATCAGCAACATTATGCTGGTAATTGTGAAGGAGCGCACCAGGGAGATTGGCATACAGCGTGCCATTGGTGCCCGGCCCTGGATTATTGTAAGTCAGCTGCTCACCGAGGCTGTGTTTCTGACCACCCTGGCCGGATTCCTGGGACTGGCCCTGGGCACCTTTGTGCTTTATCTGGTGGATATGGGCATCGATGCCTCAAGAGCACAGGCAGTGGGTGAAGACCAAACCTTCTTCCTCAACCCTGAAATAGGATTGCCACTGGCAATTTCGGCCCTGGTACTGCTCATCCTGGTTGGCTTTATCGCGGGTCTTATCCCTGCCCTTAAAGCCATACGGGTGAAGCCTATTGAGGCATTGAGGCATGAATAGTTCAACCCCGACCTTTCAGCCTTCGAAGGAGCTGGATGCGTCAATTATAAACTGTAAAATGCAGATTAAAATTAAATTGCGATGAAAAAGTTATTAAAAATTTTAATGGTGGTCGTTTTGGTTGCTCTGGTGGGCTGGGTGGTTTTCTACCTCTACAAACAAACCAAAAAATCGCCGGTTGTTTATGAAACCGAGCAACCCCGGATTACCAACATTGTTAAAAAGACGGTGGCCACAGGCTCTATTGTTCCCCGGAAGGAGATTCAGATTAAACCCCAGGAGTCGGGTATTATTACACAACTTTATGTAGAACCGGGAGATGAGGTGAAAAAGGGCGACCTGATTGCCAAAATTCAAATCATTCCCGAGATGGTGCAGGTGAATGAAGCCGAAAATCGCCTGGATAAGGCCCGGTTATCTTTTGAGAATGCCCGCATTGAGTTTGACCGGTCCAAAGATCTGTACAGCAACCAGGTGATTGCCGAGTCGCAATTTCTTACCGATAAGCTGGCCTACGAAACGCAGCAAAAAGACCTGCAGTCGGCCGAAAACAACCTGGCACTCATCAAAGAAGGGGTGATAAAAAAAGCCGGAGCGCAGACCAACACGCTCATCCGTTCTACCACCTCCGGCATGGTGCTGGATGTGCCGGTAGAGGAGGGCAACTCGGTAATAAAGAGCAATGCTTTCAACGACGGTACCACTGTAGCATTGGTGGCCGACATGGGTCAGATGATATTTGAGGGTAAGGTGGACGAGACCGAGGTAGGTAAAATACGTGAAGGCATGCAACTGCTGCTCTCCATTGGTGCTTTGGAGGAAGAGAAGCACGAAGCCACCCTTGAGTTTATCGCTCCTAAAGGAGTCGAGGAGAATGGTGCCATCCAGTTTGAGATAAAAGCGGCTGTGAAACTCAGGGAAGGAAGTCTTATCCGGTCGGGATACAGCGCTACGGCCGATATTGTGCTCGACCGCCGTGACAGCGTGTTGGTGATTAAAGAGAAGCTGCTTACCTTTTCGGGCGATTCCACCTTTGTAGAGGTGGAGAAAGAACCCCAGATGTTTGAAAAACAATTGGTAAAGACCGGCCTTTCCGACGGTATAAATATTGAGGTGGTTGGCGGCCTCGACAAAGATGCAAAGGTGAAAGTTCCTAAGTCATAGGGCAGCTCCCTCCGACCCCTTCCGATAAACCGGAACAGGCTCCGAAGGGGGAGAGAAGGGAGCAGGACACCTGTGGGATGATTGTAACCCGCCTTAGAGACGCACAATCTGTGCGTCTCCAAAAGACAACACCGTACGTTTAAAAAACAAGCAATGTAAAGACGCAATGTTTTGTGTCTTCCAATAAAATCAACCAATGCAAAGACACGATGCTTCGCGTCTCAGAAAAAACATCACAAAATGAACAAACTAACACGCCTTTTAATCATGCTCCTGCTCCTGCCTTTGGCCTTAACGGCACAACCACAGGGCCCGTGGAATCTGAGGCAGTGCATTGACTATGCCCGCGAAAATAATCTTACAATTAAACAACAGATGCTGGATGCAGAGTACAGCAACAACCAGCTGGAGCAAAAAAAGATGAGTCGTTTGCCATCGCTCAATGGCAGCACGAGTTACGACGTGAATTTTGGCCGGGTAGCCGATGAGACCGACTTTACTTTTAATAATCAAACTACTCAGTTCTCGCGCTTCTCTCTCTCTTCGTCGATGCCTATCTTCGGGGGATTCTCGCAGAAAAACGAGATTGCCAAAAACCGTGCCGACTGGATGGCCGCATTAAAACAGGTGGAGAGAGCAGGCAACGATATGGCGCTTACAATAACCGCCTATTATCTGCAAATACTATTAGACAAGGAATTGTTAGAGGCGGCTAAAAATCAGCTCGATATCGTCAACCAACAGGTGTCCCGAACCGAGAAGCTGGTGGAAGCCGGAAGCCTGGCTACCGGTAATCTGTTGGAGATACGATCTCAGGCAGCACGCGAAGCCCTCAATGTAACGCAGATGGAAAACAATCTCTCTCTCTCATTGCTTGATTTGGCTCAGGCGCTTGATTTGGAAGACCCTTCAGGATTTGATATCCTAAGCCCCGACCTGCCACCCCTTGAGGAGAAAGAGTTGGAGACACCTCTTAGATTATACGATGAAGCTTTAAACATAATGCCTCAAATTGAGGTATCGCAATACAATTTGGAAAGCAGCGAATTTGCCCTTAAGTCAGCCAGGGGAAATCTCTACCCCAGTCTTTCTCTTGGTGCAGGCTGGAGTACCAGTGTGGCAAAAGTAAAAAGCGATGACAACTTCGACTTTGGTCAAAGTTTTAGTAACAATGCCAATGAGTATGTAGGGCTGACTTTAAACATCCCCGTTTTTAACGGCCTGGCTGCCAGAACCAACGTTAAAAATGCCAAAATTGGGATTCTCAATGCCGAGTATGCTCTGGAAAAAGAGAAACAAGCCCTTCGCAAAGAGATACAGCAGGCTTATGCCGATGCCATGGCCTCATTTCGCAAATATGAGGCAGGGATGCAGGCAGTGAATTCGTACCGTGAATCGTTTCGCTATACCGAACAAAAGTTTAACGTAGGAATGGTTAACCCGGTGGATTACAGCGTGGCAAAAAATGAGTACATCAAAGCCTTGTCTGAATTTCTGCAGGCCAAGTACGAATATCTGTTGCGTACCAGGATACTCGATTTTTACAGGGGCGCGCCCATAACTTTGGAATAAGCAAAGATTATGTTATTTCAGCATCACCTCAAAATTGAGCGTAAAGTCGTCGTAGATAAACTTATCGCCCAGGTTGTCGAAAAACGATCGTGAGCCGTAACGTACATTGTATTTGGACCGGTCAACGGTAATCGTTCCTTTAAACTGCGTGGATCCAGCTGTTTCATCCACCAATGCATCGAACTCCACCGGATGGGTTTCTTCCTTTATGGTCATGTCGCCTGTAAAGGTATATACACCAGGCTCTTTCATTTTGCCATGCTTAATATTAAGGGTGGAGACAGGATACTTTTCGACGCCAAAAAAATCATCTGATTTCAGGTGCCCCTCCAGTTTGGCCCTGTTTTCGGGATCCTCTGTCAGATCATGGTTGGTGAGCGAGGCCATATTCACCACAAAACGGCCATCTACAAACACATCACCCGATTTTTCGAGATAACCGCTTGTCAGATCAATTTGACCATGATGCTTTCCGGTAACTTTGCGGCCCTCCCAGGTAATTTTACTATTTGCCGTATCCAGCTCCTTTTTTTGTCCATAAATTGAGGGCGACAGCATTAAGAGGGCCATCGCAATGATTACAACATTCCATTTTTTCATCTTATTGTTATTTAGATACTTCGTTTGATTACAAAACAAACTGACGGATTAAATGTTTTAAAAAACAGGAAGAGGGTTAATATGATAAAATTAATGCGTATAATTATACGTTGAATTCAAGCTATACTCTTTAATATCATTAATGCGTATAAACTATTTAAATATCTCTAACATGAAAAAGTCTGTTTTTTTTGTACTTGTAATGATTTTCACGATGGGTGGAACGATGGCATTTGCCGGTAAAATGGACACCCGAAACGAGGTTGACGACCTTGCAGTTTCGCTGAAGATGGATAAAAAGGCCTCTGAAGAAGAAACAATAAACCGCCTGGTAAAACGTGTGGAAGAGATACGTGATATGGATAAGTCGGAGATGACGGTGGTGGAGAAGCGAGAACTGAGGAAAGAACTCCGGGAGATAAACAAGAACGTAAAGAAAAGAGGTACAACCCTGGTTATTAGCGGCAGCACCCTTTTGATTATTATCCTGATTTTACTTTTAATATAGTTCGAAGGTAATTTATCCGCCTATTGGAACAGGACAGGAAGAGGCTTGTCTGCTTTCTTCCAGGATTTTTCATGACTTACAACACTGCGATCATTGTCGAAAAAATTAAGATATTTAGGGGCTTGATGCTGCAAATTATTGCGCCTAAAATTCTTTCAATGATAGATTCTGTCCGATCGCTTCTATCTATCCCCGGCAGCTGCCTGCCTGTCAAAAGAGGCTTTCTCCTCCTGTTTTTGCTTTTAATAATTTGAGTCCACTCCGACAACCCTGTTTTCTCAAATCATCGAGAATCGAATATTTTCGGAATGTGACAGGTTGGTGGGCAATATTGCCTCAAAAAATAATTTGATCGCTGAATTTAGTCTAAAAAGTAAGGATTTTGAGT
>JACDJA010000173.1_pt1 | contig 85557 bp, 66 predicted proteins | sample 7449241 | NCBI WGS metagenome assembly JACDJA01 (sample SAMN14253289, study PRJNA609438) | sludge metagenome | isolation source: initial anaerobic sludge | collected 2018-12-20 | reverse complement strand
GAACCGATGTTTACTCACGTAGACCGTGGCGATGTAGCGATCCAGATTTGCATGGACCTTTCGCATTACCTTCCGCGGCTCGCCGAATATCCACCAGCGTTCACGCATCGATGCGCGAGCGTTTTCGTCCCGCTCCGGCTTCACCCGTTCCAGCAACCATTGATACACCGCCGGAAACCGCTCGCGCACCTGTTCTGCCTCGAGGCCGAACAGGTCGATGACGCGCACGTCGCGCGGCGTCTGGGTGAGGTCGCGGCCATTCCGGTATGGGCGCAGGTGCCGCTCCAGTTCCGGCACCCTGCCGAGTCCGAGCGCCACGGCCTGTTCCTCGGTCACCACCATGCCCGCGCCGTGCGGGATCACGCCACGGTTGCTGAGCAGGCTGTTCGCCTTGAGCGGCTGGGCATCGACGATCGCCGCGCCGGTGCGCAGGTCGGCATGCAGCGCGCCGCGCTGTTCGCGCACCTCCACCGCCACTTCGCCGTCCGCGTCCGGACGCTCGGAAGTGACTTCGAGCAGTCGACCGCCTGCCGCGCCTGCCTCGCCCACCGTCATCGCGATCCGCACCGCCGCGCCATCGGCGGCATCGACCCAGGGGTGGTCGGGGATGGCGAACACCAGGGAGATACGCTGGGCATCCTTGCGAGAGAAGGAAATCTGCACAGCGTTACCGGGCTGTTGTCGCTGAGGTTCGGAAAAATTCAACCCGACCGCAAAGCCGGGTGGCGGGACATAGGGTGCCGGCTTTTCAGTATTCGGCTTCAGCGCGGCCTCCACCACGCGCCGGTTGAAGGTCTGGCGGATCGAGTTGGTGGTGATGAGGCCGAAGCGGCGCAGCGCGCCGCGGCCGGTGAGCGTGGCGGCATGGTGCCACCAGTACATGACGAAATCCGCGGATTCGGGCACCTCCGGCCAGCTCTTGCGGAGCGCCTCGACGTAGCCGTCGCCGAGCGCGAGGCGCATGCGCTTGTTGCCGATGAACGGCGGATTGCCGACCACGAAATCCGCCTCCGGCCAGGCGGCGCGGCGCGCGCCGAGGTAGCGTTCCTGCGGCACGCGCGCGGTTTCGTCGGGGACGGGCTCGCCGGTGACCGGCGAGGCCTTCATCGTCCGCCCGTCCCAGCGCGTCAGCGGGCGCCCGGCCTCGTCGGTGGCGTACTCCACGCGATCCCAGGCCAGCACCGCGTCGCGGCACTCGATGTTGCGGAAGTCCTTCAATACGGGCTCGGGTGGCAGCACCGCGCCGCGGGTGCGGAAATGCCACTGGAGATACCCGATCCAGAGCACCAGTTCCGCGATGGCGGCGGCGCGCGGGTTCAGCTCGAGCCCCAGCAGCTGGTGCGGATCGACGGTTTCGCCGCCGAAGGGGTCGGCGCGCGCGCCCTCCAGCGCCAGACCACCCTGGCGCAGGCGCGTCGCCTGGCGCTCGGGATCGAGTTCGTCGAACGCATTCAGCACCTCGCCTTCGAGGCGCTTCATGTGCTCCAGCGTGACGTAGAGGAAGTTGCCCGAGCCACAGGCGGGGTCGAGCACGCGCGTCGCGCAGAGCTGGCGGTGGAAATCGATCACGGCGGCCAGCGCCTGCTCGGGCCTGCCTTCGGCGGCGAGGGTGAGCGCGGCGGCCTGGGCGATCTTCCAGTCCGCGCGCAGCGGCTCGATCACGGCCGGCAGCACCAGGCGCTCGACATAGGCGCGCGGCGTGTAGTGCGCGCCGAGCGCGTGGCGCTCGGTGGGATCGAGCGCGCGTTCGAGCAGGGTGCCGAAGATGGCGGGCTCGACTTCCTTCCAGTCGGCGCGGGCCGCTTCGATCAGGAGGCCGATCTGCGCGCGGCCCAGCGGCAGCACCTCCGGGTGCTTGAACAGCTTGCCGTTGAAGCGCAGCAGGTCGGCGCGGATGGCGACCGAGAACAGCCCCGCGTCCATCGCGCGCCAGAGGTCGCCGAGCATCGGCACGAACTGCGCCGGGGTGTCCTTGAGGCTCTCCAGCAGGCCGCGGAATGAGTCGGCGGGAATGAGGCCCACGTCCTCGGCGAACATGGTGAAGAGGCAGCGCGTCAGGAATCCCGCCGCGGCGTGCGGCGGGTGGCCGTCGGCTTCGAGGCTGCGTGCGAGTTCCGCCAGGTGCGCGGCGATCGCGCGGGTGACGATGGCCGAGCGGCGCGCGGGGTCGAGGCCGGCGGGATCGAGCCACAGCGCGCGCAGGCGCTCGCGGATGGCGCCATCGCGAAGATCGCCCAGGCGGATGCGGTGCGAGCGCGGATCGGGGACCGGCGTGTAGGTCGCGCCCGAACGCGAGAACTCGCTGTAGAGCTCGATCGAGCGCCCCACATCGACCACCACGACGAACGGCGGCCGGCCCTCGTCGGCGGGCAGCGCGCGGGCGTAGTTCTCGGCCTGCGAGCGGGCGCGCAGCATGCCTTCGTCGTAGCGGATCGGGCTTGCCTCGCGCACATCCTTGGCCTCCAGCACGAAGGCGCCGCGGCGGTAGAGGTCGATGTAGCCGTAGGACTCGCTGCCATCGCCGTGACGGAACACCACGCGGCGTTCGAACACGTAGGCATTGGCGCGATCGTCCGCGCTGGCGGGCTCGGGCGCGGGAAGCCCGAGCAGCGCAGCGAGCTCGGACAGGAACAGCTGGTAGTTGGCGCGCTCGCGCCCGTCCGCCGCCTGCCAGCGTTCGATGAAAGCCTCGACCGGGTTGGCGGCATCGTCCATGCGGTTCCCCCTGCAGGTGGTCGAGTGTAGGCGAGGCGCGGATGGAGGTCACGCCGCAGCCGGATCGGGCGACACGCGCGGCGCGCGACCCCGGTTTCCAGGGTTGGAAGCGTGCTGCGGTGGGGCGCGCCAGCGCGATGTGCAGCACGCGCAGCTGACGCGCAGACCCCAAACAGGCGATAATTGCCGACTTTCCCCGCGGGAACGCGCGCCATCGGCGCGTGCTTCCGCTTGCCCGGAGTCAGGCATGCAGTACATCTACACGATGATCGGCGTCAGCAAGGTGGTGCCGCCCAGGCGCCAGATCATCAAGGACATTTCCCTTTCCTTCTTCCCCGGCGCCAAGATCGGCCTGCTGGGCCTGAACGGCGCCGGCAAGTCGACGGTGCTGCGCATCATGGCGGGCGTGGACACCGACTTCCAGGGCGAGGCGCGCGCGCAGCCGGGAATCAAGATCGGCTACCTGGAACAGGAACCGCGGCTGCAGCCGGAGCAGACCGTGCGCGAAGCCGTCGAGGAAGGCGTAGCCGAGGTGATCGGCGCGCAGAAGCGGCTGGACGAGGTCTATGCCGCCTACGCCGAGGAAGGCGCCGACTTCGACAAGCTCGCCGCCGAGCAGCAGCACCTGGAAAACCTGCTTGCCGCCAACGACGCGCATGCGCTGGAGCGCCAGCTGGAAGTGGCCGCCGATGCGCTGCGCCTGCCGCCCTGGGATGCGGTCTGCGGCAAGCTGTCCGGCGGCGAGAAGCGCCGCGTGGCGCTTTGCCGGCTGCTCCTTTCCAAGCCCGACATGCTGCTGCTCGACGAGCCGACCAACCACCTGGATGCCGAATCGGTGGAGTGGCTGGAAGAATTCCTGCACCGCTACCCCGGCACCGTGGTCGCGGTCACCCATGATCGCTACTTCCTGGACAACGTGGCCGAGTGGATCCTCGAGCTCGACCGCGGCCACGGCATTCCGTGGAAAGGCAACTACACCGAGTGGCTGGTGCAGAAGGAAGAGCGCCTCAAGCAGGAAGAAAACCAGGAAAAGGCGCGCCAGAAGGCGATCGCCCGCGAGCTGGAATGGGCGCGCAGCAACGCCAAGGGTGGGCGCAGCAAGGGCAAGGCGCGCCTGGCTCGCCTCGAGGAACTGCAGTCGGTCGATTACCAGAAGCGCAACGAGACCAACGAGATCTTCATTCCGCCGGGTGAACGCCTGGGCAACTCGGTGATGGAATTGCGCAACATCTCCAAGGCCTTCGGCGACCGGCTGCTGATCGATGATCTCAGCCTCATCGTGCCGCCCGGCGCAATCGTCGGCATCATCGGCCCCAACGGCGCCGGCAAATCGACGCTGTTCAAGATGATCACCGGCCAGGAGCAGCCGGACTCGGGCGAGATCATCATCGGCCCGACCGTCAAGATCGCCTACGTGGACCAGAGCCGCGAAAAGCTCGAAGGCACCCACAACGTGTTCCAGGAAGTCTCCGGCGGCGCCGACATCCTCACCATCAACGGCATCGAGATCCAGTCGCGCGCCTACATCGGCCGTTTCAACTTCAAGGGCCAGGATCAACAGAAGATGGTCGGCTCACTGTCCGGCGGCGAACGCGGGCGGCTGCACCTGGCCAAGACGCTGCTGCAGGGCGGCAACGTGCTGCTGCTCGACGAGCCGTCCAACGACCTCGACATCGAGACCCTGCGCGCGCTGGAAGACGCGCTGCTGGAGTTTCCGGGCAACGTGTTCGTGATCTCCCACGACCGCTGGTTCCTCGACCGTATCGCCACGCACATCCTCGCCTTCGAGGGCGACTCGCACGTCGAGTTCTTCCAGGGCAACTACCGCGAGTACGAGGCCGACAAGCGGCGGCGCCTGGGCGACGAGGGAGCCAAGCCGCAGCGGCTGCGATTCAAGAAGCTGGTGTGAGGCTGGCATGGACCGCGGGCCGGCGACCCGGTCCCGGCGGTCTCGTGGCTCGACCCGGCTACCGCTGGAGCGGCGCAGCGTCACGGCTACGGCCGCGGCGCATCTGCCATCCCGCGTCGGCCGCGCAGGGCCGAGCTGCCAAGGCAGCTACGGCTCCGACGCACCGGCGCCGTTCGGCGCCAGGTGAACGCACAGCCGGCCGAAGTTCAGGAGGATGATGTCCCGGTCGTTCTCGTCGGTCCAGCCGTCGTGGTTCAGGTCGTACCAGCTCGACTGGCCCCTGCCACCCACCTGGTTGAGCGCACTCAGCTCGGCCCAGTTGTCGAGATCGGCCTGGTCCACCCTGAAATCGCGGTTGCCGTCGCCCGGACAATGCACCTGGTCGTAGGCGGAGTTGTACGCGGCCACCTCATCGCGCCGATCGAGTTCGGCACCGAGCACGTCGTACGCCGCCTGCACCTCGGGGCCAAGCGCGGATACGTCCAGCGGGGGAGTTCCGATCGCCAGCTCCGTGTCCTGCTTGTCGAGCACCGGGTTGGGCTGGGCCAGCATGTCGATGTGGTAGAACTCGTCGATGCTGATGTTCACGCCGGTGTAGATGGAGTTCACCGGATTGTCCAGGTCTTCGGTGAAGGTCTTGCGATTCTGGCGCACCAGCTTGTAGGCGCCATTGCTGGCCGCCTTGGAAGAATCCGGCAACACCCGGGTGGCGTCCGTGGGATCGAGTGCCTTGCGGTAGGACATGACCTGGCCGCAGTGTGCAAAGCCCTCAGCGGGGACGCCGGTGAGGCCCGAACCGGCGCCGTACCAGATGCCGCCCTGGTCGTCGCACAGGGCCTTGTTGGGGAAGATCACGAAGCAGGTGTCGGCGGCTTCAACCACGCAGGGCTGGGGTTCGATGTCGACGGCGGGGTTGGGAAAGTTGGTGCCCATTTCGCTGAAGTTGATTGCGCGCAGGGCGCCCTGGCCCGGGTCGGTCAGGTAGGCCAGCATGGGCTGCGCGTCGAGCGGGCGATCGGCGGGGACGTGGGTGCCGATATCGGCACCGGCGATCTCGGCGAACAGCCGGTAGAGGTCGGGCGAACTCACCTGATGCGGCACTTCGCGACCCGGCGCGGCAACCATCGGCCCGGCCACCAGCAACGGCACGGCAACGCCGGTCTGGTAGGGCGTGGCCTTGGCGCGCGTGGGGTCGAAGCGGCCGGGCGCAGTGAACTTCACGCTGTTGACGTAGGTGCCGTTGTCGCCCATGACGACCACCACGGTATTGGTCCGGGCCGGGTCGTAGTCCAGTGTGCCGTCGGTGTTCCAGGCGGCCAGCCCGAGTTCGACCAGCAGGCGGCCGATTTCCCTGTCCATGGCCTCGACCATCAGGTTGGTGATGAGGTGATCGTCCACCATGCCGATGATCTGCCCCGGTGCGCCCTCGACGTCGGAGAGCGGCGAACAGACCAGGTTGTCGTTGCGCCCGGGGGTATCCTCGGCGATCAGCGCGAGCGGAGGCACCTGCAGCGGCGCATGGATGGCCGAATAGCCGAGCGACATCATCCACGGCTTGTCGGCCGGCTGGGCCCTGGCCCAGGCGATGGCGCGATCGGTTTCCAGCGTGCTGCGGTAGCCGCGCGCGGAGGCATCGGTCGCCAGCACTTCCCCGGCGTTGCCGTCGCCGTCACTCCAGACGAACTTGCCCGTGTAATAGCCGTTCTGCGCCGTGAAGTCGATGTGGCTGGGCGTGCTGGCCTGGCAGGTCTGGTCGGGATCGAAGATGCCGCCGCGATCCAGGCAGGCGCGGCCGGGGGTGCGCAGGCCGGCGGCGTCATTCCGGTCGATCTGCTCGCAGGTGTCGTCGACGAAATAGCAGGCCCCATGGTCGGCGCCGTGTTTGCTGTCCATCGTGGTGTTGGGCACGAAGCCGCACTTGAACGGCCCGGCGGCGGGGTCCTCACCAAAGGTCTTGAGGCCGGCGCGGGTGTCGATGGGATAGGGCGCGCCATCGAGGTAGCCGTCGAAATGATCCCAGCCCAGCTTCCACATGGTCTGCAGGCCATAGGGCAGGTTGGCCGAGGTGCCGAGGTTGGTGCCGGTCAGATGCATCTTGCCGATCATGGCGTTGGTGTAGCCGGCGGTTTTCAGGAGCTTGGGCAGCGTCATCTCGTAGGGCGAGATCTCCGAGTTGGCAAGATCGGTCTGCACCACGGCATTGAGGATGTTGGTACTCGACGGATAGCGTCCGGTAAAGAAGGTCGCGCGGGTCGGCGTGCAGGTCGGCATGGCCCAGGCGTTGCGGAACTTGAGCCCCGCCTCGGCGATGGTGGCCAGATTCGGCGTCCTGGGTGGCAAGGCGCCGCCATAGCCGTAGAAGTCGAGCTGATCGAGGCCGAGATCGTCGAGCACGATGAACAGGAGGTTGGGTGCCTGGCCGGTGACATCGCGCTCGAATCCGTTCGCGAAGATCTGGTCCGGGTCGCCGGCTGTCGCCGGGGCGGCCAGCAGGACGATCGAAACGAGTAGCAACAGCACTTCGGGCAGGTGAGGCAGACGCTTCATGAAGATTTCCCCCTGGAATGGATCTGCATGCGTTCAGAGGCTCGGTCAACTCCGACACGTGACGACGGCGGCACTGGAACCTTCGTGCAGGCTCTCAAAGGCAGCATGCATCCCTGTGACGTTCCGGCCACCCGACGTGGCGCGCCGCAGACGCGCGCACCGGTGTCGATCAGTGCGATCCGCAGCTACAGCGCATCGCGGCCGCACGTCCTCCCGATTGGGGGCGGGCCGGCACCGACGTTCCCGTGTCCGTCGGGAGCTCGGGCAGGCCGCTTCCCTCCCCAACAGCACGGATCATCGCCGCCGGCACGCGTCCACGCAAGTCTCCGGTGCACTGCCGCGTGACCGCTCGGGGCAAGCCGCGGTGCTGATGCCGGGCCGCGCCGGCGCGCGCCGGTGCTACCCTAGCGCCATTTCATGCGTACCCAAACCCTCACCCCATCCAGACGTCCGGCAGCGAAGCGGCTGGTCGCGGTCGAGCGCACGCGGTACCCCGCCTCGTCACCCGGGAGTGCCTCCCGGATGTGCGTCTACCCGAGCCTTCGCCAATGAATTTCATCCCTGCCCTTGCCGCCGCCTGGCGGCGCAACGACTCCCTGGTCTGCGTCGGCCTCGATCCGGAACCTGCGAGGTTCCCGGCGCACCTGCGCGATGATCCGGATGCGATCTTCGATTTCTGCCGGGCGATCACCGATGCGACGGCGGACCTCGTGTGCGCGTTCAAGCCGCAGATCGCCCACTTCGCTGCGCAGCGCGCGGAAGAGGCACTCGAGCGCCTGATCGCGCATATCCATTCCGCGCATCCGGGCGTGCCGGTGATCCTCGACGCCAAGCGCGGCGACATCGGTTCGACCGCGCAACGCTACGCGACCGAGGCGTTCGACCGCTACGGCGCCGATGCGGTCACGGTCAATCCCTACCTCGGCGGCGACTCGCTGGAACCCTATCTGGAGCGTGCGGACAAGGGCGTGGTGATCCTCTGTCGCACCTCCAACCCGGGCTCGCGCGACCTGCAGGAACTGGATGTCGGTGGTTTGAAGCTCTACCAGCACGTCGCCGACAGCGCCGCGCGCGACTGGAATCGCAACGGCAACTGCGCCCTCGTGGTCGGTGCCACCTGGCCGGAGGAACTCGCCGACGTGCGCCGCCGCGTCGGCGACATTCCGCTGCTGGTGCCCGGCGTCGGCGCCCAGGGCGGCGACGTCGCCGCCGTGGTCCGCAACGGCCGCACCGCCGCCGGCACCGGCTTGATGGTGAGTTCCTCGCGGGCGATCCTCTACGCCGGCGCGGGCGAGGACTTCGCCGATGCCGCACGCGCGGCTGCGCTGCACTTGCGCGACGCGATCAACGCGGCCCGGCAGCAACACGCGCCACAACGCCCGGCGGGCTAATGTCCCGGGCCGGCCCGTTGCGTGCGCGGATGCCGGGAAGCGCCTGCGGCGGCCCCCTCCTCGAAGCCGTCCCGGAAGATGCCTTCGTCGCGGTAAAGGCACGCAGTGGTTTCGATCAGACCGGAGCCCTGACTGCCGCCGACGCGCCCCCGCGCGCGTAGAAAAAAGGGGCGATCGGCAGGGGGTGCGAAGCCGCCCAGGCGCCAGCCACCGTGGACGCGCTGCATGGTGCCAAGGGGCATGAAGCTGCCGGGATCGCCGCTGTAGGAAAGCAACAGTTCCGGAGGCAACGCGAGCTCCGGGCCGGCGCCGGAGCGCCGCCAAAGCGCCGCGCCGTTCTCCGCGGTCAGCGATTGCTGCGCAACCTCCGGCAGGGACATCCGCGCCAGATGACTGCGCGGCCGCCCACCCAACTGGGTAAAGAGCCCCCCTGCCAGCACCTTGCCGTCCGGCTGCACGGCAAGGCTGAGTACCGAGCCGTCGGGGTCGGGATTGAAGGCGGCATCAAGGCTGCCGTCAGCGTTCAGACGAGCGATAGAGCCGTGTGGCTGGCCACCGATCTGCGTAAAGGTGCCGCCCACCAGCACCTTGCCATCCGGCTGCACGGCGAGGCTGGACACGTAGCCGTCGCTGGCCCCCGGATCGAAGCCGGCGTCAAGGCTGCCGTCCGGGTTCAGGCGCGCGATGTGGTCGCGCGGCTCGCCGCCGATCTGGCTGAACCGGCCACCTACCAAAATCTTGCCGTCCGGTTGCAGTGTCAAAGTGGACACGGTGTTGTTCGCACGAGGGTTGAAACCGGCATCGAGACTGCCATCCGGGTTCAGTCGCGCAAGGCAGCAGCGTGGTTGGTCGGCAATCTGGCCGAAGGCCCCGCCCACCAGCACCTTGCCGTCAGGCTGCACAGCCAGGCTGTACACGTCGAAGTCGGCTCCGGGATTGAACGTGGGATCGACGCCGCCGTTCGGATGCAGGCGCGCAATGGAGTCGCGCGGCTGGCCGCCGATCTGGCTGAACCGGCCACCTACCAAAATCTTGCCGTCCGTCTGCTCAGCCATCGCATCCACCTCTCGGGTCGCCACTCCCTGAAGCCCGGGGTTGAAGTCGACATCCACGCTTCCGTCGGGGTGCAGTCGCGCGATGGAGTCGCGCCACTGACCGCCTATAGCACTGAATCGACCACCTATCAGCACCTTGCTGTCCGACTGCAGTACCAGAACGTTTACCGAGTAATTGGCGTCTGGATCGAAATCAGCGTCGAGAGTTCCATCCGGATTCAGGCGCGCGATATTGCCGCGGGGCTGGCCCCCGATCTGCGTGAACCAGCCCCCCACGAGCACCTTTCCGTCCGGCTGCACGGCGAGGTTGGATACGCCGTTGTTGGCATCCATATTCAAAGTCGCATCCAACGAACCGTCCATATTCAGCCGCGCGATGCGCTCGCGCGCTTGCCCGCCCATCTGGGTGAACCCGCCGCCCACGAGCACCTTGCCGTCCGGCTGCACCGCGACCGTCGCCACCCAGTCGTTGGCACCCGGGTTGAACTCCGGATCGAGGCTGCCGTTGCTGCGCAGCCGGGCGATGCGAATGCGAGACTGGCCAGCGACCGTCGTGAACGCGCCGCCAAGGAGAATCGCCCCGTCGGCCTGCAGCGCAATGCTGTACACCAGTTCGTTGGCGCCCGGATCGAAGCTCTCCTCGACCTGCCCGCGGGCGTCCAGGCGCGCAATGCGATTGCGGGTCATCGCGCCGATGCTGGTGAAATCCCCGCCCACCACTATCCCCCCGTCCGGCTGCACGACGACGGTGCGCACGCCGCCGTTGAAGAGCGGGCGGAAATCCTGGTCCAGCTCGCCATCGGCGGTGAGCCGGACCAAACCTTGGCGCATGGTACCGGCGATCTGGGTGAAGAAGCCGGCCACCAGCACCGCGCCGTCCGGCTGCAGGGTCAGGTCGTGCACCGCACCGTCGGCATCGGGACGCCAATCGGGATCGAGACTGCCGTCCGCCTCGAGCCGCGCGACGTAGGCGCGGTTCTGTCCCGCAACCCGGGTGAAGTCACCCCCCATCAGGATTCGCCCATCGGCTTGCACTGCCAGGCTGAGCACCGTGCCGTTGGCATCCGGGTTGAAGCCGGCGTCCAGGGTGCCGTCAAGATTGATGCGGGCGATGAAATTGCGCGTCTGGCCGCTGACCTGCGTGAAGCTCCCGCCCAGAATGATGCGGCCGTCGGGCTGCTGGGCCAGGCTGTACACGTAACCGTTGACCTGGAGCGTATGCCCGGTACCGCCATGATCCGTATCGAACGCCTGGTCGTAGCTGCTGTCCGGAAACAGCCGCGCGAGATAGCTGCGATTCCTGCCGGCGATGCGGGTGAAGCGTCCACCCACCAGGGCCGAGCCGTCCTGCTGCACCAGCAGCGCGTGGATCTGCTTGTCGGCTCCCGGGTTGTAGCCGTCGTCGGCGGACTGTGCGAGCAGCGGCGCGGCAAAGGCCAACAGGATCAACGCCACGATCCGGTACCACACCCGCCCGCTGACACGGCGCGCCGCGGGCGAAACAGGATCGGCACAACGCCGGTGCACGATGCGGTGTAGGGGTTCCATGCTGATCTCCTCGGGAGTCTTGCCGGAGCCCGCGCGGGCGTCGCGACGGCAATGCACCGACGCACCATTGCGACGGTTTCCCTGACGACTACCCGGTCTGGCGGCGGCGATTACAGCAGCTCGATTGGGCTGCCGTGCCCAGGCGGAGGGTGATCGCCGATGTCCCGGCCTCGGGGTGGCGTTGCGGGCGCGCCGGCTCGCAGCGTGACGCGCGCCGCGGCTTGTGCTTTCATTGCGAACGCAGCGCGGCGGGGGTCGCGCCCGCCCGTCCACCGAGGAACACGCATGAATCCCGATTCCGCCGCGGCCAAGCCCGTTGCGCAGCTGACCTTACGCGCGATCATCCTGTCGGTGATCCTCGCCGTGATCCTGGCTGCGGCCAATGCCTACCTGGGACTCTTCGCCGGGCTGACCATCGCCACCGCGATCCCGGCGGCGGTTGTTTCGATGGGCGTGCTGCGCCTCCTCGGCGGGGGCACCATCCTCGAGAACAACATCGTGCAGACCGGCGCCTCGGCCGGCTCGTCGATCGCGGCGGGCGTGATCTTCACGATTCCCGCACTGGTGATCCTCGGCTACTGGCAGGACTTCCGCTATTCCTGGGTGCTGGCGATCGCGGGGCTCGGAGGTCTGCTCGGGGTGCTCTTTTCGGTGCCGCTGCGCCGCTCCATGATCGTCGAGGACCCGCTGCCCTTCCCGGAGGGCAAGGCCGCCGCCGAGGTGCTCAAGGCCGGCGACAACCCGGGACCGGGCCTGCGCATCCTCGCCCTTTCCGGCTTCATCGGCGCCATCGTCAAGCTAGGCGCGGAAAGTGGTCTCAGGCTGATCCCGGACAATGCGGTCGGTGCCGGCTTCCTCGGCAAGTACCTCGGCTACCTCGGCACCAACCTGTCGCCGGCGCTGCTCGGCGTGGGCTACATCGTCGGACTCAACGTCGGCATCGTGGTCGTGTCCGGCTCGATCCTGTCCTGGCACATCGCCATCCCGGCGTATTTCGCGTGGTTCCTCGATTCGGACCCGGCGCTCGCGACCAGCATCGCGGGCGCGAGCGCGGCGGATGCCGCCGGCGCCATCTGGTCGGCGAAGATCCGCTTCCTGGGCGTGGGCGCCATGTTGATCGGCGGCGTGTGGACGCTGTTCTCGCTGCGCAAGTCCCTGCTCAACGGCGTCAAGAGCGGCTTCGCCGCCGCCCGGGCCGGGGCCGGCGCCATCGTCGCCGAGACCGATCGCGACATTCCCATGAAGTGGATGCTGATCGCGCTGGTCGCCTTCACGATTCCGCTCGGCCTTCTCTACCACGCGATCGTGGCCGCCGATCCCGGCATCACCCACGCCTGGCCGATCAGCCTCACCATGACCGTCATCATGATCGTCGCGGGCTTCCTGTTCGTGTCGGTGTCGGCCTACCTTGCGGGCCTGGTGGGCTCTTCGAACAATCCGGTGTCGGGAATCACCATCGCGACGATCCTGTTTGCCGCCGTGGTGCTGATGCTGATGCTCGGGCGCGATTCGTCCATCGGAGCCGTCGCGGCGATCATGATTGGCGCGGTGGTGTGTTGCGCCGCAGCGGTCGGCGGCGACAACCTGCAGGACCTCAAGGCCGGTTACCTGGTCGGCGCCACGCCCTGGAAGCAGCAGCTGATGCTGATGATCGGAGCGTTTTCCTGCGCGCTGATCATGGCGCCGGTGCTGAGCCTGCTGGCCAGCGCCTATGGCATCGGCGCGCCGACCGAGGCCCACCCCAACCCGCTCTCCGCGCCGCAGGCAACCCTGATGGCGTCGGTGGCCAAGGGCATGTTCGGCGGCGAGCTGCCGTGGACCTTCATCTGGCTCGGCGTCGTGGTGGGCGCCGCGATCATCGCCTTCGATGAATGGCTGAAGGCGCGTGGCGCGCACTTCCGCGTGCCGGTGCTGGCGGCGGCGATCGGCATCTACCTGCCGCTGGAGCTGATGGTACCGATCTTCGTCGGCGGCCTGCTCTCCTGGCTGGTGGAGCGCCGCCACGGCGTGCACCCGCGCGACGAGGCTGCGCGCGACCGCGTCCATCGACCCGGAACGCTGTTCGCCGCCGGCCTCATCACCGGCGAGGCGCTGATGGGCATCGCCATCGCCATTCCTATCGTTGTCTCCGAGCGCGCCGACGTGCTCGCCCTGCCGGCCGCACTCCACTTCAACCAATGGGTGGGACTGCTGGTCGTCGCCGGGGTCGGCTGGCTGCTGTACCGGACCGGCGCGAAGCAATCGCCAGCGGGGATGTAGCGCCGGTCTGCGGCGACGGCGCCGGATCGGCGCCGCAGGGTGGGTCGATCCAGTGTGCCGGCGCCCGCGATCCTGTCGGTCCTCGACCGCGCTACTGCGCCCGCCTGGCCCCGATCAGGTGCTTGAGCATCAGCAGGGGAAGGCGCAGGGCGAAGTGCAGGCACAGCGCAGACCCGACCAGCGCGCGCAGCAACGGATTGCGCGCAGCCGGGTCGTGGCGGCGGAAATAGCGCCACAGGCCGCGCTGCTTGTGCCAGGCAACGAAGACCGGGCGACGGCGGCTCGAGGTGCCTTGTGCGTGGATCACGCGCACCGTCGCGGCGATCGCCACGCGCCAGCCCGCGTCGCGCAGGCGGCGACAGAAGTCCAGGTCTTCGGCGTGCAGGAAATAGCGCTCATCGAACCCCTCGACACTGTCGAAGGCGGCACGCCTGGCCAGCATCAATGCCCCGGAAATCGCATCGAGGTCTTCCAGCGCCGTGGCCTGGGTGGCTGGCGGCAGTTCCACGCCCGCCAGGGCGGGCCAGCGGGTCTCGAAGCGGGCCAGGCCCGACGCACTCATCAGCGCGCGCCGCAGGCTGGGCTCGCGGCGACGATTGGCGCGTGCGGGGCTGCCATCGGGATGGCAGACGGTGGCGCCGAGCAAGCCGATGCGCGGGTCGCCATCCAGGGCGTTGCGCAGCTGCTGGACGGTATCGTCGGCGAGGAGACAATCGGGATTCTGGAACAACAGCGCGTCGCCCGTCGCCAATGCAGCACCGCGATTGCACGCCGTGCCAAAACCGAGGTTTGCGCCATTGTCGAGCACGCGCAGGCGTGGATCGCCCGCGTGGGCGGCGGCGACCCGCGCGGGGCCGCCATCGGCCGATGCATTGTCGACCACGATCACCTCGACCGGCGCACGCTGGGCCAGCGCCGAGCGCACGGCATCCCCCAGCAGCGGTCCGCTGTCGGCGGCAACGATGATGATGCTGGTGAGGCCGGCGACCGGTTCGGCAGCCACGGCTACGGTCAGACGGCGCCGAGCAGCTTCTCGCCCTGCTCGCGCGCGTGCTCCCACAGCGCCGGCCATGCTTCCCAGGCCGATGCGAGCGCCGTGGTCTCTGCGCGCAGGGCAGCAACGCAGCCGGCGGCGTCGATGTCGGCGGCCCAGTCGCCCAGGCGCGGCGGCGCCTTGGCGACCAGCGCGCGACCGTTCGCTTCGATGATGGCGCGCACGTCCGCCTGCCAGTAGATCGGCGCGTCCCTGGCGGCATCGTACTGCTGCTGCAGGCGCTCGATGAGATCCGCGCGCGCAAAGGCAAGGTATTCCTGCAACTGCCGCAGGCAGCCTGCGTCACTCGCCGCGCCGACATCGCGCAGGTGCGCCGCCAGCAGGCCGAGGCGTGGCGCCGGGTCGGCCGCATTGAACTCGGACAGCGCGCGGCGCACGTAATCGGTGACGAAGTAGTTGAAGCGCGGGGTGTGTGCGGCCAGCGTGACGGGAGAGCGCTTGCGTTGGACTTCCTGTACGTGGCCGATCGCCAGCGGCAGCTCCAGCATCAGGGCGCCGGGATGAATGAGCTCGTTGACCCGCGAAAACAGCGCGTCCTCGCCGCGTCCGACCGGATTCGTGCACGGCAGCATGACGGAGTTGTCGAGCATGAATGGCGTGAACGTGGCCGCCGGCGTGGCGCGCGCCTGCTCATGGCCGTACCAGATGCTGCCGGCCTCGAGATTGCGCAGGTAGCTGTCGCGATCGCGGGTGAACTCCGCACGCGAAGCCGACGGCAGCTGGTAGAGCCACACGCCGGATTCCGTGCGCGAGCTGCCATAGGCGCCGTGGTGGGTGGCCAGGATGGGCGCATCACCGCGCAGGTGGTCGAGCCGGCTCAGGGCAAGACCGCGCAGTGCGCCGCGTTCGATGGCGTAGTCCGGCGTCGCGGCGAGTTCGCCCAGGCGGTGGCCGGCGGCCGCGAGGTGAAGTTCGAAGGGATCGCCCTCGGCCTCGACACCGGCGGCCAGGGCGTGCTCGAGATTGCGATAGAACCCGGTATGCGCAGCAGCCGAGGGATTCGGATCCAGGCCGGCGCGATAGCCCTCGGGGCGTCGCAGGGGCAGCAGATGGTCGTCGTCGAGGAGGGCCAGGCGGGCGCCGGCCGACAGCAGCAACGCCAGGTTCCAGCCACGCCCGCCACCGAAGCGCTCGGCCGTGCCGGCGCCAATGAGTTGCGGCAGGAGGTCGGCCGTGTGCGGCAGCGCCCGGGCAAACGCCGCGACCAGGCGTTCCCGCTCGGCCGTGCCGATGTAGGTGAGCTTGCAGCCGGTCCCGCGCGCGAACTCGCGCAGCAGGTCGCGATGGCGGTTGGCGGCGGCCGGCGTGCGCGAATCGTCGATCAGCACATAGTGCCGGTTCGCCTGGAACCTGCGCTCGTAATCGGCCAGCGAACCGAGCAGGCGTTCGACCTGGTTGGGCCGGTCGCAGGCGCGGATGAAGACGGCGCGCAGCGGCACGGGCTGCCGCGGGGTGGCGCTGGCAACGCGCTGGAGGAAATCGCGATCGGACACCAGCAGGCCACGCGAGACCAGGCCATCGAGTACCCGTGTCACGCCTTCGCGCTGCGCTTCCAGCCCGGGCACGGTGGCCAGCAGGCGGGCCAGGTGCTCGTCGCGGGTGCGAAACTCCCGGCTCTGGTCCAGCGCCTGCAGCACCTGGAAGGTCATGACGTGCGTTTCGCCGCTGCGCTTGACCTGGAAGATGCACTCATTGTTCGACAGCGAGGCGACGAAGCCGTCCTCGGATGCGTACAGCGGCGCATTCGGGTCGATACGCGGCGCGACGGGCTGCACGGCGTGCGTGCCGTAGTCGATCTGGTAGTTGAGATCCGTGCTCATGCTCTAGGGCTTGCGGCGCCACCAGCGCCTGGGTTTGGTTGGGCCTGCCGGGGTTGCCGCATGCAGGCGCTCGAGTTCGGCTTCGAGTTCGGCGATGCGCGCGCCTGCAGCCATGTTCTTGCGAACCTCGGCATTGTAATGGCTGTAGAGCGATTCTTCGGCATCGCCGAACAGCGACAGGGCCGGCAGCGCGGGCGGCAGGGGGCGCTTGCCACACACGGCAATGAAATACATCGGCGCATAGGCCAGGCCATCCTGGATGCGCTCGCCGTGCTGCGCCGCGGTGATCGCGGCGAGTGGACCGCCGGCCTGGTCAAGTGCCCAGACGGCCGACTGGAACAGGAGCTTTTGTCCATACAGGCGCAGATGCGGAAAATGCGGCCGCAGCAGCTCGAGCAGCTCCTCGCGGTAGAGTTCCTTGACATGGAACTCGTTGCGGAAGCCGGCCAGTTCGCTGTAGACGTGCTTGTCGGGCGAGGAGATGATCAGCAGGCCATCGTCCGCGAGGACGCGCGCGAAGCCGGCAACCAGGGCCTCCTGCGCAGCCAGGTGCTCCAGCGTCTCAAAGGACACCACGAGGTCGAAACTGGCATCGGAAAAGGGAAGCCGGGCCGCGTCACCCTGCTCGTAGCGCAGGTGCGGTACGCCGGCATAGCGGCTTCGCGCGTGCTCGACGGTGGCCGGATCGATGTCCACGCCGGTGACCTCGCTGGCGACCGCAGCCAGCATGGCCGCACCGTAACCTTCGCCGCAGGCGGCATCGAGCACGCGCCTGCCGGCGGCGAGCGGACGTGCGAAGGCATAGCGATGCCAGTGCTCATACCAGATTTCACGCACGCACTCGGGCGTGAAGCGCTCGCCGGTGAAAGGGAGTTCCTTCTCGCTCATGGGGCGGATTTCACCGGCGCGGTACAGGTCCAGCGGTGCGCCAGGCGCACCAGGCCCATCTCGCGGGTCGAGCCGCGCACGACGAAACCGCGCTCCACGGTATCGAAGACCCGCACGCCTTCCGGGTCCAGCGGATGTACCCGCACGGTGTAGCCCCCTGGCAGGAGTGGAAGGTCGGCGAATTGCAGCTCGCAGGCATAGGCCCCATCACCCGTTCCCTGCGGCTCGATGCCATCCATGTCCGTGCTCACGCCATACACGGGCGTGCCGTCGGCGCGCACGACGCCGATGGCAAGGCAGGGCACGCGCCCGTCGCGCGAACGGATGTGCGCACGCACGCACAGACTGGCGGAGGGTTCGAGCAGGACCGGCGCATCGCCATCGATGCCGTTGAGGCTCACCGCGGTGACGCTGAATTCCAGCCCGGCACGCACGTCGGCGCTGGGCGCCTCCAGCGCGGCAGACTTGCGTTCGTGGTAGGCCAGGTAGGCCTGGGTCACCGCGAAGACATCACCCGCCATCTCGATTCGACCCCCGCGCAGCCAGCACGCCTGCCGGCAGAGCTTCTGCACGTGGTACATGCTATGCGACACGAGGATCAGGGTGCCGCCCTGGTCGAGATAATCCTTCATCCACTTGACGCACTTCTTCTGGAAGGACTCGTCGCCGACCGCGAGTACCTCGTCGGTCACCAGCAGGTCGGGCTTGAGCGCGGCAATGACCGCGAAACCCAGGCGCACGACCATGCCGGAAGAGTAGTGCTTGACCGGTTCGTCGATGTACTGGCCGATGTCGGCGAAGTCGATGATCTGCGGCAGTCGTCGGCGCAGTTCGTCCCCGGCCAGACCATGCAGCGCCGCAGCCATGACCACGTTGTCGCGGCCGGTGTATTCGGGGTGGAAGCCGGCGCCGAGTTCCAGCAGCGCACCGATCTCGCCGTTCACCGCGACGCTTCCGGTGGTGGGCGTGAGGACCCCCGTAATGAGCTTGAGCAGGGTGGATTTGCCGGCGCCATTGTCGCCGATGAGTCCCAACGACTCGCCGCGACGGATCTCCAGATCGACGTCCTGCAGCACGCTCACCCGGTCGCCATCCTCACCGCGCAGCAGCAACCGCCCGAGCGCGCGCAGACGATCGCCACTGCGATGGACTTTCGGATAGGCCTTGCCCAGGCCGCGCGCGAGGACCAGGGGGGCGCTCACAGGAAGTCCTCGAAATGCGGATCGAGCCGGCGAAACACCCAACGGCCTGCAAGCAGGATCAGTATCGCAATCCCCGCCGCCACGGCCAGGCGCGTGAAGCTGAAATCACCATAACCAAGTAAGGCCGCATGGAAGGCTTCGGCGTAGAAGGTGAAGGGATTGAGATCCAGCCAGCCCTGGAAGCGCTCGGGCAGCAGGCCACGGTCATAGAAGACCGGGGCGCCGAACATCAGCAGGGGCAACAACTGCGCGACGATCTGCACGAGGTCGCGCACGAACACCTGCACCGCGGCGCAGATCAGGGCCAGGCCAAACGCCAGGGCAAAAAGCGGCACATACAGGAGTACGGCAGGTGCGAGCCCTGCCAGGTGGATCCTGCTGCCAAGCAGGGCAAGGATCAGCACGATCGCAATGAAGCCGACCAGGTGAATGGCAAAGCTGGTTGCGACACTGGCCAACACCAGCACCTCGCGCGGCAGGGCCACCTTGCCGATCAGCGCGGCGTTTTCCTGGATGGCCGTGGTCGAGCGCAGGATCGCCTCGGCAAACGCCGTCCACGGCCACAATGCCGTCATCAGGAAGGGCACGTAGCCCGGCGCATCCATGCCCGGGAGGCGCGCCTTGAAGATATGCACGAAGACGAAGCTGTAGACCGCAAGCTGCAACAGTGGCTGGAACAGCGCCCACAGGCCACCGGAAAAACTGCCCGCGAAGCGGTTGCGCAGTTCACGCTGGAAGAAGCGCAGTGTCAGGGCGGCTGGCATGTCTGGATCAAGCGGACGACCGGGTGTTCATTGTGACGCCCCCAAGCATCATATAGGCACGATCCGCACCCCCCATCCGGCGCGCCGCCTGGCGCCGGCCCCGTTCAGGGCCCCGAAACCCCGGCCCTGGCAGGCACACTCCGAGATGCGGAAAAGCCTGACCGGCCCTGCGCCGACGCACCATGAGCCGCCGCGGAGCAGTGCACGCACCACACCGCCAGTGCCTCGGGGAAACGCCAGCGCGGGCCCTGTTCAGTCGAACCGGTCTGAGGTACCACCCTGACCCTCATGGTCAAACCTAATTGGTATTCTGGTCCTCAACTGCGGGAACCTGATCGCTGTAGCGCGACCGCAGCGACATCATCAACTCGGCGTTGTCGTCGAGTGGACGATTCCGCACGCCGTCGGTGTAGTTGGCGATCTGCTTCTTCACATATTGAGCCTTGGCCTCTGCGACGAGGCGCTCCTGCACTTCGTCGAACGGCACGACTCTTGCGGGCTTGAGATCAACAAGCTTGAGAATCTCGAAGCCGGAGCCCGTGTCGATGACAGGGGAAATCTCGCCTGCCTTCGTGAGCTTGCGCGCGGCATTCAGGACGACCTCCGGCAGTTTCGCCCGCTCTGCATCTGCCTCCAGGCCCTTGTACTCCACGGCACCGGGAGGCTCAGCGAACTTGTCAACAAGTTCCGCGAACTGACCCGGGTCGGCCTTGGCCTGAGCGAAAACCTTCTGCGCCAGTGACTTCGCGCTGGCCAGATCGCCGTCTCGAACGGGAATTGCCAGGCGATCTACCGAAATACGTGCCGGCACCACGTACTTCTCCTTGTTGGCAATGTACTCTTCGCGCGCCAGTCCGGAGAGATCCGGAATCTTGATGTCCTGGCGAAAGCGCTGCATGCGTGCGTTGGCCAGCGCATGATCCTCCGCCTGCGCGACCTGGGCCTGGACAATCGCGTCCTTGCTCAGCCCAAGTTCGCGCGCCTCTGCTGCCAGCTGCCTGTCGAAGAGCAGGTTCAAGATCAGCGTCTGAATACGCTGCGGACTGCGAAAGAATCCGGACCGCCGCTCTGCGGGGATGGTTTGAGCAAAAGCATCAATGTCACCCAGCGTAACCGTCACGCCGCCCTGCGAGGCAACCACATCAGTTGCTCCCGCATGTTGCGAAACATAATCGCTCGCGTGCACGGCAGGCGCGAGCAAGAAGCCGCAGATGAGGATGCCCAGTGCTCGAATGATATCCACTTGTAAAGCCTCCAAAGACGGGCAACTCACGTTGCCACCAAGACTGATCCCACGCGCCCCGCAACAAACTGCAGACGTCGCACCTCGATTCCAGGTTCGGCGACATCGAGCGTGCATGAACCCAGGCAGTCGCGAAAGCGAACGATCCGCATCGGATGGAGACCCGCCCGTCAGCGTCGATCCCGCCGAGGCGAGATCGACGTTCCCGAACCCGTCGCTCCTGCATGGCTCGCTTGGGCCGCCACTGGAACAGCAATGCCGGCACGCAAATCGCTCGCGCGCCAATCTGCTCCTGGCCTACCGATGCTGATGCACAGGCGAATGGAGGTTCACTGCGCACTCGCGCAAGACACACGCATCGAGTGTTCCTACTGAGTGCTGAACCTCGATTGGACCGTTACATTGCATCGATAGATTCCACCACCGGTATCTGTGCACTCGAGGTCGTTGGCGGCGTCTGCCGGATTGTTCATCCGGATGTTCAGATAGTAGTCGCCGGGCGGAAGAACGCAATAGTTACCCGTGGCCTGCGGCATTTTCCACAGCATCATGATACCACCCGGGCCACGCTTGCTTGTACTGCAGTAACTGCCGACCGTATTGTCGAAGTCGCCGCACGTCTTGCTGATGGCGCTGTCAAGTCGGGGACCCGGATTGTTCGAATAATGGATTATGTCGCCGATGAGCGTGACGGGCTCGGTTCCAGATACCGTAAAGTGCGCAGCGATGTACTTGTTCTGGTCAAGCCAGGTTATCTTTGGAATCGACAGCGGCACGCCGGGCCACGTGGTGGTGATGCTGTCACTGCCCTTGTAGCGCCCGAAGATGTTCACCCATTCCTTGAGGTCGGTGTTTCCGGCAGGACTGTTGTACCAATAAGTTATATTCCCCGCCGTCAGTCTGTTCTGCGGGTTGACGCAATTGTCGACCGGCGCGGCATTTACGGTGAACTGACCCGTTGCCTGTGCGGTTTCACCCGGCGTCGCTCCGTTGTCGCAGACCAGGGTCAAGGCATAGACCCCTTCAGCCTGCGGGGTCAATGACAGGCCACTGCCGGTACCGGCATTTGGAGCTACCGATCCAGTCCAGCCACTCAGCTGGACAGTTTGGCCATCACGCTTTGCCGAACCGGTACAGCTGGCAGCATTGGTCACGGTCCATTTCACTGCGAACGGCGACCCCAAGGCAGCGGCCGATGGTGTCATCGTCAGGGAGCCAGCGCCGAAGACCGGCGCGCCCGCGGGTGCCCCGCTTACGCTTATTTCGCCGCTCTGGGTCAGGCCTGTCTCGTTGCTGCACAAGATCCCATAGCGGAAGGATGAACCCGTTCCCGAGAAGTTGATGCTTTCAGACTTCTTGTTGGTAATCGTGGGACATCCGGTTCCGGAACACGCCACGGCGCCCACAGGCCAATTGGAGGTGGCAGCCATGCTGTTGCGGTCTGCGGTGTAGTAGCAGCGCGTAGCCGCTGTTGGATCGTTGACATACCACTGCAACTGGAACGGGGTCCCGACCTGGGCGTTGGATCCCGCCTGGATCACAGCACTGAAGTCACCGTTCCCTCCGGTTCCGCACCCGGGGCCCGCCAACACGGTTTCGCCTCCGTGGATCTCCCAATCCGAACTGTTTGCGAGAATCTGGAGACCTCCCGACGAACTCGCGACACATTCGCCCTGCGCAGTTTGCATGTGAACGACAACCTGGGCATCAGCGCTCAGGGGTGCAGTGAAGAGGAGGATTACGCCCGCAAGGGCAAGCAACGATCTCGTGAGCAGAAACATTTGCAAATTCCAGGGGTGCATGCTCGGTAGGAGCAAGTTTACTCAACCATCCAGCGAGATGCAGCAGCGGCAACCACTATGCAGCCAGACTGAACGGAAAGGGGGTGCCTAGACCAAAGCACCACGATGCGGCAGAAAAAAAAGGGAGGAGGAGCACACGCCCCTCCCCCCATCATTGCCTTACAACGACAACCTACTCAGCTCAGGAGCAAGCAGCTCCATCTTCGCCCGTGCAGAAGCGGCTTGCACGATGGCGGAAGACGCCGTTGTAGTTCGCCAGCATGCCAGGCGCAGCGTTCGCATTGATCACATTGAACGCATAGAAGCCCGTCACAGGCAGGCCATGCATGACCTGGTTGTTGGCGTCCGGGTCGAGAGCGTGACCGACACCACCGTCCAGCGGGCTACCGGAGGTATCCGATACGAGGTCCATCTTCAGCCAGCCGTACGGCGCGAAGGGTCGCAGGTTCGAGACAAGCTTGTCCGAACCGAGCACGCCCGAAACCACGCCTGCATCCGGATCAGCCGGGTCGAGGAAGCTGATTACGTTGACTTCCCAAGGCAGATAGGTGCCGCAGTCGATTTCACCCGGATTCGGCGGGGAGAAGCCGCCACAGGCTTCCTCGGTCGGGGAGTCTTCTTCCTGATCGTACATGAACAGACCGATCTGGACATTCGAACCACCGGCAAACGGCTCGACGAACGGAGGATCGCCCAGGCCGCCCATCAGAGGATCGACGTAGAAGCGCTTGGTCGGGAAGTTGACCACCCAATCGGTGTTCGAACCCAGGGCGGGATCGACCTGATACTCGTTGTAAATGGCGTCCGCGGTGAACACGGCGCTGACCGCATCGATACCGTTCGGGTAGTCGAGGTTGATCAGGCTGCCCCGGTCGAACACGAATGCCACCGCACCACTGACCGTGCTGATCGCCGAGTTCGCGGTTGCGAGCGACGGATCAAGCGACTGGCCACCCGTGAACTGCACGATGTCGCTGAAACCATCAATGGCGTCGGCGTTGTACGCGAACAGCGTACCGTCCGGTACGTTGGCAACCATACCGCTGCCGAACAGACCGCCGGTAGGCACGTCAAGATCGGCAGCTGCCGGCGATGCCAGGATCGCGCCGTTGCAGGCCGGCGAACCGGACGCACCGTGAATCACGGTCTTGTCGAGCGGCGATCCCGGCACGATGTCGGCCATCGAGATGATCTCGATGTAACCCTCGCGGGTACGATCGGCGCCGGTACCTGCACCGTCCTTCGGACCGACGGAACCGTCGAACATGCTGGTGCGGAACTTTTCACCAGCTCCCTTCAGCGCGCCGACCGGCCACGTGCAGGAATTGTCGCGAGTCAGGATCTTGCCGCCGAGCGGGTCGTCACCAACCTGGGTGATCGCAGCAGTCCAGACGTCCCACGGCGACAGGAACAGGTTGAAGTCGAGGACTTCGCGGCTGTTCCTACCTTCCAGGATACGAACCTTGACCGCCTTGCTGACGTCCGCGGTATTGACCACGGAAAGCAGGGTGTCCTGGCTCTTGTTGACCGTGTAGTACGGGTAGATCAGAACCTCGCCGAGACCATCGGGGTTGAGGTCGACGGCATTGGCCAGGCCGGCGAAGCCAGCGACGCCGGCGATACCGGCGACGAGGGCAGTCGTCAAGCTGTTCTTCTTCATCGCAACACTCCTAAATTTGAACCACAGGGCTTTTTGCTTTACCCCCGACCCCACATCGCAGGAAGGCCAGCCCGCAGGCTGGGCAGGGTCGGGCAACAGCGGGGCCATGTTAAGACAAAGGAAAGACCCGCGCAATCCCCGCCGTGAAATTGAAAATCTACCTGCAAAATCATTCACTTGGGCAGGAGATACCAGGCGCCATCGACCAGCAGCCACGTCTCGGACTGGGTACGGGTGCTGGAAACTCCGCTGCCGCCCTTGGCCGGCATCGGTACCGAGTAGGTCACATCCACCTGCACCTTGCAACGATCGGCGTCGCATTCCTTGTCGACGAACTTCGCCTCCTTCCACTGGACAGGACGATTGTTCATCGCCGCAGCGTAGGCCTCGCGCGTCTGCGTGGCGCGGGTGCCGGGGGTGAGGTAGTCGTAGGCCTGCTCGGCCTTGTGCTCGATCAGGTAGTTCCAGCGCTCCACTGCGCGGCGATCGACGTTGTCGGGGCTGGCCTTGTCGGTGCAGCCGGCCACGCCGAGCAGCAGGGTGACGGCGATGCAGGCGACAAGAGCCCTGGATGCTTCAGTGGTTACCATGTGAATCCTCTTGCGGAAGGGCAGGTTCATGCAGGGGCTGGGTCTGGGCCGGCGGGTGGGGCGCCGGCGCGGGTACCGGTGGTGCGGGGTGGGCCGGCGGTGCCGGTTTGGCTGCCTTGGCTTCCAGGGGCGCCAGGGATTCGAACTGGCGGCTGTACTCCAGCGTCGCCTGACGTGCCTCGTCGATGCTCGAGATCACGCGCGGGGTAATGAGCACGATGAGCTCGGTGCGATCCTTCGATTGACCGGTGGTGCCGAACAGGTTCCTCAGGATGGGGACGCGACTGATGAAGGGCACGCCCTTGGCCGATTCGCTGCGATTGTCACGGATGAGGCCGCCGAGCATCAGGGTCTCGCCGCTCTGCACGGCCACCTGGGTCTGGATGAGGCGCTGGTTGATCGGCGGGTTGTCATTGGCCCCACCGGGGCGCGGCCCCGGATTGCTCACTTCCTGTTCGATTTCCAGATACACCAGGCCGCCCGGGTTGACCCGCGGGCGCACGCTCAAGGTGATGCCGGTATTGAGGTACTGTACCGAGCCATAGCCCTGGTTGCCGATCCCGCCGATAGCCGTCACATAGGTCTGCTGTACGGGAATCTGCTGACCGACGTTGATCTGTGCCTGCTGGTTGTTCAGCACCAGCAGTGAGGGAGCAGCCAACGACTTGGCCTGCCCGCTGCTCTCCAGCGCATTGATGGCGACCTCGAAGTTCCGGTTCAGGAACGACCAGAAGAAGCCGCCGTTGTAGGGCGAGATCGTGCCACTGGCCCCGGCCTGGGACTGGTGGCGATTCTGCTTGTTGCCGCGGAACTCCGGGTCGTAATCCGTGCCCTTGCCGACCGAACCCTCGGCGGTGCCGATCAGCCCGGCCAGATACCATTGCACGCCAAGCGACAGATCCCCGTTCATGCTCACCTCGAGGATGCGCGCTTCGATCTGCACCTGCAGCGGCACCACGTCGAGCTTCTTGATCGCCGAATCGATGCGGTCCCACTCGACCGGCGTCGCCTGGATCATCAACTGGTTGTTTTCCTCGATGGCGGAAATGCGGATGTCCGATTCCTTGCTGCCACCCGCAACCGCGCTGGCCGCGGCACCGGTCGACACCGGGGCCGCCTTCTCTTCGTTCGACTGCGGACGCAGCGAACTGCCATAACTCAAGGTGCCGGCCGTGTTGCTGCCGCCGCCGCGGCTGCCCAGCGTGGTCGGGCGCAGGCCCGGGCCGACACTGCCTGAGGTGCCGCTGCGGCGCGTACGTGCGGCGCCGAGGAAGATCTCGCTGAGATAGTCGGCCAGATCCACGGCCTTGAGGTTCTTGACGTCATAGACATACAGCTGGGTGGCATTCTCCGCGCCGCCGCGATCGAGCCGGTAGAGCCACTCCTCGGCCTGCCTGAGATAGTCCTTCTGCGGCGTGATGACAATGATGGAGTTGGTCTGCTCGATCGGCATGAAGCGGAACATGCCGGCCAATGGCGACTCGCCCTCGCTGCCAAAGATCTTGAGCAGATCGGGCATCAGCTTGGTGGCCTCCACGTGCTGCAGCGCGAACACCCCCACCGACATACCCTTGAGCCAGTCCACGTCGAAGGTGTTGATGGTGCGCTCGTAGTTGGCAAGCTCGGAAGGCGTCCCGGCCAGCACCAGCAGGCTGCGGTTCGGGTCGATGCTGACGAAGGCATCCGGCTTGGCGTAGGGCTTGAGCAGCGTCGCCATCTGGCTGGCCGAGATGTACTGCAGGGGGTAGATGCGCAGCCCATAGCCCGGCTGCGCCGAAGCGCCGATCTGGGGCGTCAGCTTGCCGGGAATGGCATCCTTGGCCTGCAGCACGGTATAGCGGTTGCCTTCGCGCACGAGTGCGTTGCCGGTCCAGGACAGGAGCATTTCCAGCACCGGCATGGCGTCCTCGCGACGGATCGGGCGCGAGGTGGAATAGGTCACGTTGCCGCCGACATTGGGGGCGATCGCATAGTTTTCCTGCAGCATGTCGCCGAGGATCGCCTTGACCACCGCCTGGATCGGCTGGTTCTCGAAATTGAAGGTGACCTGCCCTTCGCCGCCGACCGCCCTTGGCTGCGGCTGCACGTCGAAGAACTTGCCGGTGCCGACCTTGATCTCCGGTTCGGGCGGCGTCGTGTTGCCGGTGGCCCGGGACGAAAGGGCAATGCCTTCCAAATCGTCTGGCTGCGCCGACGATGCTCCCGACTGCAGGATCGTGTCGGGGGTGAGCACAGTGCTGCTCACCGGCTGCTGCCGGGCTGGCGCGGAGGCGCAGCCGGTCAGCACCGCAATGGCGAGGGCCAGCAGCAGGCTCTGGCAGGGTCCGATGGTCCGGAGGCTGGATTGCACGGGCTTACTCCATCACTTCTTCGGTGGTGCGTCCGGGGTTTCGGAGGCGTTACGCAGGCGCTCGGCTTCCTCGCGCATCTGCTTGCGCCGCTCCTCGATACGCTTGGCAAGGTCGGCGCTGGCGTCGCTGCCAGCTTGCGCCTTGTCGTTCTGGGTGTTGCTTCCGCGCCGCGCCGGAGCCGGCGCCCGGCCGGCGCGCGCGCTGCGCGGTGGCGGCGCCGGCGCGGCCGTTTCCAATTCCACTTCTGCGGTCTCGTCGGCCGCGCTGCGGAATACGGCACCACGCGGCTTCACCTCGACCAGGGTCCAGGTCGCCTGATCGCCCTCCAGCGGCATGCCCACCCGGAGCGCGATCGACTGGTTGCTGGCCTTGTCCTGCAGCATCGCGATCCGAATCCCTGCCTTCTCGTCCAAGATCACGCCGGTCAGGGCAACATTGAGCGGGCTGGGCGGCGGAAGTTCCTCGCCGTCGCCAGCCTCGGCCGCATCGAGCGGGGTCGGCAGGCGATCGTCGTTGAACAGCGGATGGGCGGCGATGTCGGCGAAACGCGATGCCGCTGGTATCTGCACCGGCTGCTGGTCGATGTTGCCCAGGGGCGCAGGCGGTGTGCCGGTGCCCGCGCTGCCCCAGCCATAGCCCCGCCCAAGGCCGGCATATTGCAGCACGGCAAGCAGCAACAGCGCGGCGCAGACGCCGGCCAGGACGCGGGATGTGAGGCGCGTGGCGTGGACGTTCATTTGGCCTTGCCGCGTGGCTGGCGCAGGTAGCCGGAAAGATTGAAGCGCACGTCCAGCGGCGTATCGCGCACCTTCGTGCCTGGACGCCGATAGGTCTGCTGCTTGTAGATCATGACCTGGTCGACGAACAGGAACGGCTTGCCATTCTCCAGGTCGTACAGCACGTCCGCGAGAATCTCCAGGTCGCACTTCAGGCGGGCCTGCACGGTGACGCGCTGGTAGGGTTCGTCGCCACCAGCATTGAAGCTCTGCGTGCCGACGTTCTGGCAGCGGCTCTCGTCCTTTGCGTGGGCGCTCATGGCCTGCTTGAGGCGCTGGATCAGCGCGGCCGAGGCCGCGTTGGCATCGGCCTCGGGCAGGAAGGCCTGGTTGCTCTGCTCGAAATTGCGCACCTCGGCCAGGCGCTGCTCGATCTCCGGCTGCTCGGCAATCACCTGCTGGTAGCGATGATACTGCTCGCGCAGATCCTGCATCTCGCTGGAAATCTGCAACTGCGGCGCGACGAACCACCAGTGCACGCCGACCAGGTACACCACCAGCAGTACCGTGAGGAGCAGCACGACGGCAAGGAAGCGGCCGTCCTTGGGCTGGAACCTACTGATCGCCATGCCCGGCGCCCTCCTTCGCTGGTGCCGTCGCGGCCAGCTCGGCGGCCATGGCGGAGGGACTGCAGTCCTTCAGCTCGGCGGTGATCTGGAAGCGCTCCTTGCCGGTGCGTGGGTCGGGCTGCACCTGGCCCTGGAAGCCGGGGTTGCCCAGACATGGCGAGGCGCCAAGCAGGGCGATCAACTTGGCCGCTTCCTGCGCCTGCCCCTGCAGCTGCACCTGCTGGTTCTCGATCTGCAGGCGTTCCAGGTAGGCCGTTTCAGGCAGACGCCGGCTGATGTCGTCGATGACTGCGACGGTCAGCGGCTGGTTGCGCTTGCGGTCGGCGAGGAAATCGGCGCCGGCGATCGAGTCGGCCAGCGTCTTGCGCAGGTCTGCCACCTTGCGTGCCTCGACCTTGGTGGCATCGACCACGGCGCGCATCTCGCTGGCAGCCGCTTCGCGGTTGGCCACCGATTCGCTCATGTTGACGAACAGCAGCAGGATCGCCAGGGCCGCGAGGCCCAGGTTGAGCGGGGTACGCAGGTCGCGGCGACGGATCCGCCGGTCGGGCGGCAGCAGGTTGGCACGTCGGCGCGCACCACCGGCAGCATCCCGCCAGCTGTCCACGCCATCGAGGCCCTGCGCACCCAGCGGCAGGGAGGCCAGTTCCTCATCGAGCTGCGAGCGTGGGATCAGCACCAGTTCCACGCGCAGGTTGCGTTCGCTCGCATCGCGACCGAGCACGTGGCTGTCGAAATAGACCTGATCGGCCTTGAACGGAGTCTGCCGATCCATCTCGAAGGACAACACCTGGCGCAGATTGTCCTCGGCCGCCGCCGGCAGGCTGAGCACGCGCGTGAGCACACGCCCGGCCGGGATGCAGAACACGCTGCGTACGGACGCATCCTCGATGCCCTCGCGCAGGCGCCGGTAGGCCGCCAGCTGTTCCTCCGCCGGCAGGTCGCGGCGGATGCGGCCGTACTCCTCGAGGTTGTCGCCGCGTTCGCGCCAGACCACGAGTTCCTCGCCGTCCAGCCCCAGCAGCAGCGTTTCCGCGCGGTCGGACAGGAATGCCTGCCAGCGCGGTGGGAGGCAGGCCAAAAGCTCCCGTCCCCACCAGGCGAAGAAGCCCGGCAGCGGGGTCTTGGCAACACGCATCCGCAGACGCGCCAGTTGTCTGTCGAGGTTCGGGTTCACGATGGACTACGAGGTTTCCCCATCACGCCAGCGCAGGATCACGAAAGGCCGGCCACCGGCCGTGACGCCGCCCAGGCGGATGGTGGCTTCCAGGGTCGTGCTGGCGCCATTGGGCAGCGTGGCACGGGACCGCACACTATACGTGAGGCTCCCGCCCCCCGCCATCAGGGCGCTGCCATCGGGTGTCATCAGCCCGGCACCGGCCATGTCGCCGGGCGCCATGGTCTGGCGCTGCTCGATCAACAGCTGCAGTTCCTCCAGGCTGGCTTCCGGATACATGGCCTGCAGGGTTTCCAGCGATGCATAGGCCGCGTTGGGGTCGGCGCGCCCGGAATAGATGGTGAGCGAAGGTTCCAGCTTCTCGAACAGGGCGTAGTTCATGCCCAGCACCTGTTGCAGTTCGGAAACGGTATCGAAGGGGCCGTTCTTCGGCCCGTAGGAGAGGCCGGCGGCCTTGTAGTCGTCGATCTCGGCCCCGTTCGGCCGGCGCAGGTCGTCCGGGTCGACCCAGTCGATGACGGCGTCGGCCAGCGCTTCGGCCTGGGCCTGCTCGACGCCGCGCGCGGTGAACAGGCTGATCAGGCGCGTCGTGTTGCCGGAACTGGCGGCTGCGTTGATGTCGATCTTGCCGGAATCGTCGGTGATGCGGACCTCGATTTCGGCTTCGCCGTAGCCGAACCGGTACGGGCGGCCATCGCCCACCCAGCGCAGCGCCGGATCGGATTTGCGCAGTTCGAAGACGGCCAGGTTCAGACCCGCTTCGGCCGCGTAGCGCGCCCTGGTCGTGTCGAAGAGATGTCGTGCCTGCAGGTTTTCCGTGCGCGCGACCATCGAGAAGCTGCCGAGCAGGATGGCCAGCATGGCGATCACCCACAGCACGAGGATGAAGGCGATGCCGCGCGTGCGGCCGGGAGGCACATGCATCCGCCGGGACGGGCGCCGCGGCATCATTGCCTGCTTCCGCGATCGATCGCACGCATGCCGCGCTGCCGCGCATCCGGATCGATCATGGCGCCGCGACCGGCACGGAAACGTTGGCCGGCCGCGCCGACATCGAGCAGCAGGGGGATTTCCATGTCCGGGAACCCCACGCGCGAACCCTTGCTCGCGCGCGCCACGATGCGCACCATGATCGGCGTGGCGGAAGGATCTTCCCAATCCTCCGACCAATCGGTCATTTCGCCCTCCTCGTCGATGGTGCGATATTCGAAACGCCCCTCGCTGAGGCCATCGAGCAGCACCACCGGCTCGATTTCGGCCGGCGGATTGTCCGGATCGAAGCCGTTCAGCATGGTGCTGGCGAACAGGAGCTGCTGGCCGCCGCGGCGGCTGCCCACGAACGTCAGCGTCTGGATGTAGGGGCCGCCGCGCGAAAGGTAGCCCGGCATGGGCGCGACGAAGCGCATGTACTTGCCACTGCCCTCGAAGATGATGCTGCTGTTGTCGTGCTCATCATGGCCAAAGGCCAGCGGCATGATGTGGCTGATCTGGCGGCGCATGAACTCCTGCGCCACGCGCAGCCGGTTGATGCTGTCGATGGCCGCCTCGCCGGAGTGCATGGAACGCACCGCAGTGCGGATGGCGCCGTAGGTGCCGGCCAGCAGCAGCGCCAGCAGCAGGGTCGCCAGCATGACCTCGAGCAGCGTAAAGCCGCGCGCCACCGATGGCTGCCGCAGCACCTGGCTGGACGTGCGCTTAACCGTATCGGCCATCCGCATCAGCGCCTTCTCCCGAGCGACTGGGCGGCGGCCGGAGCCTGGCCCATGGCGGGATCGTTCGGCTCCGGATTGACCGCGCGCAGGGTACCGAAATGCGCCGTGCGCAGGCGAGCCGATGGCCCCCAGAAGACGGTCAGATCCACCTGGTAGAGGTCGAAGGGCGCATCGAGCTGCAAGCCGCCGCCCAGCCCGGCCTGACCGGTGGCAACCATCTGGCCGGCGCCGGCCGGATGGGCCTGCTGCCCCTGTTGCGCCTGCGGGCTGCCGGCCGGCAGTTGCGGCGGCGGCTCGACTTCGGCCGGATCGACCCTGCGGATGTCCAGCTCCCAGGCATAGCTGTCGTCGAAGCGCCCGCTGCTGCGGCCCTCCTCGATATGCTCGCCCACGCCCACCGTGTCCAGCTTCGATTGCGCCCAGAGCGCCGCCATCGTGTAGTCGGACGACTGCCGGGTGCCGCGCAGCGAAGTCCCCAGGATCTGCATCAGCACGGCGACTCCGATCGCGAAGACGAGAAATGCCGCGACCATTTCGATCAGGCTGAAGCCGCGCATGCGGCGGCGGGCATGGAAGGTGCTCGGGCGGATCATGGTCTGGCATTGACCTCAGCAAAGGGGGCAAGTTCGCGGCAGCGGCGCCACGCCTGCGCCAGCGGCCGGCCGCGCCGAACCTGCCGCGGTGCTATTCGGGTGCCTCTTCCAGCGCAATGTCACCCGTGAGCCAGGCGACGTTGATGCGCCACACCCGCTGTCCCTGGTAAACGGCGATGTTCCCGCCGGTGGAGCTGCCGTCTGGGAAGAAGCGGATGCCACCACTGTTGGCGCCGGTCTGCTCCTGCTCGGCGGTGGTGAGGGTGAGATGCATGTCCTTGGGCAACTGCACGGTCGGCTTGCCCGGCGCGCGATAGGCGTTGGCATCGAGATCGAGCGACAGCACTTCCTGCCTGCCCTTCACGATCGCCTGCCCGCGCGTATAGCGCAGCGCCGCCACCAGATCACGGCTGGCCGCGCGCACCTTGGCCCCCTGCAGGCTCTTGGAGAACGAGAAGGTCACCGCCGCGGTGGCGATACCGAGCAGCACGATGACGGCAATCAGCTCGATCAGGGTGAAGCCGCGTTGCGGCTTCATGCGGGAACGGGGAATCGGGCGTGGGGAAGCGTCAGGCGCACGGGCGTGCGCGCAGCCGAGGCGCGCAGCCGGATACGGACGGTAGCCCTCCAACGATGCGTCGCCCTCCAGGGGGCTGGGCTCGAACATTCCCGATTCCAGATTCCCGATTCCCGGCTTCTCACTGCCAATTGCCATAGTCCGCATTGACGCCGTCACCGCCGGCCTGGCCATCCTTGCCGAGGAAGACGATGTCGAAATCGCCGTGCTCGCCGGGCGCCTTGTACTGGAAGGCGTGGCCGAAGGGATCCTTGAGATCGCTCTCCTTGGCATAGGGCCCCATCCAGTTGCTGGCATTGCCCGGCCGGGTCACCAGGTCTTCCAGTCGCGCGGGCGCCGAGCCGTTGTCCAGCGCATAGCCCTCGATCTTGCCGGCCAGCGCCTGCACCTGCGCCTTGCCGGCGCCGTACTTGCCCTTGTCGACGTTCTTGCCGACCTGCTGCACGACGATGCCGGCGACGATGCCGATCAGCACGATCACCGCCAGCATTTCGATCAGGCTGAAACCCTGCGCCCGCAGGCGCCGCACGCTCCGGTATGAATTGCTCATGTCTTTGATGATTCCTCAGTGTGAAACAAGATGGATCTGGAGCACGCGTTCTTTCGAATCCCGCATCTCCAATCCCGAATCTCCGCCCTCAGTGCACCGCTCCGGCGATGTTCATGATCGGCAGCACGATGGCCAGCATGATCATCGCCACCACCACGGTCATGATGATGGTGGTCGCAGGCACCAGTGCCGCCAGCAGCCTGTCGAGGGTGTTCTTGACCTCGACGTCGAAGGTGTCGGCAACCTTGAGGAGCATGGTATCGAGCTCACCCGATTCCTCGCCGACGCTCACCATCTGCAGCGCAAGTTTCGGAAAGTTCTTCGATTGGCTCAAGGCAAAGCCGAGGCCGCCGCCCGTCTTGACCTCCTCGGCCGCCGCGCCCACCGCTTCGGCGAGCACGCTGTTGGCCATGACGTTGCGCGATACGGTGAGCGCGTTCAGCAACGGCACACCGTTCTTGAGCAGGGTGCCGAGGGTGCGCGCCAGGCGCGCCGTCTCGACCTTGCGGATGACATCGCCGACCAGGCGCATCTTGAGCAGTCGCCCGTCGATCCTCAGGCGCGCCGGCGGATTGGCCATCTGCCGGCGCAGCCAGCCGACTCCGAAGACGATCGTCGCAAGGATCAGCCACCAGAAGCTCTTGAGGGTATTGCCGATGGCCAGCACCACGACGGTGATGAGCGGCATCTCCACGCCCATGTCCTCGAACATCGGCGCGAACTGCGGCACCACGTAGACCAGCAGCACCATCAGCGATGTCAACACCATGCCGACCAGGAAAGCCGGGTAGATCATTGCGTTGATGACGCTGCTGCGCAGGTTCGCGCTGCGTTCGAGGTAATCGGCCAGTCGCGCCAGCGTGTCGTCGAGGGAGCCGCCGGCTTCGCCCGCACGCACCATGTTGACGTAGAGCCTGGAAAACGTGCCCTGTTCGGACTCCAGGGCATCGGACAGGGGCGTGCCGCCACGCACCTGGTCGCGGACGCGCTCGAGCAGGTGGCGTGCCTTGTCGCTCTCCGGCAGGTCGAGCAGGATCTGCAGTGCCCGGTCCAGCGGCTGCCCGGCGCCGAGCAGGGTGGCAAGCTGCTGGGTGAACTGCACGATCTGCGCCTGGCGCAGGGTCGCGCGCTTGAACAGCGCCGCGAACAGGCTGGCCGAATCGCCACTGTCCGCCTCGCGCACCTCCAGCGGAATGTTGCCGGCATCCTGCAGCTTGCCGATGACCTCATCGTGGCTGGCCAGGTCGAACTGGCCTTCCAGGGTCTCGCCGGACGGGGTGACGGCCTTGTAGTAGTACAACGTCATCTTGATCGGGAATCGGGAATGGACAATCGGAAAGCGTCAGAGCGGGCATGGTCGAGGTGCCGACCCGGCGTGCGGCGGGGTTGAGGCTGCGCATTCGTCTGGCAAAGCCACGCGGCAACGACTCCCGCTTCCCGGTTCTCCACTGCCGATACGTCAGCCCTCCGATGTGACACGCAGGATCTCCTCGATCGTGGTCTGGCCCTGCAGCGACTTGACCAGGCCATCCTCGAACATGGTGCGCATGCCCTCCTTGCGGGCCTGGTTCTCGATCTCGCCCATGCCGGCATGCTGCATGATCTGGCGCCGGATCGCGTCGGACATGACCAGGAACTCCATGATGGTGGTGCGACCGAAGTAGCCGGTCGGATTGGCCGCGGTGGAACCGGGCCTGTAGAGCTGAATCGGACGCTCGTCGGTGAATGTCTCCAGCCGGTATTCGCGGATCACCTCAGGCATCGCCGGGTACCTTTCGGCCGCCGGCAGGTCGAGGCGACGCACCAAGCGCTGGGCGAGGATGCCGTTGACGGTGGAGGTGAGGAGGTAATCCTCCACGCCCATGTCGAGCATGCGCGTGATGCCGCCGGCGGCGTTGTTGGTGTGCAGCGTGGAGAGCACCAGGTGACCGGTCAGTGCGGACTGGATGGCGATCTTCGCGGTTTCCAGGTCGCGCATCTCACCGATCATGATGATGTCCGGATCCTGACGCACGATCGAGCGCAGCGCATGACTGAAATCCAGACCGATCTGCGGTTTGGCCTGAATCTGGTTGATGCCCTCGATCTGGTACTCGATCGGGTCCTCGACCGTGATGATCTTCACGTCCGGGGTATTGAGCTGGCTGAGCGCCGTGTAGAGCGTGGTGGTCTTGCCCGAGCCGGTGGGGCCGGTGACCAGCAGGATGCCGTGCGGCAGCTCCAGCACGTTGATGAACTTGGGCAGGAACTCGTCGGTGAAGCCGAGCTTGTGGAAATCGAACACGATCGCTTCGCGGTCGAGGATACGCATGACCACCGATTCGCCATGCGCGGTCGGCACCGTGGACACACGCAGGTCCAGCTCCTTGCCCTGCACGCGGATCATGATGCGCCCATCCTGCGGCAGGCGGCGCTCGGCGATGTTGAGCTTGGCCATGATCTTGATGCGCGAGATCACCGCCGCGGTGGACGCTGCCGGCGGGGACTCGACTTCGTGCAGCACGCCGTCGATGCGGTAACGCACCTTGAGGCGGCTCTCGAACGGCTCGACATGGATGTCCGAAGCGCGCTGCTCGACTGCGCGCTGGATGACGAGGTTCACCAGGCGGATGACCGGCGCTTCCGAAGCGAGGTCGCGCAGGTGTTCGATGTCATCCTCGCTGCGGGTGTTCTCGTCGGTCAGGTTCTCGACGATGGTGCCCATGGCCGAGCGGCCCGAGCCGTAATAGCGCTCGATCAGATCGTCGATCTCGCTGCGCAGGCCGATGTTGAGGCGGATCTGGCGCCCGGTGGCCAGATGCAGCGCATCCATCGGGAAGGCATCGGCCGGGTCGGCCACCAGCACGGTGACTTCTGCATCGCTTTCGCCGATCGGACAGACGTGGTGATGCTTGAGGAAGCGCACCGAAGTCTGCACGTTGGCCGGCGGCGCGTCGGGGAAGTCCTTGGCCGAAAGCAGCGGCAACTGCAGCAGTTCAGCCACCGCCTCGGCCATCTCGCGCTCTGACACCAGGCCCAGCCGGGTCAGCAGCGACACCAGGCTGCCCGCCGCCGGCTCTTCCTCGTGCAGGCGCGCGGCACGCGCGAGGTCGGTTTCCTTGAGGCGGCCACGCGCCACCAGGAAGCGACAGATGCGTTCATCGAGGCTGGGCACCGCAGCGGGCACGAGGGTGTCGGTTTCGATGGGGGCGACTGCAACCATGGTTCTAGGGCACTCTGCGAATCAGTTGAACTGCGGCGCCCACGGTGGCGGCCGGGAAAAGCCATCGGGAACCCCCACGGCGATCGATGCCGCGTCGGCAATGGGATACATCATCCGGCGCGAGGTCAGACCACGCAAATCCCTAGGGGTTCCCGCCCCGGTCGACCAGGCTCTCGATGAAGCGTCGGTTGAGGCCGATCCAGAGCGCCACCGGCAGCACGGCCGGCAGGATCAGGTAGGCGAGCTGGTAGGCCAGCGCGATCACGTCTGGTGCCAGCCCGCTGCGCGCTGCCAGTGCGGCACCCGGTTCTCCGGCATCGAAGGCCAGCACCTTGATTCCCTCGGCCAGGATACCGAAGGCCTGGGCGAGCCAGATCAGCATCAGTGCCAGCGCGAACTGCACGCTGCGGCGACGGCCAGACACCGGCGTGGCCATGGCCAGGCCGGCAAACAGCGGCAGGGCATAGCCATAGATCATGGGATTGATGGTCGGTTGCAGTTCGCCCAGGCCACCCGGTGAACCAGGGCCCGCCGGGATCTGTACCGGCACGCTGGTCAGGCTGACCAGATAGCCGGCATGGGACAGCACGCGCCCGCTTGCGTCGTGCATCTCCCCGCCCAGCGACGCCGCGGTGAAGATGTCACCCCAGGCGCCGAGCAGCACCGGCTTGGCCAGCAGCAGGGCCGGCCACACCAGGAAGGGGGCAAAGGCGAACCACAGCACGAAACTGAGCGGCAGCCAGAGCAGCGCCTTGAGTGCGAAACTGCGGATCGGCCCGAGCTGCATGCCCAACTCACGCCGCGCGCATGGCGTAGGCCCGGCGCATCAGGCGACCCATGCACGCGCATTGCGGAACATGCGCATCCACGGCGAATCCTCGCCCCACTCGGGCGGGCACCAGCTCATCTGCACGGACCTGAACACGCGCTCGGGATGCGGCATCAGGATGGTCGCGCGGCCATCGGTGGTGGTGAAGCCGGTCTGGCCACGGGCCGAGCCGTTGGTGTTCAGCGGAAAGCGCTCGGTCGCGCGCCCGTTGCCATCCACGAAGCGTACGCAGGCGCGCGCCTGCCTGGCCTGCTGCGGATCGGCAAACCGGGTGCGCCCCTCGCCGTGCGCGACCACCACCGGAAGGCGCGAGCCGGCCATGTCCCTGAAGAAGATCGACGGCGATTCGAGCACTTCGAGGGTCACGAAACGGGCCTCGTACTGCTCGCTCGCGTTGCGCACGAAACGTGGCCAGGAATCGGCGCCGGGAATGATCTCGCCGAGGCTGGAAAGCATCTGGCAACCATTGCACACGCCCAGGGTGAAGGTCGAAGGATCTGCGAAGAACGCCGCGAACTGCGCACGCAGACGTTCATTGTAGAGGATCGAGGCGGCCCAGCCACGCCCGGCACCGAGCACGTCGCCATAGCTGAAGCCCCCGCATGCGGCCAGGCCCTTGAAGCCATCGAGCGCGATGCGCCCGGCGGCCAGGTCGCTCATGTGCACGTCCACCGCCTCGAAACCGGCACGCGTGAAGGCGGCCGCCATCTCGACCTGGCCATTGACCCCCTGCTCGCGCAGGATCGCAATGCGTGGACGCACGCCGGTCGCGATGAACGGGGCGGCGACATCCTCGGCGGGGTCGAAGCCGATCTGCGGTCGAATGCCGGGGTCATCGGCGGCGATGCGCCATTCATGCTCGCTTGCGGCGCTGGCCGGATTGTCGCGCCGCAGCTGCATCGCGTAGCTGGTTTCCGACCATGCTTCCATCAGCGTCCGCCAGCTCCACTTCGCCAGCGTCTCGTCTTCCAGTGCCAGGGCCACTTCCATGCGCTCGGTCGGCCGTGCCACGCAATGGGCAATGTCGGCCACGGCATGCTCGGCCAGCAGCGTCAGCCACGCCTCGCGATCGGCCACGCGCACCTGCACCAGGGCGCCCAGTTCCTCGCTGAACAGGGCCGCCAGCGAGTTGCGGCCCCAGCCGGCGAGCTGGACCTCGAGCCCGCAATGGCCCGCCAGCGCCATCTCGATCAGGGCCACCAGCGCGCCCCCGTCACTGCGGTCGTGATAGGCAAGCAGCAGGTTGTGCGCGCGTGCCTGCTGGATGGCGGCGAAGAAGCGCGCGAAGCGATCGGCATCGTCCAGATCCGGGGGCGCGCCGCCACTGCGGTCGAACGCCTGCAGCAGGGCGCTGCCACCAAGGCGATTGTGGCCGGCACCCAGGTCGAGCAGCCAGATCTCGCTGTCACCCCGATCGAGCATGAGCTGCGGCGTGAGCGTCCGGCGCGCGTCGGCACAGCGGGCAAAGGCACTGACCACCAGCGAGACCGGCGAGAGCGTCTGCTGCACGTCCGGGCCCTGGCCCGACTTGCCCACGGGACTGGCTTGATCGGGCTCGCTGCCGGTCCAGCGGACCTGCATCGACAGCGAATCCTTGCCGACCGGGATGGACACGCCGAGCGCGGGGCACAGCTCCGTGCCGACCGTGCGCACGGCATCGAACAGCGCGGCGTCCTCGCCGTCCTCGCCGATCGCCGCCATCCAGTTGGCCGACAGGCGCACCTCATCCAGGCGTACCGCTGCGGCAGCAAGGTTGGTCAGGGCCTCGCCCACCGCCATGCGCGCGCTGGCCGCCGCATCCAGCACGGCCAGCGGCGTGCGCTCGCCGACCGCCATCGCTTCACCGGCATGGCCTTCGAAATCGCTCAGCGTGACCGCGCAGTCGGCGACCGGCACCTGCCAGGGGCCGACCATCTGGTCGCGCGCGCACAAGCCGCCCACGCTGCGGTCGCCGATGGTGACCAGGAAGGCCTTGCTGCCCACGGCCGGCAGGCGCAGCACGCGCTCGATCGCCTGGGCCAGGGTGATGCCATCGAGATCGGGCACCAGATCCAGGCGCTGGCGGCGGCGCTCCACGTCGCGCTGCATGCGCGGCGGCTTGCCGAACAGGACATCCAGCGGCAGGTCGATGACCAGGTGCCCGGAATCGTCGACCGGCAGCCGCGTATCGCGCAGCAGCAGCTTGCGCTCGGCGGTGGCCTGGCCGACGACCGCATACGGGCAACGTTCGCGGGCGCAGATGGCCTCGAACTCGGCCAGGTTGGCCGGGCGCACGCCCAGCACATAGCGCTCCTGCGACTCGTTGCACCAGATCTGCATCGGCGACAGTCGCGGATCGTCGCTCGGAATGGCGCGCAGGTCGATCCGTCCGCCGACGCCCGAATCGTTGAGGATCTCGGGGATCGCATTGGACAGGCCACCGGCACCGACATCGTGGATGGTCACGATGGGATTGGTCGCGCCGCGCGCCCAGCAGGCGTCGAGCACTTCCTGGCAGCGTCGCTGCATTTCCGGATTGTCGCGCTGCACGGAAGCGAAATCGGCCGCCTCGGAACTGGTCCCGGCGGCTACCGAGGAAGCGGCGCCGCCCCCCAGGCCGATCAGCATGGCCGGGCCACCCAGCACGATGACCGCGTCGCCGTCGCTGAGACGGCCCTTGTCAACGTGGCCCGGACGCAGGTTGGCGATACCGCCGGCCAGCATGATCGGCTTGTCGTAGCCGTAGCGCTGGTGCGGCTGCCCGCGGGCCTGCTCGAAGCTGCGGAAATAGCCCGCCAGGCAGGGCCGGCCGAACTCATTGTTGAAAGCCGCCGCGCCAAGCGGCGCGTCGCGCATGATCTCGAAGGCGCTGGCGAAGCGTGGCGGCAGCGGGCGCTCGTTCTCCCATGGCCGTGGCAGGCCGGGAATGCGCAGGTGCGAGACGGTGAAGCCGACCAGGCCGGCCTTGGGCTTGCCGCCGCGACCCGTGGCGCCTTCATCACGGATCTCGCCACCCGCGCCGGTCGCCGCGCCAGGGAACGGCGAGATGGCGGTCGGATGGTTGTGCGTTTCCACCTTGATCGCGTAGGGCACCTGCTCGGACTGCGCACGCCAGACGAGATCGCCGGGATCGGCGAAGAAGCGCGCCGCGCAATGCCCCTCGATGACCGCCGCATTGTCATGGTAGGCGGAGAGGGTGTGCGCCGGCGAAGCCTCGTGGCTGCGCTTGATCATGGCGAACAGCGAATCGGGCTGGGCCTGGCCATCGACGGTGAACGCGGCATTGAAGACCTTGTGCCGGCAATGCTCGGAGTTGGCCTGCGCGAACATCATCAGCTCGGCATCGCTGGGATCGCGCCCAAGCTCGCCATAGCGTTCGGCGAGGTACTCGATCTCGTCGTCGGCCAGCGCCAGGCCCAGATCACGGTTGGCGTCCGCCAGCGCCTGGAGCGCGTCCTCGCCCAGCGCCACGTGCGCCAGCGGACCCGGCGACCCGGCCCGGAACAGCTCGGCGATGCCGGTCAGCGAATCGACCACCGACTGCGTCATCGGGTCGTGCACGGCGCGCAGCGCGCGCGCGCGCTCGGCCGCATCCAGCCTTTCCATGCCATCCAGGGTGAGCGCGAAGCCGCGCTCGATCCGACGCACCGGGATGCCGCAGTCGTTGAGGATCTCGGTGGCCTTGCTCGACCACGGCGAGCGCGTGCCCAGCCGTGGCACGATCCACACGCTCGCGGGGCGCGGCGGGTCGGTGTCGGCTTCGATCACCCGTGCGAGGCGTTGCAGATCCAGCGCCGCCGGCGCGATGCCGCCCGGATCGATGAAATAGGCCAGGCGCGCCTCACGCAGCACGGCACCGCTACCGGCGTGGGCCAGGTCGCTGTTGAGACGCTGGATGCGGAACGGGGAAAGTGCGGGCAGGCCGTCGAGAACGATCATGGCGCGGGCGGCAGGGACAGGCAGCTCGCTATGATAGCCGATGCGGCACCGGCCACCACGCAGGAGCCGCATGCTCTGCCGGCGCGCGCGTGTGGATCGTGCGCGCCAGCAGGCCCGCGTCGCCCGCCACGTCCATGCCGCGCCCGCACCGGGCGCGCGCGGCGGGCGTGCACCACCCGGCGTGCCTCAGGGGCTGGCGGGGGTCTTCTTGTCGAGCGCCTGCAGCCTGGCCAGCAACTGGTCGGGCGGCAGGTAGCCGCCAATGCGGCTGCCGTCGGGCGCGAGGATGGTCGGCGTGCCGGTCACCCCCACTTCGTTGCCCAGCGCGAACTGCGCAGCCACCGGGTTGTCGCATTGCGCCGGCTTGGGTTCTACGCCGGCCTTGGCTGCGGTAAACGCCGCCTTGCGGTCGGCCGCGCACCACACCGCCACCGCCTTGTCAAAGGAAGGTGTGTTCGGGCCGCTGCGCGGAAAGAACAGGTAATCGACCTCGATGCCAAGCTTGTTGATCTCGGCGATTTCCGAGTGCAGCTTGCGGCAGTAGCCGCAATCGATGTCGGTGAACACGGTCACCTTGTACTTGGGCTTGCCGGCCGCGCCGAACACGATGCGCTGGTCCTGCGGCACCGCATCGACTCTGGTCTTGTGCTCGATGGCGGCACGCGCCGAGGTCAGGTCGACCTTGGCCTTGGTATCGAACAGCGTGCCCTGCATCAGGTAGCGCCCATCATCGCTGACGTACACGACCTGGCCGCCGACGATCACCTGGCGGAAGCCGGCCATGGGTGCCGGCTCGATCTTGTCGATCTTCAGCTGCGGCGCAAGCGCGGCGACCGCGGCGCGAACCGCCGTGTCGGCATCGGCTGCCTGTGCCGCCAGCGGCAGCAGGGCAGCGGCGAACAGGGCGCCCAGGGCGAGGACGCCCAAGGCGTGCCCCCGGCCCGTGGCGAAGGTTGGGGTTGGCAATACATCACGCATGATCGGGAAGTTCCTCAGGGTTGCCGCGCGGCGGCGCGGCGGTCAAGTTCTGCGGCGAGCTGGTCGGGTGAAAAGGCCAGCTCGCCGGGGATCTGGCTGCCATCCTCGGCCAGCACGGTGGGCGTGCCGCGGATGCCCAGCGTGGCACCCAGGCCGGACAGTTCGGCAACCGGATTGGGGCAGCTCGCCTTGCCCGGGTCCTGGCCGGCCATCGCCGCCGTCAAGGCGGCCTGGCGATCCTTGGCGCACCAGATGGCCTCGGATTTGCGGTCCGCGCCAGGATGGATGCTCAAGGGAAACAGGAGGTAATCCACCGCGATGCCCTTGGCATTGTACTCGGCCATGTGCTGGTGGAAGCGATGGCAGAACGGGCAGTCCGGGTCGGTGAACACGGTCAGCGTGTGACGCGTGGCCACGGGTTGCGCGGGTGCGAACACGATGCGCTTGTCCGGGCCAATGCGGTCCAGTGCCTGCTTGCGCAGGCGCGCCAGCGAGCTTGCGGTCAGGTCGTCCTTGTTGGCAACGTCATAGGCCGTGCCATCGACCACGTAACGCCCGTCCTTGCTGACGTACACGAAACGTCCGCCGGCGATGGCTTCGTAGAAGCCGGGAATCGGCGAATCCTGCACCGCCTCGACCTGGATGCCCGGTGCCAGCGCGCCTAGCGCGGCGCGCACCGTGTCCTGCGGCGTGGCCGCCCAGGCGTGGGCGGCCAGCAACAGGCCGGCGCTGGCCAGCAGGAGAAAACGGCGGTGGTGACGCATGCAGGCCTCGGGAGTGAGCGGGCGGGGAGGTGCGTCCGTCGCGAAACGGAACGCGGGCGCGCGATGGATCGACCGCGCCAGTACGCATTGGTTCCCGCGCCAACCGGTGATTGTCGCATGCACTCCGGCACGGCGGAAGCGCTGCGGCGCACGCTTCAGCCGCGCGGATGGTGCTGTTCGTGCAAGCGGCGCAACCCTTCCTTGGCAACCAGGGTGTAGATCTGCGTGGTCGAAAGCGAGCTGTGCCCCAGCATCATCTGCAGCGCACGCAGGTCGGCGCCGTGGTTGAGGAGATGGGTGGCAAAGGAGTGGCGCAGCACATGCGGCGAGATGCGCGTCGGCGCGATGCCGGCTGCCAGCGCATATTTGCGCGTCAACACCCAGAACATCTGCCGGCTCATCGCCGCGCGCCGGTTGCTGACGAACAGGGCATCACTGCGACCACCCTTGAGCAGCTGCGGGCGGGCAGTTTCGACATAGCGGGTGAGCCAGTGGGCGGCTTCCTCACCGAGCGGCACCAGGCGTTCCTTGCCGCCCTTGCCGACCACCCGCAGTACGCCCTGGCGCAGGTTCACCTGGGCCGCGCCGATGCCGACCAGTTCGCTGACGCGCAGGCCGGTGGCATACATGAGCTCCAGCATGGCGCGATCGCGCAGTCCCGCCGGCGTCTCCCCTGGCGCCTGCAGCAGTGCCTCGATCTCGGCCTCCGAGAGGGCCTTCGGAAGACTGCGCGGGAGTCTGGGCGCATCGACCAGCAGGGTAGGATCGGCGTCGATCCCGCCTGCTGCCAGCAGCCAGCGATAGAAATGGCGCAGGCAGGACAGCAGCCTGGCATTGGAGCGCGGCTTGTAGCCACGGCCTGAAAGGCCACCGCTGCGACTGCGGTCGGCCAGATAGGCCTGCAGATCGGCGCGCGCCGCGCTGGCCAGGCTGCCGCCGCGGGCGACCTGCCAACGCGCGAAGGCGGTCAGGTCGCGGCGATAGCCCGCCAGGGTGTTGGCGGCCAGGCCCAGTTCAGCCCATTGCTGCTCGAGGAAGCGTTCGATGAGGGCATCCGGTTCCAAGGGCGGTTCGCGCGAGTCATGAATGATCCTCGCATTGTCACACGACACCGTCGACAGGACGCTGCTGCACGCAGAGTGCACGCGACTGATTCTTGTTGCGGGTCGCCAAGACTCCCTGTCCGCTTGCCGTCACGAGGGCAACGAAGACTCTTGCATCGCCATCACGCGGTCGCGCGTGCAGCGCGCGACGCCAGTCGCTACCATCGCCCGCCAGATGAACGCCCCTTGCCCGCCCGCACCGCTGTGGCGCCGCCTTGCCGCGATGCTGTATGACCTGTTCCCGCTGATCGGCCTGTGGATGGCCGTGGCCGCGCTGGCGCTGGCACTGACGCAGGGTCGGGAGGATGTGGTCCACCCCTCCGCGCTGTACCGACACGGCCTGCAGGTGGCCCTGCTCGGCGTGACCGCCGCCTACTTCGTGGTGTCCTGGCGCCGCGGTGGCCAGACGCTCGGCATGCGCGCGTGGAAGCTGCGCGTAGCGACCACCGACGGGCGCCTGGGCTGGGGCATGGCGCTGCTGCGCTTTGGCATGGCATGGGTGTCGCTGCTCGCGCTCGGCGCCGGCTTCCTGTGGTGCCTGGTCGATCGCGAGCGGCGCGCCTGGCACGATCTCGCGGCAGGGACGCGGGTCGAGCGGCTGCCGCGCTGAGAGACGACGGCAGCAGGCGCGGTTGCGCCGCAGGGCGGCGCGCGGCTGGTGCGAAGCGGAGGGCCGCGATCAGCCGGCCAGCACGTCCGCGATCATGTCTTCGATGGCATCCAGATCGGGGATGACCGCGCGATCATCGCGCACCAGCACCTCGGCACGCACGCCGGCGGCGTGCGGGTTCTCGTCGCTGGTCGGGATCAGGAGTTCCGGCGTAATCGTGGTCAGCCTGGGGAAGCCCTGGGCCAGCAGGGCGAGGAACGGCATGCCGGCGCGCCCGCCCAGGGCCTTGAGGATGGCGACACGCGCGTTGGAAAGGCTTTCCTCGGTAGCTTCGCCGGTCAGGACCGGCAGCGACAGCAGCGGCAGGCGCCAGCCGCGCCAGCGGAGACGCCCAAGCAGCCACGGCGGCGCGCCTTCCACGGCTTCGGTGCGCGTGTAGGTGATGACCTCGGCAACGGTCGCGTTCGGCAGCAGGACGCGCCCACCCGTCACGGGCACCATGACTCCACGAATCTCGCGCGGAAGCTCGGCCATCATGTTTCCCATTCTCAAGGTCTCCGGTTGAACTCTAGGGACGGCGCGCGTGCCGCCGCCCGGGCTTCCGGGGGTTTTGTCGCGCAGGTGGCGGGCCTGTTCGCGGGGTGACCCGTTTAAGCTGGCCACGCCGGTGTCGCGCACGCCCTCGACCATGCTCGCCACCACACAGGTCTCCGGCTGCTGCAGCCAGACCTGGCCGCCCTTGCCGGCCAGGTAGCGGCTGCCCTCGATGGCGTCGCGCCCAATGCCGGAGAAGATGATGGCGCCGGCCGCTGCGCCGAAGCGGTCGGCGACGTCGCACAGCAGCGTGTCGATGGAAGGCGAGTAGGCGACCTCTGCGCTCTCCTCGCGCAAGACGATGGCGCCGGTGAGATCGACCTGCAGGCGCTTGCCCTGCGGCACGACCACCACGTCGCCATGCCCGACACGATCGCCATGCTCGGGCGTGCGCACCTGAAGGGGTGTGGCCTGGGCAAGCTGGCGCGCCATGATGTCGAGAAACTCGCCGCCCAGGTGCTGGGCCAGCACGAACAGGGCCGGGTAATCACGTGGCAGCGCGGCCAGGAACTCGCGCACGGCTTCCGGGCCGCCCACCGAAGCGCCCAGCACCCACACGCGGCGCACGCGGACGGCGGCCGAATCCAGCGCCTCCAGGCGATGCTCGACTACGCTGTCGCTGACCTGCCGCGGTGCCACGGCTTCTTCGAGTGGAATGAGCTCGAACTCGAAACTGGGCGGCGTCTCCATCGGCACGGGTAGATCTTCCGCGCCCTCGGGCGCAAGAAATTCGGCGGCGGTGACGGTTTCGATGCCAAACTCGCTGGGACTGGCCACCGGCGGTGGTTCCGGCGCGTCTGCCAGCGGTTCATCCAGCGTCCATTCGGGTGCCGCGATGCCGTCGGCCGGCGGCTCGGGATCGGCGGCCAGGACGTCCGGCGACGTGTCCGGCGTCGCGTCCTCCAGACCCGGCGCGGTCGCCGCGGGAGCGTCGGGCAGGGTGTCGAGATCGAGCAGACCCCACGATTCATGGTCGGCCGGCGCGGGCGGCGGCGCGCCCGCGGTGGCGGGCACATGCTCCGCAGGCGCCGCGAAGGGCGCGTCCACGGCCGGTGGCGCCGCTTCCTGCGGCTGGGCATCGCCGTCAAGGGCGGCCTGCACCCAGGCATCCAGCTCGGGAGCGTCGGCTGCGGATTCGTGCGCGCCCGCCAGCGCCGCCGCGGTGTCCGCAACCGGCGTGTCGGTTGCCGGAAATTCGGGCGCGTCCGCGCAGTCGGGCGCGGGCGGCAGGTCGATATCGATCTCGCCGATCCCGGCCAGCTCGGCAGCGGCCGCGCCCTGCGGCGAGAAGATCGGCTCGGGTGGATTTTCGACCACCGGGTCGATGACCTCGGGCGCTGGATCGGCAGCCACCTCCTGGACAGGCATGGACGGTGGCGGGGGTTCGGCTGCGCCGGCGTCTTGCGCACCCGTCATCGGGCGCGTGGGCACCGGCTCGGCATCCAGCGGGCGTGGTGGATCGACCTCGCCGCCGCAGATCTTGGCACCCAGGTGGCGCTGCCAGCGCGCGCGATCCCAGCCGGACAGCGCGCTGGAGACTTCGGCGTCATTGAAGATCACGCGGTACTCTTCGGCCAGCGTGTCCAGGCGGTCGAACTCGGACTCGTCCGGGCCATGCAGGTCGATCACCACCACATCGACCTGGGCACGCGCCAGTTCATCACGGTCGAAACCCTGGGTGGCCGCCTCATAGACGATGTGCGCGCCACTGGCCGTCACCGCCTCGCGCGTTGACGCGCCGCCCTCGCTGGCATCGAACAGCAGGGCAACGGCGGGGGCGCTGGACTCAGCCACGCTCGACCTCCAGGGTCTCATGCACCTGCCGCAACAGGTCGTCTTCCTGGTAGGGCTTGCCGAGATAGCGTTCGACGCCGATCTCGAGCGCGCGCTGGCGATGCTTCTCGCCGGTACGCGAGGTGATCATGATGATCGGCACCTCGCGCAGGCGCGCGTCGTTGCGCATGTAGATGGCCAGTTCGTAGCCGTCCATGCGCGGCATCTCGATATCGAGCAGCAGCAGATCGGGGGTGAGATCCTGCAGCTTCTCGAGTGCATCGAGGCCATCCTTCGCCGTGGCGACTTCGAACTCGGCGCGCTCGAGCACGCGCGTGGTGACCTTGCGCATGGTGATCGAATCGTCCACCACCATGACCATGGGACGGCGACGCGGTTGCACGACTGGCACCGGTGCCACCGGTGCGGCCGGTACTTCGAGACCCGTTTCGGCGGCATGTTCACGCAGCGCGATGAGGCGACGCACCAGCGGCGCCAGATCGAGAATGATGACGACCGCGCCGTCGCCCATGATGGTGGCGCCGAAGATCCCCGGCACCGAGCTGACCTGCGGACCGACCGACTTCACCACGATTTCGCGCGAGCCGACCACTCCGTCGATGCGCACGGCGGAGCGTTGGTCGCCACTGCGCGTCATCAGCAGCGGTACCTGCGTTTCGTCGCCGCTGGTGGCGCGCAGGCGCGGTACCCCGAGGAGCTGGGCGAGATCGTGGATCTGGTATTCCTCGCCGCCATACACCTGGCGGGTTTCACCAGCGGCAAGACGACGCTCCAGATCCGCGCCGGCGATGCGCGCGACGCCCTGCACCGAAGACATCGGAATGGCGTAGACGTTCTCGCCCAGGCGCACGAGGATGGCCTGGGTCACTGCCAGGGTAAACGGCAGGCGCACGCTGAAGGTGGTCCCGCGACCGGCGACCGAATCGATCGCCAGCGAACCACCCAGCTGCTTGATCTCGTTGTTGACGACATCCATGCCAACACCGCGGCCGGACAGCTGGGTCAGCTCGCGCGCGGTGGAAAAGCCGGTTTCGAGGACGAAGCCGAACAGGTCGCGGTCGGACAGCTCCACACCGGCCTTGAGCAGCCCGCGTTCGATGGCCTGGGCGCGGATCGCGTCGCGATCCATGCCGCGCCCGTCGTCGCTGATCTTCAATACGACTTCGGTCGCCTCGCGACTGACCGCAATGGACACCGTGCCTTCCGCCGGCTTGCCGGCCGCCACACGTTCTTCGGGCGATTCGATGCCGTGCGCCAGCGCATTGCGCAGCATGTGCTCGAAGGGCGCCTTCATGCGCTCGAGCAGGTTGCGATCCATTTCGCCCTGCGCGCCTTCGACACGCAACTGCGTGCGCTTGCCGAGTTCCTCGGCCGCCTGGCGCAGGGTTCGCCGCAGGCTCGGCACCAGCGAATCGAACGGCACCATGCGCGTGCGCATGAGGCCTTCCTGCAGGTCCGAGCTGACGCGCGACTGCTGCAACAGCAGCGTTTCCGACTGGCGCGTCTGGTCGTCCAGCAGGCCCTGGATGGACACCAGATCGGATACCGACTCGCCGAGGCCGCGCGAGAGCTGCTGCAACTGCGAGAAGCGATCCAGCTCGAGCGGATCGAACACGCCGTCGAGTGTATCCAGCTGTTCACGCTGGTAGCGCGCGATGATCTGCGCCTCGGTTTCGATCTCCAGCTTGCGGAGCTGCTCGCGCAGGCGGCTGACCGTCTGTTCGAGCTCCACCAGGTTGAAGCGGAAGGTGGAAATCTGCTGTTCCAGGCGCGCGCGGTAGATCGAGACTTCGCCGGCGTAGTTGACCAGCGAGTCGAGCAGATCCGAGCGCACGCGGATCAGCTCCTGCGGCGCGTGCGGTGCTTCCTCGCGATCCATCGCCGTCAGGCGCCGCGGCGCCGGTACCGGTGCCACGCTCGCGGCTTCCCGCACGACCTCGGGCTGACCTACCTCGGGCGTCATGACAGGATCGGCCCCGGCAGGCGCCTCGACAGCGACCAGAGGCGCGCCGGCAGCCAGGCGTTCGAAACGCCCGATGGCGTTCACCGGCATGGCGATGGCGCGGCGCTGGGCGACCCGTTGCACCAGGCCGTGCAGGCGGTCGAAGCCGTGCTCCAGCGATTCCACCACCACGCGATCGATCTCCAGGCGGCCCTCGCTGAGCATGTCCACCAGCGATTCCATCGCGTGACTGAGATCGCCGATCGGCACCAGGCCGGCCATGCGCGCACCGCCCTTGAGGGTGTGCAGGTCACGTTGCAGTTCGACGATCGGCGCGTGATCGGTGGGCGCCTCGCGCAGCCGCGCAAGCATGCCGTCCGAATGGTCGAGGATGTCGGCGCCTTCCTGGGCGAAGATGTCGAGCAGGTCGTCATCGGCATCGCCGGCGTCGAGCGCAGCGTCCGGCTGCGGATCGTCGGCCAGGGGCGGCGGCGCGAGGCCGCCGAGCACCGCGCGCGGCGCGGGTGCAGGCGAATCCGCCGGCACTGCCGCTTCGGCCGGGGCAGCCTCGCCGTCCACGACTTCCTCGCTGTCCACGACTTCCTCGGCATCGGCGACGACCGATGGGTCGGCGCGTTCGTCGGCATCGGCGGGCGTGTCTTCATCCACGCCGACGTCCGCCAGCGCTGGGGCTTCGGCAAGCGGTGCAGCATCGAGGGCGACGGGTTCCTCGACCGGCAGGTCGGCAGGTTCGCCGGGTTCGGAAACCGCCGGCGCCTCGCCCGGCTCTTGGACGGGCGGAGTCTCGCTGGTCGCAGGCGCTGCATCCGGGGTGGCGTCCGCTGCGTCTGCGTCGTCGAGATCGAGCGCACTGGCAACCAGGTCGTCGATCGTCGAGGGCAGCGAAAACGGTTCGCTGGCGGCCTGCAGTTCGGCCGGCATGGACACTTCACCGATTGCTGCCGCGGTGGTTTCGGCAGCCACCGGGTCGAAGGCCGCAAGGGCTGCCCCGAGGTCGTCGGGCAGGCTGGCGTCCTCCTCTTCCTCGGCGCCAGGATCGTGGGCCTGCGCGGCGGGCGGCATGGGCGCGTCCGCGCCGGCGTCGGCAGGTGTCCACCCCGCATCCTGCGCGGGCGCGTCGCTCGTCCACCAGTCCACCGGCGCAACCGGTGCATGGCTGCGCTCGGCATCATCCGTGTCGTCAGCAACCGACGGCAGGGCATCGCCAGGCACCGCGTCATCGCCGCGGGCGGCCTCCGGCGCGCCCGCTGCCTCTTCGGCGGCAGCGAAGTGCGGATCGGCGTCGAGGCGGGCATCCTCACCAGCGACGTCGGCTTCCACGGGTTCGGGGCTCGCATCGGCCGTGTCGGCGGAGGGCGTCACGCTTTCCGTATCCGTCGGCGCGGCCGTTTCCCCGGCGTCGACGATAAGCTCGTCGCTCTCCTCGTCGGAGTACCAGTGGCGGTGCGGTTCACCCTCAGGCGCGCTGTCGCGCAGGGCGAGCGCAGTCGTGACCAGGGCTGCCGAATCGGGCAGGTCGGCGTCGCGCGCGTCCAGCTTCTGCATCACGGTACGCGTCAAGGCGACCATGTCGCGCAGGGTGGCCAGGCCAGCGGCGTCCGGTGCTGCATGCGCGCTGCGCATGCGCTTGATCCAGGCTTCCAGCGGCGCGACGACTGCGCCGATGGTCGGGATATCGACCATCGCAATCGCGCCATTGAGCGTGTGCATGGCGCGCAGCAGCGGCTCCGTGGCCGGCTGCGGGTCCGGCTCGCACTCGCCAAGATAGGCTTCGATGGCGGCGAGATGGCCCGCCACTTCACTTTGCAGGATGTCGAACAGCACCGGATCGATATTCGGCAGCGGCCCCGCCTCGATCTCGATGCCGGACGGCATGGACGTGTCGCCAGCCAGATCGGCGGCGACCACGTCGGCATCCACGTGCGGCAGGTCGTGCGGCGGTGCCGGCACGCGTCGGCGCACGGTACGGCGCACCGTGCGGGTGGCAGTTGCCTCCTGTTCCGGCAACCACGCTTCCTCGCCTGCGGCGAGCCGGTCGGCCACATCGGTGAAGGCCGCACTGTCCACCCGCGGAGCGGGTTCGCGACGCAGGGCGCCAAGCAGATGCGGCACGGCTGCCACGCCGCGTTCGACCAGGGCGATGACGGCCGGCGTGGGCTGGATGCTGCCATCGAGAACCCGATTCATCAGGTTCTCGATCTTCCAGCTGAATTCACCCAGCGCCAACGCGCCGACGAGGCGCCCGGAGCCCTTCAGGGTATGGAACGAACGGCGCAGCGGCTTGAGCAGCTCGAGATTGTCGGGCGCTTCCTTCCACAGCGGGAACTGCGCGTTCATGCTGGCGATCTCTTCCGCCACCTCTTCGATGAAGACCTCGCGGATGTCGTCGTCGATTTCCTCGCTGGCGGCCGTCTCGAATCCCGTCGGCGCCGGATCGTCGATCGCGACCTCCTCTTCGACTTCCTCCTCGATCTCGATCCACTCGCCTTCGTCGGGCGAGGAAGAACCGTCCTCGGTGGCGGCCAGGCGCAGGCCATCGAGTTCCTGCGCGGCCGGCGGCGGCGTGGCGGCATCGCCAATGACCAGATCACCGAGGTCCTGGCCCGGCAGCACCTCGACCTCGGGCAGACCGGATTCCGGGTCGAACCCGAAGTGCGCTGCGTCTTGCGCCGGCGGCTCACCCGACTGGTCATGCGACGGCACCGGCAGTGGCGGCGCGGCAACTTCCGGTGCCGCCACGCCAGTTGGCGCATCCGTTGCGGCTGCGGACTGCTCGCGCGCTGCGGCCAGCCCGGCCGGCACGTCCGGCAGCGGCCAGTAGCCCAGCGCATCCAGGCTGTCGCGGGCGACGTCGAGGATGCGGTCGCGATTGCGGCGCTGTTCGCGCGAGGCTTCCAGGTAGTACTCGACCGCGGCCAGTGCATCGGCCAGCTTATCCATCTGCTCGGCGGTCGGCACACGCCGGTGCGCCAGCAGTTCGACCTCGACGAAGCGCACCAGTGCCGTCATCAATTCGGCCGGATCGGGCAGGCCGAGCATGCGCAGTGCACCGGCGATCTCCTCCAGCAGGCGCGGGATCTGCGCCACGCGTTCGTGATCCCAGGGCGACTCGATGAACGCCACGATGTCCTGCTTGGCCTGGTCGATGTTGACGGCGGCCTCGCGCATGAGCGCATCGAGGATACGGCGCACTTCGGCGCGCGGCAGCTCGAGGGCTTCGTCGGCGGGCGCACGGCCATCGTCTGCGCCCAGGCGTTCGATGTGGTCGTCCAGCGAAGCCTCGACGTAGAGCAGGGCGCCGGCGACATCCAGCAGAGCCCCCTCGTCGATCGGACGCTGGCTGCGCGCCATCTGCACGACCACGTCGCGCTGTTCGCTGACGACGCGGCGCGGTACGCCAAGCCCAAGCATGCCGAGCGTGTCGCCCACGCGATCGAGCAGCTCCACCTGGTCCTCGAGCCCGGAGGGGTCGACCTTGCCGGCGCGCAGGAAGATGTCGAGCGCGTCCTTCACGCGCAGCAGGTCGTCCTTGATGGCTGCCGACACGGTGCCGAGCAGGTTGCGGTTGTGCCCGGTCATCGAGCCCTGCGCATGCTGCATCTCGCCCGCCGTGGGCAACAGGGTGTCCAGGTGATAGGCGCTGCGCACTTCGGCCGAACGCACGCCGTCGGGGAAGGTGCCGGCATCGCCCGAATGGGCCACGTAGTAGAGCAGGTTCTTGGTCAGGTCGCGTGGCGGCGTGGCGGCGAAGCCCATCTCGCCATCCTTTGCGAAACGGTGGATTTCGCGATCCACGCGTCCGAACAGCAGCTTGACCGCGACACTGGCCTCCAGCCCTCCGTTCTCCACCGCTTCGATGACGGCGGCGGCGATCCACCACAGGCGGCGCGCATCCGCACCGCTGGAAATCCGGCGCAGGCGGTCCAGCACATCGATGAGGCGGTTGAGGTGTTCGGCCGAGCCCTCGTCACGGAACCACTTGAGCAGCGCCGCCTGGAAGGCGAGCCGCAGGCGCAGGGCCTGGGCGCGCAATTCCGCCGGCAGCAGGGGCTGCGCGCGCCCATCCGCGGATGCCGGCAGCGGCACGGCGAGATCCGGCGCAAACAGGGCCGATTCGGTCAGCAGGTTTTCGCCGCGGCAGGCGCGCAGGTCGTTGAGCAGCGGCAGCAGCACGATGGGGATGTCCCGGTGGCCGCTCTGCAGGCGCTCGAGGTAGTCGGGCAGCTGCACCATGCCGCGCATCAGCACGGAATAGCTTTCCTCGAGCTGGCGCACGCTGCCGGCAAGCAACGCTTCGGCCAGGCGCTCCATGTTTTCGACCACCATGGCCGCGCCGTACAGCTCGACCATGCGCAGGCTGCCCTGCACCTGGTGCAGGTGCGCGACGCAGGCACGCATGGGTGCCAGCTCGGTCGGATCGTCGACGTAGGCTTCCAGCGCCGCCCGGGCCTCGGCCAGCGTGGCGTCGAGTGCCTGCTTGACCCAGTTCAGGGCGGTAAAATCGCCTTCCTCGTGCAGTTTCATGCCTTTACCCCCGGCGCCGGGCGCGCTGCGCCAATCGACGCCGCGACGTCATGGCGAAAGGATTCGTGTTGGGCGGAGAGGGTGTCATCACTCAAGGTCACCCGGGCAGCTTGAAGTCGGCGACCGAACGGCGCAGGTCCGATGCGAGCTGGGCCAGGTTGCCGATCGACTCGGCGGTCTGGCTGGCGCCGACCGAGGTCTGCGAGGTGATTTCCTGGATCACGTTCATCGTCGCCGAGATATTGGTCGCCGCAGCCGACTGCTGGCGTGCCGACGTCGAGATGCCCTGGATGAGTCCGGCCAGGTTGTTCGACACGGTCTCGATTTCGCCCAGCGCGTGGCCGGCGTCCTCGGCCAGGCGTGCGCCCGACACCACTTCGGACGTGGTCTGCTCCATCGAACTGACCGCCTCGTTGGTGTCGGACTGAATCGTCTGCACCAGGGTCTCGATGCGCTTGGTCGCGCCCGAGGCGCGTTCGGCCAGACGCTGCACTTCGTCTGCAACCACGGCGAAGCCGCGGCCCGCCTCGCCGGCCGAGGCCGCCTGGATGGCGGCGTTCAAGGCCAGGATGTTGGTCTGCTCGGCGATATCGTTGATGAGTTCGACGATGGAGCCGATTTCCTGTGAGGATTCACCGAGACGCTTGATGCGCTTGGAGGTTTCCTGGATCTGGTCGCGGATCGAATCCATGCCGGCGATGGTCTGTCGCACCACCTGGGCGCCGTTGGCGGCGATCTGCACCGAGCGCTGCGCCACCTCGGCGCTGTCGATCGAGTTCTTGGACACGCCATCGATGGATGTGGCCATGTCGTTGATGGCCGCCGAAGCGCTGGTGATCTGGCGCGCCTGGTGCTGCGCCGCTTCGGCCAGCTGCATCGCCGTGGCCTGGGTTTCCTGCGCCGCCGCGGACACCTGGACCGCCGTCTCGTTGATGGTGGTGACCAGGCTGCGCAGGGCCTCGACGGCGAAGTTGACCGAGTCGGCGATGGCGCCGGTGATGTCCTCGGTGACCGTGGCCTTCACGGTGAGATCGCCTTCGGCCAGCGAGCCCATCTCGTCGAGCAGGCGCAGGATGGCTTCCTGATTGCGCTGGTTCAGCTCGGCGGTGCGCTGGTAGCGACGCTGGCCGTCGCGGATCAGGTTGTAGCCGAGGATCAGCAGCAGCAGGAATGCGGCGGCGGCCGCGACGGCACCCCAGATCGGGTTGGGGAACAGGCGCTTGCGCGGCAGCTCGTCGATGCGTACTGCAACGTTGCCGGCGCGCAGCAGCACGCCCTGGCTGTCGGTGAAGCTCGCATCCGCCGCGTCCTTGACTTCCTGCAGCGCCGTGGCCGCGTCGAGGATGACCTTGACCGGTTCGCCGACCGAAGCCCAGGTGCCGGCGACGTCGGTGACGATTTCCTTGGCATTGGCGTTGTCCAGCGGCTTGATGTTGAGTTCCGAGGCCCCTTCCATCAGACCGTTGAGCACCGCCTGGTAGAGCCGCGAGTCGCGCTCCAGCCCGGCCGCCGAGGCCTGGGTTTCCTCGCCGCCGGCGAGGATGCGGCTGACCCGGCCACCCATGCGGTCGGCGAGCTGCATCTGGCGCGAGGTGATATAGACCTGCGAGGCCGTGGCGCCGCGGTCGGTGAGGATGTTGACCACCTCGGTCATGCGCGAGTTCAGCATCGACAGCTTGTCGGTGAAGTCCTTGGCGCTGGCGTGCGCGGCGAGCACGGTTTCCTTGTTGGAAATGATCTTCTGCGCGTCGGCCTGCAGCTGGTTCCAGGATGCGGTCAGCGCCGCCAGGTCCTTGTCCACGCCGGGCGCCTTGGCGTAACCGGGCATGCCGGTCTTCTTGTCGCCGGTGTTGAGGTTCCTGACGTAGGTATCGATGTTGTTGCGGGTGCTGTCCAGTTCCTGGAAGGCCAGCTCGTTGCCGGCCGCCGCCTCGGCGGCGTACTTGGCCAGCTGCTGCGACAACACCTGGATCTGCGTGGTCAGGGAGACCGCCTTGCGGTCGTTCTGGTTGTTGAGGTACAGGAAGACGAAATCGACGATCGCAAATGCGAACAGCAATCCCAGCAACACGAAGAGAACCGTGTTGGCCCTGCCACCCCGTTCGCGCCCCAGCGCGCCTGTCGTTGTACTCACGCTTCACCCCCGATGAACGATGATTGCCGCTGCATGGTGATTTGTTCCCACAGCGCCCGCTTCACGCCGCGGCCTGCTGGAATTGTGTGCTGCGCGCCAGTGCCGCCATGCTGAACAGGCCCCACTGGATGCCGCCCAGACTGACGTTCTCGCCGACGAACCGGCTGTAGCTCCCTTCCGGCTCGCCGGTGCTCTCGGCCAGCTGCTCGGTGGAAAAGCTGCGCTGGCCAAGGACCTCATCCACCAGCAGGCCGACGCTGCCACCGTGCTGGCGCACGACCAGCACGCGCGTACTCTCGCCCGTCAGGCTGCGCGCGCCTTCGACGAAATCATTGAGATCGATGACCGGAACCAGGTTGCCGCGAACGTTGGCGATGCCGAGCAGCCAGCTGCGCGCGCCAGGCACCGGCGTCAACGGCGGCAGGGTCAGGATTTCGCCGACTTCGTCGATGCTGCTCACGAAATGGCGCGGACCGATGCGGAAACCGATGCCGCGCCACAGGCCCGGCGCCTCGATCTGCTCAGGCACGCCGGCCACGTGGGCCAGGCTGCGCTGCTCATACTCGGCCAGGACTTCGAACGGCGTACCAAGGGGTGCGTTCATGATGCCAGCCTCCGCCCACGCCGCAGCGTCGGCCTGGTTGGAACCCTCTGCATGTCGCGTTTGCCCGCCATTCGCCTCCCCCTCTTGCCCACCGACCGCGTACCGTCCGATCAGGCGCTCACGTGGCGCCGGATCGCACCGAGCAACTCATCGCGCGTGAACGGCTTGGTGAGGTACTGCTCGGAACCCACGATGCGCCCGCGCGCCTTGTCGAACAGGCCATCCTTCGACGACAGCATGATAACCGGCGTCGTCTTGAACATCTGGTTGTTCTTGATCAGTGCGCAGGTCTGGTAGCCGTCCAGTCGCGGCATCATGATGTCGACGAAGATGATCTGCGGCTGCTGGTCGGAAATCTTGGCCAGGGCCTCGAAACCGTCAGTCGCCGTCACCACCTCGCAGCCCTCCTTGCGCAGCAGGGTTTCCGCGGTGCGGCGGATGGTCTTGGAGTCGTCTATGACCATCACCTTGATGCCGCTCAGGTCCGCGCCTTTCGTTTCGTCCACCTGATTCCCCCAACCCCGGCCGACCCATCAGGCCGGCGCCGCAATTCGTCACATGTAACCAAGGCAAGCAAATCGCGTGCCATGGATCGCAAGCGTAGGGCAGGCGCGTGTTCTGTGCCCGCGCCGCCCCGTGTCTTATCCAACACCCTCGCGGGACTGTCAAGTTGTTGCTGCAAGTGCGCGAATCGTCACAAGTTCGCACAATCCTTGAAGCACCGCCCGGCGGCCAAGTGTAATATGCGCCCGACACGCCCGGTGCGAAGCGCTTCGCACCTGCCGCAACGCGGCACGACTTTCCAGTTCCGCGTCGCCGAGCCGGATCATGAACCCAACCCTCGCCGTCCTGATGGATCCGATCGCCGCGATCCACCCCGAGAAGGACACCACGCTTGCGCTCCTGCTGGAGGCGCAGGCGCGCGGCTACACGCTCCTGTACATGACCCAGGGCGACCTGGCGCTGCGCGCGGGCCGCGCGGTGGCGCGGCTCGCACGCCTGGTCGTGCGCGACGATCCCCACGACTGGTACACGCTCGAAGCGGCAGCCTGGCGCGAACTGGCCGGCATCGACCTGGTCTTCGCGCGCAAGGATCCCCCCGTGGATGCGCAGTTCATCTACGACACCATGGTGCTCGAGCGCGCGCAGCACGAGGGCGTCCGCGTGATCAACGATCCACGCAGCCTGCGCGACAAGAACGAGAAGCTGTTCGCGCTGGAGTTCCCGCAATGCTGCCCGCCGTCGGTGGTCGCGCGCGACCCGGCAGAACTGCGCCGCTTCGTCGCCGCCACCGGCGAAGTGGTGCTCAAGCCGCTCGACGGCATGGGCGGGCGCAGCATCTTCCGCTCGCGCCATGGGGATCCCAACCTCAACGTGATTCTGGAAACCCTCACCGGCAACGGCCATGCCTTCGCCATCGCCCAGCAGTTCATTGCCGAGATCGACGCCGGAGACAAGCGCATCCTGATGATCGACGGCGAACCGGTGCCCTATGCGCTGGCGCGCATTCCGCAAGGTGACGATTTCCGCGGCAACCTGGCCGCCGGCGGCAAGGGCGTGGGGGTGCCGCTCGGCGAACGCGATCGCTGGATCGCCGCCCAGGTCGGACCGGCGCTGCGCGAGCGCGGCCTGTATTTCGTCGGCCTGGACGTGATCGGCGACTGGCTGACCGAAATCAACGTGACCTCGCCCACCTGTGCGCGCGAGCTGGACGCGCAGTTCGGCCTCAACATCGCCGGACAACTGTTCGACCGGCTCGAAGCAACAGGCTGATGGCGGCGGCGATGACCCCGGACAGCGGCGGCGGGTTCGACCGCCTGGGCGTCACCCTGCTGTTCTCGCTGCTCGCGCACGCCGTGCTGGCGCTGGGCATCACCTTCGACTTCGAACGCGCCGGACCCAGCCTGCCCGCGCTGGACGTCATCCTGGTACAGACGGCCAACAGCGAGGTTCCGGAAAAGGCGGACTTCATCGCCCAGGCCAGCAACAGCGGTGGCGGCGAAGCGGATACCCCGAGCCGGCCCACGCAGCCCCTGTCCGGCCCGTTGCCGACGGCCACCGCCGGCGTGTCACCGGTCGAACTCGAGGATGGCTCCCCCGCAGCCGCTCCGCCCAGCCCGGTGGAACATCTGACCGGCCAGGCCACCGAGTTCAGCGTCAGCACCGCGCACGCCGCCACCACGAACCCCCAGCCGTCCAGTCCCCGGCGGCTGGAGTTCGAGCAGCGCAAGCTCGAGATGGCGCGGCTGGCGCAGGAAATCCAGCGCGAGGCGGAAAAGTATGCCAAGCGGCCAAAGAAGAAGTACATCTCGGCGAACACCAAAGAGTACGAATTTGCCGCCTACATGCACGCCTGGGTGGCGCGCATCGAGCGCATCGGCAATCTCAACTATCCCGACGAGGCACGCCAGCGCCAGTTGCACGGGCAGCTCGTGCTGACCGTGGGCCTGGCACGCGACGGCAGCGTCGACAGCATCGACGTGATCCAGTCCAGCGGCCACAAGGTGCTGGACGATGCGGCCATCCGCATCGTGCGGCTGGCCGAGCCGTTCCCGTCCCTGCCCCAGGCCAGGGAGGAAGTGGACGAGCTCTACATCACGCGCACCTGGCAGTTCCTGCCCGGCGACATCCTGCGCAACCGCTGAATGACCGCCACCCGGCATGGCCGGCCATGCGCGCGTTCACACTTCGTCCGCCCGACCCGCGGGCTCCCGGGTAGAATGGGCGCATGGCCGACTCGACCCTGCTCAACAACCAGCTGCTGATCGCGATGCCGAACCTGCGCGACCCGAATTTTGCGCGCGGAGTGGCCTTCATCTGCCAGCACGGCGAGGGAGGCGCCATGGGCCTGATGGTCAACCGCCTGTCCGAGTATTGTCTGGGCGACGTGCTGGCCCAGATGGACATGCATTCGGAGATTGTCGAGGTCGTCGAAGCGCCGGTGCTCATCGGCGGCCCGGTGCAACCCGAGCGCGGTTTCGTGCTGCACGTGCCGGGCGGCGCCTGGGAATCCTCGTTCCATATTTCCGAGCACATCAGCGTCACCACCTCGCGCGACATCCTGCTGGCGATCGCCGCCGGCAACGGCCCGCGCCATGCGATCGTCGCCCTCGGCTATGCCGGCTGGGGTGCCGGCCAGCTCGAACAGGAACTGCGCGACAACCACTGGCTGACCGCCCCGGCGACCGAGCAGGTATTGTTCGAAACCCCGCTCGACGAACGCTGGGACGCGGCCGCCGGGCTGGTCGGCGTCAACATGCTGCAGCTGGCGAGTTATGCCGGCCACGCCTGAGCCCGCAGGCGGCGAAGGCAGCATCCTCGCCTTCGATTATGGCGCCCGCCTGATCGGCGTTGCGGTCGGCCATCGGCTGACTGCCAGCGCACGCAGCCTGGGCACGCTCGCCACCGGCGACTGGGACGCCCTGGACAGGCTGGTGGACGAATGGCAACCGGCCTGCCTGGTGGTGGGGCTGCCCCTGGCGCTGGATGGCAGCGAGCAGCCCATGAGCGCCGCCGCGCGCCGCTTCGCCGCGGCGCTGGAACAACGCCACAACCTCCCCGTGCAACTGGCGGACGAGCGCCTCAGCTCACACGCAGCCGCGCGTCGCTTCGCCGCCCGGCGCGCCGCCGGCAGCGCGCGCCGCAAGCATGCCGCCGGCATCGACGGCCTGGCCGCGGAGGTCATCCTCGAAGACTGGCTCGCGCAAGCATGATCGCCCCCGTTGCGGATTCGCCCATGCCCGACCTGCAAATCGACGCCCAGGGCCGCCTGCGCCACCTGCTCTGCCTGGACGGACTCGGGCGCGCGCGCATCACCGCCCTGCTCGACCGCGCCGCGCAGCTGCGCGGCGCGGCGCGGCGCGGCGAGCTGCCGGCATTGCTGGCCGGGCGCACGGTGGTGAACCTCTTCTTCGAGCCTTCCACGCGCACGCGCACGAGCTTCGAGCTGGCCGCGCGCCGCCTTGGCGCACTGGTGGTCAACTTCGACATTGCCAGTTCCTCGACGCTGAAGGGCGAAACCCTGGAAGACACGCTGGCGACGCTCGAAGCGATGCACGCCGATGCCTTCGTCATCCGCCACCGGGAAAACGGCACGCCACGCCAGCTGGCCGCGCACGCGCGCCGCGCCGCCGTGCTCAACGCCGGCGACGGCAACCGGGCACATCCGACCCAGGGCCTGCTCGACCTGCTCACCATGCGTGACCACAAGGGCCGCATCGAGGGCCTGACGGTCACGCTCTGCGGCGACATCCGTCATTCACGGGTGGCGCGCTCGGACATCTCCGGGCTGAGCACCCTTGGCGCGACCGACATCCGCCTGTGCGGCCCCGCCAGCCTGCTGCCGAGCAGCGAGGAGTTTCCGCATTGCCGGCTCGACGTGGATTTCGACGCCGCCATCGCCGATGCCGACGTCATCATCATGCTGCGCATGCAGAAGGAACGCATGGAGAGCCTGCCCGGCATCGACGAGGCCGAATACTTCCAGCGTTACGGACTTTCACCCACGCGCCTTGCCCGCGCGCGCCCGGATGCCATCGTGATGCACCCGGGTCCCATGAACCGCGGCATCGAGATCGATCCCCTCGTGGCCGATGGTGCGCAGTCCGTGGTACTCGAGCAGGTGACCAACGGCGTGTTCGTGCGCATGGCGGCGCTGGACGCACTGGTGAATCACTGACCGCCCGCTCCTGACCGTGGCCCCGAGCCGTTGCGGGCGCACCCGCTTCGCGGCGCGCCGGTGTTGCGGCCTGGTTCCGGCGCAGGCGTGACAACTCAGGTTTCGACGAGCTCCACGTCGCCCAGTCCCTGGCTCAGGGTATGCGCATCGCCGCCCTGGGCAAGCTTGATCCTGAGACGCACCTCGTTGGTCGAGTCGGCATGGCGCAGGGCGTCCTCATAGCTGATCTGGCCCGCCTGGTAGAGCTCGAACAGGCTCTGGTCGAAGGTCTGCATGCCGAGGTTGGTGGATTCCTTCATCACATCCTTGATCTTGTGGATCTCACCCTGACGGATGTAGTCCTGCACCAGCGGGGTGCCGAGCAGGATTTCCATCGCGACCCGGCGGGCCTTGCCGTCAGGCGTCGGGATGAGCTGCTGCGCGACCACGCCCTTGAGGTTGAGGGAGAGATCCATGAACAGCTGCTCGCGCCGGTCCGAAGGGAAGAAGTGGATGATGCGGTCCATCGCCTGGTTGGCGTTGTTGGCATGCAGCGTACACAGGCACAGGTGACCGGTTTCGGAGAAGTTGATCGCGTGCTCCATGGTTTCACGCGTGCGCACCTCACCGATCATGATCACGTCCGGCGCCTGGCGCAGGGTGTTCTTGAGCGCGTTCTCCCAGGAATCGGTATCGATGCCGAGTTCGCGCTGGGTGATGATGCAGCCCTCGTGCTTGTGCACGTATTCGATCGGATCCTCGATGGTGATGATGTGGCCGGTCGAGTTCTGGTTGCGGTAGCCCACCATCGCCGCCAGCGAGGTGGATTTGCCGGTACCGGTGGCGCCGACGAAAATGATGATGCCGCGCTTGGTCATCGCCAGCTGCTTGATGATCGACGGCAGGTTGAGTTCATCGACGGTCGGGATGCGCGTCTCGATGCGACGCAGCACCATGCCGACGCAGTTGCGCTGGTAGAAGCAGGACACGCGGAAACGGCCGACGCCGGTCACCGAGATGGCGAACTGGCATTCGTGGGTCTTCTCGAACTCCTCGCGCTGCGAGGGTGTCATCACGTTCAGCACCATGTCCCGCGATTGCTGCGGCGTGAGGGCGTTCTGCGTGATCGGCGCAATGCGCCCGTTGACCTTGATCGACGGCGCCACCCCCGCCGTGATGAACAGGTCCGACGCCTTCTTGTGCGTCATCAGCTTGAGATACGAGGTGAAATCGATGCTGCTCATGGCACCCTCGCTGTCCGGATAGCCGGGGTAGTCGGCATCTTACACTCCCGCACGCGCAAGTTCCGCCCGCCGGGTCACGCGCCGGACACGCGGCCGCCGGACGCTGGCGCGGAGGCCGGCGCAAGGTGGTACTTGCCGCGCAGGCGCAGGAAGGGCAGTTCCACGAAGCGCCAGGTGAGGGCCGACAGCGCCAGCGTCGCCGGCAGTGCAAACAGCAGCGTGTTGAGCAGGGCATCGACCATGAAGCCACCGCTGAACCTGACCAGCCCAACCTGCTGGATCAGCAGCTGGATGACAACGAAGTGGATCAGGTAGATGGAATAGGAAATGGTGCCGATCCAGACCAGCACGCGCGACCAGGCACCGGTCGGCTGGCTGGCCCAGCTGACGTAGCCGAGCAGGAACGCGGCCCACATGACGCCTTCGAGCGTTGGCCAGACGACCTTCCAGCCGGCCTGGACGGGCCAGCCGCCGATCGCATTGAAGGTGGCCAACGCCGCCACGACCGCCGCCAGGGCCAGCACGGCGCACAGCGCGCCCGAACGACGCGACAGCGGCCATTGCCGGTACGCCCATGCCGCCCACATGCCGATCAGGAACTGGTCGAGGCGGCCAAGGATGTTCTGGTAGGCGATCTCGCGCGGGCTACCACCCACCAGGACCGCGCACACGCGGAACACCAGCAGCACGGCCAGCATGCCGAGCAGGTTCCTGCGCCAGCCCTTCTTGAGCACCACCAGCAGCAGCGGCATGAGCACGTAGAACTGCCACTCCACGGCAATCGTCCACAACATGCTGGTGAAAGGCGGCGCCACCAGTGCTCCCGGGAGGTTGGCGAAGCCGGCCACCGTCTGCAAGGCGGCCGGCCAGGCAAAGCCGCCGGGCAGCGAGGCGACGCCCGCGAACACCAGCAACAGGAACAGCGGATAGGTGCGCAACAGGCGATTGCGGATGAAGGGCCGGTAGGCGATCGCCGCGTCGAGCGAGCCGAAGGTCAGGATGAAGCCGGACAGCACCATGAACAGGCCGACCGCGGTATGCCCCTCGGCCAGCGCAGCCAGCAGCGGGTTGCCTGGCTGCAGCCAGTGGTCGATGCCGAAATCCGCATCGAAGCGCAACCGATAGGCCATGACATGCAGGCCGTGATAGACGAGGATCAGCAGCGCCGCGAACGCGCGCAGGTGATCGACGGCCGGCAGGTAGCGGATGTTGGCACTGCGCATCGGGCAAGGCATGGCGCGGCGCTCGCCGCCGCTGGCGGGGGACTATACCGGGTCGGGTCTGTGGTCGAAGTGTCGTGACTCACTCGACTCCTCGTTCGGCGGCGCCGTGCGTCGGACGAAAGGGCCCGCCGGGGCGCGCGCATGGATTCGCGCGCGTTTGGCGTCGGTACACGGACCGACCGTCGGCAAACCCCAGCCGGCGACCAGGCACCCGCAGAGCCTGCCCCGGACTCGAACGCGGGGCGCCGCTGCGGGATGTCCTTCGCCTGGTTACCTTTCCTTCGACAAGAGAAGTGACCCGCAGGGAAGCGGCTCGGCTTTCGTCGCACAACCAGACCACCCCTTCGCCCCTTCAGGCATGGCGCCGGAAGTACGTGAACACGCCGGCCAGCAGCAGCAGCGGCGCCATCAGGTTGGCGATACCCGGATGCAGGCCGTACACGGCGCCGAAATTGACCGCCGCGCGCTGCAGGAAATAGAAGGTCAGCGCACCGATGATCCCGATGAAAAGGCGCTTGGAAAGACCCCCACTGCGCAGCGCGCCGAAGGCAAACGGCACCGCGCAGAAGGCAAGCACGAGCACGTCGACGGGATAGAACACGCGCGCCCACCAGGTACGCTGCAGGCCGCTGGCATCCTGCTGGTTGCGGCGCAGCCAGCGGATGTTGCGGGAAAGGTCACGCAGGCTGAGATACTGCGGGCGCACGATGCTGAGTGCCAGCAGGCGCGGATCGAGTCTCGAGGGCCAGTGCGAATGCGCCGCCGTGGTGGAGCGCGCCGCATGCTGGTCGAACTCGGTGCGCCGCACCTCGCGCAGGGTCCAGCCATCGTCCGCAGGGGTGGCGTCGGCCGCGATCGACAGCGCCGCCAGGCGCCCGTCCGCCTCGAACTCGAACACGCGCACCCCGGCGAGCTGGACCTGCCCGTCGGCGCGCGCGCTGGCACGCCGCGCGGCCAGCACGCGGTTGCCGTCCTGGGCCCACAGGGTGCCACCATCGGCGAGGGCGATGTGGTCGGACTTGGCCTCCAGCGCCAGGCCCTGTGCGCGGCGGTCGCCGACCGGAGCCACGGTTTCGCCCATCACCACCACCAGCAGGGTGAGGACGCCGAGTCCGAGCGCAGCGGAAGCGCAGATGCGCAGTTTGGACAGGCCCGCAGCACGCAGCGCGGTCAGCTCGCCACTGTTGGCCAGGCCGCCCAGGCCAAGCAGGGTGCCGATCAGCGCGGCATGGCCGAACATTTCATAGAAGCGCCGCGGCAGGGTCAGCAGGATATGGACCAGTGCCGTGGTGAGGCTGTAGCCCCCCTGCCCCACCTCATCGAGTTCGGAGAGGAACGCACGCACCGCATCGAGGCCGACGATGACCGTCCAGGTCAGGGCGACCGCGCCGAATACGGCCAGTGCCACCAGCCAGTCCACCCGCTTGATGCGCCAGGCGGCCATCAGGTGGTCCTCGCCGCGCGCGGGCGGGGCAAGCGCTGTCCGTGCCACACCAGCCACAGGGCGAGTGCGGCGGTGACGGCGTGAATCCACCAGAAGCCGAGCAGCGGGGACAGTTGGCCCTGCGCCAGCCAGGTGCGTGCCAGCACCAGGAAGTTGAAATAGATCAACCAGGCCAGCAGTGCCAGCAGCAGGCGCGCATAGCGCGGTTCGCGCGAGTTCGAGCGCGACAGCGGCCAGGCCAGCAACACCAGCACCAGGGTGGACAGCGGGGCGGCGAGGCGCCAGTGGAGTTCGGCCAGCAGCACCGGATCGTCGCGGTTGTCGAGCAGGATGTGGGTCGGCGCCGCCCGCTTGAGCACCTCGTCGCTGTCATTGGCGACGCTGTCGGGCAGACGGAAATCGTTGCGGGCAAAACGCATCAGGCGGTAATCGTTCTCGCCCAGCTTGCCCTCGACGCGGAAGCCATCCTCCAGTGCCATGTAGCGCCCGACGCCATCGGCATCGTGGTAGAGGAAGCCGCGCGCCGCGGTGATCACGTCGATGCGCACCGGATCGCCCTGGCGGTCGTTGCGCTCGGTTTCGATGAACATGCGCTGGAAGTGCGTGCCGTCGGCGGACATGGCGCCGACATGGATCACGCCGTCGCGCCCCGGCAGGGAAACGAAGCGCCCCGGCTCCAGGCCCGCCACGACCAGCGAGCGACTGGCCTCCTGCAACAGGCGCTGGGCCTGGCGGTCGGCCGCCGGCCCAAGCCAGAAGGACACCAGCGCGAGTACGGCTGCCACGCCCAGGCCAAACAGGACCAGCGGCCGCGCCTGACCACGCAGGCCCAGGCCGGAGGACTGCAGGACGGCCATTTCGCTGTCGCGCCACAGGCGTCCGTAAGCCAGCAGCACGCCGAGCAGGGCCGCCAGCGGGAACAGGATGGCGAGCGAGCCCACCATGCGCAGGCCGACCAGGGTGAACAGCAGGTCGGCCGGCACCCGCCCGCGCACCACCTTGGACAGCAGGTCGGCGAGGGTGCCGCCCACCAGCACCACCATCAATACCGTCGAGGCGGCAAGGAAACTCGCCACCACTTCTCGCAGCAGGTAGCGATCGGCGATGCCGGGACGCAACGCGGCCAGCACACGCCTGGCACGCGGGGATTGGCTTAGAATGGGAAGCTTCATGCGCGCTGGTCGAAGGCAGCCGGATCCCGCGAATGACGGGCCCGGGCCTGCATGCAGACCAGCCGGCCGCGCGTCCGCGCGATGCACCGCGTCCGGGTGCACCGCACCAGTGTACCCGCTGGCGCGGCCGCTGCGGCTGTCGGCGCCGACGGCGCCCCGCACGGCGCGCGCGCATGCCAAGGATCCCTCCACCTGCCAATGCGGAACCCTTCATGACACTGACTTTCGCCACCACCACCGATGCCACGGAAAACCTCGATACCGCGTGCCTGATTGTCGGCATGTTCGAGAATCGCGAGCCCAGCGCTGCGGCCCGACGCCTTGACACGCACACCGGGGGAGCGATCGCGCGGCTGGCCGAAAGCGGCGATCTCACCGGCAAACCGGGCAGCAGCGCCATGCTGTTCGCGCTGCCCGGCATTCGCGCCGCGCGGGTGCTGGTGGTCGGCCTGGGCGCGAAGGACAAGTTCGATTCCGGCGCGTTCCACCGCGCCGCCAGCGATGCCGTGCGCGCGCTCGTCAGCCAGCCGGTCGACGCGGCCGTGTCGTGCCTGGCCGAGCTGGACGTGCCGGACCGGGATCTTGCCTGGAAACTGCGCGTTGCCGCGTTGGCCGCCGACCAGCAGGCCTACCGCTACACCGCGACCTTCAAGCCCAAGGAGCCGGCTGCGACCCGGCCGCGGCTGGGCGCCATCTGCTTCACGGTGCCGGAGGCGGACAACGCCTGCGTTCGCGCCCTGACCGAAGCCGCCGCCATCGCCCGCGGCGTGCGCTTCGCGCGCGAGCTCGGCAACCTGCCGCCGAACATCTGCAATCCGGCCTGGATCGCCGCGCGCGCCCAGGAGATTGCCGACAGTCACGCCGGCGTCACCCTGCAGGTGCTGGAACGCGACGCCATGGAGCAGCTCGGCATGGGTGCCCTGCTCGGGGTCGCGCAGGGCTCGGCCAACCCGCCCAAGCTGATCGCGCTGACCTGGAACGGCGGCGGCAACGCCCGGCCGGTGGCCCTGGTGGGCAAGGGCGTCACCTTCGATAGTGGCGGGCTATCGCTCAAGCCGGGGGCCGGCATGGAGGAAATGAAATTCGACATGTGCGGCGCGGCCGGCGTGCTGGGCGCCTTCCTCGCCGCGGTCGAACTGGCGCTGCCACTCAACCTCGTCTGCGTCGTACCCGCGGTGGAGAACATGCCCGGTGGCGGTGCCTATCGGCCGAGCGACATCCTGACCAGCCTGTCCGGGCTCACCATCGAGGTGCTGAACACCGATGCCGAGGGGCGGCTGATCCTCTGCGATGCGCTTACCTGGACCGCGCGCACCTTCGACCCGGAAGTCATCATCGACGCCGCCACCCTGACCGGGGCCTGCGTGGTCGCGCTGGGCAAGCACGCCACCGGCCTCATGACGCGTGACGAGGAACTGGCGACCCGGCTGCTGGCCGCCGGCGAGGCCAGCCATGACCGCGCCTGGCGCCTGCCGCTGTGGGACGACTACCAGACCCAGCTGGAATCGGGCTTTGCCGACGTGGCCAACATCGGTGGCAAGTACGCCGGCGCCATCACCGCCGGCTGCTTCCTCGCGCGCTTCACCGAGGAGCGCCGCTGGGCCCATCTCGACATCGCCGGCACCGCCTGGGAAAGCGGTCGCAAGGGCCTGGCCACCGGTCGCCCGGTGCGCCTGCTCGCCCAGTACCTGATCGACCGCTGCGGCTGACCATGCGCGAGGACGATCCGCTGCAGCGCCGCAAGACCCAGGCCATCGCGGCCGTGTTCGGTATCAACCTGGTGTTCGGCATGCTGCTGGTCGCCCTCTACCCGGACCTTGCCATCAACCCGGAGAACGCCCAGCAGGCGCTGGCGTCGCTGCGTGGCAGCGGCATCAACCTGGTGTACGAAGTGGCCATCCTGGCGGCCTGCTTCGGCTGGCTGCACTTCGATTCGCGCCAGCTCGACATCCGCCGGCCCTGGTGGCTGAACGTCGGCATCATCCTGCTGACCTCGGTGTTCGTGCCCTACTACCTCTACAAGACGCGCCCGTCCGGCCGCCGGGGTCCGGCCATCCTCGCCTTCTTCGGCATTGCCTTTGGTGCCCTGATCGCCATGACCATCGGCATGTTCGTGGCGCTCGCCATGCACGGCGGTCCCACCGCGACCGCGCCGGTCGGCTGACGTCATGCCGCAGGCCGCCTTCTACCTGATCGACAAGCCGCGCTTTCGCGCCGAGCCCCTGCTGCTGGTGTGCGAGCTGGCGCGCAGGGCCTTCGCCGCCGAACTGCCCACCCTGATCCTGGCGCGCTCGGCCGAACAGGCGCAGGCCCTGGATGAAATCCTCTGGGCCTTCGACGAGGAAGCCTTCATCCCGCACCAGATCGCCGGCGAGGAAGACGACGCCATCACGCCGGTGCTGATCGTAGCCCCGGGCACCACCACGCCCGACCGCCCGCTGGTCATCAACCTGCGTGACGAATGCGCACCCGGGCAGTTCGAGCGCGTGCTGGAAGTCGTGCCCGCCGACGCAGACCAGCGCGCCGGCTCACGCGAACGCTGGAAGACCTACAAGGCAGCCGGCTTCGAGCTCGTCAAGCACGACATGTGACCTTCCTCGCGGTCCCGTGGCGCATGCGTGCAGGGACCTGGAACACCGCTGAAAGCCGCTGCGGACGTTTCATCGGCGGTCAGCCGCCTTGCGTGCGGCCTGGCGATGTCCGGAAATCGATGGAGCACGCATGGAACGGGCTCCACGGCGCGCCGCGGCGACGCCCAGCCCGGCACTTGCGCGGCCCTTGCGGCGGATCAATACTCGCCGCGAGATCACCCTGCGCATACGAGGCACGTCATGGTCAGGGCCATTGCGGCGTTCGCCATCCTCGGGTTTCTCGGGTCGGTTCCGACCGCCGCAGCCGACGCGCGCGCCTCCGGCCCGTCCATCGCGCATGGCGAGTTCCTGGTGAACTACGGCGGCTGCCAGGACTGCCACACGCCCGGCTGGGCGGAAAACGGCGGCCACGCGGCGCGGGACGTGCTGCTGACCGGTGGCGGGATGAATTTCCAGGGCCCATGGGGCACCACCTACGCGCCCAACCTGCGGCTGTACGTACAGGATCTGAGCGCTGCTGAATGGATCGGGCGCCTGCGCGGGCTGAAGTCGCGCCCGGCCATGCCGTACTGGACCTTCCGCTATCTCGGCGACCGTGACCTGGCCGACATCTACGCCTACATCCGTTCGCTCGGACCCGCCGGCCAACCGGCCCACGCATGGGTGCCGCCCGACCAGGAAGCGCCTGCCCCCTACCTGAAGCTGGTGCTGCCGGCCGCGCCCGCCGCGGCGGACGGTGGCGGGCCCTGACACGGGGTGGTCGGGGCCCGACGCGGGGCGGATTGGGCGCGGTGAGGCACGAAGTGCGGGGCCGGGGGCCGGTCGAGCCCGGCGCGATCCCGCTTGCGCATGGCGCAACCCGGTCGTGCCGAGGCAAGCCTGGCAGGAAACCGGGGCTTCCTGCATGGCGGCATTCCTGCTGCCTGCCTGTGGGCGGTGGACGGCCGGTCTTCGCCGGCGCTGCATCGTCCCGCCCGGGTACGCCCGCGTCTTCGCGGCTGGCCTTCGAGCTCGTGTCCGCCGGCGACGTGGCGCGCCATCCGCCCTGGCCGCCTGCGCCGACCGTGACCGCCCGCCCGTCCCGCGGTGGGGGCCTGGCCCATTTTGGGCGCGCGCCACACCCGGCTAAACTGCGCGATTCCTTTCCTTCGCGAGACGCCGCTGCCGCGGCGATACGGCGTGCCCATGGACAAGAGCTACGAACCCGGCCAGATCGAATCGAAGTGGTATGCGAAATGGGAGGCCGATGGCCTGTTCGCGCCGGCCGGTGACGGGGATCCGTATTGCATCCTGCTGCCGCCACCGAACGTCACCGGCACGCTGCACATGGGCCATGCCTTCCAGCAGACCATCATGGATGCGCTCAGCCGCTACCACCGCATGCTGGGTGACCGCACGCTGTGGCAGGGCGGCACCGACCATGCCGGCATCGCCACGCAGAAGATCGTCGAGAACCAGCTCGCCGCGGCCGGCAAGTCGCGCCACGACCTGGGCCGGCAGGCCTTCATCGAGCGCGTATGGCAATGGAAGGAGGAATCCGGTTCCACCATCACCCGCCAGATGCGCCGGCTGGGGGCCTCGGTCGACTGGTCGCGCGAACGCTTCACCATGGATGCCGGACTGTCGGCCGCGGTGCGGCGCGTGTTCGTCACCTGGTATCGCGACGGCCTGATCTACCGCGGCAAGCGCCTGGTGCACTGGGATCCGGTGCTGATGACGGCGGTATCGGACCTGGAGGTCAACAACGTCGAGAAGGAAGGCGCGCTGTGGTCGATCCGCTACCCGGCCAGTGACGGCGGCGCGGGCCTGGTGGTCGCCACGACGCGGCCGGAAACCATGCTCGGCGACGTCGCCGTGGCGGTGCATCCGCAGGATGCACGCTACCAGGCGCTGGTCGGCAAGACACTCAAGCTGCCGCTGACCGATCGCGAGATCCCGGTCATCGCCGACGAGTACGTGGACCGCGAATTCGGCACCGGCTGCGTGAAGATCACGCCGGCACATGATTTCAACGACTGGCAGATCGGCGCGCGGCACGGCCTGACGCCCATCGTCGTGCTTGATCTGGACGCCACCGTCAACGACAACGCGCCACGGAAATATCGCGGTCTCGACCGCTTTGCCGCGCGCAAGGCCGTGCTGGCCGACCTCGAAACCGCTGGCCTGCTGGTGGAAACCAGGAAGCACACCTTGCAGGTGCCGGTCAGCCAGCGTTCCGACGCGGTCATCGAACCGATGCTGACCGACCAGTGGTTCCTCGACCTGACCCGCGACACGCTGCCGGATGGCCGTCCGGGCGGGCGCCAGGCCATTACCGAACCGGCGCTGGCCGCGGTGCAGGACGGCGCCATCCGCTTCGTCCCGGAAAACTGGTCGACCACCTACCGCCAGTGGCTGGAGAATATCCAGGACTGGTGCGTCAGCCGCCAGCTCTGGTGGGGCCACCAGATCCCGGCCTGGTACGACGAGGCAGGCAACATCTTCGTTGGCGAGGACGAGGCGGATGCACGCGCGCATGCGGCAGTGCCGCCGGTCGGCACGCTGCGCCAGGACGAGGACGTGCTCGATACCTGGTTCAGCTCGGCCCTGTGGCCGTTCTCCACCCTTGGCTGGCCGGGCGACACGCCCGAGCGCGCCGCCGAGTGGCAGGCGTTCCAGGCCTTCCTTCCGTCCAGCGTGCTGGTCACGGGCTTTGACATCATCTTCTTCTGGGTCGCGCGCATGGTCATGGCGACCCGGTACTTCACCGGCAGGGTGCCGTTCCGCGAGGTGTACATCAATGCCATCGTGCGCGATGCCGAAGGCCAGAAGATGTCCAAGTCCAAGGGCAACACCATCGACCCGCTGGATGTGATCGACGGCATCGAGCTCGAGGCGCTGGTGCAAAAATCCACCGCCGCGCTGCTCATCCCGCAGGCACGCGAGAAGGTCGAGAAGCGCATCCGCCGCGACTATCCGCAGGGCATCGCGCCGGTGGGCGCCGATGCGCTGCGCTTCACCTTTGCCGCGCTCGCCACGCATGGGCGCACCATCAACTTCGACCTCAAGCGTGCCGACGGCTACAAGGCGTTCTGCAACAAGCTGTGGAATGCGGCGCGCTTCGTGGTGATGAACAGCGCAACGGCGCAAGCGGCGCCGGGAACGGCACCGGCGAGCGCGGCGGAGAAATGGATCCTGTCGCGCTGGCACGCCGCGCTGGCCGAAGTCGAGGAACAGATGCGGCTCTACCGCTTCGACCTGGTCGCCCAGGCGCTGTACGAGTTCGTCTGGAACGACTACTGCGACTGGTTCCTGGAACTCTCCAAACCGGCGCTACAGGGTGACGATCCAGCCGCTGCAAGTTCGACCCGGCACACCCTGCTGGTGGTGCTGGAAGCGGTACTGCGCGCGCTGCACCCGATCACGCCCTTCATCACCGAGGAAATCTGGCAGCAGGTGGCGCCGCTGCTCGGCATCGCCGGCGACAGCATCTCCACCCAACGCTATCCGCGCGCGCAGGACTTCGCCTCCGATGCCGGCGCGCTGGCCGACATCGAATGGCTGCAGGCGGTACTGGGTCAGATCCGCCGCATCCGCAGCGAGATGAACATCGCGCCGGGGCGTGCGATCCCCCTGGTGTACGCGGCGGGCGACGCGCGCGACCGCGATCGCCAGGCACGCTTCGCGCCTTCGGTCGCCTTCCTCGCCCGCGCCGAGCAGCAGCGCTGGCTGGGCGTCGACGAAGCCGAGCCGGCCAGCGCGACCGCCATCGTCGGCTCGCTCAGGATCCTGATCCCGCTGGCCGGACTGATCGACCTCACGGCCGAACGGGCGCGTCTGGAGCGGGAAATCGCGCGGCTGCAGGGCGAGCTCGAGAAGTCCTCGGCCAAGCTGGCGCGCTTCGGCGAAAGGACCCCGGGCCAGGTGATCGAACAGGAACGCCAGCGCCAGGCCGACTTCACCCGCACGCTTGCCGGACTGCGTGAGCAGCGGCAACGCCTGGCCGGCCTCTGAGGCGCTACGCTTCCGCGTCGGGCAGCAGCTCCATCGCCATCACCAGTGCATCCTCGCGCCCCTTGCGCGCGGGGTAATAGTTCGGGCGGCGCCCGATCTGGTTGAAGCCGATCGACTGATACAGGGCGATGGCAATCGCATTGGACGGGCGTACCTCGAGGAAGACGCGCTCGCTGCGATGCCAGCGGGCCATTTGCAGGAGCTGGGCCACCAGGCGCCGACCGAGGCCCTGGCCCTGTTCGGCCGGGACCACGCACACATTGAGAATATGCGCTTCCTGCGCCGCCGCCGACAGCATGCCGTAGCCGATGACCTGCTCGCCGCGCACCAGCACGCGGCCCGCGTATCCGGCGCGCAGGCAATCGATGAAGATGCTGCGACTCCACGGAAACTCGTAGGCGGCAGCCTCGATTTCGACCACGGCATCCACGTGGCGCAGCTGCATGCGCTTGAAAGCCGGCAGTTCCGGCCTGAGCATCGCGACCATGGGCAATCCGGTCGAGCGTGGGTGACGGCTTATGCTCGCCGTTGCGCGGTTGCCACGCAAGCGCCGCCGGACACCGGCGCGTGCCCGGCGGGCGTGGCCAGGCGCTGGGCGAGGCGCCTGATTTCGCTCCACAGCGCGCGCCGCGCCGGCACGTCGCCGCGCAACTGCGTGAGCTCCGCGGTGACGATCCAGGCGAGTTCGGTCTGGCGCTGCGCCGGCAGCAGGGCGCCGGCGCGCCGCGCCGCCGCCGGGCCGAGCATGATGGCGCCCGCAGCGACGGCAAGCGCGGCCGGCGCCTGACCGGAATCGGCCACGCAGCGGATGCCGGCGAACCTGAGCGCGCGCACCAGATCGGCGACGAGCCCCGTCGCCAGCGCGACCTGCGGATCGGCAAACAGCGCCACCAGCGCCCCGGCTCCGATCGCCTGCGGCGCGACGTCGGCCGGATCGCCGGCCGCTGCGGGCTCGAGCGGCGCGCGCGGCACGCAGACCTCGATGCCCATTTCAGCGAGACGGCGAAGCCTGGCTTCAGGGCGCATCGGCCTGGTCCGCGTGGCGCACGAGATCCGCCTGGAAGCGCGCGAAGAGCTCGTCGATCGCCGTGCCCATGGCGGCCACCGTGGCGCCAAGGCTGCCGTCCGTGGCGCGCACCTCGGCGCGATAGACCTGATCGACCAGCGGGCGCCGGTCGGCGGCATCCACACGCAGCTTCAGGGCCACCACGGCGAGCGCGCCGCCCTGCCCGTCCGGCACGCGTTCCATGCGCAGGATCACCCCACGGATGCGCAATGCCGGCGCGCCGGCGGCCAGCTCGTCGGTGACCAGGGGCGCCAGTGCCGCGTCGCGCAGGCGCGCGATGAGGCGCCGTTGCAGCATGCGACCCGGCGGGTCGACCCAGAGCTGGTAGTGGTACTGGCGCAGACGCTGGCCGGAAGCATCGAGCGCATGGATCAGCGCCTGGTCGGCGTACAGGCCATCGGCGGCGAAACTGCCCACGACCACGGGCAAAGCGAAAACTTCGCCCGCCGGCGCGATTTCCGGCGCCGGTGGCAGCCGGTACCAGGTGTAGTCCGGCACCGCCGGCACGCCGCCACAGGCAGCCAGCAGCAACGCGGCGAGCAGGATCGGCAGGCGGCCTGGCTTCATTCGAGGTCCTCGCGCGGGTCGGCTTCGGGCGACAGCAGCAAGCGGTTCGGCCGACGGCGGATCTCGCGGCTGAACTGGTCCAGGTTGCGACTGGATGCCTCGAGATGATGGATGATGACGTCCACGCGGCTGGACAGGGTATCCAGCACCCCGGTCAGGTCACGCACCGCGCGGCGCACGTCGGCGCGGTTCTCCGCCGCGATGCCCGTGATCTCGCCGAGTGCGCGGTCGAGGTTGGCGCGCGTGGCGCGCAACTCCGCCAGGCCCTCCTGCGATTCCCGCAAGGTGCCGGCAAGGGCGGCGCGGTTGGCCGGATTGAGCACATCGTTGAGTGCATCGCCGGCACGGTTCAAACGGTCCAGCAGCGCCTGCGCAGTGCTCAGCAGCTCCGGCGCATGCGCATCGAGCGCCGCGCCGATGGAATCGGTGCGCCGGGTGAGGACTTCGATCAGCGGCGCAATGCGCGTGCGCGTGAGTTCCCCCAGTTCCAGCGCCAGGTCGTTCATGGCGGCGAACATGTTGCCGCCTTCCACGCCCGCGATCTCGCCGCCCGGCTTGAGCATCTGGTGGCTGGCGCCCTCGTGGATGCCGATCGACACGTCGGCGAGCAGGCCGCTGGACTGCAGGCGGGCCCGGCTGTCGCGCGGAATGGGCCAGTCGCGGCGCACGGCCAGGGTCACCCGATAGCGCGTGCCTGCCGCGTCGCGTTCGGGCGTGACGTCCGCCACGGCGCCGATGCGGTAGCCCTCGTAGAACACTGGCGCACCCGCGCGCAGGCCGGTCACGTTGCGATAGCGCACCGTGTAGTCGGCGCTGGCAACGCTGCGCCCGCCGATCAGCGCCAGCGCGAGCAGCAGCAGGACGGCCGCCGCCACGACGACCGCGCCGACCAGGGCGTAGTTGAGCGTGTCGCGTCTCAAGGGTGCCTCCTGTTGCGGTAGCGCCACATTATCAGCCTTCCTCCTCGGTCAGGCGCCTGAGGTAGGTTTCCGCATCGACCTGCACCTCGCGCGGGCGCCGGTTGAGCAGATCCTGGATGCGCGTATTGGGTGCGGCGCGCACCGCCTCGACCGCACCGGTCATGAGGATCTCGCCCTGGTCGAGCACGGTGATGGTATCGGCGATCTTGAATGCGCTTTCCAGTTCGTGGGTGACCACCACGATGGTCATGCGCAGGGCATCGCGCAGGCGCAGGATGAGTTCGTCGAGCTCGGCGGCAACGACCGGATCCAGGCCGGCCGACGGCTCGTCGAAGAACAGCAGGCGCGGATCCATGACGATGGCGCGCGCCAGCGCCGCCCGCTTGACCATGCCGCCGGAAAGCTGGCCGGGCATCAGGTCCTGGAAGCCGCCGAGGTTGACCACCTCCAGCTTGAGCCGGCTCATGATGCGGATGGTCGATTCATCCAGTCGCGTGTGCTCGCGCAGCGGCAGGGCGACATTCTCGCCGACCGACAGCGAGGTCAGCAGTGCGCCGCCCTGGAAGGACACGCCGATGCGCTTGCGCACGGCCAGCAGTTCGCGTTCGCTGGCCGTGCCCAGATCCGTGCCGAACAGCTTCACCGTGCCGCTGGCCGGGCGCTGCAGGCCGATCAGGTGGCGCAGCAGGGTCGACTTGCCCGAACCCGAGCCGCCCATGATGACGCGGATTTCGCCTGCAGCGACGCGAAAGTCGATCCCGTGCAGCACCCGGCGGCGGCCATACCAGGCCTGCAGCTGGTGCACGTCGATCAGCGCCTGGGCTGAGGCCACCGGGGGCTCGGGCCCGAGCCCCGGAGGCTGCAGGGCGGGCCCATCGCGGGGATGCGAAGGCATGGGGATCAAGGCTGCGGGGAATCGCTAGAGCATAGCCGCCGCCGGCACGGGCGCAAAGCGCCGCGGCTCCCGGCGCAGGTCCGCGGCCTTCGGCCCTACCGGTTGACGAAGAACGAAAACACCATGTCCACCACGATGATCCAGGAAATCGACAGCACGACCGCACGGGTGGTGGCGCGCCCCACGCCCTCGGCGCCGCCGCTGACCGAGAAGCCCGTGCTGACGCCGATCAGGGTTATGAGCAGGGCAAACACGAAACTCTTGGAGAGGCCCTGCCAGAGGTCGCCGGCATCCAGCAGGTTCATGGTATGCAGGAGATAGGCGGTCGGCGTGATGTCCAGCGCCGGTGCGCTGTACAGCGCCGCGCCGACCAGCGCCGCGGCGCTGGCGAGGATGGTCAGGGCGGGCAGCATCACCAGCATGGCCAGCAGCGCCGGGGTCACCAGGTAGCGCACCGGCTCGATGCCGATCACGCTGAGCGCGTCGAGTTCCTGGGAAACCTTCATCGAACCGATCCGCGCCGCCAGCGCGGAGCCCGAGCGGCCGGCCACAAGGATGGCGGTGATGAGCGCGCCGAATTCACGCGTGACCGACTTTGCCACCGCCACGATCACCTGCGACTGGGCACCGAACTCCGAGAGCGAGGCGATGAACTGGATGCCGAGCATGAGGCCGACGGTGAAGCCGAGCAGAACCACGATGGGCAGCGCGTCCACGCCGATCTCGCGCAGTTGCTGCGCGACCGGCGCCAGCCGCAGGGGCTGGCCGACGCGCCAGCCAAGCAGGGCAAAGCGCAGGGCGTCGAACAGCAGCACCGCGGCGTGGCCCACGCCGGAAAATGCCGCAAACGTGGCTCGCCCGACGTTCGTGAGCGCGCGCAGCAGCACGTTCACGGGCCGGCAAACGCCTCATCCGTGGTGGCCGCCAGCGTGAACACCCGGTCCAGCCGGGCCAGCTCCAGTACCGCACGGACCTGCGCACTGACGGCGATCAGCGCGAAGGCGACGCCACGCGAGCGCGCGCCCTGCAAGCCCTCCACCAGCGCCGCGATACCCGAGGAATCGATGTAATCGACCGCCGCAAGGTCCACGCCCACCGGCAATCCACCCTGCAACGCCGCCAGCACCGCGCGACGCACATCCTGCGACCAGGACAGATCCACCTCGCCGCCGAGCCGCACCAGGACGTGTCCGGCACACTGCTCGGTTTCAACCGTGTTGGCATGATTCGTCATGAGCCGTCGCTGTCCTCGTCGTCGATGCAGGCAATGCGCTTGCGCAGGGTGAGGCGGTTGCCACACCCGCCAGGCGCGGGTTCGAGCTGCCAATCGTCCATGACCGCGTCGATCAACGCCAGCCCGAAGCCACCACTGCGACACTCGCCAAGCGGCCGCGGACGCAGTCGCTGCGGGTCGGCACACGGTGCCTGGTCACACAGCTCGAAGCTGAGCAGGTTGCCTTCGCGCGTGAGTCGCAATTCGATGTGGCCATCCCCGTCCGGCCCGTAGCCGTGACGGATGATGTTGGCACAGGCCTCGTCGATGGCCAGCACCAGGCGATCGCGCAGCTCGGGCTCCACGCCCAGGCCGTCGAGCGCGCCACGCAGGGCCACGCGCAGACCGCGCAATTCCTCCGGCGCGGCGCGGATGCGACGCTCCAGCACCCGTTCCGGCTGCCCGCCATGCGCCGCCTCGATGGTCAGCAGGGTGGTGTCGTCCACCAGGCGCATGTGGCGCAACTCGGCCAGCAGGGCACGCAGACGCGCCTCGGGTGCCGCCGCCGCGTGACGGGCAATCAGTTCGCGGATACCCGCGGTACCGATCGGCCTGCCATCGGCTGCGCGCACGTCGGTGGCACCGTCCGAGTAGGCGTACAGGGTGCCCTGGTCGAGTGCGATGTCCATTTCCGCGAAGGTCATGTCCGCGGCGATGCCGAGCGGCGGCCCACCGGCCGCATACTCCGTGAACGTGCCATCGCGCCACACCAGCACGGGTGGAAAGCCGGCACCGGCAAACCGCACGCGGGTCGCGTCGGCATCGCAGCAACCCACCAGGGCACACACGAAGCGGCCATCCTGGGCGGTCAGGCACAACTCCCGGTTGGCGCGCGCCAGCCAGTCCGCGGGCGCGGGGCTCTCCATGCCGAGCCAGCGCAGCAGACTCGCCGCGCGCACCATCAGCAGGGCCGCATCCATGCCCTTGCCTGATACATCGCCGACCACGAAGCCGATGCGGCCATCAGGAAGGTCGAAGTAATCGTAGAAATCGCCCGACACCTCGTGCGCCGGCCGGTTCACCGCCACGATGGGAAAGCCGTCGCGGCGCCGGCGCGGCAACAGCGAGCGCTGCAGGCGACGCGCCAGGTCGAACTCGCGCTTGAGCCGCTGCTGCTGGACGAGATCACGCGCCATGCGCGCGTTGTTGATGGCCAGTGCGGCAGGCGCCGCGATCACGCCGAGCAGTTCGGCGTCGGCGGCCGTGAATGGGCGGCCATCGCGGCGGTTGATGATCTCCAGCGCGCCGATCGGCCCCGCCGCGGTTGCCAGCGGCGCGCAGACCAGACTGCGTGTGTCGAATGCATGGGTCTCGTCGGCGGCCCGCCAGACCCGTGGGTCGTGCGCGGCATCGGTAACGAGCTGGATCGCATTTTCGGCCACCGCCCGTCCGACCACACCCTGGCCGAGCGCCAGGCGCAGGCCGCGCACGTCGATCGGCCCGGCGCAGATGTGGCACTGGAGCACGGACCTGCTGCCATCGGTCTCGATCAGGAACAACGAGGCCGCTTCCGCCTGCATGAACCCGAGCACGCGATCGACCGTTTCGGCCAGCGTGGTCTCCAGGTCGAGCGACACTGCCAGCGCCTGCGACAGCTCGGCCAGGAAGGCCAGCGTGCCGACGCCGTGGTGGAGCATCGGGCTGGCGGGCGTCGCGTTCACTCGCGTGCCTTGCCGCTCCCCCGCAAGGCGCGCTGGCCGCGTGTGCGGCGCAGGCCCCACAGGGTCATGACCGGCCCGGAGGCAAGGTAGAGCGCAGTGCTGGCAAACAGCACGCGCGGCGGATCGATCGCCAGCGCCACCAGCACCAGCATCGCGGCCGGAATCCAGAAGAACGGCACGCGGTCGGAGCGCGGCCAGGCCTTGAAACTGAAGTAGCGCACGCGGCTGACCATCAGCAGGCCGGTCACCACCGCCACGATCGGCGTGACGAAATCGAGGTTGTCGGCGCGCAGGCCGAACAGGCCGCCGTCCTCGACGGTCCATACGAAGGACATGCACAGCGCCGCCGCAGCGGGACTGGCCAGGCCCTGGAAGTAGCGCTTGTCGATCACGCCGACCTGGGTATTGAAGCGCGCCAGCCGCAGGGCCGCGCAGGCTGCGTAGACGAAGGCCGCCATCCAGCCGATCTTGCCCCAGCCGGAACCGTAGGCCTTGAGCGCCGACAACGACCAGGTGTAGAGCACCAGCGCCGGGGCGAGGCCGAAGCTGACCAGGTCGGAAAGCGAATCGTACTGCACACCGAACTCGCTCTGCGTGTTGGTCAGGCGCGCAACGCGGCCATCCAGACCATCCAGGATGGCCGCCACGAATACGGCGATGGCCGCTTCGGTGTAGCGCCCGCCGATCCCGGCCACGATGGCATAGAAGCCGGCGAACATCGCGCCGGTCGTGAACAGGTTCGGCAGCAGGTAGATCCCGCGCGGCGGCTTGCGCGGCACGGTCGGCATGTCGTCCATTCGGAAGCGGTATTCCTCCGGGGTGAGGTGAAAGTGTAGCGTGAACCCCCCTGCCTGCCGCGCGGCGCCCTGCGCAAGGGCGTGCCGGGGGCAACTTGCCGGCCACGAATGCCGGGCTGCGCAGCTGTCCCTTGTTTCACGGCGCGACTGGTGTTATCCAGTCCGCAGCGGATTCCGCGCCACCCTGGGCGCGGCGCGCACCGGACGATTCCACCATGAAAGCAACCTGGTTCCTGCTCGCTGCCCTGGCCCTGGCCGTGCCGGCCGCCGCCACCGAGATGTATTCCTGGACCGACGCGAACGGGGTCAAGCACTTTTCCGATTCGCCGCCACCGGCGAGCGTCAAGAACGTGCAGAAGCTCAACGTGCGTGGGGGCATCACCAGCAGCAGCCAGGTCGCCGATGATGCCCCCAAGGATTCGGCATCGAGCGGCCCGGCGATGGCGGCCGCAGCCGGCTATTCGCCCGAGGACATCGTGCGCAACTGCGGCGTGGCACGCCAGAACCTCGCCGCCCTGCAGGCCGACATGCCCGCGGTGGATGACAATGGCGAACCCCTGGACGCCGACGCTGCCAACGCGCACGCAGCCAAGGTCGAGAAGGCCAACCAGCAGATCAAGTTGTTCTGCAAGTAGCTTGCGGTGAGGGCTGCTGCCCTCGCAACGCCATGCAGTGGCGGCACGGCGCCGATCTGCGCATGCAATACCAGGGCATCGCAACGCCGCGCCATCCGCAGCGCGCGGCACGGGTCGGCGCGCGCCAACGCGGTGCATCGGCGGCGCTGGGCCGCCCTACAGTTCGCGCAGCGCCGTGGTCACCGGCAGGCGCGCGGCGCGCATGGCCGGGAACAGGCCGCCGACGAAGCCGATCGCCAGCGCCCACTTGATGCCGGTCCAGATCAGCTTCGGGGTCACGCGAAACTCGAACACCACCTGGCTGAAGTTGCCGCCTAGCGTGGACGCCGTATAGCCGTTGAACACCAGCCACACGATGGCAGCGCCAAGCGCGCCGCCGAGCAGCGCCAGCAGCATCGTTTCCAGCAATACCGACACCACCACGGGCAGACCGCGGAAGCCGATGGCGCGCAGCGTGGCGATTTCCCGCGCGCGCGTCGCGACCGCCGCGTACATGGTGTTGAGCGCACCGAAGATGGCGCCGATCGCCATGATCACGCCGATCGTGATGCCGACCACGCGGATCACCTTGGTGAAGCCTTCGGACTGCTTGCCGTAGAAGGCACGCGTGGTGTCCACGTCCACCCTGAGACGCGGATCGCTGGTGAGCGCCGCCTTGAAGGCGTCGAAGGCGGCCGGCGAGGTGAGTTGCACGGTCACCGACTGGGCGCTGCTGCCGCGCCGGTAGGCCGAGGCCACCGATTTCTCGTCGCCCCACAATTCCGACGCGTGCGCATCGCCCGACTCGAACACACCGACGATGGTCCATTCCTGGCCCGACAGCTTGAGCTGCTGGCCAAGGCCCAGGCCCACGAACTGCTGCTGCGCCGCGCGTCCGACGACGAGCTCGCGCAGGCCCGGCTGGAACTTGCGGCCCTCGACGATGTGCACGTTCGGCCACACCGTCCACGCCGCCTCGCCCACCCCGCGCAGTGACACGTTGGCGTCGCTCCCGGGGTCGCTCTTCTTGGGAATGTTGGTGATCACGGCGATCTCGGCGGAGGCAATGGGCTGCCCGTTGGCGCCTTTCGCGACGCCCGGCGCCTGCGCGATGACATCGATCTGGTCACGCGTCAGCACCGAATTGGCCTCGCCGCCGGCGCCGCCGCGCAGCACGATGGCGGTCTGATCGCTGCCGGTCTGCTTGAGGGTTGCGGACAGCCCCTCGCCCATCGCCAGCAGCGCCACCAGCACTCCGACCACACCGGCGATGCCGACCACGATCACGGCCGTGGAGCCGAGCCGCGCGCCGAGCGTGGAAAGACCCACCTGCGTGACCGACAGGGTGCGCCGCCCACCACGCGTGAGTCCCAGCCAGAGCGCCAGCAGCACGGTCAGCGCCAGGATCAGGAACCATGGCAGCGCGGTCCACACCACCAGCCAGACGATGACGATCAGGAACAGCAGCAGACCGGACAGGAACTTCTTCATGGCAGTTTTCCTCAGCGCCCGGCCAGGGCATCGACGATGCGCAGGCGCATGCCGCGCAGCGCCGGCAGCACGCCGACCACGACCCCGATCAGGATCATCAGCACCAGGCCTTCGATCCAGTCGCGAATACCCAACTGCGGCAGCTGGATCATGCCGCCGCTGCCCTTGCCGAGCGCCGGTACCACGGCGGTGGCGAGCAGCATGCCGAGGATGCCGCCGACGAGCAGCATCAGCACCGCCTCGGCCAGCACCAGCCCCAGCACGCTGCGATTGGAAAAGCCGATGGTCTTGAGCACCGCAAGCTCCGGGATGCGCTCGCGCACCGCCTGCGCCATGGTGTTGCCGGTCAGCAGGATCAGGGTGAAGAACACCGCCCCGACGATCGCCGTGACGATCAGGCCGATGTTGCCGAGCTGCTTGGCGAACGAGGCGTTGAAGGCGTTGGCGGTCTGCGTCTTGGTTTCGTGGTCCGAGTTGGCCGACAGCGCGTCGATGGCCTGCGCCACGCGGTCGGCGTCGGCCGGATCGGACAGCTGCACGACGTACCAGCCGACCTCGTGCTGGCCGTACTGGTTGCCCTCGTCGAAATACTTCCAGTGCAGGAAGAACATCTGGTCGGCGCCATTGGGCGCGTCCGGGGTGACGTCGTAGATGCCGACGATGGTGAACGGCCAGGTCATGTCGCCGTCCTTGCGCGGAAAGATCTGCGAGATCAGCGGCACCTTCTGGCCGACCTTCCAGCCGTAGCGCTCCGCCAGCGCCTTGCCGACCAGCGCGCCGTCACGGGTCTCGGCAAAGGCCTTGCGCTGTTCGGGCGTCAGCACGATGTCCGGGTTGGTGTCGAGGTAGTTCTCGTCCACGGCAAAACTGAGCACGAAATTCTTCGGATCCTGGTAGACACCGCCGAACCAGTTCTGGTGGCCGACCGCCTTCACGCCCGGGATCGCCGCGATGCGCGCCTGCAGGCTCTGCGGCAGGCCGGTCATGATCGAGAAGCGCGAAGCCACCACCAACCGCTCGTTGCCGGCCAGGGTATCGCTGCCACCACTGAAGGCGACCCGCACCGCGTTGAGCAAACCGAACAGCAGGAACGCGGCGATGATCGACACCAGCGTGAAGGCGGTGCGCGCCTTGCGGCGGGTCAGCGCGGCGATGACGAGATGGAGGTATTTCATGGCGGGCCGGGATTGGGGATTGGGGAATCGGGATTCGTCAACAGCGCTGCAATCGGAGCCTCGTGGCAGAGATGTCAGTCCCGCTGCACTCGCAGCATCCTCCAGCGGGAGCAACACGCCTTTTGGGAGGGGCATCAGTCCCGATGATTTTCCCGGAATTCGGGAGGTGAGCCTCGCGGCTGAAGCCGCTCCCACAAACCATCCCTAATGCCCAACCGCCAATCCCTGCTGTTCCTCGACCAGTGTGCCCTTGTCCAGGTGCAGCGTCTGACGGGCATGCTCGGCGGCGCGCGGATCGTGGGTGACCATGATGATGGTCTTGCCGTGTTCGCGGTTCAGCATCTGCAGGAGCCCCAGCACCTCCTCGGCGGACTGGCGGTCGAGGTCACCGGTGGGCTCGTCACAGACCAGGAACCTGGGGTCGGAGACGATCGCGCGGGCGATGGCGACGCGCTGCTGCTGGCCGCCGGAAAGTTCGGTCGGCTTGTGGCTGGCGCGGTCGGCCAGGCCCACCAGTTGCAGCGCGATGGCCGCGTTCTGCCTGCGCTGGGCACCGGACAGGTGCGTCAGCAGCAACGGCAGCTCAACGTTCTTCTGCGCCGAGAGCATCGGCAACAGGTTGTAGAACTGGAAGATGAAACCGACGTTGGCGGCGCGCCACTTGGCCAGCGCCCCTTCGCCGAGGCGATCGATGCGCTCGCCGCCGATGGTGATGCTGCCATCGGTGGGCGAGTCCAGTCCGCCAATGAGGTTGAGCAGCGTGGTCTTGCCCGAACCGGACGGCCCCATCAGGGCAAGGAAGTCGCCTTCGGCAATGTCGAGATTGACGTGGTGGAGCACCTCGACCTTCTGCCTGCCGCGTTCGTAAACCTTGCTGACATCGCGGATTTCGACCAGTACTGCCATTGCCCACCTCTGTTGTCACGTTTGCCGAAGGGAACGCCTGCCGCAGGTCGGTCCTGCGCTGCCGACACCCTGGATCTCGCGTCGCAGACCCGGCCCCGACCTACTTCACCTTGATGCGCGTGCCATCCTTCAATGCCGCTGGCGGCGCACGCACGATACGCGTGCCTGCCTGAACGCCTTCAACCAGACGCAGGTCCGCCATGGCCTGGCCGGCCACCACCGCACGCAGGCGCGCCCGGTCACCGTCGATCACGAACAGCGACTCCTTGCCGTCGCGCGTGACGATGGCGGTGGCCGGCACCAGCACGCCGTTGGGCGGGGCCGCCGCATGCGCGTCGCTGGCGCCTTCCAGGAACGACACCCGCACGCCCATGTCCGGGACCACGCGCGCATCCTTCTGATCAAGGGCCACGCGCACCTTGACCGTCGCCTTGCTGCGGTCGGCGGCCGGAATGATGGCAATCACGTGACCGGGGATCTTCCAGTCGGGATAGGCATCCAGCACCGCTTCGGTCGCCTGCCCGGCCGCCACGCGCTGGATGTAGGATTCGTTGACGTCGACTTCGACTTCCAGCGAATCCATGTCCACGATGGTGCCCACGCCGGTACGCGTGAAACCGCCGCCCGCCGACAGCGGCGACACGATCTCTCCGACCTGGGCCGCCTTGGCAATGATCACGCCGGCGAACGGCGCGCGCACGGTGCAATAGTCGAGCTGCACCTTTGCGCCGCGCACGACCGCCTCGGCCACATCGACCTGGCGAAGCTGCGACTGCACACCGGCCGCCTGCATCTGCGCCTGGGTGCGCGCCAGCTCGACCGCCTGGATCGACACCAGCTTGCGCCCGACCAGGTCCTCCACCCGCGCGAGATCGCGCCGGCTCTGCTCCCGCTGGAGCTTGAGTTCCTCCAGGCGCGCCTGCGCCGCCCGCAGCGATGCCTCGGCCTGCGCCAGGGCCGCGCGCTGCGCGGTGTCTTCCAAGCGCGCCAGCACCTGACCTTCCTCGACCCGCTCGCCTTCCTCGATCAGCACCTCGACCAGGGTGCCGGTGATCTGCGCCGACACCGTAGCCTGGCGCCGCGCGGTGACGTAACCGGTCGCCTGCAGCACGGCGGCGGGACCCGCCGCGGCGCTTGGCGCGACCGCCGTCGCCGCTTCGACCTCGATGGTCTTGCCGCGGGCCACGAACCATCCGCCGGCCACCGCCAGCAGCGCGATCACCAGCAGGGCAAGCAGGGCACGCAGCCAGGCAGTCGAAGCCGGCCCCTCGCGCGCGGGCGCGCTGCGATCGATGCGCAACTGGTGCAGCAAGTGTTCCTTATCCACTCCGCGACTTCCTTAGCGATGGACCCGGCGCTGAAGCATGGCATAGGTTCGCACGCACCCTGCCCGCCGTACAGCAGAAGATGTCAGGCGCACGGCCTGACGTTTGTCACGTCCCCGACGATCCCGAACCAGCGGATTGAAATGGCTTGCGCTGCTATCTTTGACACCCCTGTCGTCGATCGACTTCCATGAACTTCGTGATCCCCGCCCCCGCCGTCTCCAGCCTCGGCGTCGCCGGCAGCGACTCCCGTTTCCCGGTCCGCCGCATCTACTGCATCGGCCGCAACTACGCCGAGCATGCGCGCGAGATGGGCGCGGAGGCGCCACGCACGCAGCCGATGTTCTTCATGAAGCCGGCCGACGCGGTGGTCACCGATGGCGCGGACGTGCCCTATCCGTCCGCGACGCAGGAGCTTCACCACGAACTCGAGATGGTGGTGGCACTGGCGCGGGGCGGACGCGACATCGCCGAAGCCGACGCGCTCGCCTGCGTGTTCGGCTACGGCGTGGGTCTGGACCTCACGCGGCGCGACCTGCAGGCGGCGGCCAAGGCCAAGGGACATCCGTGGGATGCCGCCAAGGGTTTTGACCATTCCGCGCTGGTGTCGGCGCTGGCGCCGGTGAGCGCGGTCGGCCACCCCCAAGCCCGGCGCCTGACACTGGAGATCAACGGGGAACTGCGCCAGCAGGCCAGTACCGCCGACATGATCTTCCCGGTCGCTGCAATCATCGCCGAGCTCTCGAAGCTGTGGGAACTCGCCCCTGGTGACCT
>JACDJA010000172.1_pt1 | contig 86762 bp, 77 predicted proteins | sample 7449241 | NCBI WGS metagenome assembly JACDJA01 (sample SAMN14253289, study PRJNA609438) | sludge metagenome | isolation source: initial anaerobic sludge | collected 2018-12-20 | reverse complement strand
CGCCAGGCTGCGGGCTTTCAGGAAGTCGGTCTGCGTCTGGTCGATCCAGCCGAAGAAGCGCAACACGACGTTCGAGTCGCCGACATTCTCGATTACCGCAGTCGCCGCCGGCGTATCGAGCAGGAATGGCAGCGCGTTCATCTGTCGCAGGCCTGTTTCCATCGCGTCGAGCGGATCGTCGTCGGCGTCGATGCCCAGGTCGAACCAGAAGCGGCGTTCGGGATTGCGCGTGTAGTTGAGGATCACCGACTGGAAGACGATCGAGTTCGGAATCCGCAGGTGATTGCCGTCCAGTGTCATCAGAACGGTTGCCCGCGAAGTGAGCCGGATCACGCGGCCCTCGTGGCCGTCGATGACGACATGGTCGTTGGCCCGAAACGGCTGGCGCAGGCTCAGCATCAGGCTCGCCACGTAGTTCCCCGCCGTGTCGCGTGCGGCCAGACCCAGCGCGAGCCCGAAGACGCCCGCGCCGCCGAGCACGCCGCCGATCAGTGCCGTGGCACCGAGCAGTTCGAGCGCAACGACCAGCCCCAGCACGATGGCGAGCAGGCGAACGAAGCTCGCCGCGATCTCGGCGAGAAACGGGTTGGGCATCAGGCGACGCCAAAGTCGCTGGATCGACGCCAGCAGGTATCCCGCCGCCATGATCAGCAGTCCGACCGCCAATGCCACGCCGATCAGCGGAAGTGCGCGCAGCCAACTCCGGATCCCGGCCTCGAACTGGTCGAGCGCAGGCGTCAGGGTCGTCGTCAACGTCAGGTCGCGCTCGAGATCGTTCTGTACCGTGACGACGCCGGCCACGCGCGAGGCGATCGACCCGGCGCGCTCGATGTCCGCCGCGCTCGGTACCGTGCCGCTCAATGTCACCACGCCGGCCGAGACGCGCACCCGAACCCCACGCAGCGGCGCGATCTCGGAAAGGATGCCGCGAATGCGATCGGCGATCTCGTCGCTTTCGGTCGCCCTGACCCTCGTTTCGATCGTCGCCGGCGCAGTCGCGGCGGTCGTCGCAGGCAGATCCTGCGTGGTCGCCGCGAGCGCGGGAGCGACAACCAGGCAGGCGAGCAGCGCGCCGGACGCGACGGAATGCGATATCGACGACCGGTCTGCCGCGCGAAGCCGTGCGGTGCGATCGCCGGCGCAAGAACGCGCATCGCTGCGGCACGTTGCTCGAAAATCGCTCGTCGCACGAGTCGAAGCCGCGACGTGCGCATGTCGGAGCGGATCGACGAGCGTGTCCAGGCGGTGACAGGCGCGCTCGACAACGTCGGCTGTTCGATCAACTGCGCGGCCGATGCCGTTCGTCCTGTGAGTGCTGTCGCTTCGAACGACGGAATGGGGCTGCCGCTCGACCTCGTAGGCAATGTCGAGCGCCTTCATGACCGCCCGCGCACCGGTTGCCACCTAGAGAATCAACGAGCCGGTGACCAGGCCGGCGATGACGATGAGGATGAAGACCGCCACGAAGATGAAGAAGAGAATCTTGGCGATTCCGGCCGTTGCAGCCGATATGCCGGAAAAACCGAACACACCGGCGATGACGGAAATGATCAGGAAAATGATGGCCCAGGTCAGCATAGGTCGTCCTTTACGATGGATGAAGCGTAGGTCGCCGCGCGGCCGGGAACGTCGCTCTCGCTAGAAAGACACGTCGACCGCGAGCACGTCGCGGATGCGGACGGCGTCCGGATCCAGATGCGCGCGCAACGCCTGTGCCCACTTCCTCGGGCTCGCGGCGGCACCCGCACTGGGCGGTCTGCGCGAACGAAACGGCCGAGCGACGCTCTGCTTTACGTGCAGTTCCACCCGAGCGGTTACAAGCTCAGCGCGACGACGCGAGACAAGACGGTCGCGCGCACGCTGAACGTGCCGAAGAAGGGCCGGCACACCGAGCACATGGGCTGGTAAGGAAAGGAGCGCGAATGCGCGGCTGCCGGGGCTTTCGCTTGCTGTCATCGGCGTACCCGGAGCAGCATCCGCGCGACGGCACATCCATGGGAGAACTCGAATGAGCCGTATCGTCCTCAGCACCGCAATCGCTCTCGCGCTGGCCGGCGTCGCGCACGCGCAGAGCGGAACTTCCGCGGCGCCTGCCGCCGGCACGGCGAGCGCGCCGAAGGCCGACTCGAACGCCGCTGCGTCGGCGAAAACACCCGAGGCCAACGCTGCTTCGTCGCCGCAGGGCATACGGATGGCCGACAGCGCGACAGTGGCGGTGCGCTTCGTCAACGTCGAACCTGCCGATTTCATGGCGAGCCGGCTGATCGGCGCCACCGTCTACAACAGCCAGGGCGATTCGATCGGCGAGATCCAGGATCTGGTCATCGACAACGGCAGAACGGTGAGCGGCGTCGTCGTGTCGGTCGGCGGCTTTCTCGGCATGGGAGAGAGCTACGTCGTTCTCGATCCGTCGTCGGTGGTGGTCAACCAGCGCGGCGACGCCTGGCGCGCGAACGTGAACATGTCGAAGGAAACGTTGAAGGATGCGCCGAAGTTCACCTATTCGAAGATGAAGAAATGACGCAGCGGCGGGTCGTCGCGTCGGCGACTCCGCTGCAGGCTCGTCCGGAGCGATCGCCGGCTCCCCGCACCGGCGAGGGCCGGCCACGCCGTGCCACGCGCATCTCGTCGGCTGGCGAATTGACCTCGACGGCGCCGCGGCTCACGATCGCGCCTCATGATCGAAGCGTTCCAGCATTCTCCCGCGCTCGCCGTTGCCGCCACCGCGCTCTTCGGCCTTCTCATGGGCAGCTTCCTGAACGTCGTGATCCACCGGCTGCCCCGGATGCTCGAGCGCGAATGGGCGCAGCAGGCGGCCGAACTTCGCGGCGAGCCGGCGGCGCAGGCGGCGCCGTTCAACCTGCTCGTTCCGCGCTCTCAGTGCCCTGCATGCGGACATCCGATCCGGGCGGTCGAAAACGTGCCGCTCCTCAGCTGGCTGTTGCAGCGCGGGCGCTGCACGGCGTGCCGGGCCGCGATACCGCTTCGCTATCCGGTCGTGGAAGCCACCACCGCCGTGCTGTGCGCGGTCGCGGTCGCGCGCTTCGGATGGAGCGCTGCGGGACTCGCCGCGGTCGTTCTCACCTGCTTCCTGATCGCGCTCGCCTTCATCGACCTCGACACCCAGCTGCTGCCCGACAGCATGACGCTGCCGTTGCTGTGGATCGGACTGGGCTTCAACCTGTGGGAAATTTTCGCACCGCTGCCTGCGGCGGTGATCGGAGCGATCGCCGGCTACCTGAGCCTGTGGAGCGTCTACTGGCTGTTCAAGCTGGTCACCGGCAAGGAAGGCATGGGCTACGGCGACTTCAAGCTCTTCGCCGCACTGGGCGCCTGGTTCGGCTGGGGTGCGCTGCCGGCGGTGATCCTGCTCGCTTCGGTGGTCGGCGCGATCGTCGGACTTGCGCTGATGGCCTTCGCCCGGCATCGGCGCGAGGTGCCGATTCCGTTCGGGCCGTACCTCGCCGGCGCCGGGTTGCTCGCGCTGTATTTTCGCGATTCGCTCGCATCGATCTACGGCCTGGGCTGACCGGCTTCGGGGCGGACGTCCCGGGGGCTGCCCGACGCCGCTGTTAGACTCGTTTCATGATCGCAGCCGAGGACGGACAGACGGCGCAGCGAGCGGCCGCGCGAACGCCGGCGCGCACGCCCTTCGTGGTCGGACTCACCGGCGGCATCGGCAGCGGCAAGACCACGGTGGCCGATCTGTTTGCCGCCCGCGGCGCGCACATCGTCGACACCGATGCGATCGCGCACGAGCTCACCGCGCCGGGCGGCGCCGCGATCGACGCGATCCGCGCGCGCTTCGGCGCGGGTGCGCTGCGCGCCGACGGGGGGCTCGACCGCGACGCGATGCGCGCGCGCGCCTTCGACGATCCGCAGGCGCGCGCGGCGCTCGAGTCGATCCTGCACCCGCTCATCCGCGCCGAATCGCAGCGACGCATCTCGGTTGCCGACGGACCGTACGTGATGCACGTCGTTCCGCTGCTCGTCGAGTCGGGCGCACGCGCGGGGCGCTTCGACCGCGTGCTGGTCGTCGACTGCCCGGTATCGGTGCAGGTGGCACGCGTTCAGCGCCGCAGCGGCCTGAGCGCCGAGCGCATCGAATCGATCCTGGCGGCGCAGGCCAGTCGCGAGCAGCGGCTGGCGGCTGCCGACGACGTGATCGACAACGGCGGCGACGCCGCTGCACTGGCCGCGCAGGTCGACGCGTTGCACCGCCGGTATGCGGCGGCACGCTGAACGTCGGTCGGCGACTGCGCGTCCGGCGGCGCGAAGTTTGTCAACGAAAGCGCTTTGCTACAGAATTCGTGCGTCTGCACGCACCGAGCGCGACTCGCATACGTCGGCGGCACTGGCTGCACAGCGCGAACGCCGTGGCCCGCGGCACAGGACGACGCCTTGATCTTGTACGAGTATCCGCTGAACGAACGCGTCCGGACGCTGCTGCGGCTCGAAGACCTCTTCGATCGCCTCGAGTTCTTCGCCCGGCGCGAACATCCGCTCGATCACCACGTCGCACTGGGCACGCTGTTCGAGGTGCTCGACGTTGCGGGTCGTGCCGATCTCAAGGCCGACCTGCTGCAGGAACTCGAGCGCCAGCGCCAGGCGCTGCTCGGCTTTCGCAACAGCCCCGACGTGTCGCAGGATGCGCTCGATCGGATCCTCGGCGACATCGACGAGGCACTCGGCGGCCTGGGGGCTGCCACCGGCAAGAGCGGCCAGCACCTTCGCGACAACGACTGGCTGATGAGCATCCGCAGCCGGATGTTCATCGCCGGCGGCGCCTGCGAGTTCGACCTTCCTTCGTATCATGCATGGCAGCACCGTCCGGCCGGCGTGCGACAGCGCGACATCGCCGCGTGGGTGGCGCCGTTCAAGCCGATGTACGACAGCGTGACGATCGTGCTGCGGCTGCTGCGCGAGAGCGCACAGCGCACGGCGCTCACGGCACAGGGCGGCAGCTACCAGCAGCCGCTCGCGGGCAAGACGTACCAGATGGTGCAGGTGCGGCTCGACCCGGCGCTCGGCGCGATTCCCGAAATCAGCGCGAACAAGTACCTGCTGTGGATCCGCTTCACGATGCGCGACCGCGACGAGCGCCCGCGCCCGGCCGAGACGAACATCGACTTCGAACTCGGCCTGTGCAACCTCTGACGCGATGAAGAAGGACGTCGTCGTCGACTGTCCGGCCTGCGGCCGCAAGACGCCGTTCAGCGCGTCCAACCGCTGGCGACCGTTCTGCTCGCAGCGCTGCAAGAGCCTGGACCTCGGGGCCTGGGCCGCCGAACGCTATCGCATTGCCGGCAAGCCCGGCGCGGGCGACGCCGAAGGAGTCCCCGACGGCGACCGCTGAACGCAGCGGCTCGATCACGACGGTTTTCCCCTCGGTCTTTCGACTTCGCCCGCCGGGCCTTCCTTGCCTTTTACCAGCCAGGCCGCGCGCATCATCGCCACGCCGTGCGCTCCGGCGACGAGCGCCTGCTGCTCGTCGGCTTGCGACAGGCCGCCGAGCGCGAACACGGGCACGTGCGAGCGAGCGGCCAGCGACGCGAAGGCTTCCCAACCCAACGCGGGGGCACCGGGATGCGAACGCGTGGGCCTCACCGGCCCGAGCACCACGTAATCGACGCCGAGCCTTCGCGCCCGGTCGAGATCGCGCAGGTCGTGGCACGAGGCGCCGACCAGCCGATGCGGCGGACGCGAGACGCAGGCGTGCAGATCGGCGCTCCGAAGATGCACGCCGTCGCAGGCGGTTGCGTAGGAAGCCGGGTGCGCGCTGTTGACGACCAGTGCGGCGCCGGCGCGACGGCACAGCGCTCGCGCCTGCCGCCACAGCGCATCGAGACGGCTCGGCGCGATACCCGGTTCGCGCAATTGCACGAGTCTCAGTCCGGCGTCGAGTGCCGCACGCAAGGCTGCGACGAACGCGTCGTCGCCCAGTTGCAGCGCGCAGCTGATGCCGAGTTGCTGCGGCAGGCGCAGCCAGCCGATGACCGGGATCGCCGCCGGCAGCAGCGGTGCCAGGTCGACCGACGCCGCATGACGCCATGCGAGTGCCTGTCCTTCGCGTGCGCAGGGCGTGCCGGTCCATTCGACGACGCGGCGAAACGAAAGCCGCACGTGCGCGTGCGGGTAGACGTGCTCGCGCAGCATCCAGGCAAACGAGCGCCGCACCTCGATGCCGAGTTCCTCGCGCAACTCGCGCGCAAGCGCCTGCTCGACGGTTTCGCCGACCTCGAGCTTGCCGCCCGGAAACTCCCACCAGCCCGCGTAGGGCTTGCCCGGGCGACGCTGCCCGAAAAGCACGGCGCCGTCGCTGCGCACGAGCACGCCTGCCACGACCTCGAGCATCGTCGCCGGCGGCGCGATGCGCCTCAGGACGTGCGGGCGCCGAAGCGGCGCCCGGCGCGATCTTTCGCGAACTGCCAGGCAACGCGTCCGGAGCGCGAACCGCGCTCGAGGGCAAAGCGAAGCGCGTCGGCGCGGGCCGATTCGATCTCGCCTTCGTTGCAGCCGAAGCTCGCGAGCCAGTGCGCGACGATTGCCAGGTAGTCGTCCTGGCGAAACGGGTAGAACGACACCCACAGGCCGAAGCGCTCGGACAGCGAGATCTTCTCCTCGACCGTCTCGCCGGGATGGATCTCGCCGTCGGCCTGGTGCCTCGCCTCGAGGTTCTCGCGCATGTACTCGGGCATCAGGTGCCGGCGGTTCGACGTCGCGTAGATGAGCACGTTCTCCGACTGCGCGGCGACCGATCCGTCGAGCGCGACCTTGAGCGCCTTGTAGCCCGGCTCGCCTTCCTCGAACGAAAGGTCGTCGCAGAAGACGACGAAGCGCTCGGGGCGCGCGGCGACCAGTTCGACGATCTCGGGCAGGTCGACGAGGTCGTCCTTGTCGACCTCGATCAGCCGCAACCCCTGCGCTGCGTATTCGTTCAGCAGCGCCTTGATCAGCGAAGACTTGCCGGTGCCGCGCGAGCCGGTGAGCAGCACGTTGTTCGCCGGATGGCGCTGCACGAACTGGCGCGTGTTGCGCTCGATCGACTCCTTCTGCTCGTCGATGTGCTTCAGGTCGCCCAGGCGGATCGGCGAGACGTGCCGCACCGGCTGCAGCCCCGCCTGCACGCCGAAGGCGGTGGGGCGGCGCCGCCAGCGAAACGCGATCGCGTCGTTCCAGTCGGGAGGCGCAGCGGCACCGAGCAATCCTTCCAGGCGGCCGAGCAGCGTCTCGACGCGCAGGACCACCCGGGCCATTGCCGGCGGCTCGACCGCGCCTGCCGGCGCCGGCGAATCGACGCCGCCGTTCGGCGCCTCGCAACCGCTGCGGCCGCGGGAATCAGGATCGGTAGTCGGCATTGATCGACACATACTCGTGCGAGAGATCGCAGGTCCAGACGGTGGTCGACGCGCCGCCGCGCCCGAGCGCGATGCGCACGTCGATCTCGGCCTTGCGCATCACGCGCTGGCCGTCCTCCTCGCGATAGCCGGGGTGACGCCCGCCGCGCGTGGCGACGTGCACGTCGTCGAGGTACAGGTCGACGCGATCGACGTCGAGATCGGCGACGCCCGCGCGGCCGATCGCGGCCAGGATGCGACCGAGGTTCGGATCGGACGCGAAGAACGCCGTCTTGACCAGCGGCGAATGCGCGACGGTGAAAGCGACCGCCGCGGCTTCGGCTTCGTCGCGCGCGCCTTCGACGCGCACGGCAATGAACTTCGTCGCGCCCTCGCCGTCGCGCACGATCGCCTGCGCGAGTTCGCTCGCCACTGAGACGACCGCCTCGCGCAGCGCGCGCGCGGCAGCACCGTCGGGGTCGGCGGCGTCGATCGCGACGGACGACGCACCGCTGGCGACGAGCACGAACGAGTCGTTCGTCGACGTGTCGCCGTCGACCGTGATGCGGTTGAAGCTCGCGTCGGCCGCCTCGTGCGCCCAGCGCACCAGAAGCCCGGCGGGCACCGCCGCGTCGGTTGCGACGAAACCGAGCATCGTCGCCATGTCGGGACGGATCATGCCGGCGCCTTTCGCGATTCCGGTCACGGTCACCGCCCGGCCGCCGACGTCGATGCGGCGCGAGGCGGCTTTCGGAACGGTGTCGGTGGTCATGATCGCCTCGGCGGCGTCGAGCCAGTCGGCAGCGCCCAGCGCATCGACGGCTTCGTCGATGCCGGCGAGCAGGCGCGGCATCGGCAGGTGCTCGAGGATGACGCCGGTGGAAAACGGCAGCACCGCATCGGCGGCGACGCCCAGGCGCTTCGCAAGCGCGGCGCAACTCGCGCGCGCGTCGTCCAGCCCCTGGGCGCCGGTTCCGGCATTCGCGCACCCGGTGTTGACGAGCAGCGCGCGAATCGCGCCGGCGCCGCTCGCCAGGTGCTCGCGGCAGACGACGACCGGCGCGGCGCAGAAGCGGTTCTTCGTGAACACCCCGGCGACCCGTGCGCCGGCCGCCAGGCGCAGCACGAGCACGTCGCGCCGGCCCGGCTTGCGGATCGCCGCGCGCGCGGTGCCGATGTCGACGCCGGGCACGGCCAGCAACGCTTCGCGCCGCGGCGCTTCGAGGTTCACCGGCATCGGTCTCTCCGGGGGGCGAACGCTGCGCCCCGGGCGCGCGGCGCGCTCACGCCAGGCGACCGTGGCACTGCTTGTATTTCTTGCCGGATCCGCAGGGACAGGGATCGTTGCGGCCGATCTTCTGGCCGAAGCGGCGCACCGGTTGCGCAGGCGCTTCGGCCGCACGCGGTGCATTCTGCACGGCAAGCGCGATCGCATCCGGGTCGGCGTCGGGCGACTCGGCGATCGAGGAATCGAAGTCGGCGTGCGTGTAGGCGACCTTCGTGTACTGCGGCGGCGCCGTCTCCTCGATCTGCTCGGCCTGCTCGGGCGACTGGATGCGCACCGTCATCAGGATGCGGGTGACGTCGGCCCGGATGCGCTGCTGCATCAGCCCGAAGATCTCGAAAGCCTCGCGCTTGTATTCCTGCTTCGGGTTCTTCTGCGCGTAGCCGCGCAGGTGGATGCCCTGTCGCAGGTAATCGAGCGAGGACAGGTGCTCGCGCCAGTGCTGGTCGATCGTCTGCAGCAGGATCGAGCGCTCGAAGCCGGCGAACACGTCGGCGCCCACCTGGTCGACCTTCGAGCGGTACACCCGCTCGGCTTCCTGAAGCACCGCCTCGAGAAGCTCGTCGTCGGTGAGCTGCTCGTTTTCCTGCAGCATCCGGCGCAGCGGCACCGGCAGCTGCCATTCGTTCGCCAGCGCGTTCTCGAGTCCCTCGAGGTTCCACTGCTCCTCGACCGAATCGGCCGGAACGTACTCGCGGAACAGGTCGGTGAAGACCTGCTGGCGCAGCTCGCCGACGCGTTCCGAGACGTCGTCGGACTCGAGCAGCGCGTTGCGGTCGGCGTAGACGATCTTGCGCTGGTCGTTGGCGACGTCGTCGTATTCGAGCAGCTGCTTGCGGATGTCGAAGTTGCGCGCCTCGACCTTGCGTTGCGCCGACTCGATCGAACGCGTGACCATGCCCGCCTCGATCGGCTCGCCTTCGGGCAGCTTCAGTCGGTCCATGATCGACTTGAGCCGGTCGCCGGCGAAGATCTTCAGCAGCGGATCTTCCATCGACAGGTAGAAGCGCGACGAGCCGGGGTCGCCCTGCCGGCCGGAGCGGCCGCGCAGCTGGTTGTCGATGCGGCGCGATTCGTGCCGTTCGGTGCCGATGATGTGCAGCCCGCCGGCGGCGATGACCTGGTCGTGCAGCGACTGCCATTCGCTGCGCAGCCGGTCGACGCGCGCCTGCTTGTCCTGCTCGGGCACGCCGGCGTCGGCCAGCAGCAGGTCGATCTGCTTCTCGACGTTGCCGCCGAGCACGATGTCGGTACCGCGGCCCGCCATGTTGGTGGCGATCGTGATCATCTTCGGCCGGCCCGCCTGTGCGACGATCTCGGCCTCGCGCGCGTGCTGCTTGGCGTTGAGCACCTGGTGCGGCATCTTCGTGCGCTGCAGCTGCCCGGAGAGCAGCTCCGAATTCTCGATCGACGTCGTGCCGACGAGCACCGGCTGCCCGCGCGCGTGACAGTCGGCGATGTCGGAGAGGATCGCGTCGAACTTCTCCTTCGCCGTGCGGAAGACCTGGTCCTGGCGGTCGTCGCGGATCATCGGGCGGTGCGTCGGGATCACCACCGTCTCGAGGTTGTAGATCTCCTGGAACTCGTAGGCCTCGGTATCGGCCGTGCCGGTCATCCCGGCGAGCTTGCCGTACATGCGGAAGTAGTTCTGGAAGGTGATCGACGCGAGCGTCTGGTTCTCGGCCTGGATCGCCACGCCTTCCTTCGCCTCCACCGCCTGGTGCAGGCCTTCGGACCAGCGCCGTCCGGGCATCAGCCGGCCGGTGAACTCGTCGACGATGACCACCTCGCCGTTCTGCACGACGTACTGCTGGTCCTTCAGGAACAGCGTGTGCGCACGCAACGCGGCCATCAGGTGGTGCATGAGGCTGATGTTGCTCGCGTCGTACAGGCTCGCGCCGGCCGGCAGCAGCCCCATCTCGCCGAGGACGCGCTCGGCCTTCTCGTGGCCGGCCTCCGACAGATAGACCTGGTGCGCCTTGCGGTCGACCCAGTAGTCGCCGGGCGGCTCTTCCTCGCCGGACTTCGGCTCGGAGGCCATCTCCTCGAGCAGCGGCGGCACCGCGTTCATCCGCTGGTAGGTCGCGGTGTGGTCCTCGGCCTGGCCGGAGATGATCAGCGGCGTTCGAGCCTCGTCGATGAGGATCGAGTCGACTTCGTCGACGATCGCGTAGAACAGCCCGCGCTGCCGGCGATCGCCGACCGCGTACTCCATGTTGTCGCGCAGGTAGTCGAAGCCGAACTCGTTGTTCGTGCCGTAGGTGATGTCGGCCGCGTAGGCGATCTTCTTGTCGGCCGTGGGCTGCTGCGAGAGGATCGTGCCGACCGACATGCCGAGGAAGCGATAGACGCGCCCCATCCACTCGGCGTCGCGCTCGGCGAGGTAGTCGTTGACCGTGACCACGTGCACCCCCTTGCCGGCGAGCGCATTCAGGTACACCGGCAAGGTCGCGGTGAGCGTCTTTCCTTCGCCGGTGCGCATCTCGGCGATCTTGCCCGCGTGCAGCACCATGCCGCCGACGAGCTGCACGTCGAAATGGCGCATGCCGAGCGCGCGCCGAGCGGCTTCGCGGCATACGGCGAAAGCCTCGGGCAGCAGCGCGTCGAGCGCCTCGCCCGCTTCGATCCGTTGGCGGAACTCGACGGTCTTGCCCGCGAGCTGCTCGTCGTCGAGCGCCTGGACCTGCGGCTCGAGCGCGTTGATCTGCGCGACCGTCTTGCGGTAGCCCTTCAGCAGCCGCTCGTTACGGCTGCCGAAGATCCGGGTGAGGTAGTTCTGGATCATTTTGGGATGGCGCCACGCCTGCACACGGCGGAACGACGCAGCTGAACGGCGTCAGCGCCCGCGAAACCGGTACAGTCTAGCACGCGTCCCCGCCCGCCTCCGTGCGCGGGGCTGACGAATCCGACGAGCACGATGAAGCCGATTTCCGCCCGACCGGTCGCCGCCTGGCTCGACGACGAAACGACGTTCCGCGCGCTCGTCGCGCGCGTCGAGCGCCTCGTCGAACTGCAATCGGTGCTGCGCGAGTGCTGTGCACAGGCGCCGCTCACGGTGGTGGCGGTGCACGCCGAGACGCTCACGCTGCGTGCGCCCAACGCCGCCTGGGCGGCGCGACTGCGCCAGTCGACGCCCACGATGCTGCAGGCCCTGCGCCCGCGCTTCGCCGGCATCGCGCGCATCCGGATCGTCGCGCAGCGAACGGGCGATGCCGCACCGGCGCCGACACGCGCGCCGCGTGCGGCGATTCCTTCAGCGGCGCTGCACGACCTGGACCGGCTGCGCGCCGGCACCGACGCGCCGGTGCTCGGGCAGGCGCTCGCGCGCCTGGTGCGCCATCATCGCGCCGCGCGCTGAGGGTGCCTCGGGCCGCAGCGCCACCGGATCGGGCGCCGTCAACCGTTCGACGATCATCACGGCGAAGAACACGAGCGCCGCGAGCAGGCCGCCGAGCAGCAGTCGCCACGCCAGCCGGAGATAGCGGCGCTCGCGCGTGAAGACGTAGCCGAGCGCGCTGTACGCGACCGCGGCCAGCAGCACGACGACGAGCACGCGCAGGAAGATCATCGGGCGCGCGGAGCCGCCGGCATCGAGACGCGAAGTGCGAAGCGCGCGCGCCGACCCGGCGCGCGCTCAGGCATGGCTCCAGTCGAGCGCGAAGGGGCGCGGAGCGTCGCGCCGCTCGGCGAAGCTGACGCGCTCCCAGGCGTGCTCGCGGGCGAGCATCTCGCGCAGCAGCCGGTTGTTCAGCGCGTGGCCCGACTTGTGCGCGCTGTAGGCGGCCAGCAGCGGATGACCGACGAGGTACAGATCGCCGATGGCGTCGAGGATCTTGTGCTTGACGAACTCGTCGCCGAATCGCAGTCCGTCGTCGTTCAGCACCCGGTACTCGTCCATCACGATCGCGTTGCCGAAGCTGCCGCCCTTGGCCAGCCCGTGCGCGCGCAACGCCTCGACGTCCTGCATGAAACCGAAGGTGCGCGCGCGCGAGACTTCCTTCACGTAGGACACCTTGGCGAAGTCGACCTCGACCACCTGCCCGGTGGCGTCGATCGCAGGGTGCGCGAATTCGATCGAGAAGCGCAGCTTGAAGCCGAAATGCGGATCCAGCCGCGCCCACTTGTCGCCGTCGCGGACCTCCACCGGCTCCAGCACGCGCACGAACTTCTTCTCGGCGCGCTGCTCGACGATGCCCGCCGACTGGATCAGGTAGACGAAGGAGCCGGCCGAGCCGTCGAGGATCGGGATCTCCGGCGCGGTGACGTCGACGTGCACGTTGTCGACGCCCATGCCGGCGAGCGCCGACATCAGGTGCTCGACGGTGGCCACGCGCACCTGCGACAGCGGCCCGTCGTCGGCGGCCGTGAGCGTGGACGCCATTCGCGTGTCGGTGACGCGCTCGGCGCAACTGCGAATCTCGACCGGCGGATCGAGGTCGATGCGACGAAATACGACGCCGGTGTCCGGCGCCGCGGGCCGCAGCGTCAGTTCGACGCGCTCGCCCGAATGCAGTCCGACGCCGGTGGTGCGCACCAGCGAGCCGATGGTCCGCTGTCGCATCATCGCGCCGGACTCGCGAAAGCCGATCGGCAATGCAAGGCTATCAAGCCTGCTCCACCATGGTGGCGGCGTCGGAGACCTCGAACTTGCCCGGCTGCTCGACGTTCAGCGTCTTGACCACGCCATCTTCGACGAGCATCGAATAACGCTGCGAACGCACGCCCATCGTCGGGCTCGCGAAATCGAGCCCGAGCGCGCGCGTCCACCGGGCGGCGCCATCGGCGATCATGCGGATCCTGTCGCCGGTGCCCTGGTCGCGCGCCCACGCGCCCATGACGAACGCGTCGTTGACCGACACGCACCAGATCTCGTCGACGCCGTTGCCCTTGAGCGCATCGTACTTCTCGAGGTAGCCGGGAACGTGCTGCGCCGAGCAGGTCGGCGTGAAGGCGCCGGGCAGCCCGAACACGACCACGCGCTTGCCGCGCAGTTCGTCGAGCGCCTGGAAGCTGCGAGGCCCGATCGAGCAGCCCGGACCGTCGGTCTGCACGTACTCCTGGAGGGCAGCGTCGGGAACTCTCTGGCCAGGTTCGATCATCGATATGCCTCCTTTGGTCGCAAGCGCGTTCGCTGCAAATGGCAAACCCGGCAGTTTAAGTGATTGCCGGGCGCCCCGCAGTGCGCGGGGCCGATCGCCGGCGAAAGCCGGTGCATCGAGGCGCAAGGGCGCAGGCGAAGAAGCGCGGTGCGCGGGCACCGGGCCTCTTCGTGCCGCACGACGACCTCAATCGGCCTGCTTTCGCAGGAAGGCGGGAATGTCGAAGCGCTCGACGCCGCTGTCTTCGAGGGCCTGGACCTGCGCGGCGGCCGACGCCCGAGGGCTGCGCCAGACGGTCGGCTGCTCGAACTGCTCGTAGTTCGGCTGCTGAATCGGCGCGGCGTCGTGCGTGCCGGTGCGCATCTGGCTCTGCGGCACGAGCATCGGCTTGGCCGGGCGGCGGCCGATGCCCGTGGCGACGACGGTGACGCGCAGCCGGTCGGCCATGTTCTCGTCGAAGACGGTGCCGTGAATGATCGTCGCGTCGTCGGCGCAGAACGCCTTGATCGTGTTGATCACGTCGTTCGTCTCCTTGAGCTTCAGCGTGCGGCCGGCGGTGATGTTGACGATCACGCCGCGCGCGCCCTGCAGGTCGACGCCGTCGAGCAGCGGCGACGACACCGCCTGCTCGGCGGCGATCCGCGCGCGATCCAGGCCCGAAGACTCGCCGATGCCCATCATCGCCTTGCCCTGCTCGCCCATCACCGTCTTCACGTCGGCGAAGTCGACGTTGACCAGGCCCGGCACGTTGATGATCTCGGCAATGCCGGCCACCGCGTTGTGCAGCACGTCGTCGGCGCGCTTGAACGCATCCTCGAGGCTCGCGTCGTCGTCCATCACCTCGAAGAGCTTCTGGTTCAGCACGACGATCAGCGAGTCGACGTGCTCGACCAGCTGGTCGATTCCGTTCTCGGCGATCTGCAGCTTCTTCGCGCCCTCGAAGTCGAACGGCTTGGTGACCACGCCCACCGTCAGGATGCCCATCTCCTTGGCGATCTCGGCGACGACGGGCGACGCCCCGGTGCCGGTGCCCTTGCCCATGCCGGCGGTGAGGAACACCATGTTCGAGCCCTCGAGCGCCGAGCGGATCTCGGTGCGCATCGCTTCGGCTGCCGCCTTGCCCGCCTCGGGCCGGGCGCCGGCGCCCAGCCCCATGTCGCCGAGCTGGATCGTGTGTTCGGCAAGCGAGCGGCGCAGCGCCTGCTTGTCGGTGTTCACCGCGATGAATTCGACGCCTTGCACGTCGCGGTTGATCATGTGGTTGACCGCGTTGCCGCCGGCGCCGCCCACGCCGATCACCTTGATGACGGCGCCTTCGACTTCTTGCTCGATCAGTTCGAAACTCATGGTGCTGTTCTCCAGGACGGTGGGAAGACGTCGACCCTTCCCGGTGAAAAAACGACGTTTGCTGGTTTTGAGGACTTCTTGCTCTTCGAGACGACGAACGGAATTCAGAAATTGCCGAGGAACCACTCCTTCATTCTTCGCAGCGTTTCCTTGAACGAACCCGATTGCTCGGCGACCTTGCGCCCGCGCAGGCGCTGCAGGCGCGCCTCCTCGAGCAGCCCGACCGCCGTCGAATAGCGCGGCGAGCGCACGACGTCGGCGAGCCCGCCGGTGTACGCCGGCATGCCGATTCGCACCGGCTTCAGGAAGATGTCTTCGGCGAGCTCGACCATTCCCGGCAGCAGCGACGTACCGCCGGTGAGCACGACGCCGGAGGAAAGCAGCTCCTCGTAGCCCGATTCGCGGATCACCTGGTGCACCAGCGAGAAGAGCTCCTCGATGCGCGGCTCGATGACGGCGGCGAGCGCCTGGCGCGACAGCGTGCGCGGCGCGCGCTCGCCCAGGCCGGGCACGTCGATCTTCTCGTTCGGGTCGGCGAGCACCTGCTTGGCGATGCCGTAGCGCAGCTTGATGTCGTCGGCCTCGAGCGTCGGCGTGCGCAGCGCCATCGCGATGTCGTTGGTGATCTGGTCGCCCGCGATCGGGATCACCGCCGTGTGCCGGATCGCGCCGCCGGTGAAGATCGCGATGTCGGTGGTGCCGCCGCCGACGTCGACGAGCGCGACGCCCAGCTCCTTTTCGTCCTGCGTGAGGATCGACATGCTCGAGGCGAGCGGCTGCAGCATCAGGTCGTTCACCTCGAGTCCGCAGCGGCGCACGCACTTGACGATGTTCTGCGCGGCCGACACCGCGCCGGTGACGATGTGCACCTTCACCTCGAGGCGCACGCCGCTCATGCCGATCGGCTCGCGGATGTCCTCCTGGCCGTCGATGATGAATTCCTGCGCGAGCACGTGCAGGATCTGCTGGTCGGTGGGAATGTTCACCGCCTTGGCGGTCTCGATCACGCGGGCCATGTCGGCCTCGGTGACCTCCTTGTCCTTGATCGCCACCATGCCGCTGGAGTTGAAGCTGCGGATGTGGCTGCCGGCAATGCCGGTGTACACGGTGCGGATCTTGCAGTCCGCCATCAGCTCGGCTTCCTCGAGCGCGTGCTGGATCGACGCGACCGTCGATTCGATGTTCACGACCACGCCCTTCTTCAGTCCGCGCGAATCGTGCTGGCCGAGACCGACGATCTCGTAGTGGCCGTCGGGGCGCATCTCGGCGACGATCGCGACGATCTTCGAGGTGCCGATATCGAGCCCGACGATCAGGTCCTTCGCGTCTCTGGTCATTTGCTGTCGCAGTTCATTGCTGGCGCGCAGATCGGGCGCGAGGCCGCGCGGCGTGCGCGGCGGGGTGCAGGGGTTCGGCATCGTCGTCGCCGTGCCCGAGCCGGGCGAGCGAGCGGATCGCGAAACCGTTCGGATAACGCAGGTCGATCACTTCGGCGCGCCGGTTCAGCGTCGCGACGACGATCGGCCAGCTTTCGACCCAGCGCGCAACGCGCCGCTCGATCGGGATGCCCTGGTCGCGACCGAGCAGAAGCGTCGTTCCATCGTCCAGGCGCAGCGTCCACGCGTGGCGGGCCGACAGCGCCACCGCTTCGGGCTCGGCGTCGAGCCCGGCGACCGCCTCGCGCAGTTCGGCATAGCGGCGCGCGACGCGCAGCGCCGTGCCTTCGGGGCCCGAGAGCTGCGGCAGCTCGCCGTCTTCCTCCGCCTCGGCGAGATTGGCGACGAAGAGCTCGCCGAAAGTGTTGACGATGCGCCCGTCGCCCCAAAGCGCGAGTGCGCGATGCTCCTCGATCGACACCTCGAGCCCGTCGGGCCAGACGCGACGCACTGCCGCCCGGCGCACCCACGGCACCGACTCGAACACCGCGCGCACCGCATCGAGGTCCACGGAGAAGAAGTTGCCGTTCACCCGGCGTCCGACCGCCGAGCGCAACTGCACCGGCGACACGCGCTGCAACTCGTGTCCGGGCACGGCGTCGATGCGCACGTGCGCGAGCGTGAAGAACGGCCGCTGCGAGACCCACCAGGCGCCCGCGGCGAGCACCGCGAGCAGCGTTGCGCCGAGCAGGGCGTTGGCCAGCGCGTTCAGCGCGCGGGCGTCCTGCCACAGGCCGTTCAATCGGGCACCCCGATCTTCAGGCTGGCCGACGCGAGGATGCGCAGGCACAGCTCTTCGTACGAGATGCCGACGGCGCGCGCGGCCATCGGCACCAGCGAATGCCCGGTCATGCCCGGCGACGTGTTCACCTCGAGCAGCAGCGGTTCGTCGTCGCCGCGACGAAGCATCACGTCGACGCGACCCCAGCCCTCGCAGGCGAGCGCCCGGTAGGCGGCAAGCGACAGGTCGCGGATGCGCCCGGCGAGCGCCGCATCGAGTCGCGCCGGGCACTCGTAGCGCGTGTCGTCGGTGAAGTACTTGTTCCGGTAGTCGTAGTTGCCCTGCGGGGCGACGATCTCGATGATCGGCAGCGCGCGCGCTTCGCTGCCGCTGCCCAGCACCGCCACCGTCAGCTCGCGTCCGTCGACGAACTCCTCGCAGAGCACGTCGGCATCGTGTGCGCGCGCCGCGTCGAAGGCGGCCGTTGCCGCATCGAGCGACAGCAGCTTCGTGAAGCCGATCGTCGAGCCTTCGCGGCTGGGCTTGACCGCCATCGGCAGCCCGAGGCGTGCAGCCGCGTCGACGAGCTGCTGCGCCGAGCGCGCGAGCGCGAAGGCAGGCGTCGCCAGGCCGTGCGTCATCCAGATGCGCTTCGCGTAGACCTTGTCCATCGCGATCGCCGACGCCATGACGCCGCTGCCGGTGTACGGAACGCCGAGCAGCTCGAGCGCGCCCTGCACCGTGCCGTCTTCGCCGTAGCGGCCGTGCAGCGCGACGAACGCGCGCTCGAAGCCCTCGCGCACGAGGTCGTCGAGCGGACGCTGCGCCGGGTCGAAGGCGTGCGCGTCGACGCCGACCGCGCGCAGTGCTTTCAGCACCCCGTTTCCCGACATGATCGACACGTCGCGCTCGGCCGATCGGCCGCCGCACAGCACGGCCACCTTGCCCATCGCCGCGGGGTCGATCGACGTCTGCATCACCGCATCTCCGCGATCGACTGGGCGACCGAACCGATCGAGCCGGCGCCCATCGTCAGCACGACGTCGCCGTCGCGCGCCGCATCGACGATCGCGCGCGGCATCGCCGCGATGTCGTCGACGAAAACCGGCTCGACCTTGCCTGCGACGCGCAGCGCGCGCGCGAGCGCACGGCCGTCGGCGGCGACGATCGGCGCCTCGCCCGCCGGATAGACGTCGGCGAGCAGCAGCGCGTCGGCGCCCGAGAGCACGCGGACGAAGTCCTCGAACAGGTCGCGCGTGCGCGTGTAGCGGTGCGGCTGGAAGGCGAGCACGATGCGTCGCCCGGCGAACGCGCCGCGTGCGGCGGCGAGCGTCGCTTCCATCTCGGCCGGGTGATGACCGTAGTCGTCGATCAGCGTGAAGCGGCCACCGCCGCGCGTCGCGTCGATCGCGACGTCGCCCCAGGACTGGAAGCGCCTGCCGACGCCGGTGAAGTGCTCGAGCGCCGAGCGGATCGCGTCGTCGGCGACGCCGAGTTCGTCGGCGACCGCGATCGCGGCGAGCGCATTGCGCACGTTGTGCACGCCCGGCGCGTTGAGCACGACCGGCATCGGCGCGGCGTCGGCGCGCAATACGGTGAAGTGCATCCGCGCACCTTCGGCACGCACGTCGACGGCGCGGATCCGCGCCTCGGCGCCCAGCCCGTAGCCGAGCACCGGCCGCGAGACGAAAGGCAGGATCTCGCGCACGTGCGGGTCGTCGATGCACAGCACGGCGGCGCCGTAGAACGGCAGGCGCTGCGTGAACTCGACGAACGCCTGGCGCAGCCGGGCGAAGTCGTGCCCGTAGGTCTCCATGTGGTCGGCGTCGATGTTCGTGATGACGGCGATCATCGGAGACAGGTTCAGGAACGACGCGTCGGACTCGTCGGCCTCGACGACGATGTATTCGCCGGCGCCCAGGCGCGCGTTGGCACCGGCGCTGTTCAGTCGCCCCCCGATCACGAACGTCGGGTCGAGGCCGCCGGCGGCGAGCACCGACGCGACCAGGCTCGTCGTCGTCGTCTTGCCGTGCGCGCCGGCGATGGCGATGCCGCGTTTGAGCCGCATCAGCTCGGCGAGCATCATCGCGCGCGGCACGATCGGCACGTGCCGCTGGCGTGCGGCGATCACCTCGGGGTTGTCGCCGCGCACGGCGGTGGAGACGACGACGCAATCGGCGCCTTCGATGTTCGCCGCCTCGTGGCCGGCGCGCACCGTTGCGCCGAGCGCCTCGAGACGGCGCGTGATCGGGCCGGCGGCGACGTCGGAACCGCTGATCCGGTAGCCCAGGTTGAGCAGCACCTCGGCGATGCCGCTCATTCCCGAGCCGCCGATGCCGACGAAGTGGATGTGCTTGACGCGGTGCTTCATGCGCGCACTCCCCGCAGCCGCGCGGCCTCTTCGCAGACGTCGGCGACTTCGCGCGTGGCCTGCGGGCGCGCGAGCGAACGGGCACGCACCGCCATCTGCGCCAGCGCCGTGCGATCGAGCGACGCGAGCCGCTGCGCCAGCGAGGCCGGCTCGAAGCCGGACTGCGGAACGAGCAGCGCGGCGTCGCTTCCGGACAGGAAACGCGCATTGCCGCTCTGGTGGTCGTCGACGGCGTGCGGGAACGGCACGAGCAGGCTGGCCACGCCCGCAGCGGCGATCTCGGCCACCGTCATCGCGCCGGCGCGGCACACCACCAGGTCGGCCCACGCATAGGCGCCCGCCATGTCGTCGACGAATTCGACGACGTGCGCGGCCAGGCCGAGTTCCCGGTAGCGCGTCTCGAGCGCTTCGCGACGCCCGCGTCCGCTCTGGTGGACGAGCTGCGGGCGCGCCGATTCGGGCAGCGCGGCGATCGCCTGCGGAACGACTTCGTTCAATGCCTGCGCGCCGAGGCTGCCGCCCACGACGAGCAGGCGCAGCGGACCGCTGCGGCCTGCGTAGCGCTCGATCGGATCGTCGTGAAGGATCATCTCGGCACGCAGCGGATTGCCGCAGCAGCGCGCGCCGGGCAGCGTTCCGGGAAAGGCCTCGAGAACCCGGTCGGCGATTCGTGCGAGCAAACGGTTCGTCAGCCCGGCGACCGAATTCTGCTCGTGCACGACGAGCGGGCGATTGAGCAGCGAAGCCATCATGCCGCCGGGGAACGCAACGTAGCCGCCCATGCCGAGAACCACCGCGGGCTGCGTCGTGCGCAGCGCACGCACGCTCTGCGCGAACGCCCGCAGCAGCGTCAGCGGCAGCATCAGCCGCGTGACGATCCCCTTGCCGCGCACGCCGCCGATGCGCACCCACTGCATCGGGATGCCGTGCTTCGGCACCAGCGTCGCCTCCATGCCGCCGGGGTTGCCGAGCCAGACGACGCTCCAGTTGCGCGCCCGCATCTCGGCGGCGACGGCGAGTCCGGGCATCACGTGGCCGCCGGTGCCGCCGGCCATGATGAGGATGGTCCGGCCCGTCATGCGAGGCCCCTCATCAGCTTCCTGTTCTCGAAATCCACGCGCAGCAGGATCGCGATGGCGACGCAGTTGACGAGGATGCCGCTGCCGCCGTAGCTCATCAGGGGCAGCGTCAGGCCCTTGGTGGGAAGCAGCCCGGTGTTCACGCCCATGTTGATGAACGCCTGCACGCCGATCCACAGGCCGATGCCTTTCGCCACCAGGCCGGCGAAGCTTCGCTCGAGCTTGATCGATTGCCGGCCGATCTCGAAGGCGCGGCGCGTGAGCCAGAAGAACAGCACGACGATCGTGAGCACGCCGACCAGGCCGAGTTCCTCGCCGATGACCGCCAGCAGGAAATCGGTGTGCGCCTCGGGCAGGTAGTGCAGCTTCTCGACCGACGCGCCCAGGCCGACGCCGAAGAGTTCGCCGCGCCCGAACGCGATCAGCGAGTGCGAGAGCTGGTAGCCCTTGCCGAGCGCGTTGGCCGCATCGAAGGGATCGAGATAGGCGAAGATCCGCTCGCGCCGCCAGGGCGACAGCCAGATCAGCAGCGAAAAGGTGGTCGCTGCGATGACGACGAGCGAGGCGAACAGCCGGCCGTTCACGCCGCCCAGGAACAGCAGTCCGGTTGCCACCGCGGCGATGACGATGAAGGCGCCGAGGTCGGGCTCGAGCAGCAGCAGCAAGCCGACGAGCGCGACCGCCGCGCCCATCGGCAGGAAGCCCTTGCGGAAGCTTTGCATCGAGTCCTGCTTGCGCACCGTGAAGTCGGCGGCATACAGCACGACGAACAGCTTCATCAGCTCCGAGGGCTGCAGGTTCAGCACGTACAGCGACAGCCAGCGGCGCGCGCCGTACACCTCCTTGCCGACGCCGGGAATCAGCACGACGACGAGCAGCACCAGGCCGAGCAGGAAAAGCCACTTCGCCCACTCGTGCAGGCGCGCGATCGGGACGGAGAACACGACGAGCGCAGCGACGCTGCCGACGACGAGCGCAAAGACGTGCCGCACGAGGAACCAGGTCGAGGCGTAGCTCGCGAAGCGATTCGATTCGGGCAACGCGATCGAGGCCGAGTACACCATCACCAGCCCGATCATCATCAGCGCGCCGACGACCCACAGCAGCGCCTGGTCGACCCCCTGCGCGGCGCGCGACGGCGCGGCCCGGGTCGTGCGGCGGCGCTCGATGCGAAGCGCGCGCGCTGCGGGCGGCGCAGCGGCGCGACCGATGCGCAGGCGAGCGGGAAAGCGCAGGCTCAGCATGGCGATGCGCCGCTGCGCTCGTTCGACGCGTCGTCGACGCCGCCCGGATCGAGCGATCGCACCGCCTGCACGAAGCAGCGGCCGCGGTGCTCGTAGTTGCGGAACATGTCGAAGCTCGCGCAGGCCGGCGACAGCAGCACCGCCTCGCCGTCGCGGGCGTCTGCGTGCGCGCGCCGGACCGCTTCGTCGAGCGAGGTGCAGCGCACGAGCGGCACTTCGCTCGCGGCCAGCGCCTGCTCGAGGCGCGGCGCGTCGACGCCGATCAGGTAGACCGACGCTGCATGCGCGCGCACCGGTTCGACGAGCGCGGAGAAGTCCTGGCCCTTGCCGTCGCCGCCGGCGAGCAGGCGGCAACGCCTGCCCAGGCCGCGCAGCGCGGCCGACGTCGCGCCGACGTTCGTTCCCTTGCTGTCGTCGTAATACTCGACGCCGTCGATCGTCGCCACCAGCTGGCAGCGGTGCGGCTCGCCCGCGTACGAACGCAGCCCGTGCAGCATCCGCGCCATCGGGATGCCGATCGCATCGCACAGCGCCAGCGCCGCGAGCGCGTTCAGGCGGTTGTGTGCGCCGCGAATCCGCAACGCGTCTGCCGGCATCAGGCGCCGGACGTGAAAGCCGACCGGTGCACGCCGGCGGCGCGTCGACGCTGCCGCGCCCGGGTCGTCCTCGGGGCGCGCGTGCGCCAGCCAGTCGATGCCGTGCTCCTGCACGATGCCGAATTCGCCTGCAGCGGCCGGCGCATCGGCGCCGAAGGATACGAGCCGCAGCGCGGGGCCCGCGGCATCCGGTGCGCTGCGCGCGTCGCCGCGATCGAACACCGCGATGCGCGCGTGCGCGAAGATGCGCTGCTTGGCGCCGACGTAGCTTTGCATCGACGCGTGCCAGTCGAGGTGGTCCTCGTCGACATTGACGATCGCCGCGGCGTCGGGCGCGAAGCTGCGGGCGAGCGCGAGCTGGAAGCTGGAGACTTCGAGCGCCCACACCGCAGGCAACCGGTCGGCGTCGAGTGCCTCGCGCAGCGCATCGAGCATCGGCGGGCCGATGTTGCCGGCACTGGCGACGTCGACGCCCGCCTCGCGGCACAGGTGCGCGGCCAGCGCGGTCGTCGTCGTCTTGCCGTTGGTTCCGGTGACCGCGAGGACGCGCGGCGCGTAGCCGCTCTCGCGCAGGTCGGCGAGCGCCTGCGCGAACAGTTCGAGTTCGCCGGCGACGGCGACTCCGCGCGCGAGCGCACGGGCGTGGAACTGTGCCGAGTCGCCCTGCTCGATCGACAGTCCGGGACTCCACGCGAGCAGGTCGACGCCGTCGAGCCAGTCGTCGGCCCACGCCGCTCCGCCCACCCAGTGCAGGCCGGCGAGCGATTCGCGCAGCGCCGTCCACGCGGGCAGGTCGCTGCCGTCGGCACTGCGCGTGTCGGCCACGCGCACGTGCGCGCCCTGGCGCGCGAGCCAGCGCGCCATCGCCACGCCCGAAGCGCCCAGGCCGAGCACGAGCGCGGTGCGCCCGGAGACGTCGAACAGCCCGGGTTGCGGCAGCGTGCGTTCTTCGGCCATCAACGCAGCTTCAACGTCGACAGGCCGAACAGGACCAGCATCATCGTGACGATCCAGAAGCGCACGACGACCTGGCTCTCCTTGATGCCGCCCACCTCGAAGTGGTGGTGCAGCGGCGCCATGCGCAGGATGCGGCGTCCCTCGCCGTAGCGGCGCTTCGTGTACTTGAAGTAGCCGACCTGCACCATCACCGACAGCGTCTCGGCGACGAAGACGCCGCCCATGACGAAGAGCACGATCTCCTGCCGTACGATGACGGCGACCGTGCCGAGCGCCGCGCCCAGCGCAAGTGCGCCGACGTCGCCCATGAAGACCTGCGCGGGGTACGCGTTGTACCAGAGGAATCCGAGGCCGGCACCGGCGATCGCCGCACAGAAGACGGTGAGTTCGCCCGCCCCGGGGATGTGCGGAATCAGCAGGTATTTCGCGAACACCGCGTTTCCGGTCACGTAGGCGAACAGGCCGAGCGCCGAGCCGACCATCACCGACGGCATGATCGCCAGCCCGTCGGCGCCGTCGGTGAGATTCACCGCATTGCTCGAGCCGACGATGACGAACCAGGTGAGGACGATGAAGCCGTAGACGCCGAGCGGATACGCGACGTTCTTGAAGAAGGGGACGATCAGGTCGGCACCGGCGGGCAGGTCGGTGAAGCCGTGCGAAACCCAGTCGACGAACAGCGCGAGCGCGTCGGCGTTCGACTGCGCGGGAACCGAGAACGCGAGATAGACCGAGGCGACGATGCCGATCAGCGACTGCCAGAAGAGCTTCTGCTTCGCCGACATCCCGCGCGGGTCGTGGTGCACGATCTTGCGGTAGTCGTCGATCCAGCCGATCCAGCCGAACCCGAGCGTGACGATGAGCACGATCCAGACGAAGCGGTTCGACAGGTCGGCCCACAGCAGCGTCGTTGCCGCGACCGAGATCAGGATCAGCGCTCCGCCCATCGTCGGCGTGCCCGATTTCGTCAGGTGCGTCCTCGGCCCGTCGCTGCGCACGGCCTGCCCGATCTTCATGCCGGCCAGCTTGCGGATCAGCGCCGGCCCGAACATCAGCCCGATCGCCAGCGCGGTGAGCGCGGCGAGCGCCGCGCGCAACGTGATGTAGCCGAACACCGCGAACGCGCGCGTGTCCTTCGCCAGCCACTGGGTGAGTTCGAGCAGCATTGTTCAGGCCGCCACCGGAGTCGCGGCGAGCGCGGCAACCACGCGCTCCATGCGCATGAAGCGCGAGCCCTTGACGAGCAGAACCACGTCTTCGCCGGCGAGTGCGCCTGCGGCGACGACCAGCGAATCGACGTCGCCGTGGTGCGTCGCGCCTTCGCCGAAGGCGTCGACCGCCGCCGCGCTCGCGGCGCCGAGCGCGAGCAGGCGCTCGATTCCGCGTTCGCGCGCGTATGCGCCCACCTCGGCGTGGAACTGCGGGCCCCGCGTGCCGACCTCGCCCATGTCGCCGAGCACCAGCACCCGGAAACCCGCGCAACGCGCGAGCACGTCGATCGCCGCTCGCACCGAATCGGGGTTCGCGTTGTACGTGTCGTCGATCAGCGCCGCGCCGCCGACGCCGAGGCGGCGCACGAGACGTCCCGCAGGCGGGCCGAACCGCGACAGTCCGCGCGCGATCGTCGATGCGTCGATCGCGAGCGCATGCGCACAGGCCGCCGCAGCGAGCGCGTTGCGCACGTTGTGCAGCCCCTCGACGGGCAGCCCGACGCTCGCGCGCGCCTCGCCGATCCTCATCTCGAACCGCGCGGGCTCGGCGTGCGCGGACGCGGCGACCTCGAAGCGCTGCAACCCGTCGTCGAGGCCGAATTCGATGCGCCGGCGCGCCCCGGCAAGCGCTCGCCACAGCGGCGCCTGCGCGTCGTCGCCCGGAAAGACCGCGATTCCCGTGTCGGGCAGCGCGGCGATCGACGCGCCGTTTTCGCGTGCAGAGCCTTCGGTGCCATCGAGGAACTCCTGGTGTTCGCGCTGCGCGTTGTTCACCAGCGCGATGTCGGGGCGCGCGATTTTCGCGAGCCAGTCGATCTCGCCGGGATGGTTGGTGCCCAGTTCGATCGCCGCCGCGCGATGTCCGTCCCGCAGCCGCAACAGCGTCAGCGGAACGCCGACGTCGTTGTTCAGGTTGCCGCGCGTGGCCAGCCGCGCGTGCTCGCCGAAAGCCTCGGCGAGCACGGCCGAGAGCATTTCCTTGACCGTCGTCTTGCCGTTCGCCCCGGTGACGGTGACGACGCGCGCGGGCTGGCGCGAACGCCAGCCGCGCGCGATCTCGCCCAGCGCACGGCGGCTGTCGGCGACGCGGATCGCCGGCACGCGGATGCCGTCGACCCAGCGGTCGAAGATCACGGCCGCGGCTCCGCGCTGCTGCGCCGTCGCGATGAACGCGTGGCCGTCGAAGCGTTCGCCGCGCAGCGCGACGAACAGCTCTCCCGGCGCGATCGTGCGCGTGTCGATGCACACGCCTGCCACGCGCAGCGACGGATTGCCGTACAGGCATCCGCCCGAGAGCGAGTCGAAGACCTCGCGCAGTTCAAGCATCGTCGCCCGCCTGCGGAAGACCGAGCCACCGACGCGCGACCGCCAGATCCGAGAACGGCAGCCTCTCGCCGCCGATCTCCTGCCAGCTCTCGTGGCCCTTGCCGGCGATCAGCACGACATCGTCGGGCGCAGCCGACTCGATCACCTTGCGGATCGCCTGCTCGCGGTCGAGCTCGGTGAGCCACGGCTCGCGCATGAAACCGGCGCGAATGTCGGAGACGATGTGAAACGGCGTCTCGCTGCGCGGGTTGTCGCTGGTGACGACGACGCGGTCCGCATAGCGCTCGACGGCCATGCCCATCAAAGGGCGCTTGCCCGGGTCACGGTCGCCGCCGGCGCCGAAGATGCACCACAGTGCGCCGCGCCTCGCCTCGGTGATCGCACGCAACGCATGGAGCACGTTCATCAGCGCATCGGGCGTGTGCGCGTAATCGACGACGACGAGCGGGCGCCCGTCGGCGACGATCCGCTGCATGCGTCCGGGAATCGGTCGCAGATCCTCGAGCCGGTGCATCGCCTCGTCGAAGGGCATGCCGTGCATCAGCCAGACGCCGGCGGCACCGAGCGCGTTGACGACGTTGAACTGGCCGATCGTCTGCAGGCCGATCTCGGCGCGCCCGTAGTCGCCGCCGATCGACACGCGCGATCCGCTCGCCTGCTCGACGATTCGATAGGCCGACAGCTTCTTCTTCGCGCGCCATCCGTGTTCGCCGGGCAGGTGGCCGAAGGCGAGCGAGGCGATGGTCGGTGCCAGCGGATCCAGGACCTTCGGCGCGACCGGATCGTCGCCGTTGACGAGCGCGTGGCGCAGCCCCGGCCACGAGAACAGGCGCAGTTTCGCCTGCAGGTATTCCTGCTCGGTGCCGTGGTAGTCGAGGTGATCGCGCGTGAAATTCGTCAGCACCGCGGTCTCGACCGGCATTCCGTTCAGCCGTCCCTGGTCGATGCCGATCGACGACGCTTCCATCGCGACGGCCTCGACGCCGTCGTCGACGAACGCGGCGAGCATGCGCTGCAGTTCGACGGCGTCGGGAGTCGTGAGCCCGAACGCGTCGAGTCGCGGCCGGGTGCCGGGTTCGACGACGCCGCCGCCGAGCGTGCCGATCACCGCACAGCGCGTGCCGGCGGCGGAGAATCCGCTCGCCATCCACTGCGTGCACGTCGTCTTGCCGTTGGTGCCCGTGACCGCGATCACGCGCAGGCGCTGCGCCGGGTGTCCGTAGTAGTCGGCCGCGATCGGACCGGCGAGCGCGCGCAGATCGTCGACCGCACGCATCGGCGGGGCACTCGCCGGCTGCTGGCGCAGGTCGAAGGCGGCCGCGTCGACCGCTTCGTAGAGCACCGCCGCCGCACCCGCCGCGCGGGCGGCGTCGACGAAGCGGCGCCCGTCGCTGTGCGCTCCGGGCCACGCGAGGAAGGCGTCGCCGGGGCGCAGCTTGCGGCTGTCGGAGACGAGCGACGCGCCCGGCGCGAGCAGCGAGCGCAGCCAGGCGCCGAGCGCGGCCGCGCGTTCGGCGGCGTCGCCCGGCAGGGCGGCTTGCGTCACAGTGCCGCTCCCGCGCGCGCGCCGTCGGCGACCGGCGGAACGTCGAGCCGGACGACGGTGGAGTCGGGCGGCACGCGCAGCGTACGCAGCGCGTCTCCGGTGATCCGCGCGAACACCGGCGCCGCGACCACGCCGCCGTAGTACTTGCCGGCAGTCGGCTCGTCGATCATCACCGCGACGATCACGCGCGGATCCGAAACCGGCGCGAAGCCGACGAACGATGCGATGTATTTCTTTACGTACTGACCGCCGTCGCGCTTGTGCGCCGTGCCTGTCTTTCCGGCCACGCGATAGCCGGAGATCTGCGCCTGCGGCGCGGTGCCGCCGGGACCGGCGGCAAGTTCGAGCATGTGCCGGACCTCGCGCGCGGTCTGCGTCGAAACGATGCGCTCGCCCTCGACCGGATCGTCGTGCTTGAACATCGACACCGGCAGCAACTCGCCGTCGGTGGCGAACACCGTGTAGGCGCGCGCCAGTTGAAGCAACGACACCGACAGCCCGTAGCCGTACGACATCGTCGCCTGCTCGATCGGTCGCCAGGTGCGGTACGGACGCAGCCGGCCGGCGACGGCGCCGGGGAAACCGATGCGCGGCTGCTGCCCGAGGCCGACCGACGAAAACATCTCCCACATGCGCTCGGCCGGCATCGCGAGCGCCATCTTGGCCGTGCCGACGTTCGACGATTTCTGCACGATCTGCTCGACCGTCAGCGCGCCGTGCGGGTGCGCGTCGCCGATCGTCGCCCGGCCGATGGTGAGTCGCCCGGGCGCGGTCTGGATGACCGTATCGGGCTCGACCTGCCCGAGCTCGAGCGCCAGCGCGGCCGTGAACGGCTTGATCGTCGAGCCCGGCTCGAAGGTGTCGGTGATCGCGCGGTTGCGCAGCTGCGCGCCGGAGAGCTGGCCGCGCTCGTTCGGGTTGTAGGTGGGCCAGTTCGCCAGCGCGAGGATCTCGCCGGTGTGCACGTCGAGGACGACCGCCGCGCCGGCCCTCGCCCGGTGCTCCTTCACCGCGTCGCGCAGCGCGTCGAAGGCGAGGAACTGGATCGTGCTGTCGATCGACAGCGCCAGGTCGTGGCCGTTGTGCGGCTCGCGCACCGCCTCGACGTTCTCGACGACGCGCCCGTAACGGTCGCGAATCACGCGCCGGCTGCCCGGCCTGCCGGCGAGTTCGGGATTCCGTGCCAGTTCGATTCCTTCCTGCCCGACGTCCTCGACGTTGGTGAAGCCGACCACGTGCGCGATCGTCTCGCCTTGCGGATAGTGGCGCTTGTATTCGCGCTGCTGGTGAATGCCGGCGATGCGCAGCGCGGCGACCCGTTCGGCAACGTCGGCGTCGACCTGGCGCTTCAGGTAGACGAAGCTGCGGTCCGACGCGCGCGCGAGCTTGCCGCGCAGATCGCGCTCGCTCACGCCCAGCAGCTTCGCCAGGTCGGCGAACTGCCGCGGCGTGGCGTCGACCTGCTCGGGAATCGCCCAAACGGCGCGCGCCGGCAGGCTCGACGCCAGCACGACACCGTTGCGATCGAAGATCTTGCCGCGTGAAGCCGGCAGCTCGATCGTGCGGCCGTAGCGCAGTTCGCCCTGCTGCTGCAGGAAGTTCTGCGAGAAGACCTGCAGCCACACGGTACGGCACGCAAGTGCGACGAAGGCGAGCGCGACGAACAGCATCACGATCTGCGAGCGGTGCGCCGGCAGGCGCACCTGCAGCAGCGGGTTCGAGGCGATCGGCACGTGGCGACGGGTCTTGCGCGCCATCAGCGGACCCCCGCCGTCTTTTCGGGCGGCGCCGGCGTGCCGAGCCGCACGACGCGCTCGACCGGATCGACGATCAGGTGCAACGTGCGCTGCGGCGAGATCGACTCCATGGCCAGCTCGCGCCTTGCCTTCGCGTCGATGCGCGAGGCCTTGGCCAGCACCGTCTGCTCGATCTGCAGCTGGTCCCACTGCACTTCGAGGCGTGCGGCCTGCGCCTGCGCCTGCTCGACGTCGCCGAACAGCTTGCGCGCGCGATCCTGCGAGCTCACGAGACCGAGCGCGCAGATCACCAGCAGCGAGGCGAGCACGAGGTTGAGTCGGACCACGGCTTCTCAGGTCCGCTCGGCCACGCGCATCACCGCCGAGCGCGCGCGCGGGTTCTCCGGGCGCCCTTGCGACGCGAGCCTGCGGGCGATCGCGCGCAGACGCGGCGCCGGCGAGGCGACCGGGGCGCCGGTGATCGGATCGCGCTGCACGTCGCGCCCTGCTTCCCCGGCAATGAACTGCTTGACCATCCGGTCTTCCAACGAATGAAAGCTGATGACGACGAGTCGCCCGCCGCGGGCGAGCCGCCCGACGACGCGATCCAGTCCTACCGAGAGCTCTTCGAGCTCCTGATTGACGTGAATCCGTAAAGCCTGAAACGTGCGTGTGGCCGGGTCCTTGCCCACCTGCGCCCGCCCGCGCCGGCGGACGACAGCGGCGACGAGCGCGGCAAGCTCTCCGGTCGTGCGCAGCGCGTCGGCGCCGAGTTCGCCGCGGCGAGCAACAATCGCCTTTGCAATCGGAACAGCAAACCGTTCTTCCCCATGGTCGCTTACCACCCTTGCGATTTCTTCTTCGCTCGCCTGCAGCAGCCACTGGCGAGCCGAAATTCCGCGCGTCGGATCCATCCGCATGTCGAGCGGGCCGCTGGCACGGAAGCTGAAGCCGCGAGCCGGATCGTCCAGCTGCGGCGACGAGACGCCGAGATCAAAGACGACACCGTCGACGCAGTCGATGCCGCGCGCATCGAGCACCGCTTCGAGCTCCGAGAAGCGCGCGTGCTCGATCGCGAAGCGCGGGTCGGTCCAGGTGCGCCCGACGGCGACCGCCTCGGGGTCGCGATCGATCGCGAGCAGTCGTCCGTCGGGCCCCAGCCGCGACAGGATCGCCGCGCTGTGGCCGCCGCGACCGAAGGTGCAATCGAGATAGCGCCCGTCGCGACGGATCGCGAGCGCGTCGACCGCCTCTTCGAGGAAGACCGTCTCGTGGCCGAGCCCTGGCTGCTGCACGCGCTTGCGCCGTTCACGGTGTCGTTCAGAAATTGAAGTTGGCGATCGCTTCGGGCATTCCCGCCTCGATCGCTTCCCGTTCCTTGGCCGCCAGCAGCGCGCTGTCCCAGATCTCGAAATGACTGCCCATGCCGAGCATCATCACTTCGCGAGTCAGAGAGGCGGCGGTACGCAATTCGGGCGAAATGAGGATGCGTCCGGTGCCGTCCATGTCGACGTCGAGCGCGTTGCCGAGAAAGATCCGGGTCCAGTTGCGCGCGCCGATCGGCATCGCGGCAAGCCGTTCGCGGTGCGTCTCCCACACCGGGCGCGGAAAGAGCAACAGGCAGCCGTCGGGATGCCGCGTCAATGTGAGTTTGCCCTCACACTGCTCGGAAAGCGCGTCGCGATGCCGCGTCGGAACCGTCATCCGGCCCTTCGCATCGAGCAGCAGCGCAGAGCTTCCCTGGAACATTCGGTTTCCGATCCGGCCTGGCGCAGGACGAAAACCGCGTTTTCAGCGGCCCTCCTCCCACAAATTTGCACTTATTTGCACCTGGCGCCACTCTACGGAAAAGCGAACGGCAAGGCAAGCCGACGGATCGAGGTTTTTTCTTGTCGGGACAGGCACTTAGCAGCGGCACTTCGCGTACGATTCGACGCGCAAGCGAACGTGATATCAGGCACTTGCCGCCGATTTGCGAAGTAAAAGGTGAAGACTGGGCGAAGGTCGCACGGGGCGGCGCCCGATCGACGGCGCGCCCGCGGGCACGAGCGCGATCCACCGGAAGAAAGGAGCGGGTCTGTAGGCCGGATTCTGTGCGCCGGAAAACCGGCGCGACGGTCATTCGTCTGGGCGTGCGGTTACCCGCACGCTCGAGCCATCCACCCGCACGCTCGGACGGGCCGTCCAGTGCGAGCCGCGAAGCTCGCGCGCGTGCCTATTCGATGTTGCTCCGGATGGGGTTTGGCGTGCCGCGCGTGTCGCCACGCGCGCGGTGAGCTCTTACCTCACCATTTCACCCTTGCCGTCGGCGTTCTCGCGAACGTCGCTTGGGCGGTGTGCTTTCTGTTCCACTTTCCGTCGCCTTGGGCCTTGCGGCTTGCTGCGCCTGGCCGTTAGCCAGCATCCTGCCCTGTGGAGTCCGGACCTTCCTCCGCCGCTTGCGCGACGGCGACCGTCCGACCCGCTCCAGCCGCGATTCTACCGGTCGGCGGCGCGCGGTGCACGCTGCGAAAGACCGACGCGTCGTCGTACCAGGTCGGGTCCTCGTTGCCTGGGCACCAGCCCGGTACGCCGAGCAGCGGCAGCGGGTGCAACGAAAGCGCGGCGAAGTCTTCGGCGCGCAGACGATCGGCGAGCGCCGCGTCGACCGAATCGACGAAGTCGTCGCCGTTCCCGGCGATGCGCGGCGCAAGCGGCAGCACCAGCGCGTGCGCGCAGATCGCCTTGAACGGTTCGAGCAGCTTCTCGAACAGCGAGTGCCCGAAAACGACGACGCGCACTTCGCGCCGGAAGCGGGCGCGTTCGCGCACGAAGAGCCGCTTCCAGTCGCGCTCGACGAAGGCCCGGCACAATGGTTCGTCGCTGCACAGGAAGACGGCGCCGTTCTCGTCGAGCAGCGTGGCGACGTCGCGCACCCGCCCGCGCCGACCACCGGCGCTCGCCGTCGTTGCACCTGCCGGCGGCACTGCCGGGCGCGCCGCGCGCGCATCGCGCCCGATCGAGGCAATTTCGACGGCGTGCACCGCGTTGAGGCGCGCCTTCGTGCGTGGAAAGGCGAGCCACGAGAGCGCGTTGAACCAGTCGTGCCGCACGCCGCGGCCGCTGGTGCGCGTCGGCACGCAACCGCTGTCGTCGACCACGCGCTCGTAGGCCGCGCCCGAAACCGTACGCGCGTCGACGAAGCGAAGCGGGCAACCCGATTCGGTGCGCAACGCGCGCTCGCGCGCGCACGCGTTCAGCGCCGGCAGGTCGAGCACACCGCCCGGTCGCGGGTCGGTGGCGGGCATCCACGCGGCGACCGGAGCAAAGAACGGCGCAGGGTTCGCGCCGTCCCTTCGCGGGGCGCCCGCACCGGGCCGCGGCGACGCCGCTTCGTTGCCCATCGTCTCGACGGTCAGCCGGCGAGTTTCCACCCGAGCGTCTCGCCGGCGGCGAGCGGAACGACCGAATCGGCGCCGAAGGGCAGCGAATCGGGGACGGTCCAGCGCTCGCGGCGCAGCTCCACGTGCCCGGCGTTGCGCGGCAGCCGGTAGAAATCGGCGCCGTGAAAGCTCGCGAAGGCTTCGAGTCGATCGAGTGCGCCCGCCGCCTCGAAGGCCGCCGCGTACGACTCGAGCGCGTGCGGCGCGCTGTAGCAGCCGGCGCAGCCGCACGCGTGCTCCTTCAGCGGCCTGGCGTGCGGCGCGCTGTCGGTGCCGAGGAAAAAACGCGGGTTCCCTCCGGTGGCGGCGCCGACGAGCGCGCGGCGGTGCGTCTCGCGCTTGAGCACCGGCAGGCAGTAGCGGTGCGGACGCAGCCCGCCGGCGAAGATCGCGTTGCGGTCGTACAGCAGGTGCTGCGGCGTGATCGTCGCGCCGATGTCACCTTCCGCGTGCTCGACATACTGCACCGCTTCGCGCGTGGTCACGTGCTCGAAGACGACGCGCAGGGCCGGGAAATCGCGGCGCAACGGAATCAGCACGCGATCGATGAACACCGCCTCGCGATCGAAGACGTCGACCTCGGGGTCGGTGACCTCGCCGTGCACGAGCAGCGGCATGCCCGTGGCCTGCATCGCGTCGAGCGCCGGCCAGGTGCGGCGCAGGTCGGTGACGCCGTCGTCGGAATTCGTCGTCGCACCGGCCGGATAGAGCTTGACCGCGTGCACGCAGTCGCCGTCGCGCGCGCGCAGGATCTCGTGCGCGGGCGTTCGATCGGTCAGGTAGAGCGTCATCAGCGGCGTGAAGCGCACACCCTCGGGCAGTCGCTCGACGATGCGCTGCCGGTACGACCGCGCGTCGTCGACGGTGAGCACCGGCGGGCGCAGGTTCGGCATCACGATCGCACGCGCGAACTGCGCGGCGCTGGCACCGACGACCGCGCGCAGCGCCTCGCCGTCGCGCAGATGCAGGTGCCAGTCGTCGGGACGGGTCAGCCGCAGCACGGCCGCGGAATCGTGTCGATTCATTGCCTGGTTTCCCCGAGCAGCAGCGCGCGGTAGTCGTTCACGTTGGTGCGCGTCGGACCGGTGACGACGAGGTCGCCGAGCGCCGCGAAGAAGCCGCCCGCGTCGTTGTCATGCAGCCGCGACCTCGCGTCGATGCGCGCCGCGGCGGCACGGGCCAGCGTATCGGGCGCGAGCAGCGCACCGGCGTTCTCGCCGATGCCGTCGATGCCGTCGGTGTCGGCGGCGATCGCCCAGGCCTGCGGCACGTCGGGCAGTTCGAGCGCGAGCGCAAGCAGGAACTCGGCGCAGCGCCCGCCGCTTCCGCTGCCGCGGATCGTCACCGTGCACTCTCCGCCCGACAGCAGCGCGACGGGCCGCGCGAAGGGTTGCCCGTGGTGCGCGATCTCGCGCGCGAGCGCGCCGATCACCTGCGCGACGTCGCGCGCCTCGCCGGTGATCGAGTCGCCGAGGATCACGGGACGCACACCTGCACGCGCGAACACGGCGGCGGCGGCCTCGAGGCTCGCGTGCGCGGTTGCGACGATGCGCGCGTCGACCCGATCGAACACCGCGTCGCCGGGCTTCGGCGTTTCCGGCACTTCGCCGTGCACGCCTCTGTGCAGATGGGTTCGGATGCTGGCCGGCGCATCGACCCGCCAACGCTCGAGCACGGCGATCGCGTCGGCATGGCGGCTCGGATCGGGCGAAAACGGTCCGCTCGCGATCGAGCTCGGATCGTCGCCCGTGACGTCGGAAATCATCCGCAGCATGACGCGCGCGCGCGTTGCCTGCGCGAGCCGCCCGCCGAGAATGCGCGACAGGTGCTTGCGCACCACGTTGATGTCCTGGATCGGCGCGCCGCTGGCCAGCAGTGCGCGGGTGACCTGCTTGAGGTCGTCGATCGGCACGCCGTCCACCGGCAGGCTCAGCAGGCTCGAGCCGCCGCCCGAGAGCAGCGCGACCAGCAGGTCGTTCGCGCCGAGTTCGCCGACCAGCCCGAGCATGCGGCGCGCCGCGCGCTCGCCCGCCTCGTCGGGCACCGGGTGCCCCGCTTCGACGACCTCGATGCGTCGGCACGGCAGCCCGTGCGCATAGCGCGTGACGACGAGGCCGTCGAGCGTCGCCGCGCACGGCCAGTGCCGCTCGACGGCCAGTGCCATGCTCGCCGCCGCCTTGCCCGCCCCGACCACGCGCGTGCGCGCGAAGCCGGCGATCTCGTCGGGCGAAGGCAGCGCCGCTCCGAGCACGCGCAACGGATCGGCAGCGGCCACCGCAGCGTCGAAGCTGTCGAGCAGCAGGCGACGTGCGTCGAGCGTCACAGCGCTTCGGCCACCGCCTGTCCGACGTCGACGGTCTTCGCCTGGCCGCCCATGTCGGGCGTACGCGGCCCCTGTGAAGTGACGCGCTCGATCGCGGCGACGATCGCATCGTGCGCATCGCGATGGCCGAGATGATCGAGCATCATCGCGCCGCACCAGATCTGCCCGATCGGATTGGCGATCCCGCGACCGGCGATGTCGGGCGCCGATCCGTGCACCGGCTCGAACAGCGACGGGAAGCGCCGCTCGGGATCGATGTTCGCCGAAGGCGCGATGCCGATCGTGCCGGCGCACGCGGGCCCGAGGTCGGAGAGGATGTCGCCGAACAGGTTGCTCGCGACGACGACGTCGAAGCGATCGGGGTTGCGCACGAAGTGCGCCGTGAGAATGTCGATGTGGTACTGCTCGACGGCGACCTCGGGGTACTGCTCGCGCATCGCCGCGACCCGCTCGTCCCAGTAGGGCATCGACACGTAGATGCCGTTCGACTTCGTCGCCGAAGCCAGGCGACGCCGGGGGCGACTGCGCGCCAGCTCGAAGGCGAAGCGAAGCACGCGATCGACGCCGGTGCGCGTGAACACCGATTCCTGCAGGACGACCTCGCGCTCGGTACCTTCGAACATGCGCCCGCCCACCGACGAATACTCGCCTTCGGTGTTCTCGCGCACGACGTAGAAGTCGATGTCTCCGGGCTTGCGCCCGGCCAGCGGCGAAGGCACCCCGGGCATCAGCCGCACCGGGCGCAGGTTGACGTACTGGTCGAATTCGCGCCGGATGCGCAGCAGCGAGCCCCACAGCGACACGTGATCGGGCACTGCCGCCGGCCAGCCGACCGCACCGTAGAAGATCGCATCGTGCCCGCCGATCCGCGCTTTCCAGTCTTCGGGCATCATCCGGCCGTGCTGCGCGTAGTAGTCGCAACTGGCGAAATCGAAGAGATCGAACTGCAGCGAGATGCCGAAGCGCTTCGCGGCCGCCTCGAGCACCCGAAGGCCCTCGGGCACGACTTCCTTGCCGATCCCGTCGCCGGGCAGCACTGCAATGCGATGAACCGCCATGCCGGACTCCTTCGCCGTGCCTGTCGCCGCGGATCGTGGTTGCACGATGCCGTCCGATGCATGCCGCACGAGCCGTCGATCTTCGCACAACCGCCGCACGCCGATCGGCTCGCTGCGAGCCGCGGGCACCGCCGTCGCGCCGCGACGGGCACCGCCGTCGCGCCGCGCCGGGCACCACCATCGCGCCGCGCCGGGCAACCCGATTGCGTCAACGCCGCCATGCGCCCAGACGTTGAAGAGCGAATGTCCAGCCCCACGCCGCGGCGCGTTGCGCACCGATCCGGCAATGCACGCTTCGTGCGTCTGCTGCTTCCCGCCGCGCTCGTCGCACTGTCGGGCACGGGCTGCGCGAGCCCCGACGAAGTCCGCTACGGCAACGTCGTGGCCGTTCCCGGCGCCTACGACGCGTCCACACCGGAAGCGCGCCGGCCGCTGAGTCTCGGCGAGATCGTCGCTGCGCTGCGCGCAGGCCGCTCGTCGCACGAGCTCGCCGGCGATATCGCCGACGACGGCCTGCTCGCGCCGGCCACCAGCGCCGACATCGACCTGCTGCTGCAATCGGGCGCCGACGCCGAACTGATCGATGCGGTTCGCGAAGCGTCGTCGATGTCGGGCCGGGGCTTCGTCGTGCCGTCCCCGCCGGTCCCGGTCTCGCCGCCGATCATCGTGACGCCGCCGCCGGGATATCCCGCGTACGGGTGGTATCCGTACTCTCCGTACGCCCCGTATTCGCCGTACGCACCGTTCAGCTTCGGCTTCTGGTACGACGACGTTCCCCGCTACCGGCCGCCGCGATATCGCCCCGAACACCCGGGGCCGGATCGTTGGCGCCCCGGCGATCGCCGCGGGCGCCCGGCGCCGGGCTGGCAAAGTCCGCGCGTATCGCCGGCGCCGCCGGCCGGGTCGATCCGCCCCGGCGGGTCGGGCGGATCGCCGGGCGGGTCGATCCGGCCCGGCGCGTCGGGCGGATCACCGGGCGGGACGATCGGTGGCGGCGGTGCCGGCGGATCGCCGCGCGTTTCCCCCGGCGTCGGCGGCGGCTCGGAGCCACGCGGCGTGCGCGATCGCCGAGTGATCGAGTGATCGGCTGATCGTCACGGCCCGTGCAGAGGCGCCATCGCCGCCTCGTCGTCGGCCTGCTGCATCGACCACAATCGCGCGTACTCGCCGCCGGCGCGCAGCAGCGATTCGTGACTGCCGCGCTCCACGATGCGCCCGCCTGCCATCACGAGGATCTGCTCGGCGTCGACGATCGTCGAAAGCCGGTGCGCGATGACCAGCGTCGTGCGATCGAGCGCGGCGCGGCGCAATGCGCCCTGGATCGCCTGCTCGTTGCGGCTGTCCAGCGCCGACGTCGCTTCGTCGAGAATCAGGATCGGCGGATCCTTCAGCATCGTGCGCGCGATCGCCACCCGCTGCTTCTCGCCGCCGGACAGCTTCAGTCCGCGCTCGCCGACGTTCGTCTCGTAGCCCAGCGGCAGCGAGGCGACGAAGGCGTGCAACTGCGCGGACTTCGCGGCGACCTCGATCTCGTCCTGCAACGCATCGGGTCGCCCGTAGGCGATGTTGTAGCGGATCGTCTCGTTGAACAGCACGGTGTCCTGCGGCACGATTCCGATCGCCGCGCGCAGGCTCTTCTGCGTGACCTCGCGCAGGTCCTGGCCGTCGATCGTCACGCGCCCGGCGTTCACGTCGTAGAAGCGGAACAGCAGCCGCGCGAGCGTCGACTTGCCGGCGCCGCTGGCGCCGACCACTGCGGTCGTGGTGCCCGGTTCCATCGTGAAGTCGACGTCGCGCAGGATCGGCCGGTCCGGATCGTAGGCGAAGTGCACGTGTTCGAAGCGGATGCGCGGCGCCGAATCGGGATCGAGGGCGAGTGCGCGCGCACCCGGTGCATCGGCGATCTCGCGGTGCGCTTCGAGCAGCCGGAACAGGCGCTCGAGATCGATCAACGCCTGCTTGATCTCGCGATAGAGCACGCCGAGGAAGTTCAGCGGCACGTACAACTGGATCATGAACGCGTTGACGAGCACCAGGTCGCCGAGCGTCATCGTGCCGTTCACGACACCGACCGTCGCGCGCCAGACGAGCAGCGTGACTGCGCTGGCCACGATCAGGCTCTGGCCGAGATTCAGCAGCGACAGCGAAGTCTGCGAGCGGATCGCCGCGCGCATGCGCTCGAGCAGGTTCCGGTCGTAGCGCCTCGCCTCGAAGTCCTCGTTGCCGAAGTACTTCACCGTCTCGAAATTCAGCAGCGCGTCGATCGCCTTCGTGTTCGCGCGCGAGTCCTGCTCGTTCATCTGGCGGCGGAACTGCGTGCGCCACTCGGTGACGCGCACCGTGTAGACGATGTACAGCGCGAGCGCACCGAGCGCGATCGATGCGAAAGAACGGTCGTAGTGCACGACGAGATAGCCGATCACCAGCGAGATCTCGACCAGCGTCGGCAGGATGCTGTAGAGCGTGTACGAGATGAGGCTCGAGACGCCCTGCGAGCCGCGCTCGATGTCGCGCGACATCCCGCCCATCTGCCGCTCGAGGTGAAAGCGCAGCGACAGCGAGAACAGGTGCCGGAACACCTGCAGCGTGATCGTGCGCGAGGCGTCGTGCGTGACGCGCGCGAAGATCACCTCTCGCAGCTCGGTGAAGAGCGTCACGCCGATGCGCAGCGCGCCGTAGGCCACGAGCAGCGCAACCGGAACGACGAGCGCGACGCGCACATCGCCCGGCTGCAGGTCGAGCGCGTCGACGATGCGCTTGAGGACCAGCGGCACGCCGATGTTGGCGACCTTCGCCGACACCAGGCAGGCCAGCGCGAGCAGCACGCGCCAGCGGTACACCCACAGGTACGGGAACAGACGGGCGAGCGTGCGCCAGTCGCCGCGCACGGCGGGCTGGCCGGGCGCCGGCGGCGGGTCGAGAATGGTGGACGAGCGTCTCATCCGCAGTGCATCCGAACGGAAATCGATCGACAGTCGAGCAAGCCGATATTCTCCGACATCGCAACCGCGAGGTCCCAACCATGACCGCCCCGAACACGCCTCTTCCCGATCGCATTCCCGACCTTCGCGTGATGCCGATGCCCGCGGACGCCAACGCGCACGGCGACGTGTTCGGTGGCTGGATCATGTCGCAGGTCGACATCGCCGGCGCCGTCCAGGCGATCCGCCGCGCGAACGGGCGCGTGGCCACCGTGGCGGTGAATTCGTTCCTGTTCAAGCATCCGGTGTTCGTCGGCGACCTGCTCAGCTTCTACGCCGACATCGTGCGCGTGGGGCGCACGTCGATCACGGTGTTCGTCGAGGTCTACGCGCAGCGCAACCGGCTGCACGACGAATGCGTGAAGGTGACCGAAGCGACGTTGACGTACGTGGCGACGGACGAGCAGCGGCGACCGCGGGTGGTGCCGGAGCTGCAGCAGCGTTGACGTCGGCGCGAGAACCGTCCTCGCCGCCGCAGCGCAGGCGAGGCGCCCCCTCAGCGCCGGCTTCAGCGCATCGGAATCGCCGCGGCTTCCCGCTGCGCTCGAATAACGAGCGAAATGCGATTTGGACCGGCCTCCCGAAGCGGAGACGCTCGAAAAACGAGCGGCGCAGCGGGGCTCGAGCACCAGGGCGGCTACCCTCACCCGACCGGCGCGTCTTCCGAACGAAGCCGAGGCGCGGCTGGCGTTGTTCTCGTACATCGAGGGCTCGTACAACCTGCGCCGGCGCCACAGTGCGCCGGGCTATCGCTCGCCGGCGAACTTCGAAAGGAGCCGTCAACGCGAGAACCACACGTCCAACCAACGCGTCGAACACGACTTGCCCACCGTCGGCATCTGCGTGGCACGCGCCACGCCGCCGGTGGACGAGTCCGCGGCACATTACTGCGGATCGCCTCGAGGGCGAAAACGCCAACCTGTCCGCGTAGCCCAGTCAGGCCCACACCGCTCGCAAAACGAGCCAATTGCCTTGAGGAGCGGCCTCCCGGAACGGAAACGCTCGAAAAACGAGCGGCGCAGTCATGCCGCGTGCTGCGGCGGCGCAGGCTGCGGCGGCGCAGGCTGCGGCGGCGCGTGCTGCGGCGGCACGGGCGGGCTGCGGCGCAGCCCGCGCCGGGCCGGGCAATGTCACGCCCCCACTTTCCCGAAATCCGCCGGCCGCTTCTCCAGGAACGCGCTGAACGCCTCGCGCGCCGCAGGCTCGCCGAGCATGCGCGCAAAGTAGCGGCCTTCCTCGACCATCTGCTCGCGCACCTGCCCGGCGAAGGGACGCTTCATCAGCGCCTTGGTCGCCAGCAGCGACGACATCGGCCGCGTGGCGAGGCGGGCCGCCTGCTCCAGCGCGAAGCGCTCGACCTGCGCCGGCGGCAGCACGCGGTTGACGATGCCGATTTCCTTTGCCTCGGCAGCGCCGAAAGGCTCTCCGAGCAACAGCTTCTCCGCCGCGCGCTGGTAGCCGACGACCGCAGGCAGCAGCAGGCTCGACGCTGCTTCCGGGCACAGTCCCAGGTGGACGAAGGGCAGCGACAGGGTCGCGTTCTCGCCGGCGTAGACGAGATCGCAGTGCAGCAGCATCGTCGTGCCGACGCCGATCGCCGGGCCGCAGACGGACGCGACGAGCGGCTTGGGGAACGATGCGATCGCGCGCAGGAAGCGGAACACCGGCGCATCGTCCTTCGACGGCGGTTCGTTCAGGAAGTCGGCGAGGTCGTTGCCCGCGGTGAACGCGTTCTCGCTGCCGGCGACGACGACGACGCGCACCGTCGCCTCGCCGCCCGCCTGCTCGAGTGCGTCTGCGAGCGCGCCGTACATCGCCGCGGTGATCGCGTTCTTTCGTTCGGGACGTGCGAAGCGCAGCACGCGCACCTGGTCGACGTTCTCGATGGCGATGCTCAAGGTCGGTCTCCGTGGATCGAATCGACGCGCGACGACGGCGCGGACGCTGCGCTCCGGCGGCCGGCGGCGCAGCGTCGATCGTAAATCAGACGCGCTCGAAGATCCCGGCCGCACCCATTCCGGTGCCGACGCACATCGTCACCATCCCGTACTTCAGCTTGCGTCGGCGCAGACCGTGCACGACGGTGGCCGAACGGATCGCGCCGGTCGCGCCCAACGGATGGCCGAGCGCGATCGCGCCGCCGAGCGGGTTCACGCGCGCCGGGTCCAGGCCCAACTCCCGCACGACGGCGAGCGACTGCGCGGCGAACGCCTCGTTCAGCTCGATCCAGCCCATGTCGTCGATCGAGAGCCCGGCGGTCTTCAGCGCCGCCGGAATCGCCTCCTTCGGCCCGATGCCCATGATCGCCGGCGGGACGCCGCGCACCGAGAACGACACGAAGCGGGCCAGCGGCGTCAGCGAGAAGCGCTTCAGCGCGCTTTCGGAAACGAGGACCAGCGCACCGGAGCCGTCGGAAGTCTGCGAACTGTTGCCGGCAGTGACGCTGCCCATGCCGGTCGGCTTGCCGTCGACGCCGCGCGGCGCGGCGAACACGGGGCGCAACTTCGCGAGCGCCTCGGCCGAGGTATCGGCGCGGGGGCCTTCGTCCTGCGCGACGAGGCGCGCGCGCAGCTCCAGCTCGCCGGTGTCGAGGTGCGCGATGCGCTCGGTGATCTCGATCGGACTGATCTCGTCGCCGAACTCGCCCGCCTGCTGCGCGGCGATCGCCCTGCGGTGCGATTCGAGCGCGAAGGCGTCCTGGTCCTCGCGCGAAACGTTCCACTGCTGCGCGACCTTCTCGGCGGTCAGGCCCATGCCGTAGGCGATGCCGACGTCCTCGTCGCGCAGGAACACGCGCGGGTTGATCGACGGCCGGTTGCCCATCATCGGCACCATGCTCATCGACTCGGTGCCGGCGGCGATCATCACGTCCGCCTCGCCGACCCGGATCCGGTCGGCGGCGATCGCCACCGCCGTCAGGCCCGACGCGCAGAAGCGGTTGACCGTGACGCCGCCGACCGTATCGGGCAGGCCGGCGAGCAGCGCGCTCGTGCGCGCGACGTTCAAGCCCTGTTGCGCCTCGGGAATCGCGCAGCCGGCGATCACGTCCTCGATCGCCGCCGGATCGAGCGACGGCACCTGCATCAGCGCCGAACGCAAGGCATGCACGAGCAGGTCGTCGGGGCGCGTGTTGCGGAACACGCCCTTGGGGGCCTTGCCGACCGGCGTGCGCGTGGCAGCGACGACGTACACATCCTGTATCTGCTTTTTCATCGCCATGCTCCTCAATTGCGCACCGGCTTGCCGGTCTGCATCATCCCCATCACGCGCTCCTGCGTCTTCGGATGGTTCAGCAGCGACAGGAAGGCGCGCCGCTCCAGGCCGAGAATCCATTCCTCGTCGACGAGCGTCGCCTCGTCGACGTCGCCGCCGCACATCGCCTCGGCGATCAACCGTGCGAGGTGGTAGTCGTGCGCGCTCGCGAAGCCGCCGTCGCGCAGGTTCGCCAGCTGCGCCTCGATCGTCGCCAGCACGGAGCGGCCGGCTGCGGCGAATTTCGCCCGCCGCGGGGCGCGGTAACCGGCCTCGCTCATCGCGAGCGCTTCGTTCAACGCGACGTAGAGCAACTCGTAGCGGTTGAAGACGACGACGTCGGAGTCGAGCAGCCAGCCGGTTGCCTGCGCCTCGAGCGCCGACCTGGCGACCTGCGCCGTCGCGGCTGCCGTGAAGTACTTCTTCAGGAAGTGCAGCACGTACGCCTCGGGGGCGGCCTGCTGCTCCTCGGCCGCGCGGCGCGCGCCGTAGGTCAGGCCGCCCGCGCCGGGCACCAGGCCGACGCCGACCTCGACCAGCCCGATGTAGCTCTCCAGGTGCGCGACGCGACGCGCGCAATACAGCAGCAGTTCGCAGCCGCCGCCGAGCGCCATTCCCGAGACCGCCGCCACCGTCGGCACCTGCGCGTAGCGCAGCCGCAGCATCGCTTCCTGCAGCCTGCGCTCGAGCGGCTCGACCGCCTTTGCGCCCCCGCTCATGAACACCGGCAGCAGGCCCTGCAGGTCGGCGCCCACCGAGAACGGGTCGTCGGGCGACCACACGACCAGCCCCCGATACCGCGTCTCGGCAAGTTCGACGCCGCGCATCAGCCCCTCGATGACATCGGGGCCGATCGCGTGCATCTTCGAACGGATCGACGCGATCAGCACGTCACGATAGTCGTCGCCGTCGAGCGTCCACAGCCGGATCGCGTCGTTCTCGTACACCGTCGTTCCGGCGTGGTGCGGATCGGGCGCGTTCTCGCCCGCGACCGCCGCGCGAAAGATCTGCCGTGCGTACACCGGTTGGTCCGCGCGCGGCACGAAGGCGTCGCGCGCCGGCGAGTACGAACCTTCGGGCTGGTGCACGCCGCCGCGCTCGGCCACCTTGCCGGCGAACACCCACGGCGGAAGCGGCACGTTCGCCAGCGCCTTGCCGGCGTCGATGTCCTCGCGGATCCACTCGGCCACCTTCGTCCAGCCGGCCTGTTGCCAGATCTCGAAGGGGCCCTGCTCCATGCCGAAGCCGAAGCGCATCGCAAGGTCTACGTCGCGCGCGTTGTCGGCGATCTCCGCGAGCCTGGCCGCCGCGTACTGGAAGCCGTCGCGCAGCAGCGCCCAGACGAACTGCGCCTGCGGGTTCTTCGACTCGCGCAACAGCGCCAGCCGCTCGCCCCACGTCTTCTTCTTCAGCATGCGAACGACGGTCTCGTCCGCCTTCGCTCCCGACGCGACGTAGTCGCCGCTGGCCGCATCGAAGCGCAGGATCTTCTTGCCGTCCTTGCGGTAGAAACCGGCGCCCGACTTCTGGCCGAGGGCGCCGCGGTCGATCAGCGTCGAGAAGACCGCCGGCGTTTCGTACAGCGCATGGAAGGCGTCGTCGCGCAGGTTGTCCTGCATCGTCTTCATCACGTGACCGACGGTATCCAGGCCGACCACGTCCGCCGTGCGGAAGGTGCCCGACTTCGCGCGACCGAGCTTCGAGCCGGTGAGGTCGTCGACGACGTCGAAGCCCAGGCCGAAGCGCTCGGCCTCGCGCACGGCGGCGAGGATGCCGAAGATGCCGATGCGGTTGGCGATGAAGTTCGGCGTGTCCTTCGCGCGCACGCAGCCCTTGCCGAGCGTGGTGGTGAGGAACGATTCGAGCTGGTCGACGACCGTGGTCGACGTGTGCGGCGTCGGGATCAGCTCGACCAGGTGCATGTAGCGCGGCGGATTGAAGAAGTGCACGCCGCAGAAGCGCGGGCGCAATTCCGGCGGCAGCGCTTCGCCCAGCTTGCCGATCGACAGGCCCGACGTGTTGGTGGCGAGGATCGCGTGCGGAGCGATCGCCGGCGCGATCCTGCCGTACAGGTCGTGCTTCCAGTCGAGCCGTTCGGCGATCGCCTCGATGACCAGATCGCACTCGCGCAGACGCTCGAGATCGTCCTCGTAGTTCGCGACCTCGATCGCGGAGGCGAGATCGGCGCGTGCGAGCGGTGCCGGATTGAGCTTTTTCAGCGCTTCGACGGCCTTCGCCGCGATGCCGTTCTTCGGGCCCTGCTTCGCGGGCAGGTCGAAGAGCACGACCGCGACTTTCGCGTTCACCAGGTGCGCTGCGATCTGCGCGCCCATGACGCCGGCGCCGAGCACCGCTGCCTTCCTGACGATGAACTTGTCCACTTGCTGTCCTCGTTGCTTGTTTGCGATGAGTCGCCGGGCGCGTCAGCGCTCGCGCACCCAGGTCTGCGTGCGGCCGAACAGCGGCGCGCCGACGTAGCCGCGCACCTCGAGGTGCTCGCCGCCGTCGACCACGCGCATGCGGCTGCGATAGACCTTGCCGTTGTTCGGGTCCAGGATGCGCCCGCCCTCGTACAGGCCGGGTTCGTCGGCGCTCGCCCGCATGCCGTCGATGATCTGCATTCCCTGCACCGGCTGGCCCTTGCGCTCGTCGGTGCACTGGTCGCACACCGCGTCGGTCTTCTCGGTGAGGATCTTCTCGATGCGCCCGTAGTAGACGCCGTCGCGCTCGGTGATGCGCACCAGCGCCTTCGGCTTTTTCGTCTCGTCGTCGATGTTGCGCCACAGGCCCGTGGGCGATTGCGCGTCGAGTGCCGCACTCGCCTGCGGCGCGGCCGACGGGGAAGTCGGCTGCGATTGCACGCCGGGCGCGAACGCCGCGACGGCTGCCGCGAGCGCAGCCGCGCAACAGGCGCGCGCGAAAGGCCTCGGGCGCAGGGCAGCGGCGGGGAACGCGAGGATCGGCTTCATCTGGTCGGCTTCCATCAGAACCAGTCGACTTCGACGCTCATCAGCGGCGCGGCGCCGGCGCGCGCGCTGCGGATCAGTCCGGCCGTCTCGGGCAGCAGCTTCGCGAAGTAGAAGCGCGCCGTCGCCAGCTTGCTGCGGTAGAACGGATCGCCCGAGTCGGCGCGATCGAGCGCGATGCGCGCCATTCGCGCCCAGAAATAGCCGAGCACGAGGTGCCCGATGACGCGCAGGTAATCCACCGCCGCCGCTCCCGCTTCGTCGGCATTGCCGAAGGCCTTCATGCCGATCTCCATCGTGAGCTTCTCGACCTTCTGGCGCAGGTCCGAGAGCGGATCGACGAATTCGGCCATCTCCTCGTCGGTGCCGTGCTCCTCGACGAAGGCATCGACGAGCGCGCCGAACTTGCGCAGCTTCGCCCCGTTGTCGAGCAGCACCTTGCGTCCGAGCAGATCCAGCGACTGGATCGTGTTGGTGCCCTCGTAGATCATGTTGATCCGCGCGTCGCGCACGTACTGCTCCATCCCCCATTCGCGGATGTAGCCGTGTCCGCCGTAGACCTGCAGCGCGAGGTTGGTCGACGCGAAGCCGTTGTCGGTGAGGAAGGCCTTGACCACCGGCGTGAGCAGCGCGAGCAGTTCCTCGGCCGCGGCGCGCTCGTCCTCGTCGGGGTGCGCGGTGGCGACGTCGGCCTGCAGCCCGAGCCAGTAGGCAAAGGCACGCGATCCTTCGACCCACGCTTTCTGCGTGAGCAGCATGCGGCGCACGTCGGGGTGCACGATGATCGGGTCGGCGACCTTGTCGGGTGCCTTCGCTCCGGTGAGCGAGCGCATCTGCAGCCGCTCCTTCGCGTAGTCGAGCGAGTTCTGGTAGGCGACCTCCATCAGCCCGAGCGACTGCATGCCGACCCCGATGCGCGCGGCGTTCATCATCACGAACATCGCCTGCAGGCCCCGGTTCGGCTCGCCGACCAGGGTTCCGACCGCGCCGTCGAAGTCCAGTGCGCAGGTGGCATTGCCGTGGATGCCCATCTTCTCCTCGAGCCGCGCGCAGCGAACGGCGTTGCGCGCGCCGAGCGAGCCGTCGGCGTTCGGCACGAACTTCGGCACGAGGAACAGCGAGATTCCGCGCGTGCCCGACGGCGCGTCGGGCAGGCGCGCGAGCACCAGGTGCACGATGTTCTCCGCCCAGTCGTGCTCGCCCGAGGAGATGAAGATCTTGTTGCCGGTGATCCGATAGGTGCCGTCCGACTGCGGCTCGGCCTTCGTGCGCAGGATGCCGAGGTCGGTGCCGCACTGCGGTTCGGTCAGGCACATCGTCGCCATCCACTGCCCGGAGACGATCTTCGGCAGATACAGCGACTTCTGCTCGGGCGTGCCGTGCGCGAGCAGTGCGTCGTAGGCGCCGTGCGTCAGGCCCGGGTACATCGTCCATGCCTGGTTGCCCGAGTTCATCATCTCCTGGAAGGCGATGCCGAGCGTCATCGGCAGGCCCTGCCCGCCGAAGTCGGGATCGCAGGTGAGCGTCGGCCAGCCGCCGGCCTTGAACTGCTCCCACGCATCGCGAAAGCCGGCGGGCGTGGTCACCTCGCCGTCGTTCCAGTGGCAGCCCTCCTCGTCGCCGGAGCGATTCAGCGGGAACAGCACTTCGGAGCAGAACTTGCCGCCCTCCTCGAGCACCTGCTCGATGAGATCGCGGCCGGTCTCGGCGTACGGAGGCAGCGTCTTCAGCGTCGATTCGACGTCGAGCAGTTCGTGCATCACGAACTGCATGTCGCGCAGCGGCGGGGTATAGCGGGCCATGTCGTTGCTCCTGAGGGGTGCGGGTCAGTCGGTCTCGACCGAACGTTCGTACTTTTCCCGGGGTGAAACCTGTGCCGATCCCGGTGCATGCGCCGAGATCACCCGATCGAAGGCGCGGCGTGCACGCGCCACCGCGTCGGGACTGTTCAACAACCGCGTGTCGTGGTGCACGACGAGGATGATTCCGTAGATGTCGAACAGCAACTCCTGCGAATCGACTTCGGACGACAGGTGACCGACGGCGATCGCCTGCTCGATCGCCCGCGCGCACTCTCGCTGCCACGAGCGGATCATCGCGACGAGTTCGTCTCGCACATGACCGCAGCGGTCGTCGTATTCGGTGGCCGCCGAGATCCAGATGCAGCCACTCTGCGCCTCGACGGCGGTGCGCGCAAGCCAGCGCTCGAAGATCGCCCGCAGGCGCGGCAGGCCGCGCGCGGCACCGAGCGCCGGCAGCAGGACATCGTCGACGAAGCACCGCTCGTAGCGCTTCAGGACGGCGATCTGCAGGTCTTCGCGCGAACCGAAATGCGCGAACACCCCGCTCTTGGACATCGCCATGCGGGCAGCGAGCGCGCCGATCGTCAGGCCCTCGAGCCCGTCGCGCGCGGCGAGCTCGAGCGCTGCCTCGACGATCGCTGCGCGCGTGCGCTCGCCCTTCCTGGGCTTGCGCATCGAGCGCTGCGGAGTCGATCGCGCAGCGGCGGCGTGGAGGAGCGTCATCGAAGAAGGGTCGTCCTGGGGTTGTCGTGAGACTTACGAACGGTCGTTCGTAAAAGGGAAGACTATACCCGATCCGCTCATCCCCACAACGAATACCGCCAGCCAAGCGCGGCCGTCAGCGTCGCGGCCATCAGCAGCAACAGCGGCACGCCGACGCGCACGAAATCGGCGAAGCGGTAGCGCGCCGCGCTCATCACGAGCAGGTTGGTCTGGTAGCCGATCGGCGTCGCGTAGCTGAGGTTGCAGCCGAACAGGATCGCCAGCACGAAGGGCTCGGCCGGGGCACCGATGCTTCGGGCCATCTCGATCGCGATCGGCGTGCCGATCGCCGCCGACGCATTGTTCGAGACGAAATTGGTGAGCGCGGCCATGAACACGACCATCGCGCCGAGCACCGCGAGCGTGGGCCACGAAGACACGGCATCGGCGAACGCCTGCGCGATCGCGGTCGCCGCACCGGTGTCGAGCAGCGCCTTGCCGAGCGCCAGGCTCGCGGCGATCAGCAGCACGATCTCGATCTTCAGCGCGCGTCCGATCGCCGCCGGGCGCACGCAACGCGTGACCAGCAGCGCGAGCACGCCGGACAACGCCGACAGGTACATGGGCAGTATCTTCGTCACCGCGAGCGCGATCACGCCGGCCATGATCGTGGCGGCGAGCGCTCCGCGTCCGCCGGTGGATGCATCCATCTCCCCGTCGACCACGACGAGGCCGTGCTCGGCGCGCAGCGCCGCCAGCTTGTCGGGGGCGGCCTGCACGAGCAGCACGTCGCCGGCGGCCAGGCGCACGTCGGCCACGTCGCGTTCGCGGCGCATCGCGCGCCCGGTGGAGCGATACGCGCCGAGCACCGCGATGCCGAAGCGGTCGTTCAGTCGCTGCCCGCGCACGGTCGCGCCGATCAGCCACGAGTTCGGCAGCAGGATCACTTCGGCGAGCACGGCGTCGGCGGCGTGCAGCGGGTGGTCGTCGTCGACCTCGCGCTCCGGGTCCTCGACGCTGTACAGCTTCAGCCCCAGCCGCGTCTCGAACTCCTTCAATCGCGACGCGGCGCCGCGAACGACGAGGCGGTCGCCGGGCGCGAGCTTCAGGTTCGGCAGCCGGACGAGCTGCACGTCGCCTCGCCGCACTTCGATCACCTCCAGGTCCTGTCGGGATCGCTCGAGGAGCTTTCCGAGCGGAGTGCCGGCCACGTCCGACTCCTCGTGCACGTGCAGCACCGCATCGAAGACGCGCTCGACCGGCGCCTGTGCAGCGTCGTCGCCCGCGGGCAGCAATCGGGGCGCGGCGAACCACAGCCACGGCAGCGCGACCGCCGCCGCCACGGCGACGAGCGGCGTGAAGTCGAACAGGCCGAACTGCGCGGCCTGCATCCGTGCGGCGATCGAGACGACGAGCAGGTTGGTCGACGTGCCGATGGTGGTCGCCATGCCGCCGATCAGCACGGCGAAGTTCATCGGCATCAGCAGGCGGCTCGACGAGTCGCCCGTCTCGCGCGCGAGCGCGACCAGCACGGGAATCAGCAGCACCACGATCGGCGTGTCGTTCACGAGACCGCTGACGAGCATCGAGGCGACGAGGACGACGCCGAGTCCGGCGCCCGATCCGCGCCTGCGCCACAGCGCGGCGAGCTTCCTCGTGACCGGACGCAGCGCCCCGGTCTCGACGAGCGCGCGACCGAGCACCATCAGGCTGCAGATGGCGATCAGCGCGTCGTGCGAGAAACCGTAGAAGAACGCCAGCGGTTCGACCGGCCCGGCCGCACCGCGGTAAGGAAACAGCGTGAAACCGAGCGGAAGCGCGACGAGGACGGCAAGGCTCGTGACCTCGATCGGGATGCGCCGCCAGGTGAAAGCGGCGAACACCGCCACGGTGAAAAGCAGAACCGCGAGGCCGTGCACTGGCATGACGAAGATCGACGAGGCCTCGGAGGCGATGAGTATAATGGCGCCCCGGTGCCGGTCGCATTCGCCGCACTCTTTCCGGCGCGCCGCCGCGTCGGTGCATCACGGTCGAGCCACGAGCTCGTCATCCGGTACCTCCAGCCGCCTCGTTCGCGCAGGCGAACGGCATCCGGGCCCCGATACGAGCAGTCCCGATGCCGCCCGCGGGCGGCAGACCTGCGAAACGACGCATCGTCCCGGCCGATTCGACGACGTCCCGAGCGCCGGACGAAGCAGACATGCCGACCGGAAACGAGGAAGCGGGAGCGAAGAAAACCGATGCGCGCGAGCCGATGCCGCGCGCCGCCGCAAGAACGAGCACTGACGGGAGGTCTCGATGACGGGCGATCCGCGCTCCGACCTGTTCTTCCTGCCCGCCTGGCCGCCGTCGGCCGACGCGGTGCTGTGGGTGTCGCTCACTCTCGTGATCGCCGCGCTGCTGGGCGAGTTCGTCTACCGGTGGCTGCGGCTGCCGCGGGTCGTCGGCTATGCGGCCGTCGGCACGATCGTCTCGGCCTTCGACCTCGGCCTGGCCGGAACGGTGCTGAAGCCGGGGCTGCGCTCGATCGTCGACCTCGCACTGGCGCTGCTGCTCTTCGAACTCGGCAGCCGCATCAACCTTCGATGGCTGCGCACCAACCCCTGGCTGCTGGCGACGAGCCTGGCCGAGGCCACACTCGCCTTCGCCGCGGTGTACCTCGCGCTGAGCGCGCTCGGCACCGATGCCCGCACCGCAACGGCCATCGCCGCGATCGCGATCGGCACTTCGCCGGCGGTGGTGATGCGCGTGGCCTCCGAGTTCGACGCTTCGGGGCAGGTCAGCGAGCGGATGATCGTGCTGGCCGGGCTGAACACCTTCTATGCGGTGCTCGCCAGCAAGTTCGTCTTCGGCTGGCTGCATGCCGAGTATGTCGGCAGCCTCGTGCGCGCCTTCGCGCACCCGCTGTACCTGCTCGCCGGCTCGGCGATCGTCGCCGCGCTGCTCGCCTTCTCGGTGTCGCTGATCGCCAGGCGCCTGGACCTGCGCAACGAGAACTCCACGCTGCTGCTGCTCGGCATGATCCTGCTCGCGCTGTCGATCACGAAGATGGCGAACCTCTCGACGCTGCTGGTTCCGCTGCTCGCCGGCGTGATGTTGCGCAACAGCACCGAGCGGCCGTGGATCTGGCCGCGTCATTTCGGCACGGCCGGGGGCGCGCTCGTGCTGATGCTGTTCGTCATCACCGGCTCGGTGTGGTCGGTCGAAACGCTGGTCGCCGGCGCCGGCCTCGGTGCGGCGGTCATCGTCGCGCGCAGCGCGGCCAAGCTCGCCGCGACGACCCTGCTGGCGGCACCGAGCGGCCTGGCGCTGCGCCAGGGCGTCGCGCTGGGCATCACGCTGGTGCCGATGTCGGGCGCGGCACTGGTGATGATGACCGAACTGCAGAACCTCTACCCGGAATTCGCCTCGCACCTGACGGCGATCGTCTTCAGCGCGATCGCCTTCCTCGAGCTGATCGGTCCGATCGCGGTGCACCTGGCGTTGCGCTGGGTGAACGAGGAAAACGTTCGCTGAAGCCGGCGCGTCTCGCGCCCGAACGGAAAAACCAGGCCGCCTGCCCCGCGCCGGGCCGCAACACGGAGGAAATCGATGGCGCTGGAAACTTTCGCCGAGTCGCGCGCGCTGACCCTCGGCGTCGAGCTCGAGCTGCAGATCGTCAACACGCACGACTTCGACCTGACGCACGGCGCACACGACCTGCTGCGGCTGGTCGGCAAGCGCAAGCTGCCGGGCGAGGTGAAGCCGGAAATGACCGGCAGCATGATCGAACTGTCGACCGGCGTCTGCCGCGACTACGCGGAAGCGCACGCGCACCTGGCCGAGCTCCGCGACGTGCTGGTGCACTGCGCGAACCGGCTGAACGTCGGCCTGTCGGGCGGCGGTACGCACCCGTTCCAGGACTGGAGCCAGCGGCGCATCTACGACACGCCGCGCTTTCACATGCTTTCGGAGCTGTACGGATACCTGTCGAAGCAGTTCACGATCTTCGGGCAACACGTGCACATCGGCTGCGCCGGCCCCGACGCAGCGCTCGTGCTGCTGCACGGGCTGTCGCGCTTCATCCCGCATTTCATCGCGCTTTCGGCGTCGTCGCCTTTCGTCCAGGGCATCGACACCGGTTTCCACTCGGCACGCCTGAACTCGGTGTTCGCCTTTCCGCTGTCGGGCCGGGCACCGTTCACGCTGACCTGGGAGGAGTTCTCGCGGTATTTCGACAAGATGGCCCGCACCGGAGTCGTGCAGAGCATGAAGGACTTCTACTGGGACATCCGGCCGAAGCCCGAATTCGGAACCATCGAGGTGCGCGTGCTCGACACTCCGCTGACGATCGAGAAAGCCGCTGCGCTGGCCGCGTACATTCAGTGCGTTGCACGCTGGCTGTCGTTCGAACAGCCCTTCCGGCCGGCCGAGGACGACTACCTCGTCTACACCTTCAACCGTTTCCAGGCTTGCCGCTTCGGCTTCGACGGAACTTTCGTCGATCCGCAAACGGGCGAGCACCGGACGATCCGCGAAGACATCGCCGAGACGCTCGCAGAAATCGAGCAGCACGCGATCGAACTCGGCGCCGAGGACGCGTGCCGGCGCGTGCGCGACGACATCGGCGCGCTCGGCAACGACGCGACGTGGATCCGCCAGACCTTCGAGCGCGAGAACCTGCTGGCCGAGGTGGTCCGACAGCAGTGCCTGCGCTGGAGCCGCTAGCCCGCAAATGCCACCTCGGCCGTTGAAAATCGGCCTGTCGGCGCGCCTGCTGCACGCGCCGCCGCGCGAACTCGGCTTTCGCAACAAGGTGCTGCAGTATCTCGAGCAGTCGATCGCGCACTGGATCCTGTCGCACGGCGCGCTGGTGTTCATGATCCCGACGATCGGCTCGAGCGCCGAGGTTTCCCGACGCGGGATCTCGGTGCGCAGCTACGTCCGCGAACTCGACGCGCTGGTGCTGCAGGGCGGAGCCGACGTCAGTCCGCGCTCGTACGGCGAGCAACCGATGCGCGGCGAATGGACCGGCGACATCGTGCGCGATCGCTACGAGATGGAACTGCTGCACGAGTTCATGGCGCAGGGCCGACCGGTGCTGGGCATCTGCCGCGGCGCGCAACTGATGAACGTGGCCTTCGGCGGCACGCTGATCCAGGACATCGCGACGCAACGCCCGGAGTCGATCCCGCACGTGGACGCAGATCTGTACGACCGCCTGTCGCACGAGATCCGGTTCGAGCCCGGCTCGCTGATGGCGAAGCTCTACGAGCCGCTGGTCGACGCCCGCGTGAACAGCATCCACCACCAGGCGGTCGACCGGCTCGGCGGCGACCTCGTCGTCGACGCCCGGAGCAGCGCCGACGGCATCGTCGAGGCCATCCGCTGGCGCGGCTCGGGCTACGCGCTCGGCGTGCAGTGGCACCCGGAGTTTCACCGCGGCGCCGAGGACCCGCTGCTCGACGGCTCGCCGATCCTGCTCGATTTCCTGGCCGCGGCGGAGCGGATGCGGGAGGGCTGAAGGGTCGCGCCTTCTCAGTAGTTCGCGCCCTTGCCGGTCAACGCCACGCCGATGCGCACCAGCAGCAGCGCGATCTTGTTCATCAGCCGCACCAGCCACGGCCGCCGGGCGTGGCTCTGCAGCACGACGCGCACGCCGCCCTCCTCGATCGCGCAGTTCAGGCGCTCGCGCAACCGGCGTGCGAAACCCTCGTCTTCGACCGCGACGTTCGCCTCGCGCGCGAGCAGCAGCGAAAAAGGATCGATGTTCGAGGAACCCACCGTCGCCCAGTCGTCGATCACGGCAACCTTCGCGTGCAGGAAGCTGCGCCGGTACTCGACGATCTCGATGCCGGCGCGCAGCCACTTTTCGTACAGCGCCTGCGAGGCGTAGTGCTGCAGGCGATACTCGACGCGGCCCTGCAGCAGCAGGCGCACGCGCACGCCGCGGCGCACGGCCGACTCGAGTGCGCGGCGAAAGCGCCCGCCGGGGAAGAAATACGCGCAGGCGATCAGCACCTCGCTGCGGGCGCGCCCGATTGCGCGCAGGTACGCCCGCTCGATCGTTCGCCGGTGGCGCAGGTTGTCGCGCAGCATCAGCGCCGCGCGCATCTGCCCCGCCGAAGCGACGTCGCTGAGCACCCGCTGCGTCAGTTGCAGCAACTCGCGCGCGGGCGCTTCCTTGCCGCCGTGCGCAAGCCGGTTCACCGTCGCCGTCTCCCACCACAGCCGCGCCGCCGCGACGTGCGCCTGGGCAACCAGCGGCCCGCGCACGCGCACCGCGTAATCGAGCCGCGGATGCTCGAGCACGCCGTGATTCGGGTCGTGGCGATCGTCGAGCACGTTGATGCCGCCGACGAAGGCGACGACGCCGTCGACGACCACCATCTTCCGGTGCATGCGGCGCAGTCGCTGGCGGTCGAGCGAATAGCGGCGCAACTCCGGGCGGAAGACCTCCAGCAGCACGCCCGCTTCGCGCAGCGCCTGCGCGCGCCGCGGGTCGAGCAACGCCGTGCCGAAGCCGTCGACGAGCACGTGCACGCGTACGCCGCGCACGGCGGCGCGCGAGAGCGCGGCGCCGATGCGCTGCCCGGTCGGGTCGTCCTCGAACAGGTACGTCTCGAGATAGACGCTCGTGCACGCCTGGTCGATCGCCTGCTCGAGCGCGGGGAAGTACTCGCCGCCCGATTCGAGCAGCTCGACGTGGTGGCCGCGTCTCATGCGCGGCTTCAGGCTCTCGTACAGGCGCAGCGACACCGCCTCGGCGCCGCCGGGCGACGAGTCCGGTTCGTCGTCGCGTGCCGCCGCACGCCCGCCGCCCTCGCGCGGCGGCGCCTCGCGTGACGCAGCCGCGCGGCGAGCGTTCATGCCGGATCTTCGGGCAGCTCGAGGTCGGCGACGAGCGGGCTGTGGTCGGAGAGCCGAGCCCACTCCAGGCCGCGCAGCACCCGCGCGGCGGTCACGCGAAAGCCGCGCTGGTAGATGCGGTCCATGCGGAACCACGGCACCAGCGCCGGATAGGTGCGCGCGGTGCGCACCATTCGCGGCAGTCGCGACATCGGCGCAGCTTCGATCGCACCGACCTCGGCGAGCCGGTCGCGAACGAAGTAGGCGGCGCGCTGCAGCGACTCCAGGCGAGGATGCACCGCGTCGAACACCTCGGCGACGCCCGCGCGCGCGCACAGGCGCTGCGACAGTGCGTTGCGCCAGTCGTTGAAGTCGCCCGCCACGATCAGCGGCTGGTTGCCGGGCACCTCCGAATCGATCCATTCGAGCAGCGCGTCGAGCTGGCGTTCGCGACTGGATGCGAGCAGGCCGAAATGCACGACGAAGCAGTGCACCTGCCGACCGGCGACGTCGACCGTGCAATGAAGCACGCCGCGCTTCTCAAGCGCGTGGTCGGAGACGTCGCGGTTCTCGAGGCCGACGATGGGAAAGCGCGACAGCAGCGCGTTGCCGTGATGCCCGTGCAGGTAGCTCGCGTTGCGTCCGTAGGCGGTCTGGAAGGCCTGCTGCGCGGTGGGCGACTTCGACAGGAAGAGCTCCTGCGACTCGACCGGCCACTGCGCGAAGCGACGCGCGTAGCGCTGGTGCTGGCCCTGCACCTCCTGCAGGAAGATGAGATCGCTGTCGAGTTCGTGCAGGCGCGCGCGCAGCTCGTGGATGCGCGCAACGCGCCGCAGCCCCGTGAAGTCGCGCAGCACGCCCTTGTGGATGTTGTAGGTCGAGACGCGCAGCCGGCGTTCGGCCTCGGCTGCGGCCGGCGTCGGCGCGGCTCTCGCGGCGGCCGGCCCGGCTCGTCGGGAAGCCGGCGCAGCCGGCGGGCGCGTTGCGCGCGCCGTGGGGTGCAGCCGCGCGGCCTTCGCCTGCGCTGCCTTGCGATGCGCGGCAGACTTCATCGCCGGCACTGTGCGATGCGCCGCGGCAGTTCGCGGATGGCCTGCGCGTTGGTCGACGAGAAGCAGCGCTCGGCCGCGCGCTCCCACGGCAGCCACTCGAAGCGCAGGTGCTCGCGCGGCGCGAGCGTCACTTCGCACGGCGCCGGCAGGCGCAGGCCGAACACGTGCTCGAGGTTCTGCGTGATTCCGTCGGCGTAGCGATGGCGCCAGTGCGGATAGATTTCGTAGCGGTTCTCGTGTCGCCAGTCGCACAGCTCGAAGGCGTCCACGTCGAGGCCCGTTTCCTCGAGCACCTCGCGGCGGCAGGTCTGCACGAGCGGCTCGTCGAGCGTAGCCCGGCTGCCGGTCACCGACTGCCAGAAGCCCGGGTGATCGGCGCGTTCGAGAAGCAGCACGCGCAGGTCGTCCGAGTGCACGACGACGAGCACCGACTCGGGGATCTTCGCGCCCATCGGTCGGCTACCGTGCACGCTCAGGCCGCATTCACCTCGGCCTTGCGCAGCCGGATGTGCAACTCGCGCAACTGCTGCTCGTCGACCGGCGACGGCGCCTGCACGAGGAGATCCTGCGCGCGCTGCGTCTTCGGGAACGCGATGACGTCGCGGATCGAATCGGCACCGGCCATCATCGCGACCATGCGATCGAGGCCGAAGGCGATTCCGCCGTGCGGCGGCGCGCCGTACTGCAATGCGTCGAGCAGAAAGCCGAACTTCGCCTGCGCCTCCTCGGCGTCGATGCGCAGCGCACGGAACACCTTGCTCTGCACCGCCTCGCGGTGGATGCGCACCGAGCCGCCGCCGATCTCCCAGCCGTTGAGCACGAGGTCGTAGGCCTTCGCCAGGCAACGCCCCGGGTCGGTCTCGAGCAGGTCCTCGTGGCCTTCCTTCGGCGACGTGAACGGGTGGTGCATCGCAACCCAGCGCGCGGACTCCGGGTCGTACTCGAACATCGGGAAATCGGTGACCCACAGCGGCATCCAGCCGGGAACGCTCGCGCCGGTGCGCCGGCCGAAATCGGAATGGCCGATCTTCGTGCGCAGCGCGCCGATCGCCGCGTCGACGATCTTCGCCTGGTCGGCGCCGAAAAAAAGCAGGTCGCCGTCGGCGGCGCCCGTGCGCCCGAGAATCGCGGCGATCGCATCGTCGTGCAGGTTCTTGACGATCGGCGACTGCAGCCCGTCGCGCCCGCGCGCGGCTTCGTTGACCTTGATCCAGGCCAGGCCGCGTGCGCCGTAGATCGAGACGAACTGGCCGTAGGCGTCGATCTCGCCGCGCGTGAGTGCACCGCCCCCGGGTACGCGCAGCGCGACCACGCGGCCGTCCCTGGCGTTCGCCGGCGCCGAAAACACCTTGAACTCGACGTCGCGCATCGCGTCGGTGAGTTCGGTGAACTCGAGCTTCACCCGCAGGTCGGGCTTGTCGGAGCCGAAGCGGCGCATCGCCTCGGCGTAGCTCATGGTCGGGAACGGATCGGGCAGTTCGACGCCGATCGCGTTGCGAAAGACCACGCGGATCATCTGCTCGAAGATGGCGCGGATCTCGCCCTCGTCGAGGAACGAGGTCTCGCAGTCGATCTGCGTGAACTCGGGCTGGCGATCGGCACGCAGGTCCTCGTCGCGGAAGCACTTGACGACCTGGTAATAGCGGTCGAATCCGGCAACCATCAGCATCTGCTTGAACAACTGCGGTGACTGCGGCAGCGCGTAGAACTCGCCCGCGTGCACGCGCGACGGCACGAGGTAGTCGCGCGCGCCTTCCGGCGTGGAGCGCGTGAGCATCGGCGTCTCGATGTCGACGAAGCCCTGCGCGTCGAGGTAATGGCGCACCTCGCGCGCCACGCGATAGCGCAGCATCATGTTCTGCTGCATCGGCGGGCGACGCAGGTCGAGCACGCGATGCGTTAGGCGCGTCGTCTCCGAGAGGTTCTCGTCGTCGAGCTGGAACGGCGGCGTGACCGACGCGTTGAGGATCTCGAGCGCCTCGCAGACCACCTCGACCTCGCCGCTGCGCAGGTTCGGATTGACGGTTCCTTCCGGACGCCGACGAACGTGACCGACGATCTTCACGCAGTATTCGTTGCGGATGCGTTCGGCGCTGGCGAAGACTTCCGGACGGTCGGGATCGCATACGACCTGCGCCAGCCCCTCGCGGTCGCGCAGGTCGATGAAGATCACGCCACCGTGGTCGCGCCGGCGATGCACCCAGCCGTACAGCGTCACGGTCCGGTCCAGGTGCTCGATCGAGATCTCGCCGGTATAGCAGGTCCGCATCAGGTTCTCCGGTTCAGCGGCGGTGCCACGCTGGGCACGACGGGTTCGACGCCGGGCCGGGGCTGCGCGCCGGGCGACCGGGGCATCGACGCGCCCCGGTCGTGCGGCGCGACGACGCCCATCGAAACGACGTATTTCAGCGCCTGGTCGACGCTCATGTTCAGCTCGACGGTCTCGGCCCGCGGCATCATCAGGAAGAAACCCGACGTGGGGTTCGGCGTGGTGGGAACGTAGACCGAGATCATGTCGACGTCGACGTGCCGGCGCACCTCGTCGGCCGGGGCGCCGGTGAGGAAGCCGATCGTCCAGACGCCGGTGCGCGGGTACTGCACCAGCAGCGCCTGGCGAAACGCCTGCCCGCTGGGCGACAGGATCGTGTCGCTCACCTGTTTCACGCTCGAATAGATCGAGCGCACGATCGGGATGCGACCGAGCAGGCTCTCCCAGTAGAGCAGCAGGCGCTCGCCGATGTAATTTCGCGCCGCGACGCCGGTGAGCACCACGACGGCCACCGACAACAGCGCGCCCAGGCCGGGAATGTCGTGGCCGAACCAGCTGCGCGGGTGCAGTTGGGCCGGCAGCAGCTGCAGGCTCTGGTCCATCGTCGCGACGATCAGGTTCAGCACCCAGATCGTGATGACGAGCGGAATCCAGATCAGCAGCCCGGTGACGAGGTATTTGCGCATTCGTGCTCGCTGTCCCGCGCGCGCCGCGGGCCTGGTGAACGCCTCGGCGGCGCGCCTTCCTCGCCGCCGCAGGCTCGCCGGGCGCATCGCGTCGGCTCCCGGGCCGGATACTCAGTCTGCGCCCGTTCCCGTACCCGCACCGCTGCTCGACGCCGAGTCGCCGCTCTTCTTCGAGGACTCGGTCTTCGGAGCCTTCGTGGCTGCGCCGTCGGCTTTCGGGACATCGGCTTTCGCGCCTTCGGACCCCGGCGAAGCGGCGTCGCCGGCTTTCGCCGCGCCGTCGCCGCCGCCGGAGGCCGCGGCCTTCTTCGACTTGTCGGCGTCGCGAAAGTCGGTGACGTACCAGCCGCTGCCCTTCAGCTGGAAGGCAGGCGCGGTGAGCACACGGTGGAAGGACTCGGCGCCGCACACCGGACAGACCGTGAGCGGTGCGTCGGAGAACTTCTGCAGCACGTCCTTCTCGGCGCCGCAGGCAGCGCAACGATACGCGTAGATCGGCATCTCTTCGGCTCGGGAGTCGCCGCCGCGAAGCGGCAGCGGGAAAACGAGGAAAACCTTGAATTATAAGGGAAAACACGACGACCACGTCGGCGCCTTGCCTGCCCGCCCGCCGGAATGCGAGGATTCGCGCGATGACGACCTGCCGGGAAGAACCGTTGCTCGCCGTCGAGGGCGTCAGCGTGCGCTTCGGCGGCATCGTCGCACTCGACCGCGTCTCCTTCGCCGTGCAACGCGGCACGGTGTGCAGCCTGATCGGTCCGAACGGCGCCGGGAAGACGACGCTGTTCGACTGCGTGTCGCGCCTGCACGAACCGGACACCGGGCGCGTGCGCTTCGACGGATTGGACCTCGGTGCGCTGCCGCGACACCGCATCGCCCCGCTGGGCATCGGCCGCACCTTCCAGAACCTGGCGCTGTTCGACACGATGAGCGTGCTCGACAACGTGCTGCTGGGCGCGCACAGCCGCATGCGCAGCGGCTTTCTCGCCAGTGCGTTGCGACTGCCGCTGGTGGCCGGCGAGGAACGCGCGGCGCGAAGCCGCGCAGCGCAGCAGATCGAACTCCTCGGGCTGTCGAGCGTGATGCATGCACGCGCGGCCGAGCTTGCGTTCGGCATCCGCAAGCGCGTGGAGCTCGCGCGCGCGCTCGCCTCCGAACCGCGGTTGCTGCTGCTCGACGAACCCGCGAGCGGACTGAATCACGAGGAAGTCGAGGCGCTCGCCGGCTCGATCCGCGCGCTACGCGACCGCCTCGGACTGACGATCCTGCTCGTCGAGCATCGAATGGACCTGGTGATGAACGTCTCCGACCAGGTGGTGGCGCTTCACTTCGGGCGCAAGATCGCCGAAGGCGATCCCGGGCAGGTGCGCGCGGATGCGCAAGTCGTCGAAGCGTACCTGGGAGCATCGGCGCCTTGACTGCGCAGCCCGCCCCCGCGCCGGCGCCGCTGCTCGACGTGCGCGACCTTTCTGCCGCCTACGGCCCGGCGCCCGTGCTGCACGGCCTGCGGCTGCAGATGGCGAGCGGGTCCGTCACCGCGCTGCTGGGCGCCAACGGCGCGGGCAAGACGACGACGCTGCGCGCACTTTGCTCGATGTCGGTGCGCACCCGCGGCGAAGTGCGTCTCGACGGCGAACGGATCGACGGCAGAAGCACCGAGGAGGTCGCCCGCCTCGGCGTCGCACACGTTCCCGAAGGCCGAGGCACCTTCCTCGGCCTGAGCACCGAGGAAAACCTGCGGCTGGGCGCCTGGACGCGACGCGACCGCCATGCGGTCGCAGCCGACCTCGACCGCGTCTACCGTCATTTCCCGCGGCTGCGCGAGCGGCGCCGGCAGCAGGCGGGGACGCTCTCGGGCGGCGAGCAGCAGATGCTTGCGGTCTCGCGCGCGCTGATGTCGCGCCCGCGACTGCTGCTGCTCGACGAACCGTCCTTCGGACTGGCGCCGCGCATCGTGCACGAGCTCTACGCGATCCTGCGCCGGATCAACGAGCACGAAGGCGTGTCGATCCTGCTGGTCGAGCAGAACGCGTCGCTGGCGCTCGGGATCGCCGACCACGCCTATCTGCTCGAAACCGGGCGCATCGTGCTCGGCGGGCGCGCCGAAGAGCTCCGGCGCGACGCCACCGTGCGTCGCGCGTACCTCGGCGAGCCCTGATGCAGGCGCTGCTTCACCAGCTGTTCACCGGTCTTGCCTCCGGCAGCATCTACGCGAGCCTGGCGCTCGCGCTGGTGATGATCTACCGCTCGACCCACTTCGTGAATTTCGCGCAGGGCGAGATGGCGATGTTCTCCACCTATCTGGCATGGGCGATGATCGACGCCGGCCTGCCGTACTGGCCGGCCTTCCTGCTCACCGTCGCCGCTGCCTTCGCGCTGGGTGCGGCGATCGAACGCGTCGTCATCCGTCCGGTCGAGGACGCGCCGGTGCTCACCGTCGTCGTCGTGTTCATCGCCCTGCTGCTGATCCTGAACAGCGTCGCCGGCTGGCTCTGGTCGTACACGATCCGCAGCTTTCCGAGCCCGTTCCCGTCGACCCCGGTGTTCGGCCAGACGCTTGCCTCCGGTCATGAACTCGGCACGCTCGGCGTCACGCTCGTCGTCCTGGGGCTGCTGTACTCGTTCTTTCGCTGGACGCCGCTCGGGTTGGCGATGCGCGCCGCCGCGCAGAACCCGACGTCGGCCCGGCTGGTCGGCATCCGGGTCGGCCGCATGCGCGCGCTCGGCTGGGCGCTCGCGGGCGCGATCGGCGCGGTTGCCGGCATGATGGCCGCCCCGATCGTCTATCTCGAGCCGAACATGATGGGCGGCATCCTGCTGTACGCGTTCGCCGCCGCGCTGCTCGGCGGCATCGACAGCCCGCTCGGCGCGGTCCTCGGAGGCCTGACGCTCGGCGTGGTCGAGAACCTGCTCGGCGCGTACGTGATCGGAACCGGACTGAAGCTGCCGATGGCGCTCGCGCTGATCGTCGGCGTACTGCTCGTGCGCCCGAGCGGACTGCTCGGCTCGCGCACGGTGACGCGCGCATGAATGCGCGCGTCATTGCACGGTAACGCGCGCATGAATGCGCGCGTCGTTGCAGCGGCGGCGGTTCTCGCCTGCACGCTGCCCTTCGTGACCAGCGATTACCGCCTGTTCCAGCTGACGATGGTGCTGGTGTACGCGATCGCGCTGCTCGGGCTGAACCTGCTCATCGGATTCAACGGACAGATCTCGCTCGGGCACGGTGCCTTCTACGCGATCGGGGCGTATGCCGCTGCGATCGCGACGATGCACGGCGGCCTTGCGTGGTGGATCGCGATCCCGGCGGCCGCCCTGGCCTGCGGCATCGCCGGGTTCCTGTTCGGGCTGCCGGCACTGCGGCTCGAAGGCCCGTATCTGGCGCTGGCCACCTTCGCGCTGGCGCTTGCGCTGCCGCAGTTGCTCAAGCATCCGCGCCTCGAACGATGGACCGGCGGCGTGCAGGGTCTGGTGCTGCCCGAGCCCGCCGTGCCCTTCGGCCTGCCGCTGAGCGTGGACCAGTGGCTGTATTTCGTGGTCCTGGCGATCGCGCTCGTGCTGTTCGCCGTCGCCTGCAACCTGCTGCGCGGTCGCATCGGCCGCGCGATCGTCGCGATCCGCGATCATCCCGTCGCCGCCGAGGCGATGGGCGTCGACGCTGCGCGCGTCAAGTCGACCACCTTCGGCGTGTCGGCGGCGTTCACCGGCGTTGCCGGGGCGCTCGGCGCGCTCGTCGTGCGTTTCGTCGCCCCCGACGGTTTTCCGGTCTTCCTGTCGATCGTCTTCTTCGTCGGCAGCGTCATCGGCGGCGCGGCGTCGATCCAGGGCGCGCTGTGGGGCGCGCTGTTCCTGCAGTTCGTGCCGAATTTCGCCGGCGACCTCTCCACCGCCGCGCCGTGGGCGATCTACGGGCTGGCGATGCTCGCTTTCGTCTACCTGATGCCCTCCGGCATCGCCGGAGGGATCGATCGGTTACGGGCGAAACTGGCGACACGGCGGCGCAACCCCCGGAACCCACCCGTTGCACGGAGATCGACATGAACGGCACGTACGATGCGCTCGCGCGACGCCGCCGGCGCAAACCGGCTTCGCGCCCGCAGCGACTGGCATCCTGGGTCGCTGCTTTCGCGCTGGCCGTGGCCGGAGGCAGCGCTCTCGGACAGAAGCGTTACGACCCCGGCGCATCCGACGCGACGATCCGCATCGGTCAGACGATGCCGTACAGCGGACCGGCGTCGGCCTACGGCACGATCGGCAAGGCGCAGGCGGCGTATTTCCGGATGATCAACGAGCGCGGAGGAATCGGCGGCCGGCGCATCGAGTTCCTCTCGCTCGACGACGGCTACAACCCGGCGAAGGCGGTCGAAATGACGCGCCGGCTCGTCGAGCACGACCGCGTGCTCCTCGTGTTCGGCACGCTCGGAACGCCGTCGAATTCGGCGATCCGAGCGTATCTGAACGATCGGCACGTTCCGCAGCTCTTCGTTGCCAGCGGCGCATCGAAGTGGAACGACCCGCGTCGCTTTCCGTGGACGATGGGCGGCCAGCCCGATTACCGCACCGAGGCGCGAATCTACGCGCAGCACATCCTGCGCACCCGACCCGATGCGCGCATCGGAGTGCTGTACCAGGACGACGATTTCGGCAAGGACTACCTGTCTGGTTTGCGCGAGGGGCTTGGCGCCCGCGCCGAGCCGATGATCGTCGCCGAAGCTTCGTACCAGGTCGGCGACCCGACGATCGATTCGCAGATCACGCTGCTGCAGGGCGCCGGCGCGAACGTCTTCGTGAACGTCACGACGCCGAAGTTCGCCGCACAGGCGATCCGCAAGGCGTACGACATCGGCTGGCGCCCGCAGCAATACCTGGCGAGCGTATCGGTGAGCGTCAACTCGGTGATGCGGTCCGCAGGCTTCGACAAGGGCGTCGGCATCGTCTCGTCGGCGTACCTGATGACGCCGGGCGATGCCGAATGGGCCGACGCGCCCGCCATGCGCGAGTGGCGCGAATGGATGCGAAAGTACTATCCCGCAGGCGACGCGAGCGATTACCTGAACGTCTACGGCTACGTCACGGCGCAGATCCTCGCGCAGGTGCTGCGCCAGGCGGGCGACGAACTCACGCGCGAGAACGTGATGCGGCAGGCGACGAGCCTGCACGAGTACGCACCCGCGATGATGCTGCCGGGCGTCACGATCACCACCGGCCCCGACGACCACGCGCCGTTCGAGTCGCTTCAGCTCATGCGCTTCGACGGAAAGTCGTGGGTACGCTTCGGCGACGTGATCGGCCGCTGAGTCCGCGGCGGTCCCGCGACGCAGGCGACCTCAGTCGCGCAGTTGCCGCGCCGCTGCGTCGATCGCCTCGCGCAGTTCCTCGTAGCTGCGCGTCACCGGGAACTGCGGAAACTGCTTCGCGATCGCCTCGGGCGGATGGATGAAGAACCCGGCGTCGGCGGCACCGAGCATCGCCGTGTCGTTGTACGAGTCGCCCGCGGCGATGACGCGGAAGTTCAGCGCCTTGAGCGCCTCGACCGCGGCGCGCTTCTGCTCGGGCATGCGCAGGCGCCAGCCGCGAACGAAACCCGCGTCGTCGACGTCGAGCCGGTGGCACAGCAGCGTCGGCCGGCCGAGCGCGCGCATCAGCGGGTCGGCGAACTCGTAGAAGGTGTCCGACAGGATGAAGACCTGGTACCGAGCGCGAAGGTCGTCGAGGAACTCGCGTGCGCCCGGCAGCGGCCCCATTGCCTGGATGACGCGCTGGATGTCGGCAAGCGCCAGCCGGTGCCTGGCGAGCAACCCGATGCGAAAGCTCATCAGCTTGTCGTAGTCGGGCTCGTCGCGCGTCGTGCGCGACAGCTCTGCAATGCCCGTCCTGCGCGAGAACTCGACCCAGATTTCCGGGACGAGAACGCCTTCCAGATCGAGACATACCACCTGCATCGCACGGCCCCCGCTTCGCCGACGCCGCCCGGCGTCGCGCGGGCGCCATGGTAGCGCAGCGCCCGCACGTCTCGCGCGCGCCTTGCTGCGAAATGCGCCGACCGGGTCGCAGCGTCCACGCCGGTGCTGATCCGCGTCAAGGCTCCGGGTGCCCAGCGCGCTAGATTCGAACGATGGTCAGTCAGCCGTCGTCCGGATCCTTCGTCGCGCCCGACCCGCTGGACTGGTGGCGCGGCGGCCTGCAATGGTGGCGCTGCAGCGCGCGGATGCAGGAGATCTGGACCGACCGCCTGGGCAGCGCCCAGGCCCGACGCGCCAAGCGCGCGGCGCGACTCGCGGCGCTGCTGGCACATGCCCGCGCCCGTTCGCGCTTTCTCGCGCGCCATTGGAGCGGCACCGGTCCCGACGCGCCCCTGTACGCACTGCCCCCGACCACGCGCAGCGAACTCATGGCGAATTTCGACGACTGGGTCACCGATCCGGCGATCCGGCTGGACGCCGTGCGCCGTTTCGTCGCCGACCCCGCGCGCATCGGCGAAGCGTTCCTCGGCCGCTACGCGGTCTGGACGAGCTCCGGCACCACCGGCGTGCCCGGCATCTATGTGCAGGACGAGGACGCACTCGCCGTCTACGGTGCGGTGCTCGGCGCGCAGGCCGACTTCGCACCGACCACCGATACGCACGGTTTCGTCGGCCGTCCCGCCCGGTTCGCGCTCGTCGCCGCCACCGGAGGTCACTTCGCCGGAGTCGTCTGGTGGCAGCGGCTGTGTCGCATGTACCCGCTCCTCGCTGCACAGGCGCGCATTTTCTCCATCCTCGAGCCGCTCGATGCGCTGCGCAACGCGCTCGAGGAGTGGGATCCGACCTCGATCGCGAGCTACCCGACCGTGCTCTCCCAGCTGGCGGCCGAGCAGCGCGCCGGCCGCCTGCAGCTGGCCCCGCGCACGCTGCTCAGCGGCGGCGAGGCGCTGTGCGGCGCCGAGCGGCGCGCGATCGAAGAGGCCTTCGGCTGCCCGGTCGTCGAGGACTACGGTGCCTCCGAGTGCATGAACATCGCGCACAGCTGCCGCACACACCGCTTGCACCTGAACGAAGCGTGGACCGTGCTCGAGCCCGTCGACGAACGGATGCAGCCGCTGCCTCCCGGGGAGGCGTCTTTCACCGTGCTCGTCACGAATCTCGCGAACCACGTGCAGCCGATCGTGCGCTACGACCTCGGCGACAGCGTGACGATCGAAGCCGAGCCCTGCGAGTGCGGCGACGAGCGCCCGACGCTGCGCGTGAGCGGACGCGCCGACGACGTGCTGGAGTTCGACGCGCGACACGGCGAATTCGTGCGCGTGCTCCCGCTGGCGATCGAGACCGTGCTCGAAGAGGACAGCGGCCTGTCGCATTTCCAGCTGACGCAGACGGCGCGCGACGAACTGCGTCTTCGGATCGAGGCGGGCGATCCGCACGAGCGGCGCTGCGCCTTCGAGCGCGCGCAGAAGGCGCTCACCCGATTCCTGTCGCAGCAGGGCGTGGCGAAACCGGTGCGCCTGCACCTGGAGGACGGGGCGCCGCAGGTCGATCGCACCAGCGGGAAACTGCGGCGGATCCGCTCGTCGACCGCAGGGGGCGCGGACCCCGCGGCTTGACGCGAGATCAGAACGGGATGTCGTCGTCCATGTCGTCGAAGTCGTGCGCCGGCTTGCGCGTCGCCGAAGCGCCGGCGCCCGCGCTCGCGCCAGTTCCCGCCGCACCCGGCGCGCGCGCCGCCGCCGGGTCAGGTTCGCGCTCACGCTCGCGCTCGCGGGCATAGCCACCGCCGTCGTCGATCGGCGCGGTGCCGCCGTCGCGCGAGCCGAGCAGTTGCATCGCCTCGGCGATGACCTCGGTGGTGTACCGGTCGTGGCCTTCCTTGTCCTGCCACTTGCGCGTCTTCAGGCGCCCCTCGACGTAGACCGGACGGCCCTTCTTCAGGTACTCGCTGGCGATCTCGGCCAGGCGGTCGTAGAACACGACGCTGTGCCACTCGGTTTCCTCGCGCTTCTCGCCCGAGGCCCTGTCTTTCCAGTTGCGCGTGGTCGCGATGCGCACGTTGCACACGGCGCTGCCCGACGGCGTGAAGCGCGATTCGGGATCGCGGCCGAGGTTGCCGATGAGGATCACCTTGTTCACCGAAGCCATGCGTTACTCCCGGAAGCGTCGAGACGATTGTGTCATGCCGGTTCGTTCGCCGAGGCCGCCGCGCCCGCAGCCGGACCGCGCGCGGAACGCGGCCAGCGCCGATGACCCGACGCGACGACCAGCCAGAGCGCCATCAGCACCGCGCAGGCGACGAACACCGCCGGCCTGCCCCAGACCTGCTGCACCCAGCCGCCGAGCACGCCGCCGAAGAACAGCCCGAGCGACTGCGTCGTGTTGTAGACGCCGAGTGCAGCACCCTTGGCGTCGACCGGCGCGAGCCGCGAGATCAGCGACGGCAGGCTGGCCTCCAGCACATTGAACCCCGCGAAGAACACCAGCAGCAAGATGGCAAAAGGCAGTAGGCCGCTCGGCTGGGCGACGAGCGCGAGCTGCACGAGCAGGACCATCGCGATCGAACCGAGAAACACGGCGCGCAGCTTGCCGCGGCGCTCGCTCCAGAACAGCGGCGGCAGCATCAGCAGGAACGACAGCACGACCACCGGCAGGTAGATCTTCCAGTGATCGCTCACCGCGATGCCCGCGCGATCGGCCAGCCACGTGGGCAGCACGACGAACATCGCCATCTGCACCGCGTGCAGCGAGAAGATGCCGAAGTTCAATCGAAGCAGGTCGGGCTCGCGCACGACATCGCGCAGCGGCGTGCGCGATGCGTCGGCTACGACCGCCCGCGGCGCCGGCGGCACGACGAAGACGACGACGACGATCGCCGCCAGTGCGAGCAGGCCGGTGAGCGAGAAGATCCCGCCCATGCCGATCGCCTTGTACAGCAGCGGCGCGCCGACCAGCGACAGCGCGAAGGTGACGCCGATCGAAGCGCCCACCATCGCCATCGCCTTCGTGCGCTGGCTGTCGCGCGTGCTGTCGGCGACGAACGCGTTGACCGCCGCCGAGATCGCACCCGCGCCCTGCAGCGCGCGCCCGACGATCGTGCCGACGATGCCGGTGGCCGCGGCGGCGGCAAAGCTGCCGAAAGCGAACAGCAGCAACCCGGAGACGATCACCGGCTTGCGGCCCCAGCGGTCGGAAGCCATGCCGAAGGGCAACTGCAGCACCGCCTGCGTCAGGCCGTAGATGCCCAGCGCAAGGCCGACCAGCGTCGCGTCGTCGCCGCCGGGAATGCCGCGCGCATGCACGGCGAACACCGGCAGGATCAGGAACAGGCCGAGCATTCGCAGAGCGAAGATCGACGCCAGCGAGACGCTGGCGCGCAATTCCAGCGGCGTCATGTGCCGGTCGTCCTGCTCGGCGCCGATGCCCGGCGAGCTGACGGAGCCCTCGGGACGATCGTGGCGGGGAGCGGGACGGGGGGAAGCGGGGGGCATGGGGCGGCCGTGAGCGACCGGGTATATTAGTCGATTGCCCTTCGGCTGCCCGCCGCCCGCTTCGCGCATGGAATCGATCCGGATCCGCGGTGCCCGGACCCACAATCTGAAGAACATCCATCTCGACCTGCCGCGCAACCGGCTCGTCGTGATCACCGGCCTGTCCGGATCGGGCAAGTCGTCGCTCGCCTTCGACACGCTGTACGCCGAGGGGCAGCGCCGCTACGTCGAATCGCTGTCGACGTACGCACGCCAGTTCCTGCAGTTGATGGAAAAGCCCGACGTCGACCTGATCGAGGGACTTTCGCCGGCGATCGCGATCGAGCAGAAGGCCACGAGCCACAACCCGCGCTCGACGGTGGGCACGGTCACCGAGATCAACGACTACCTGCGCCTGCTGTTCGCGCGCGCCGGCACGCCCTACTGCCCGTACCACCCGCAGCATCCGCTCGAGGCGCAGACCGTCTCGCAGATGGTCGACGCGGTACTCGCGCTGCCCGAAGGCACGCGCGTGCTGATCCTGGCGCCGGTCGTCACCGGCCGCAAGGGCGAGCACGTCGATCTCTTCGAGTCGCTGCAGGCACAGGGTTTCGTGCGCGTGCGGATCCGCACGCACCGCATCGGCGCCGGAGCCGACGCGGCGGGCCTGGAAGCCGATGCGGCGGGCCTCGGAGCGGCGGGCCTCGAAGCCGGTGAGGCGGGACTGGAACCCGGTGCAGCGGGCCGGGACGTCGATGCGGCGGGCGCAGGCGCCGATGCGGCGCACGCCGACGCACGCATCGTCGAACTGAACGACGGCGGCTCGTATCCGAAGCTCGAACGCCATCGCAAGCATTCGATCGACGTCGTCGTCGACCGGATCAAGGCCGCACCGGCGTCGCGGCAGCGGCTGGCCGAATCCTTCGAGACCGCGCTGCGGCTGGCCGACGGACGCGCGATCGCACTCGACATCGATCGCGGCGACGCGCAGATGTTCTCCAGCCGCTTCGCCTGCCCCATCTGCAATCACGCGCTCGCCGAGCTCGAGCCGCGGCTGTTCTCGTTCAACAATCCGCTGGGCGCATGCCCCGAATGCGACGGGCTGGGCTTCGTCCCGTTCTTCGATCCGAAGCGCGTCGTGGCGTTCCCGGCGCTCAGCCTCGCCTCGGGCGCGATCAAGGGCTGGGACCGCCGCAACGCGTTCTATTTCCAGTTGATCCGCGATCTCGCCGCTCACTACGGCTTCGACGTCGAAACGCCCTTCGAGGCGCTGCCCGAACGCACGCGTCACGTCGTCCTCTACGGCTCCGGGAGCGGGAAGCTGGCGTTCACATACGTGGGCGACGGCGGCAAGCCGACCGTGCGCGAGCACGCGTTCGAAGGCGTGATTCCGAACCTCGAACGCCGTCACCGCGAAACCGACTCGCCGCACGTGCGCGAGGAGCTGTCGAAGTACGTCAACACGCGGCGCTGTCCCGCCTGCGACGGCACGCGGCTGCGCCTGGACGCCCGCTTCGTGCGCGTGGGGCCGCGCGGTGCCGACAAGGCGATCTACGAGGTGTCGGCGTGGACGCTGCGCACTGCGCTCGCGTGGTTCGAATCGCTCGAGCTGCCGGGTGCGCGGCGCGCCGTCGGCGAGCGCATCGCGCGCGAAATCGCCTCGCGTCTTCGCTTCCTGAACAACGTCGGCCTCGACTACCTTTCCCTCGATCGGCCCGCCGAGACGCTGTCGGGCGGCGAATCGCAGCGCATCCGCCTGGCGTCGCAGATCGGCTCCGGACTGACCGGGGTGATGTACGTCCTCGACGAGCCGTCGATCGGGCTGCACCAGCGCGACAACGACCGGCTGATCGAAACGCTGAAGCAACTGCGCGACCTCGGCAATTCGGTGATCGTCGTCGAGCACGACGAGGACGCCATCCGCGCCGCCGATCACGTCGTCGACATGGGGCCGGGCGCCGGCGAGCACGGCGGCGCCGTCGTCGCGCAAGGTACCGCGCAGGCGATCGAGGCGTGCGAGGAATCGCTCACCGGTCGCTACCTGTCGGGGGCGATGCGCATCGAGGTTCCGCATCGACGCAAGCCGCCGGGCGAGCAGCGGCTCGTCGTGCGCGGCGCGCGCGGCAACAACCTGAAGAACGTCGACGTCGACATTCCGGTCGGCCTGCTCGTCTGCGTCACCGGCGTGTCGGGCTCGGGCAAGTCGACGCTGGTCAACGACACGCTGTACGCAGCGGCGGCGCGCGCGATCCATCGCTCGTCGGCCGAAGCCGCGCCGCACGACGCGATCGAAGGCCTCGAGGCGCTCGACAAGGTGATCGCCGTCGACCAGAGCCCGATCGGACGCACGCCACGCTCGAACCCGGCGACCTACACGGGACTGTTCACGCCGATCCGCGAGCTGTACGCCGAAACGTCGACGGCGCGCGAACGCGGCTACGGGCCGGGGCGCTTCTCGTTCAACGTGCGCGGCGGGCGCTGCGAGGCCTGCCAGGGCGACGGCGTACTGCGCGTGGAGATGCATTTCCTGCCCGACGTCTACGTCGCCTGCGACGTCTGCGGCGGCCGGCGCTACAACCGCGAGACGCTCGAAGTCCAGTACAAGGGACGAAACATCGCCGAGGTGCTCGAGATGACGATCGAGCAGGCGGCCCTCTTCTTTTCCGCGGTGCCGACGATCCGCCGCAAGCTGCAGACGCTGCTCGAAGTGGGCCTGGGCTACGTGCGGCTCGGGCAGAGCGCCACGACGCTGTCGGGCGGCGAGGCGCAGCGCGTGAAGCTCGCCGAGGAGCTGTCGAAGCGCGACACCGGCCGCACGCTGTACATCCTCGACGAGCCGACCACCGGACTGCACTTCCACGACATCGCGCTGCTGCTGCAGGTGATCCACGCGCTGCGCGACCGCGGCAACACCGTCGTCGTCATCGAGCACAACCTCGACGTGATCAAGACCGCCGACTGGGTCATCGACCTGGGGCCGGGCGGTGGCGATGCCGGCGGCGAGATCGTGGCAACCGGGACGCCGGAGCAGGTCGCCGGATGCGAGGCGAGCGCAACCGGCCAGTACCTGGCGCGCGTGCTGCCCGCAGCGCGCAGCACGCCGGCGACGAAAGCGCGTCGCGCCTCGGCGCGCACCGCCGAACGCCACGCGGCCGGCCAATAGCCAGGCCGCGAGTCGCGCAGCGCACCGCAACCAGCGAGGCGCTGCGCAGCGCTACGTCGCAGCGTCGGGCCGATAGCCGGCAAAGCGCGCGTGCACCTGCGCCATTTCCTGCGCATCGAGCCGCGCAGGCTCGCCCAGTTGCAGCGCGAGCCAGTACATGCGCGCGAGGCTCTCGACCTCGACCGCGAGTTCGAGCGCCGCTTCCAGGCTCGGCCCGAGCGCCACCGTGCCGTGCTGCGCGAGCAGGCACGCGCGCCGTTCGTGCAGCGCCGTTCGCGCATGGTCGGACAGCGCCTTCGTGCCGAAAGTCGCGTAGGGCGCGCAGCGGATGTCGTTGCCGCCGGCGACGGCGATCATGTAGTGAAAGGCGGGGATTCCCTCGACGTGGATGCGCGGCAGGCAGGCGAGCGCCGTCGCGTACGGCGGATGGGCGTGCACGATTGCCTGCGCATCGGCGCGAGTCGCGTAGACGTCCCGGTGCAGCCGCCATTCGGACGAAGGCAGGCGCCGGCCGTGGGCGCGCGCCGGCGCCGGCGCGACCGGATCTTCGTTTTCGGGCGACCCGAGCGCGAGCCAGACGAGATCGTCGACCGTCGTCTGCGCGTAGGCCAGCGCGCTCGGCGTCACGAGCAGCCCGTCCTCGCCGCCGCGATCCCAGCGCAGCGAGACGTTGCCGGCACGGCCCGTGTTGATGCCGAGCGGCGCCATGCGCCGCGCCGCGTCGAGCAGCGCCGCACGCGCGTCGTTCTCGGTCATCGTGCGCCCGCTGGGCCGGCATGCGACCCATCGGGCTGCTGCCGGCCGGCGGCGGCGGCGCGCGCGCGATGCGCATCGCGCTCGAGTTCGCGCTCGCGGTCGTCACCGCACGCCGGTGCATCGCGGCGCATCAGCGCCGCGATCGCGGCGTGCGTCGGCTCGCAGGCGCCACGCTCGGTGACGAGCGCCGTGACCAGCCGCGCCGGCGTGATGTCGAAGCCGGGGTTGGCGACCGGACTGCCTTCGGGAACGACCCGCACTGCGTCGATCCCGCCCGCGCCGATCCCGCCCGCATCGAGGCGGCCGGCGACGTGCGTGACTTCGCGCGCATCGCGCTCCTCGATCGGTATCGAGGCGCCGTCGACGGTGTCGACGTCGATCGTCGACGTCGGACACGCAACGTAGAAGGGCACGCGATTGTCGCGCGCGGCAAGCGCCTTCAGGTAGGTGCCGATCTTGTTCGCGACGTCGCCGTTGGCCGCTACGCGGTCGGCGCCGACGATCACCGCATCGACCCGGCCCTGCATCATCAGCAGGCCGCCGGCGTTGTCGACGATCACCGTGTGCGGAATTGCGCGACCGGCCAGCTCCCAGGCGGTGAGCGCGCCCTGGTTGCGCGGGCGCGTCTCGTCGACCCACACGTGCACGGCGACTCCCTGCTCGTGCAGGCGGTGCACGACCGCCAGCGCAGTGCCGTGCTCGACCGTCGCGAGGCCGCCGGCGTTGCAGTGCGTGAGCAGGTTCAGCGCAGCGGTCTCGGCGCCCGCCATGCCGGCGAGCGCCGAGCGCTGCTCGGCGAGCACGCGCAGCAGGCGCGCGCCGTGCTCGCCGATGCGCGCGTTGCATGCGGCGTCCTCGTCGCAGATCGCGGCGGCCTCGTCGCGCGCGAGCGCGGCGCGCTGCGCGGGCGGCGCGGGCGCGAGCCGACGGATCATCCGATCGAGCGCCCAGCGCAGGTTCACCGCCGTCGGCCGGGTGGCGGCGAGTCGTTCGTAGGCCTTTCGCAGCGCATCGTCCGAGGCGTCGGCCCCGGTCGCCAGCGCAAGCCCCCAGGCGCCGACCGCTCCGATCAGCGGTGCGCCCCGCACGCGCATCTCGCGGATCGCGGCTTCGCAGTCGGCGCACGTGCGCAGCTCGATCTCGCGTCGTTCGAAGGGCAGGAAGCGCTGGTCGATCGTGTGCGGCACGCCCTGGGCGTCGTTCCACAAAGTCCTTGACATGGCTCAGGAATCCTTCGCCCGGATTGAGTACCATCCGCTGCGTTCCAGTCTAATCGATGACATCCGCGCATGAGTCTCTCGCTGATGTCAGCGTTCCTCCTCGGGCTGTTCGGCGGCGTTCACTGCGCGTCGATGTGCGGCGGAATCGTCGCCCTGCTCGGCACGCGTCATCGGATGATGCCGGTGCACCTGCAGCCCGACGGCGCCGCCACGGCGGCCATGCCATCGGGTGCGCTGCTCCAGTTCGCATACAACGCCGGCCGCATCGGCAGCTACTCCATGGCCGGCGCGCTCGCCGGCACGGTGGGTTCCGCGGCGTGGATGGCCGAACGCGTTCTGCCGGTGCAGCAACTGAGCTTCGTCGCCGCCAACATCGTGCTGATCGCGCTGGGCCTGGCGCTCACCGGGGGGCTGCGTCGGCTGCGAACGCTCGAGCGCATCGGCGCTGCCGCGTGGAGACGCGTTGCTCCCTTCGCCTCGCGGCTGCTCGGTGCGACCAGCGTGCCCGGCGCCTTCGCTGCCGGCGCCGCGTGGGGCTGGGTGCCGTGCGGAATGGTCTACGGCGTGCTGGCCGCGGCGCTCGTCTCGGGCAGCGCGCGCGACGGCGCGCTGCTGATGCTCGCCTTCGGCCTGGGCACGCTGCCGAACCTGCTCGCGCTCGGTTTCGCCGCGAACCGCGCATCGCGCTGGTTCGGGCGACCGGGAGCGCGCCTCGTCGCCGGCCTGCTGATCGTCGCCTTCGGCGTCGCCGGCCTGGCGCGCATCGACCCGATCGCGCACCTGCACCAGGCGGTCGACGTCTGCGTGCAGTGGTTCCGATGACGCAGAAGCTCGCCTGCTTTCACTGCGGCGACGACGTCGATCGGGCGGGCCAGTGGCGCACGACGGTCGACGGCATCGAGCGCGAAATGTGCTGCGCGGGCTGTCGCGCGGTTGCCGACGCGATCGTCGCCGCCGGACTGTCCGACTACTACCGCACGCGCTCGCAACCGGCCGCCGCGGCGGCGGCGCTGCCCGAAAGCCTCGAAGCACTGCGCGTCTGGGACGACGAGGAGGTGCAGTCGCGCTTCGTGCGCGCCGGCGACGACGAGCGCGAAGCGACGCTGCTCGTCGACGGCATGCGCTGCGGCGCGTGCGTCTGGCTGCTCGAGAAGACGCTGCGCCAGCAGCCCGGCGTGCTCGGCGCATCGGTCAACCTCGCCACCGAGCGCGCGACGATCCGCTGGAACCCTGCGGCAACGCAGCTGTCGCGCCTGCTCGAGGCGATCGGGCGCATCGGATACACCGCGCATCCCGCCGGTGCACGGGGCCGCGAGCAGCAGATCCAGCGAACGACGAAAGCGCTGTTCCGACGTCTGTTCGTCGCCACGCTGGCGATGATGCAGGTGATGATGTACGCCTTTCCGTCGTACGTCGCAGCGCCCGGCGACATCGAGCCGGCACACGCGTCGCTGATGCGCTGGGCGAGCCTGCTGCTCACCGTGCCGGTCGTCTTCTATTCCGCTACGCCGTTCCTCGCCGGCGCCTGGCGCGATCTTCGGGCGCGCAGCCTCGGCATGGACGTCCCGGTGACGATCGGCGTTCTCGCCGCGTTCGCCGCGAGCGTGCACGCCACGGCCGTCGGCCGCGGCGAGGTGTATTTCGACTCGGTGACGATGTTCGTCTGCCTGTTGCTCGCCGCGCGCTACGTCGAGTGGATCGCGCGTCGGCGCGCCGGCCGCGCCATCGATTCGGTCGCCGCCGCAGCGCCCGACGCGGCCGACCGGATCGACCCGGTCAGCGGCGCGATCGAACGCGTGCCGGCCACGCGGCTGGCGCCGGGAGACCGTTTTCGCGTCTCGGTCGGCGAGCGCGTGGCGGTCGATGCGCGCATCGTCGACGGACGCACCGCGATCGACGCGTCGCTGCTGACCGGCGAGTCGAATCCGGTGCCGCGCGAGCGCGGCGACGAGGTACCCGGCGGCGCGGTCAACGCCGGCAATGCCTTCGTTGCGCAGGCGCTGCGCGCGAGCAGCGACAGCGCCATCTCGACGATCGAGCGGCTGATCGATCGTGCCGCCGCCGACAAGCCGCGCCTGGCCGGCGTTGCCGAGCGCGTCGCGCGCCTGTTCGTCGCCGTGCTGTTGCTGCTCGCGGCAGGTGTCTGGTTCGCATGGATGCAGATCGATCCTTCGCGGGCCGCACCGATCGCCATCGCCGTGCTCGTCGTCTCGTGCCCTTGCGCGCTGTCGATGGCGATGCCGGCCGCGCTGGCCGCCGCCTGCGGCGCCGCGATCCGGCGCGGCATCCTCGTGGCGCGCGGCGACGCGCTCGAGCGCATCGCCGGCTGCACCGACGTCGTCTTCGACAAGACGGGAACGCTTACCGAGGGCCGCCCCGTACTGGTCGACGTCGTGCCGCTGACGGCGGGCGCGGGCGCCGGTCTCGATCTCGATACGGGGGAAGCGACTCGTGCCGACGCCGGCGAAGCGACGGATGCCGGCGCCGGCGAAGCGCCTGGCCCCGACGCCGGCGAAGCGACTCGTGCCTTCGCCGGCGCCACGGGCGACGGCGCCGACGCCGCGCTCGCGATTGCCGCGGCGCTCGAAGCGGGCCAGGCGCACCCGCTGGCGAGTGCGATCCTGCACGCGGCGCAGGAAGCGGACCGCACGGCGTTGCATGCCGACGCGCCGCCCGTCACCGTCGCCGGCTTCGGCGTCGAAGCCACGATCAGGGGACGCCGCTATCGCCTCGGCGCGCGGCGCTGGGTCGCCGAATGGCACCCGTCGCTCGCCGGCGACGACGCTGCGTCCTGGGCGAGCGCAGCCGCACCGGTCGCATCGCCCTTTGCCCTTCCCGCCTCCCCTCGCTCGCAGGTCTGGCTGGTCGACGAGCATCGTCCGATCGCGCGCCTGCACTTCGACGATCGCCTGCGCGACGAAGCGCGCGAGGTCGTCGAGGCGATCGCCGCCCGCGGCCTGCGCGTGCACCTGCTGTCGGGCGATCGCGCGGCCGGCGCCGCTGCCGTCGCGCGCGAACTGGGCATCGAGCACGTGGCGGCCGAGGCGACGCCGGCCGACAAGCTCGCCTACGTGCGCGCGCTGCAGTGCGACGGCCGGCGCGTCGCGATGATCGGCGACGGCATCAACGACGCGCCGGTGCTCGCCGCCGCCGACGTCTCGGTGGCCGTCGGCCAGGCGAGCACGCTCGCCCGCACGGCGGCGTCGATCGTCCTGATGGGCGCCTCGCTGCGCGAGCTCGTCGCATTGCAGGCGCTCGCCTCGCGAACCCGGCGCGTCGTGCGCCAGAACCTGGGCTGGGCCTTCGCCTACAATGCCGTCGCGATCCCGGCCGCGGCGATCGGCTGGGTGCCACCCTGGCTCGCGGCGCTCGGCATGACCGCCAGTTCGCTGCTCGTCGTGCTCAACGCGCTTCGTCTGATTCCCGCCGCGCGCCCGGCGACGCGACACGACGCCGGCGCGCACGCCGCGCCCGTGCGCGCCGCCGCCCACGCCTGAATCACGCGCCCGAAATGGAAGCGCTGTTCCTGCTCGTGCCGCTGAGCCTGGGCATCGTCGCGGTGGCCGCCTGGATCTTCCTTCGGATGTCCGACAGCGGACAATTCGACGACCTCGACGGACCCGCGCACAGCATCCTGCACGACGACGACCGCCCGGTGCCCGATCCGCCGGTCGACGAAGACGCGCGTGTTTGATCGAAGGCAACTTCAATCGACATCCTGTTTCCGATAATTCAATGCTTGTTCAGGGAGATGGCATGACCACAGTCGCGATCGGCGCTTCTTCCGGCGCTCCCGGCGCCTCCGGCGTCTCGGACGTGGCGCTGACCTACAACTACAAGGTGGTGCGCCAGTTCGCCGTGATGACCGTCGTCTGGGGCGTCGTCGGCATGCTGGTCGGCGTGTGGATCGCCGCCGAACTCGCCTGGCCGGCCCTGAACATGGACATCCCGTGGATCACCTACAGCCGGCTGCGCCCGCTGCACACGAACGCGGTGATCTTCGCCTTCGGCGGCAGCGCGCTTTTCGCCACCTCCTACTTCGTCGTGCAGCGCACCTGCCAGGTTCCGCTGTTCGCCCCGAAGCTCGCCGCCTTCTCGTTCTGGGGCTGGCAGGCGGTGATCGTCGCCGCGGCGATCACGCTGCCGATGGGGCTGTCGACGACGAAGGAATACGCCGAGCTCGAGTGGCCGATCGACGTGCTGATCGCGCTCGTGTGGATCGCCTACGCGATCGTCTTCTTCGGCACGATCGCGAAACGCAAGACGCCGCACATCTACGTGGCGAACTGGTTCTTCGGCGCCTACGTGATCACGATCGCGGTGCTGCACATCGTCAACAGCATGGCGCTGCCGGTGACGTGGACGAAGTCGTACTCGGCCTATGCCGGCGTGCAGGACGCGATGGTGCAGTGGTGGTACGGCCACAACGCGGTGGGTTTCTTCCTCACCGCGGGCTTTCTCGGAATGATGTACTACTTCATTCCGAAACAGGCCGAGCGGCCCATCTACTCGTATCGGCTGTCGATCGTGCACTTCTGGGCACTGATCTTCACGTACATGTGGGCCGGCCCGCATCACCTGCACTACACGGCGCTGCCCGACTGGGCGCAGAGCGTGGGCATGGTGTTCTCGCTGATCCTGCTCGCGCCGTCGTGGGGCGGCATGATCAACGGAATCATGACGCTGTCGGGTGCATGGCACAAGCTGCGCGAAGACCCGATCCTGAAGTTCCTCGTCGTGTCGCTGTCGTTCTACGGCATGTCGACCTTCGAAGGCCCGATGATGTCGATCAAGACGGTCAACGCGCTGTCGCACTACACCGACTGGACCATCGGACACGTGCACTCCGGGGCGCTGGGGTGGGTCGGCTTCATCACGATGGGCTCGATCTACTACCTGATCCCGCGCCTGTTCGGCCGCACGCAGATGTACAGCACGCGGCTCATCGAAACGCACTTCTGGATCGCGACGATCGGCGTCGTGCTCTACATCGCGGCGCTGTGGATCGCCGGCGTCACGCAGGGACTGATGTGGCGCGCGACGAACGTCGACGGAACGCTCACCTACGCGTTCGTCGAATCGGTGAAGGCTTCGTACCCGTACTGGTACATCCGCTTCGCGGGCGGACTGCTCTACCTCGGCGGAATGCTGCTGATGCTCTACAACTGCGTGATGACGATCCGCGCCGGCAAGCCGCTCGACGCGCCCGTGCCGGCCGTCGTTCCCGCGCACGCCTGAGGCAAGGACATGAAGCTCTCGCACGCCCTGATCGAGAAGAACCTGACGCTGATGATCGTGCTGATCATCGTCGCCATCAGCGTCGGCGGCCTGGTCGAGATCGTCCCGCTGTTCTTCCAGAAATCGACCACCGAACCGGTGCAGGGGCTCGAGCCCTACGGCGCGCTCGAGCTCGTCGGCCGCGACGTCTACATCCGCGAGGGCTGCGTGAACTGCCACTCGCAGATGATCCGGCCGTTCCGCGCCGAAACCGAACGCTACGGCCATTATTCGGTGGCCGGCGAGTTCGTCTACGACCGTCCGTTCCTGTGGGGCAGCAAGCGCACCGGCCCCGACCTGGCGCGCGTCGGCGGGCGCTACTCCGACGAATGGCACCGGGTGCACCTGATGAACCCGCGCGACCTGGTGCCCGAGTCGAACATGCCGGGCTATCCGTGGCTGGCGAAGGCCGCTGCCGACGACGGCACGGTGGGCAGGCGCATGACGGTGCTGCGCAGGCTCGGCCACCCGTACACCGACGAGGCCATCGCGAAGGCGCCCGAGGTGCTGAAGGACCGCACCGAGATGGACGCGCTGATCGCATACCTGCAGGTGCTCGGGACGTCCATCCGCAGTACGGCCCGCTGACACCGCGAGAAGGAACCACGATGGACATCAACGTATTCCGCGGACTGCTCGCCGTGGTCTGCCTGTTCGCGTTCCTCGGCATCGTCGCGTGGGCGTGGAGCCGCCACCAGCGCGACCGATTCGCCGAAGCGGCGATGCTCCCGTTTGCCGAAGAAGACCAGGAAGCGAAGCGCCATGGCTGATTTCGTCGCTCCGGGATGGAGCCTCTACATCACGATCGTCACGCTGCTGTCGATCGCCTTCTGCGTCTGGCTCACGCTGGTGCTCGCACGCGGACGCACGCCCGGCCAGCAGGTGGGCACCACCGGCCATCGCTGGGACGGCGACCTCGAGGAATACAACAACCCGCTGCCGCGCTGGTGGCTGTGGCTGTTCCTGATCACCTGCATTTTCGCCTTCGCGTACCTGGCGCTGTATCCGGGACTCGGCTCGTTCGGCGGCCTGCTCGGCTGGAGCCAGAAGAGCCAGTACGAGCGCGAGGTGGCGCGCGTCGACGACGCCGCCGCGCCGCTGTTCGCGAAATACCTGCAACAGGACATCCCTGCCGTCGCCGCCGATCCGCAGGCGCGCGCAATGGGCGAGCGCATGTACCTGACCTACTGCGTCCAGTGCCACGGCTCCGACGCGCGCGGCAGCCGCGGCTTTCCGAACCTGGCCGACGCCGACTGGCTGTACGGCGGCGATCCGCAGACGATCAAGGCGACGATCACCGGCGGTCGCAACGGCGTCATGCCGCCCATGGCCGCAGCAGTCGGCACGGCCGACGACGTGAAGAACGTCGCCAACTACGTGCTTTCGCTCTCGGGCAGCCGGCACGACGAGGCCGCCGCAGCGGCAGGGCGCGAGAAATTCGCCGTCTGCGCGGCCTGCCACGGCGAGAGCGGTACCGGCAACCCGGCGATCGGCGCGCCGAACCTCACCGACCGGACCTGGCTGTACGGCGGCAGCCTCGCGCGCATCGTCGAGACGATCGAGGCCGGCCGCACGAACCAGATGCCGGCCTTCGGCGAAATGCTCTCCGAGGGCAAGATCCACCTCCTGGCCGCCTACGTCTGGGGCCTGTCCAACGCCGCCGCCGACGTCGGCGCCGAGGCAGCGAAGCGTTGAACGCCACGCCCGTTTCGGCTGCGGCGGCAGGCGGCGACACGGCGGGCGAAGCGCGCCGGCGCAGCGCCGCGGCGGCCGACACCGAACAGGCGCTGTACGAAGTCCGGCGCAAGATCTATCCGCGCGCGGTCACCGGGTGGTACGCGCGCTGGCGCTGGGCACTGGTGTGGCTCACGCAACTGCTCTTCTACGGCCTGCCGTGGCTGTCGTGGGGCGGTCGTCCGGCGGTGCTCTTCGACCTCGAGACGCGCCGCTTCTACCTGTTCGGTTTGGTCCTGTTTCCGCAGGACTTCATCTACCTGACGGCGCTGCTCGTCATTTCGGCGCTCGGGCTGTTCCTGTTCACCGCCGTCGCCGGGCGCCTGTGGTGCGGCTACGCGTGCCCGCAGACGGTCTACACCGAGATCTTCATGTGGATCGAGCGGCGCATCGAGGGCGACCGCACGGCGCGCATGCGGCTCGATCGCGCACCGATGAGCGCGGCGAAGCTGGCACGCAAGGCGGCGAAGCACGTCGCATGGTTCGCCGTCGCGCTGTGGACCGGCATCACCTTCGTCGGCTACTTCACCCCGATCGACCAGCTGCTCGCCGCCGCCGCCACCCTCACGCTCGGCCCCTGGCAGAGCTTCTGGGTGCTGTTCTACGGCTTCGCCACCTGGGGCAATGCCGGCTTCATGCGCGAGCAGGTGTGCAAGTACATGTGTCCGTACGCGCGCTTCCAGAGCGTGATGTTCGACAAGGACACGATGGTCATCACCTACGACCGTGAACGCGGCGAGCCGCGCGGCCCGCGTGCGCGCAAGGCCGACCCGGGCCTGCTCGGCCTGGGCGCCTGCGTCGACTGCAACATCTGCGTGCACGTCTGCCCCACCGGCATCGACATCCGGGACGGCCTGCAGATCGAGTGCATCGGCTGTGCGGCGTGCATCGACGGTTGCGACCAGGTGATGGACAAGATGGGTTATGCGCGCGGCCTGATCCGCTACACCACGCACAATGCGCTCGAGAACAAGCTCGACCGGCGCGCGATCTGGCGTCGCGTGCTGCGCCCGCGCGTGCTCGTCTACAGCGCCGTCCTGCTCGCGATCACCGTCACGGTGTTCGCCAACCTGGCGTTGCGCTCGCCCGTGAAGGCCGACGTGATGCGCGACAGCGCCCTTGGCCGCGAGGTCGAGGAAGGCATGATCGAGAACAGCTATCGCGTGCAGATCATCAACTCGAGCGAACAGCCGCGCCGCTTCCGCATCGTCGCCAGCGGCATCGAAACCGTGTTCGTGGTCGGGGACACCGAATTCGACGTCGAGCCTGCCGGCGTCAGGCTGGTGCCGGTGAGCGCGCGCGTCGAGCCGGGGCGCGGCGAACCCGGCAGCAATCCGATCACCTTCCGCGTGCAGGCGGTCGACGACCCGTCGATCGCCGTGGACGCGCGCTCGACCTTCTTCGTGCCGCGTTGAGCGCCACAGGAGCCTCGGGATGCAGACGACGATGGCGATGAAGACGCCTTCCGCGAAAAACGGCGCCCCTGCGCCGACCGCTCGCCCGTGGTATCGCGACCGATGGCCGTGGCTGCTTGCCATCGCGCCGACGGCGGCACTGCTGGGCGGCTTCGTCACGCTGTGGCTGGCGGTGACGAGCACCGATTCGCTCGTGGTCGACGACTACTATCGGGAAGGGCGGGCGATCAACCAGCAGCTGGCACGCGACCGGCTCGCCGCCGCGCTCGGATTGCAGGCCGAACTGCGCTTCGAGCCCGGCACCGGCGTGCACGCGCTGCCCACGGTGACGCTGCAGCTCGCCGCCGAGCGCGGCACCGACTGGCCACCCGAACTGGGACTGCGCATCGTGCACGCCACGGTCGCCGCGCTCGATCGACAGTACCGGCTCGAGCACGTCGGCGCCGGGCGCTATCGCGCGGTCGGCGCCGCGCCTGAAACGGCGGGCCGATGGCTGGTCCAACTCGAGGACGCGGGCCGCAGCTGGCGGCTCGTCGCGCCGCTGGTGACGAATTTCGACGCGCCGCTGGCGCTGCACGCGGAAGCGAGATGAGCGCTGCGCCCGGCCCCGGATCGCTCGCATCGGCCGAGAGCGAGAACGAGTCGCACCCGCAGCGCATCGCGCGCATCGTGATGCAGGTGCTGTGGCCTGCGTTCCTGATGGCGATCGTCGCCGAAGGCGTCTTCTTCTCGATGATCGATCCGCGCGAACTGCAGATCGTCGCCGACTGGCTGCGCGAGAGCCGCATGGCAGCCTACACGGTCGCGTTCTTCCTGTTCTGGCTGTTGTTCGCGGGCTCCAGCGGCATCACCTACCTGCTCGCGCACGGCGCGCGAACGACGTCGTCGCACGAGCGCTGAGGCCGACGCCCGCGGCGGCCCTTCGGCACGTGCCGATCAGCCGCCGGCGTCCCAGGCGCGCAGGCGCCGCCGGTCGCGCTTGGTCGGGCGCCCGCCCTCGATCGATTGCGCCGGCTCGGCGAACTCGCGCCGCTGCTCGCGGCGCCGCTCGCGTCGCGCGATCGACTCGGCGCTTTCCTCGTAGAGCGTGCGCGCGACCGCGGCGGGACCGCGTCGATCGCTGATCCCGATCACGCGCACGATGCGCTCGTCGTCGCCGATGCGAACGCGCAGTTCGTCACCGATGCGCAGCGACCGCGCCGGCTTGACGCGCTGGCCGCCGACCAGGACGCGGCCGCCGTCGACGGCCTGTCGAGCCAGGTTGCGAGCCGAGAAGAAGCGCGCTGCCCACAGCCACTTGTCGATGCGCACGTCTTCGGGCGAATCAGGCATCGGCAGGCAAACGCTCCGTGAACGGCGTGACGGACATGGAAAAGCACGGGGCTTTTCGGTATTTTAGGTCGCCCGCCGCCGCTTACGGAGCCTGGATTCATGGCCGTTCCCCTGAAAGAGCGCTACTTCGAGGATTTCCGCCCCGGCGAAGTGCTCGAGTTCGGCGACTACCTGGTGACCGAGGAGGAGATCGTCGAGTTCGCGAAACGCTACGATCCGCAACCCTTCCACGTCGATCACGCGGCCGCCGAGAAGTCGATCTACGGCGGGCTGATCGCCAGCGGCTGGATGACCGGCAGCATCGTCATGCGCCTGCTCGTCGACCACTTCATCTCGCCGCTGTCGAGCATGGGCTCGCCGGGAGTCGACGAGATTCGCTGGACGAAGCCGGTGCGCCCCGGCGATCGCCTGAAGCTGCGCGTCACCGTCGTCGAGACGCGCCGCTCGCAGAGCAAGCCCGACCGCGGCATCGTCCAGGTGCAGGAAGAGGCGATCAACCAGGACGGCGAGACGGTGATGAGCATCCGCGGGTTGGGGTTGTACCGTTGCCGCGAGGGCGGCGAGGGATGAAGCATCGTTGCGCGGCGAGCCACCCCGACGAACCCGCGGCGCCGCGCAGCCGAGCCTGCGCGTTCCTTGCAGGCGCCTCAGCGCGGCAACGAACTCTCGCCCATCAGATGCTCGTCGACCGCGCGCGCACACTGGCGGCCTTCGCGGATCGCCCAGACGACGAGTGACTGTCCGCGGCGCACGTCACCGGCAGCGAACACCTTGTCGACGTTCGTCCGGTAGCTGCCCGCGCCTTCGGTCGTCGCGCGCGCGTTGCCGCGCGGATCGCGCTCCACGCCGAAAGCCGTGAGCAGCGACGCCAGCGGCGAGACGAAACCCATCGCGAGGAGAACCAGGTCGGCCGGGATCTCGAACTCGCTGCCGGCGATTTCGCGCATGCGCATCGGGCCGCCGGACGGATCGGCCGCCCATTCGAGCCGCACGGCAAGGAGCGCGCGCACCCGTGCATCGGGGCCGGCCGCGAAGGCTTTCGTGCCGATCGCCCAGTCGCGCGCGCAGCCCTCCTCGTGCGACGACGAGGTGCGCAGCTTGTAGGGCCAGTACGGCCAGGTGAGTTCGCGCCGTTCGTGCAGCGGCGGCTGCGGCATCAGTTCGAGCTGGGTGACCGACAGCGCGCCCTGGCGATTGCTCGTGCCGACGCAGTCGGAGCCGGTGTCGCCGCCGCCGATCACGACGACGTGCCGACCTCTCGCACTGATGCCGACCTCGCCGATGTCGCCGGCCACGACGCGATTCTGCTGCGGCAGGAACTCCATCGCGAAGTGCACGCCGTCGAGCTCGCGCCCCGGCACCGGCAGGTCGCGCGGCTTCTCGGCGCCGGCGGCGAGCACGACGGCGTCGAAATCGGCGAGCAGCCGGGCGGCGCCGATGCGCTCACCCGCGAGATTCAGCACCCGATGGGCACCGGTTTCGTCGGCGACGGCCGCGTCCGCGACGGCCTGCGCCGGGTCGGCGTCGTCGGCGCAGACGTGAACGCCGGTGCGGAAGCGCACGCCCTCGTCGCGCATCTGGTCGACGCGGCGATCGATGTGCCGCTTCTCGAGCTTGAAGTCGGGAATGCCGAAACGAAGCAGCCCGCCGACGCGGTCGTTCTTCTCGAACACCGTCACCTCGTGCCCTGCGCGGGCGAGCTGCTGCGCGCAGGCGAGCCCCGCCGGCCCCGAGCCGACGATCGCCACGCGCCGGCCCGTGCGCCGCGGCGACGGGCGCGGCACGACCCAGCCCATCTCCCAGCCCTTGTCGATGATCGCGTGCTCGATCGACTTGATTCCCACCGGGTCGTCGTTGATGTTCAGCGTGCACGCCGCCTCGCACGGCGCCGGGCAGATGCGCCCGGTGAACTCGGGGAAGTTGTTCGTCGACAGCAGCACGTCCAGCGCGCGCTTCCAGTCGCCGCGATAGACCAGGTCGTTCCAGTCGGGAATGATGTTGTTCACCGGGCAGCCGCTCTGGCAGAACGGAACGCCGCAGTCCATGCAGCGGGCACCCTGGCGGGCCGCACGTTCGTCGGGCAGGCGCTGGATGAATTCGCGGAAATGCCGCACGCGCGTCGACGCTTCCTCGGCCGCTTCGTGCAGCCGGGCGTATTCGAGAAATCCGGTGATCTTTCCCATGCTCTCGCTTCCTCGCGCGGGTGGTGCTCAGGCCGCCGTCGCGCGCGCCCGGCCGCTCCGGGCCGCGCGCGATTCGCCGAGCGCACGCCGGTATTCGTGCGGGAACACCTTGACGAAGTGCGCGCGCTCGCGGCTCCAGTGATCGAGGATCGCGCGCGCCTTTTCGCTGCCCGTGTAGCGGAAGTGCCGTTCGACGAGCGACTTCAGGACGATCTCGTCGCACTCGCCGCCGTGCCAGGTGGCCGGGTCGCTGTCGGCCAGCTGCTGCGCCGTGCCGACGACGCGTTCGAGGCCCACCGTCGAGGCGTTGCAACGCGCAGCGAAGTCGTCGTCCGGGTCGTACACGTAAGCCACGCCGCCCGACATGCCCGCCGCGAAATTGCGCCCGGTTTGCCCGAGCACGACGACGGTTCCGCCCGTCATGTACTCGCAGCCGTGATCGCCGGTGCCCTCGGCGACCGCGCTCGCGCCCGAGTTGCGAACGCCGAAGCGCTCGCCGGCGACGCCGCGGAAATACGCCTCGCCCTCGATCGCGCCGTAGAGCACGGTGTTGCCGACGATGATGTTCTCGTCGGCGCGACCGCGGAAGTCGTTGGTCGGCCGCACGACGATGCGCCCGCCCGACAGGCCCTTGCCGACGTAGTCGTTCGCCTGGCCGACCAGGTCGACGGTGATGCCGCGCGCGAGAAAGGCGCCCAGGCTCTGTCCGGCGGTTCCGTTCAACTGCACGTGGATCGTGTCGTCGGGCAGCCCTTCGTGGCCATGGCGCCGGGCGAGCTCGCCCGAGAGCATCGTGCCGACGGTGCGATGCACGTTGCGCACCGGCAGGATGAACGAGACTTTCTCGCCGCGCTCGAGCGCGGGCCGGGCGAGCTCGAGCAGCTTGTGGTCGAGCGCGTGCGCCAGGCCGTGGTCCTGCGACTCGACGCAGCGGCGCGGCGCCCCGGGCGCGACCGCCGGCTGGTGGAAGACGCGCGAGAAATCGAGCCCGCGCGCCTTCCAGTGCGCGATCCCCTTTCTCGTGTCGAGCAGCTCGGCGCGCCCGATCAATTCGTCGAAGCGCCGCAGGCCGAGCCGCGCCATGATCTCGCGCACTTCCTCGGCGACGAAGAAGAAATAGTTGACGACGTGCTCGGGCTTGCCGGCGAACTTGCGCCGCAACACCGGATCCTGCGTGGCCACGCCCACCGGGCAGGTGTTCAGGTGGCACTTGCGCATCATGATGCAGCCCTCGACGACGAGCGGCGCCGTGGCGAAGCCGAACTCGTCGGCGCCGAGCAGCGCAGCGACGACGACGTCGCGGCCGGTTTTCATCTGGCCGTCGGCCTGCACGACGATGCGCCCTCGCAGGCCGTTGAGCACGAGCGTCTGCTGCGTCTCGGCGAGGCCGAGTTCCCACGGGGCACCGGCGTGCTTCAGCGAGGTGAGCGGGCTGGCGCCCGTGCCACCGTCGTGGCCGCTGATCAACACCACGTCGGCCTTGGCCTTGCTGACACCCGCAGCCACCGTGCCCACGCCCATCTCGGCCACCAGCTTCACGTGAACACGCGCTGCGGGGTTCGAGTTCTTCAGGTCGTGGATCAGTTGCTTGAGATCCTCGATGGAGTAGATGTCGTG